>WBZO01003538.1_pt1 | contig 18087 bp, 18 predicted proteins | sample 5204261 | NCBI WGS metagenome assembly WBZO01 (sample SAMN12412400, study PRJNA552823) | activated sludge metagenome | isolation source: activated sludge from anammox sidestream of wastewater treatment plant... | place: USA: North Carolina | collected 2017-09
AACACCTGAGGTCGCGCGCCATGCGGGCCAGCGCGTCGTATCTTTCGCGGAACGCGGCTTGCTTTGAGTGCGTGCCATGGAATCGTCCGCGTCGGATCCCGCAAGCGAGTACGAGCGTCGCGGGTTCGCCTTTTTTAGCCAAGGGCGGTTCAGCGACGCCGCAGCGGAATTTGCGCGTGTGGTCGAGTGCCGCCCCGACTCGGCGGCGGCGCACGGCAACCTTGCCGCCGCCCTCGGCCAGGCCGGAAAGGGGGCGGAGTCGTTGGCATGTTTCGATCGGGCCATCGACCTCGATCCTTCGTTCGTTGCCGCCTATCTCAACGCAGCCAACATCGAAGCCCGGCTTGGTCGATCGATGCAGGCGATCGAGCGCCTGCGGCAGGCGCAGGCGCGCTTCCCGAATGACCCGAGCGTTCATTTCACGGCGGGTGAGCTTTGTTTCGCGCAGGGATTGCGCGAGGAGGCACGCGCCGCGCTGTTGCAGGTGCTGGCCCTCGAGCCGCAGCATGCGAAGGCGCGCTGGCTCCATGCCGTCGCCGCGTTACCACAGGCGTACGGGCCGGGCGAGGATCCGGCGGCGTTCCGCCTCGAGTTCGAGGCAGAGCTGCGGGCACTCGATGCGTGGTTCGATGCGTCGCGAGCCTCGCTTGCCGCCGAGGCCGTGGCTGAGCGGCACCCGTTCTACCTGGCCTTCATGGAGGAAGACAATCGGGCGCTCTTGAGCGACTACGGTGACCTTTGCGCGCGCTTGCTCGCCGCATCGCGCCCCGTGCATGCCAAGCCACCCGCGGCGCGGCGCAGCCCCGGGCGACCGGTTCGCCTCGCCGTCGTCAGCGGCTTCCTGCACGATCAGTCCGTGTGGACCGCGCTGCTGCGCGGCTGGTGCGCGCACCTCGCTCGCTCGAAGGTCGAGATCCACTACTTCTACACGCGATCGACGCACGACGCCGAGACCCAAATCGCGCGCGCGCACGCGGCGAGCTTCACGATGGGGCTCGCCGATGTCGACGCGTGGATCGCGGCACTCGCAAACCTCGACCCCGACGTCATCCTCTATCCCGAGATCGGGATGGATTCGACGAGCGCTCGCCTGGCGGCACTGCGCCTCGCGCCGGTGCAAGTCGTGGCGTGGGGGCATCCGGAAACCTCCGGGTATCCCACGATCGACTACTTCCTCTCGGCGGACGCGTTCGAGCCACCGGGCGCGCAGGCTCACTATCGCGAGAGGCTGGTGCGTCTTCCCGGGATCGGGTGCTATTACGACGATCTCGTTCCGGACTTCGCCGGCATCGACTGGGGATCGCTTGGCGTGGATTCGCTCGCGCCGCGGCTCGTGTGTCCGGGCACGCCGTACAAGTACATGCCGCAGCACGACCACCTGCTGGTGGAGATCGCACGCCGTGCGCGCGACGTGCAACTTCTCTTCTTCGTCGATCAGGCGCCGGCCTTGTCCGAGCGGGTCCAGGACCGCCTGGCGCTTGCGTTCTCGAAGGCCGGGCTCGACGCGGCCCGCAACCTGCACTTTCTCCCGCGCCAGTCGCGCGCTCTTTTCTTTGCGATCCTGCGCGACTGCGACGCATTGCTCGACACGATCGGCTTCTCCGGCTTCAACACGGCGATGCAGGCGATCGAGTGCGACCTGCCGATCGTCGCGTGGGAGGGGCGATTCATGCGGGGCCGACTCGCGAGCGGCACGCTGCGCGCGATGGGCCTGGACGATCTCGTCGCCACCTCGACGGGGCAATACGTCGACCTCGCGGTGCGCCTCGCGCGGGATGCGACGTATCGGATGCAGACGTCCGCCCGTGTCGCCGAGCGCAAGCACGTGCTCTTTCGTGACCTCGCTCCGGTACGCGCCCTCGAGCGCTTCCTGCTCGACGTTGCCGCACGCGACGTGTAGGGGTCGTCGCCGGACCCGCACCACTTGGGCGCACCGGCGCGGACGGGGCCGCTGTGCTCAACGTCCCGTACTGCCGAACCCGCCGCTCCCGCGTTCGCTCTCGCCAAAGGTCTCCACGACGCGAAATCCCGCCTGCACGACAGGCACGATCACGAGTTGCGCGAGCCGCTCCAGCGGCTTCATCGTGAATGCCGCGGTGCCTCGATTCCAGCAGCTCACCATGAGGGGGCCCTGGTAGTCGGAGTCGATGAGGCCGACGAGATTGCCGAGCACGATGCCGTGCTTGTGCCCGAGCCCCGAGCGCGGAAGGATGAGCGCCGCGAGGCCCGCGTCGGCGATGTGGATCGCGATGCCGGTCGCGATGAGTTGCGTGTCGCCGGGGGGGATCACGAGCGGCGCGTCGATGCACGCGCGCAGATCCATCCCGGCGGAACCGGGGGTGGCGTAGGCGGGGAGGTGGGCTCGGATGCGCTCGTCGAGGATGCGCAGATCGATGATCGGGGGCATGGCAGCGGGCAGGTCGGTGGGCAAGGCGCAAGCGGAGGCAGCGGCGACTATACGGCAGCTTGCCTCGCTGGGGAAAATCGTGCGAGAATCATGGGCTTTCCGCGGCTTGCAATCCGCCGTGGACTCGTCCCGGGTGCCGCGGTCACGTCGCTGACCGGCGCTACCGCCGGGCGCTACACCCCAATCGAAGGAGCGAGCGATGGCTCGAGTCTGTCAAGTGACCGGAAAGGCCCCGATGGTGGGCCACCATGTTTCGCACGCCAACAACAAGACCAAGCGGCGTTTCCTCCCCAACCTGCAGCGGCGTCGCTTCTGGGTGGAGAGCGAGAACCGCTGGGTGAGCCTGCGCCTGACGACGCACGCGCTGCGCACGATCGACAAGAACGGCATCGACTCGGTGCTCGCCGACCTGCGGGCCCGCGGCGAGGCGATCTAAGGGAGCACGGACATGCGCGAAAAGATCAAGCTCGAATCGACCGCCGGCACCGGCCACTTCTACACGACGGACAAGAACAAGAAGAACACGCCGGAGAAGATGGAAATCAAGAAGTTCGATCCCGTCGCCCGCAAGCACGTGATCTACAAGGAAACGAAGCTCAAGTAAGGGCTGACGTTTTCGCGGCGACGACGTCGCCGCAGGTCATCGAAGACGCCGCCGCCTACGCGTGGCGGCGCACTCAATTCGAGAGCGCGGCCAGCCGGGCGGTACCCGACGCCTCCGCCTACGCGTAGCGGCGCAACTGCTGCGAGAATGCTGCAAGCGGCGCGATGCCCGACGCGTCGGCGCGGTGACACCAATCCTGCAGGCGCGCGAGGAGCTGTTCCGACGACTCGGTCGAGCGCTCCCACAGTGATGCGAGCTCCTGCCGCATCGCGTAGATGGTGGCGATGGGCTTGCTCTTGGCAAGTGCGGTGGTGAGGTGCACGCGATCGGCGTCGGTGAGCGAGGCCGGATCGGCGAGGAGGAAGCGCTTCATCCGTCGCGGACTCGGCAGGTCGAGGCTTCCCGCGCGCGACTTGAGGTGCGCGAGTTCGGCGGCGCACGCGGTCTTGAGCGTGTGCGCGTAGCTCGTCGCGACGTGATAGCGATGCGTGAGCACCGCCTGGAGCGTACCGAGATCGGGCACGGGCTTCGCCCCAGCGAATTTCACCTTGGGCGCGACCTTGCGAACCTTGGCGAGGCCGACGGCGGCCAGCGTGCGGATGTAGAGCCAGCCGATGTCGAACTCGTACCACTGCGACGACAGCTTGGCCGACGTGCCGTAGGCGTGGTGGTTGTTGTGCAACTCCTCCCCGCCGATCACGATTCCCCACGGCACGATGTTGGTCGAAGTGTCGGCGCAGGCAAAATTGCGATATCCCCAGTAGTGGCCGATGCCGTTGATGATCCCGGCCGCGGTGATCGGGATCCACAGCATCTGCACCGCCCAGATCGTGAGCCCGATCGGCCCGAAGAGCACGAGGTCGAGGCCCAGCATGAGGCCGATCCCGAGCGAGGTGTGGCGCGAGTAGAGATGACGCTCGATCCAGTCGTCGGGGACACCATGCCCGTAGCGCGCGAGCGTTTCCTGGTTCTTCGATTCGGCGCGATACAGCTCTGTGCCTCGCAGCAGCACGGTCTTGATGCCGCGCGTCTGCGGGCTGTGCGGGTCGTCGACGGTTTCCACCTTGGCGTGGTGCTTGCGATGGATCGCCACCCATTCCCGGGTCACCATTCCGGTGGTCAGCCACAGCCAGAAGCGGAAGAAGTGGCTCGCGATGGGATGCAAGTCGAGGGCGCGATGCGCCTGCGCGCGATGCAGGAAGATCGTGACCGCCGCGATCGTGATGTGCGTCAGGACCAGGGTGATCACGAGATAGCCCCACCACGGCAGGTCGAGAAGGCCATGCGCGGCGAAGGCGAGAAGATCGTAAGTCATTGAAAACCTTGTGGGGCGGCCGGGCCAACGCGGTCCCGGCCATCGGGCCCGGATTCTACCCTAGTCGCACGATCGCGAACCGGCGATCCGGACCGCCGGCTGCCGCGGGCGTGTCAACTTGCCGGCGACGACGGGGGACCGGCGCGGCCGACGACCGGCGCGGGTGTGGCCGCGAGTGCGGCAGGCGTGTCGCCGGCGGTCGTGTACCGGACGTCGCGCCGCTGCGGTGCGATGGCGATCCCCTCGCGTGCAAAGCTCGCGAGGATGCGCCGGTGGACCGCGCTGCGGATCGCCTGGCTGCCGACGGGTCCGCCCGAGATCCACAGCACGAGCTCGAGGTCGACGCCGTTCTCCGACAGTCCGTTGACGAAGGCGGCGGGGGCGTCACCACCGCCGAGCACGCGGGGCTCGCCGTGTGTGGCCTCGACCATCAAGGCGAGGGCGCGTTCGACGTCGGCGTCGTAGGCGATGCGCAGGCTCGACGCAAGGCGGACGTTGTGCACGGCGTGCGAGTGGTTGAGCACGGTGGTGCTGATGAGCGTCTCGTTGGGGACGAGCGCTTCGATGCCGTCGAGACTGCGCAGGACCACGTAGCGCGAGGTGACCTTCGCCACGCGCCCCTGGCGGCCGTCGACGGTGATCATGTCGTCCAGGCGGATCGACTTGTCGAGGAGGATCGTGAAGCCCGCGATGTAGTTGGCGGCAAACTTCTGCAGGCCCAATCCGACGCCGACGCCGAGTGCGCCGCCGAAGACGGTGAGCAGCGTCAAGTCGAAGCCGATCGTCTCGAGCGCGATCAGCACGCCGACGGTGAGCAGCACGGCGCGCACCACGCGCCCGAGGATCGCGCGCACGTTGTTGTCGAGCGTGGTGGCGTTCGACAGGCGCTGCTCGATGAGGCCGGAGAGCCACAGCGCGATGACGAGCGTCACCAGCACCGCTGCCGCGCCCTTGAAGATCGTGAGCAGCGACACGCCGCCCTTGCCGATCGGGATCTGCATCTCGTCGAGCTCGGTCGCCATGAGCGGGAGCAGGCCGACGAAATAGAGGATCACGAGCAGCCAGATCGCCAGCGCGATCGCCCGTTCCGACGTCTTGAGCCAGGTCGCCTGCGCGAAGAAGCGCCGCATGACGTACACGAGCACGCGGATCACGGCGAGGGCGATCAGGAGCGGGATCGCGATGTCGAGGAAGAACGGCTTGCCCCCGGTGACGGCGTGGAACACGGGACGCACGAGCGCGAGCAGCGCAAGAGCGACGAGCGAGAAGGCGATGCGCCCCACGCCGCCGGACAGGCGCGGGTGCAATTTGCCGCGCCGGTCCTCGCGCGCGCGCAGCCGCTCGCGCGCCCGTTTCTCGAGCGCCCGGTCGATGACCCAGGCCAGCGCGAGGCACACGAGAACGAGCGCGAGCTCCCACGCGTAGCGTGGGTTGGCAAGAGCGTTCTCGAGGCGGGAGAAGTCGATGGGAGCGAGCATGGGACCGAAGAAAGTGTCGGGGTGCGCGCCGACGATCAGGCGTGGCGCACGAGCGCGGCTGCGAAGAAGCCATCGCAGCCGTGCACATGCGGCATGAGCTTGAGCGTGGCGCCGGTGTCGAGCGCAATGTTCGCACGGCCGAGGTCGGCGGCGACGTCGGCCGGCGCGAACGACGGGTTCGCGGCCAGGAACGCAGCGACGATCGCCTCGTTCTCGTCGGGCAGCACGCTGCACGTCGCGTAGACGAGACGCCCGCCGGGTTTGACGAGCGTTGCCGCTGCGGCGAGGATCGCCGCCTGCTTGACGGCGAGTTCGCCGACCGCACTCTCGGGTTGGCGCCACTTCAAGTCGGGATTGCGCCGCAGCGTGCCGAAGCCGGTGCAAGGCGCGTCGACGAGAACGCGGTCGATCTTGCCGGCGAGCCGCTTGACCTTGGTGTCGCGCTCGTGCGCCAGCACTTGCGGATGCACGTTGGACAGCCCCGAGCGCGCGAGCCGCGGCGTGAGCTTGGCCAGGCGCTCGGCGGCGACGTCGAACGCGTACACGCGACCCTGCCCGCGCATGAGCGAGCCCAGGAGCAGCGTCTTGCCGCCGGCCCCCGCGCAGAAATCGACGACCATGTCGCTGCGCCGCGGGGCGACGGCGTAGCCCACGAGCTGGCTGCCTTCGTCTTGCACTTCGAGCCGACCGTCGGCAAGCCAGGGGTGGCGCGCAAGCGACGGCCGACCGGCGACGCGAATGCCGAGCGGCGAGTACGGCGTGGCGGTGGCGGCGAGGCCCTCCGCCGCGAGCGCGGCGAGCGCGGCCTCGCGCGTCGTCTTCATGACGTTGACGCGCAGGTCGAAGGGCGCCGGATCCTGCCAGGCGCGCGTGAGCGCGGCGCGCGTGGCCTCGCCGTACGCGGTACCCAGACGATCCCAGAGCCAATCGGGCACGTCGTGCGCGACCGCGGGCGGCAGCAGCCGTGGCAGGCGCGACTTGAACGCGCGCGCCCAGATATCGTCGGCGGCAGCGAGCGCGGGGGCGAGGTCACGCAACGAGCGCCCCATCTCGCGCACGAGGACGGCCAGCGCGAGGTGCTTGGGATCGTCGCTTTCGGCGAGCGCTTCCAGCGAGCGCTTGCGGCGCAGATAGGCGAAGGCGCCGTCGGCGATGAACGCGCGATCGCGCGCGCCCAACGCGCGGTGCGCGCGAAAGAACGCCGTGAGGCCGCTGTCGGCGGGTGATGTGAAGCGGCGCACCTCGCCGATGGCCGCGGCCAGCGCCGCGATCTCACTCGCGCGGACGGTCATGGCGTCATCGTGGGAAACGTCTCGCCAGGCCGCGGTTGCGCGAGGGGATCGACCGGCGCCTGCGCTTGTGCCTGCGGCGCTTCGATGAGCGACGGCAGCGCGAGCTCGTCGCGGCCGACGGCGGCGGGATCCTCGTCGACGCGGATCGAATCGAGCAAGACCTCGATCGTGCCGCGTTCGGTGTGCGCGAGCCGCATCTTGACCGGGATGTGGCGCAACGACGGCGCGAGCCAGACGTAGGCGTCGGTCTTGCCGTCGAGGCTGCGTCGATGCCAGCGCTCGGCGACGAGCGTGCCGTGCGGCCAGGTGATCTCGTCGGTGCCTTCGCGTGTCATCGTGTAGTTCATGAGGCGCCGCGGCGTCGCCACGGCGACGGTGACGGAGTCGCTCGTCGGCGGCGTGAAGTAGTACTGCCACATGAGCGAGAGCGGATCGAACGTGGGCTCGATGAGCGGTTCGATGCCGTCGCGCAGCGTGATGACGCCGGCGCGGCGATCGAACGCGGCAAACTCGACGCGATCGGGTCCACCGCGCTCGACGCGCAGCAGATCCGGCTTGAGTCCTTGGGCGGTGATGGTGCCGGTGCTCTCGACCTTGCCCTGGCCGCGCAGCACCAGCGCGGCCAGCCCGCTTGCCGCGCCCAGCGTCACGATCCGGTAGCGCTGATTGCGGTGCTCGAAGCGGTAGACGGCGTCGCCGATCTCGAAGCCTTGCGTGCCCCAGAACACCTTGTAGGCGAGATCGACCCGCGGCGGCAGCGTCTTCGCCGGGGCAATCGTCGGTGCCGCCGGTTCGGCCGCGGGCGCTTCGGCGATCGGCGGCGCTTCCGGGGGTGGGGCGGCCGGCGCTGGTGGCGCCGGATCGGCCGGAACCGGTGCGGGGGGTGCGGGGTCGGCCGGGGGGAGTGCGACGGGCGCCGGCGCGCGCGACGCGAGGGTGGGGCGGCGCACCGGCTTTGCCTTCGGGGCCGGGGCGGGTGCCGCGGCGACGGGGGCGGGGACGGGGGGCGGCGGCAACTCGGTGAGCGTCGCCTTGAGCGGCGTGGCGATCTCGTCGGTGGCAAGCGTCACCGGCCACAACGCCACCGCCACGTGCAAGACGAGCGAGGCGAGGAGCGCGCCTGCCAGGAGCCAGCGGGCGCGGCGGCGCGCGCGCGGTGGCGTGCTCAGCGGCGTCGTCCGGGCGGACGGCTGCGCGGCAGGAAGCGGCAAGGGTGGCGGGGCGGACACCCGGGCATCGTCAGGCATCAGGACTCAGGAGCGCCGTCTCGTGGGGGACGCGATCGCCCATCAGATGGACCCGGCGGCCCACGATCGCAAGGCGACCCGCGCAATACCACGCCACCGCTTTCGGCAGCAGCACGTGCTCGGCGGCGAGCACGCGGGCGGCAAGGCGCGTCTCGTCGTCGGCGTCGTGCACCGGCACCGCCGCCTGCGCGACGATCGGGCCGACGTCGACGTCGGCAGTGACGAAGTGGACGGTGCAGCCGTGTACCCGCACGCCTTCGGCGAGCGCGCGCCGGTGCGTGTGCAGACCCGGAAAGGCGGGAAGCAGCGACGGGTGGATGTTCAACATGCGGCCCGCGAAGCGGTCGATGAAGGCCGGGCCCAGCACGCGCATGAAGCCCGCGAGCACGACGAGGTCGGGCGCATCGGCGGCGATCGCGTCGGCGAGCGCGGCATCGAAGTCCGCGCGCTGCGCGTAGTCGCGATGGTCGACCACGCACGTGGGCACGCCGGATCCGGTGGCGATGTCGAGGCCGCCCGCATGGGGCAGGTTGGCGATCACGCGCACGATGCGGCCCCCCCCCAGCGCGCCGCGCGCCTGCGCCGCGAGGAGCGCCGCGAGATTCGAGCCGCGACCCGAGATGAGGACGGTGATGCGCGTGGGCATGACGGGATCCGGAAGCGTGCGGGGCGATCCCCGACCGGCACGGGGAGGAGCGCCGCCGCGGCGACTACACGACGACGGCGCGCGCGGCGTCGGGCGGGAGCACGACGACCTCGCCGATCCGGCGCGCGATCTCGCCGTGCGCCGCGAGCGTGGCGATCGCGCGGTCGGCATCGGCGGCGGCGACCGCCACCACGAGGCCGATGCCGCAGTTGAAGACCCGGTGCATCTCGGCGTCGGTGACGTTGCCGTGCTCTTGCAGCCAGTCGAAGATCGGCGGACGCGGCCACGTCGCGCGCACGAGGCGCGCCTGCGTGCCGGCGGGCAGCATGCGCGGCACGTTCTCGACGAGACCGCCGCCGGTGATGTGCGCCATGCCCCTAACCGGCACCGCGGCGAGCGTAGCGAGCATCGGCTTCACGTAGATGCGCGTCGGCGCGAGGAGCGCGGTGCCGAGGCTGTCGCTGCCAAACGGCGTGGTCAGCGGTGCGCCGCTTGTGGCGAGGATGCGGCGGATGAGCGAATAGCCGTTGGAGTGCGGGCCGGACGAGGCGAGACCCAGCAGCACGTCGCCGGCGGCGATATCGCGGCCGTCGATCACGCGCGATTTCTCGACGACGCCGACCGCGAATCCGGCGAGGTCGTATTCGCCTTCGGGATACATGCCGGGCATTTCCGCGGTCTCGCCGCCGATGAGCGCGCAGCCCGCCTCCTCGCAGCCGGCGGCGATGCCCTGGACCACGGTCGCGGCGACGTCGACATCGAGCTTGCCGCAGGCGTAGTAGTCGAGGAAGAAGAGCGGCTCGGCGCCTTGCACCAGGATGTCGTTGACGCTCATCGCCACGAGATCGATGCCGATCGTGTCATGGCGGCCGGCCTGTTGCGCGAGCATGAGCTTGGTGCCGACGCCGTCGGTGCTGGCGACGAGCACGGGCTCGCGAAAGCGCTTGCCGATTTCGATGAGGCCGCCGAAGCCGCCGATGCCGGCGAGCACTTCGGGGCGCAGCGTGCGCCGTGCAAACGGCTTGATCCGCTCGACGAGGGCATCGCCGGCATCGATGTCGACACCGGCGTCGCGGTAGGAGAGGGACGGCGCTGCGGAGGAGGAGCGGGTGGACATGCGGGCGGCCTCGCGGATCGACCAACGCACGCCCGACGAACCTTTTACAATCCGCCATCGACGCGCCAGGTGACGCGTTGCGCGCTGTCCCGAAATTCTACCGGAAATGACGCCTTCCCACGGCCCGCTCCCATCCGAGTCCACCCCGGACGTCACCGTGGTCGTCGCGCCGATCGCCGAATCGCCGGCAGCGACACGACGCGCGCTGACGCTACGCAATTACCTGTGGATCGCCGGTGCGGCGATCGTCGTCGTGCTGGGCCTGCGCTACCTGGGGCCGGTGCTGACGCCGTTTCTCATCGGCGCGATCCTCGCCTATCTCGGCAAGCCGCTCGTGCACTGGGCGGCCGGCCGCGGCATCTCGCGCGCGCTCTCGACGGTCGTCGTCGTGCTGCTCTTCGGCCTCGCGCTGTGCGCGCTCTTCCTCGTGCTCATTCCGCTCGTGCAATCCGAGATCGCGCTGGTCGCGCGGCGCGTCCCCGACCTCGCCGGGCAGGCGGTGGCCCGCATCTCGCCCTGGCTCGAGGCGCAATTGGGCGTGCAGCTCGCCTTCGACCTCGCCTCGGTGCGCGCGCTCGTCGCCGAGAACATGAACGAGGCGCGCGACCTTTCGCTGCAGCTCCTCTCCGGGCTCAAGACCGGCGGCATGATCGTCGTGTCGATTCTCGTCAATCTGGCGCTCATCCCGGTCGTGATGTTCTATCTGCTGCGCGACTGGGAGATGATCGGCGAGCGTCTCTTCGCGCTCGTGCCGCGGCGCTGGCTCGAAAAGACCCACGCCATCGTCACCGACATCGACGAGGTGTTAGCCGAGTTCCTGCGCGGCCAGCTCATGGTGATGGGAGTGCTCGCGCTCTACTATGCGATCGCGCTCACCGTCGTCGGGTTGGAACGCGGGATCGCCATCGGGGTTCTCACCGGCCTGCTCGTCTTCATTCCCTACGTGGGGTTCGGATTGGGACTCGCGTTGGGCGTCCTTGCGGCGCTCTTGCAGTGGACCGGCTGGCCCGGATTCGTGGCGGTGCTCGCGGTCTACGGCGTCGGCCAGCTCGTCGAGAACTACGTCCTCGTCCCGTACCTCGTCGGGGACCGCATCGGACTCCATCCGCTCGCGGTGATCTTCGCGCTGCTCGCCTTCGGGCAGCTCTTCGGCTTTGCCGGAGTGCTGCTCGCGCTACCGGCGTCCGCGGCACTTCTCGTCGGCTTGCGCCACTTGCGTGGCGCCTACGTCGCCTCGCCCGTCTACGGCAACGAGCATTGAGCGATGGAGCAACTGACCTTCGAACTCGCTCCGGCCGAGCCTCCGGCGTTTGCGAATTTCGCCGTGGGCCGCAATGGCGAGGCGGTCGCGGCCTTGCGCCGGGTCGCGGCCGGACAGGAGGCGCCGTCGGTGCTGTTCGTTTGGGGCGCGGCCGGTGTCGGCTGCTCGCACCTCTTGCAGGCGACGGTGGCGGCAACGCACGCAGCGGGCCGGGTCGCGGTCTATTGTTCGACGCCCGCGGTGGCGCCGGGTGAGCCTCCCGACGTTGCGGCGGTCTGTGCGGTCGACGAGGTCGCAACCGCCGATGCGTCTGTGCAGGGAGTGCTCTTCACGCTCTTCAACCGCCTGGCGGACACCGGCGGCACGCTCGTCGTCGCGGCGCCGCGGCCGCCGGCGCGCCTCGATCTGCGCGCCGACCTGCGCACGCGGCTGGGTTCGGGTCTCGTCTACGAGATCGTGCCCCTGCGCGACGAGGAGAAGCCGGCCGCGCTGGCCGCCTACGCCCGGGCGCGGGGGATGCACCTTGCGGACGACGTCATCGCCTACCTGCTCGTCCACGGCCGGCGCGACATGCCGTCGCTGCTTGCCACGCTGGCAGCCCTCGACCGTGCCTCGCTCGCCGCGCAGCGGCCGGTCACGCTCGCGCTGGTGCGAGCCTGGTTGCAGCGATCGCTAGACATCGCCGCGCCACGCTGATCGGGCGCGCGGCCCCGGGATCCTCGCGCGGGCCGCGCGGTCCGGTATTCCCGCGCCCCCGCGTGCGCTGGCGCGCCCGCACCCCCGCGACTTCGGCAGGAATCCGGCTCCGGCCCCCGGTTGTCTGTCGCGTTTTCGCATCAGGTTCCCGGTCAGGGCGTTCCGCACCGCGCGCGCTTTGGCAGGCCCTTGATTGATCGGATAAACTTACGGTGTCATGGGTGGTTCGCGACCGCACCGTTGCGGCTGCCGGCGGCCGGTGCTGTCAACCGGCGCGATCGAGCGTCCGTTATGGGCCTAGACAGAACCCGCGAATGTCGTTCTCCGGAAAAGCGGAGAACGCATGCGCGGGGCCATGTCTTTCTCATCGTCACTCGGGACCGAACCTCATGAAGCAATGGATCGCGGTATTGGTTGCGGCGACCTTCAGTCTTGCGCCACTTGCGCAGACCGCCGCACCCGGCGCTGCATCGACCGCCTCACCCGCAGCTGCGGCCTCCGCAGCGGCACCGGCCAAAGCCGAGGCAAAAAAGACCAAGAAGAAGAAGGCGAAGAAGCACACGGGCACGAAAACCGCGCCCGTAGCAGCGCCCGCGAAGTAACCCGCTCCCTAACCAGCCACATCACATCTCGAAGGAAACGCACATGAACAAGCTTCTCGTTGCACTCATCGTCGGCGCATTCGCGACCGTTTCGGCGGCGCAGTCGCCTGCCACCAAGCAAAAGCAGGCCGACGTCAGCGCCACGACGCAAGCCGGCTCGGGCAGCTCGGCATCGACCGCGGCCACCGCGGCCGAGCAAAAGGCCAACACGGCGGTGTCGAAGGAAACCGCCAAGATGAGCAAGTCCGAGAAGGCCAAGTTCGCCAAGGACGCCATGAAGACCGGCAACAACCCGAACAACGACTCGGGCGTCGCGGCCACCGCTGCGCAGCAGAAGGCCAACACCGCGGAATCGAAGGGCATGGCGAAGGCGAACGTGCCGCTCAAGACCAAGGAAGGCCAGAAGGTCTTGTCGAAGGATCTGCAGCAAAAGGCATCGCAGTAAGCGCCGGACGATCGTTCGAATCGGGGCAGGGCGCGTTGCGCGTCCTGCCTCGTTTTTTTCTGGGATGATGCCGGCGTGGGCGAGTCCAATTGCGGGCGTCCGGCGGTGACCGTCGCCTCGATCGTCGAGCGCGGCGGACGTTTCCTGCTGGTCGAGGAGGAGACATCGGTCGGGCGCCGGCTCAACCAGCCGGCGGGACACCTCGAGCGCCAGGAAACGCTGCCCGCCGCGGCGGCACGCGAGACGCTGGAGGAAACGGGCTGGGCGGTGGTTCCGACCGCGCTCGTCGGCATCTACCGATGGGATGCACCCGACGACGGTGCCACCTACGTGCGCTTCGCCTTCGTGGCCGAGGCGCGACGCTACGACCCGGCGCGTTCGCTCGACACCGGCATCGTGCGGGCGCTGTGGCTCACCTACGACGAGCTCGTGGCCCGGCGTCGCGAGCATCGCACGCCGCTCGTCCTGCGCTGCATCGACGACTACCGCGCCGGTCAGCGCCTCCCGCTCGATCTCGTGACCGACGCGGACCGCGCATGATCCGCGACGCGTCACGCCCCGGATTCGGGTCAGGGTCGCAGCACGGCAGGGGATAGCACAACATGCGCAAGCGCGTGGTCGTGGGCATGTCCGGTGGCGTCGATTCGGCGGTGGCCGCGTGGCTGCTGAAGGCGCAGGGCTTCGACGTCGTCGGCGTCTTCATGAAGAACTGGGAGGACGACGATACCGACGAGTACTGCACGTCGCGTGTCGACCTCGTCGACGCGGCCGCGGTATGCGACGTCATCGGCATCGAGCTCGTTGCGGTCAACTTTGCCGCCTTGTATCGCGAGCGCGTATTCGCGCATTTCCTGCGCGAGTATCAGGCGGGCCGCACGCCCAATCCCGACGTGCTGTGCAACAGCGAGATCAAGTTCGAGGCCTTCCTCGATCACGCGCTCGGGCTGGGCGCGGATCACATCGCCACCGGCCACTACGCGCAGGTGCGCAAGGCGCCGCGCGAGCCGTCGCGCGTCGAGCTCCTGAAGGCGGTCGACGCGACGAAGGATCAGAGCTACTTCCTGCACCGGCTGTCGCAGCGTCAACTGGCGCCGGCGCTGTTTCCGTTGGGCGACTTCACCAAGCGCGAGGTTCGCGCGCTCGCGCTGCGCCTGGGCATCCCCACGCACGCGAAGAAGGACTCGACCGGAATCTGCTTCATCGGCGAGCGCCCGTTCCGCGATTTCCTCGCGCGCTACCTGCCGCGTACTCCCGGGCCCATCGTGACGCTGGAGGGAGTACGCGTCGGCGAGCACGTGGGGCTTGCGTATTACACGCTCGGGCAGCGCCAGGGGCTTGGCATCGGCGGCACGCGCGAAGGCCGCGCCGCGCCGTGGTTCGTCGCGGGCAAGGATCCGATGCGTAACGCGCTCATCGTCGTGCAGGGTCACGATCACCCGCGGCTCTACGCCCGCGAGGTGACGGTCGACGACATGCATTGGATCGCCGGCGCATCGCCCCCCTTGCCGCTCACGCTCGCCGCGAAGACGCGCTATCGGATGGCCGATGCGAGCTGCGAGCTCGTTGCGGGCGACGGAGGTCTCGTCGCCCGCTTCACCGCGCCACAGTGGGCGCCGACACCCGGTCAGTATCTCGTCGTCTACGACGGCGAGGTGTGCCTGGGTGGCGGCGTGATCATGCGCACGGCCGACGCGCCGGCGCACGTCGAGGCCACCGCGTAGCGCTTGCTACCCCTGGGTCGGTCGCGGCGCGGGTAATCCGCGCGCGTTGGGCGTCGATCACGATGCGGCGCGTCGCCCACACCCGCGCGCACTCGCACCGACCCCGAGCGGTGCTTCGCCCACACCCGCGCGCACCCGCGTGGCGCAGGCAGCGCAGCGCGATCAGAACGGGATGTCGTCGTCGAAGTCGTCCGGCCCCTTCTTGCCACCGCCGCTCGCCGGCTTGCCACCGCCTTCGCGGCGCGCACCCCCGCCACCGGTCGGCGGTGCGCCGAATTCGGTGTCGCCGCCGCCACCTCCGCCGCCGTCACGCGCGCTGCCGATCAACTGCATGCGGTCGCCGACGATCTCGGTGGAGTATTTCTCGACGCCGTCCTTGTCGGTGTACTTGCGCGTCTGCAGGCGCCCTTCGATGTACACCGAGCGGCCCTTCTTGAGGTACTCGCTCGCGATCTCGGCCTGGCGTCCGAAGAGCACGACGCGGTGCCACTCGGTGCGCTCCTGCTTCTCGCCACTCTTGTCCTTCCACTGCTCGCTCGTCGCGATGTTGAGGTTGGTGACGGCGTCACCGTTGGCGGTGTAACGCGTTTCCGGATCGCGACCGAGATTGCCGAGCAGGATCACCTTGTTGACGGAGGCCATATCACGTTTCTCCCATCGTGTAGTTCGAGACGTAGCCATCGGGGTGCGCCATGGTCAGCGCCACGACGAACCAGAAGGCCACGAGGATCAGGCAAAAGACGAATACCGAGACGTTGCTCACGTGCTCGGCAAGCCACCCCGCGGCGGCAGCGCCGACGAATGCTCCCAGGAACTGGGCGCTCGAGTTGACACCGATCGCCGCACCACGCCCTTCGACTGCCGCGTACTTCGACACCAGCGACGGCAGCAGCGCTTCGAGGAGATTGAACCCGGCGAAGAATACCGTCAGCGCAATGGCGAGTCCGGACACCGAATGCAGCGACCAGGCGATGCCGGCGGTGCCCGCGAACAGCACCGCGATCGCGGCGACCATCGCGGGCTTCGCCTGGCCCGGCCGATCGGTGCGCCGCAGGAACGGCAGGATGGCCGCCACTGCGATCACGAGCACCGGCAGGTAGAGCCACCAGTGATGATTGTCGGCGAGGCCGCTGTCGCGCAACGCGAACGGAACCTGCGTGAAGAGCGCCATCAGCACCGCGTGCAGGGTGAACGTTCCGTACGACAGGCGCAGGAGCTGGCGGTCCAACAGCGCCGGCACGAGTTGCCCCGGCACGCTGGCGGGCCCGGTCGTGTGGTCCGGATCGGGGACGCCGAAACGCACGACGACGATGGCCACCAGCGCGAGGATCCCGGTGAGTGCGAAGATGCCCGGTACGCCGACCACGCCGTCGAGCACGGGGCCGACGACGAGCGAGAGCGCGAACGTGGCACCGATGCTGATGCCGATGACCGCCATCGCCGTCGTGCGCACGGCGTCGCGCGTGAGATCGGCTACGAGCGCGACGGCGGCCGCGGAAATCGCGCCGGCGCCTTGCAACGCGCGGCCGATGATGACCCACTCGATGTCGCGCGCGACCGCGGCGACAGCGCTACCGATGGCGAGGATGACAAGTCCACTGTAAATGACCTCCTTGCGCCCCCATCTGTCGGAGGCCCAACCGAAGGGAATCTGCAGGATCGCCTGCGTGAGGCCGTAGATGCCGAGCGCGACGCCGACGAGCGTGTGGCTCTCGCCTCCGGGCAGGCGCTCGGCGTACAGCGCAAAGACCGGCAGGATGACGAACATGCCGAACAGGCGCAGGCTGTAGACGCTGGCGAGGCTCGCGGTCGCGCGCCGTTCGCCGGGAGTCATTCCCGGACGTGGGGCGGATCGCGCAGCGGCAGCTTGCATCGGAAGCTCGTCAACGTGCATCGACGGATGAGTGGGCGGAATACGGGATCGGGACCTGCGTGCAGACCGACCATCGGGGGGTTCGAGCCAGTGGAGGCATGCACTCGAATCGCAATATACTAGCAGGTTCGCCGCTCGCACCTTAGGCCCAACGGTCGACCCTCGACCCGATACTTCCCTCGCATGGATTCGATTCGCATCCGCGGCGCACGCACGCACAACCTCAAGAATCTCAACCTCGATCTACCGCGGCATCGGCTGATCGTCGTCACGGGGTTGTCGGGATCCGGCAAGAGCTCGCTCGCCTTCGATACGCTGTACGCCGAAGGGCAACGTCGCTACGTCGAGTCGTTGTCGGCCTACGCGCGGCAGTTCCTGCAGCTCATGGAGAAGCCCGACGTCGACCTGATCGAGGGGCTCTCGCCGGCGATCTCGATCGAGCAGAAGGCGACCTCGCACAACCCGCGCTCGACGGTGGGCACGGTGACCGAGATCCACGACTACCTGCGTCTGCTCTTCGCCCGCGTCGGCGACCCGTACTGCCCGGATCATCCCGAGCAGAAGCTGAGCGCAATGACGATCTCGCAGATCGTCGATGCCACGCTCGCGCTGCGCGCGGGCGCGGACGCCGAGGGCCCGCGCCTCATGATCCTCGCCCCGGTCGTCGTCAATCGCAAGGGCGAGCACCTCGATCTCCTGGCCGAACTGCGCGCGAAGGGCTTCGTGCGGGTGCGCGTCGACGGCAAGGTGCACGAGATCGACGCCGTGCCGAAGCTCGCCAAGACGACCAAACACACGATCGAGGTGGTGGTCGACCGCCTGCGCGTGCGCGACGAATTCAAGCAGCGGCTCGCCGAATCGTACGAGACCGCGCTGCGTCACGGCGACGGGCGCGCCATCGCCGTGGAGATGGACGCCGAGCACACGCCGGTGCGCGAGCACCTGTTCTCCGCCAAGTTCGCCTGCCCGGTGTGCAACTACTCGCTCGCCGAGCTCGAGCCGCGGCTCTTCTCGTTCAACAGCCCGATCGGCGCGTGTCCGCGCTGCGATGGCCTGGGCGCGATCACCTTCTTCGATCCCAAGCGCGTCGTCGCCTTCCCGCAGCTCTCGCTCGCCTCCGGGGCGATTCGCGGCTGGGATCGGCGCAATCAGTTCTACTTCCAGATGCTGCAAAGTCTCGCGCGACACGTCGGGTTCGACATCGACAAGCCATTCGCGAAGCTTCCCGAGCGCGTGCAAAGGCTGATCCTCGACGGCTCCGGCGACGAGAAGATCCCGTTCGTCTACCTGTCCGAACGCGGCAAGCCCGTCACCCGCGAGCACGTGTTCGAAGGGATCCTGCCCAACCTCGAGCGCCGCTATCGCGAGACCGATTCGCAGATG
>WBZO01003540.1_pt1 | contig 18083 bp, 13 predicted proteins | sample 5204261 | NCBI WGS metagenome assembly WBZO01 (sample SAMN12412400, study PRJNA552823) | activated sludge metagenome | isolation source: activated sludge from anammox sidestream of wastewater treatment plant... | place: USA: North Carolina | collected 2017-09
CGCCGCGCAGGACGCCGTGCGCGAGGCGGAGGCGGCGGTGAAGGCGCTCGAGGAGCGCCAGTCGCTGATCGTCGCCCTGCAGGAGTCGATCCCCTCGGCGAGCGGTGGCGCGCAGGCGCTGCTGGAGGCGTCCCGCGAGTCGGCGCCGGAGGGCACGGACGAGCACCCGCTGGCCGGCGTGCTGGACGCCGTGGCGCGCGTGATTCGCGTCCCGGACGGCCTGGAGGTCGCCGTGGAGGCGGCGCTCGCCGAGCACCTCACCGCCGTGGTGGTGGAGCGGTACGCGGACGCGGTGAAGGCGCTGGAGTACCTGCGCGAGTCCGGGCAGGGCACCGCCACGGTCTACCCGCTGCAGGACATGGAGCACCGCTACCCGCTCAACCTGTTCAACGAGCGCGGCGTCGTGGGCATCGCGGCGCGCCTCGTGCGGTGCGAGCAGAAGTACCGGCCGCTCGTGGACACGCTGCTCGGTCGCGTGATCGTGGTGGAGGACCTCCGCACCGCGGAGGCGATGATCAAGCGCGGCCTCGGCTCCGTCGTCACGCGCGACGGCGTGCTGCTGCGGCCGGGCGGCTCCGTGTACGGCGGCCGCTCCGGCGCCGCGGCGGAGCAGTTCACGCTCCACCGCGAACTGGAGGCGCTGCCGGAGCGCATCGCCGCCGCGCAGGCGGCGGTGACCCCCGCCCGCGACCGCGTCGCCCGCGCCGAGGCGATCGTCGCGGACGCCCGTGATGCCGTGGCCGCCGCCCGCAAGGCGGTGGACGAGGCGGAGGAGGCGCGCCGCCAGCATGACCAGCGCCGCACCGCCCTCGAACGTCGGCAGGCGACGATTGAGTCGGAGATCACGGGCGTGGAGCGCCGGCTGCAGGTCGACCCGAACGAGGCGACCCGCGTGCCGGAGATCGAGCAGCGGCTGGAGACGGCCGTCGCGAACATCGCGGAGGTCGTCGGCCGCCTCGACGGGCTGCGCGACCGCTCGACCGCCGTGGGCGCGGAGCGGGACGCCGTGGCGGAGCGGGTGACGCTCGCGACGCAGGCGCTCGCCGCGGTGGAGGCGGACCGTCGCTCGCTCATCGCCCAGCGCGAGGAGCGGGTCGCCGCGCGTCGCGTTGCCGTGGACGAACTGCGGCAGCGGCGTGAGTCGCTGGCCGCCGTGGCGAAGGAACTCGAAGACCTCGAACTGACGCTGCGCGACCGGCGCGAGCGCCAGGCGAACAACCGCACGGAGCGCCAGGAGGTGCAGGCGCTCATTGGCCCCGCGCACGCCGAGGCGGCCGAAGTGACCGCGGAGGAGCGCGAACTCGCCGCCGCCCGCGGCGACGCGCAGCGGCTGCTCCTCGCCGCCGAGCGGGAGATGCTCGAGAGCGAGAACCGGCTGCGCCAGTCCGCCGAGCGCGTCCAGCGCCTCCTCCGCGAGATCGCGGAAGAGGGGATGGAAGTGCTGGACGACGGCTCCGTGCGCGCGCTCCCGAAGGCGGCCGGTGAGGGGCCGGCCGCTGCCGGGGACGCGGAGGACGCGGGGGTGGACGAGGAGTCCGAACTCGCGTTGCCGGTGCCGATCCGCGGCGGCGCGGAGGTGGACGTGGAGGCGCTCCGCGGCCGCATCACGGAACTGCGCGCCGAGATCAAGGCACTCGGCCCGGTGAACATCGACGCGCTCGAGGACCTCACGGCGGAGCAGGAGCGCTTCGAGTTCCTCACGACCCAGATCGCCGACCTGGAGGCCGCCGAGGTCGAACTGCGCGAGGCGATCCGTGAACTGAAGAAGTTGATCCGCAGCCGCTTCGTGGAGACCTTCCACGTGGTGAACGAGCGGTTCGGCACCTACTTCACCCGCTTCTTCGGCGGCGGCCAGGCGGAGCTGCGACTGGTGCAGTCCGACCCGGACGACCCGGACTCGGAGCCGGGCGTGGACATCTTTGCCCAGCCGCCCGGGAAGCGGATCAGCAACATGGCGGTGCTCTCCGGTGGCGAGCGCTCCATGACCTCCGTCGCATTGCTGTTCGCGCTGCTCTCCGTGAACCCGGCGCCGGTGGTGGTGCTGGACGAGGTGGACGCCGCGCTGGACGAGGCGAACGTGGGCCGCTTCGTCGACACGCTGCTCGAACTGCGGGAGCGTTCCCAGTTCGTTGTGATCTCGCACAACCGCCGCACGATCGAGGCGGCCGACGCGATCTACGGCGTGTCGATGGGTGACGACTCCACCAGCCAGGTGTTGTCGCTCAAACTGGCGGCGCTGCCGAAGGCCTCGTAGCGGCCCGAACGCAGGACGAAGTCAGGACGGCCCTCCGGTACCATCGGAGGGCCGTCTCGTGTCATCAGGCAACGCCGGCAGCGTCCGGCAGGAGGTTCGTGCGTGAGGCTCTTCGGCGGGCGGAGCAAGGAGAGCGACCAGGCGACCGAGCAGGCGCTGGAGCGCACGCGCACCTCGATCTTCGGCCGCGTCGCCGGCCTCTTCGGCGGCTCCGACGTCACCGAGGAGATGTGGGAGACGCTGGAGGAGGTGCTGATCGGCGCCGACGCCGGCGTGGAGACCACCTTCGAGGTGCTGGGCCGCGTCCGCGCCCGCAACCCGCGCCGCTCCGACGAGGTGCGCCGCTACCTCGCCGAAGAACTCGTCGCCATCCTCGAATCCGCCGAGGCGCCGCGCGGGCGCCTCTGGGGGCTGCCGGAGGGCGCGGAGCTGCCCTCGAAGCCGTGGGTGGTGCTGGTGGTCGGGGTGAACGGCTCCGGCAAGACCACGGCGATCGGACGTCTCGCGTACGCCTACCAGCAGGAGGGGCGCACGGTCATGGCTGCGGCCGGCGACACCTTCCGCGCAGCCGCGATCGAGCAGCTGCAGACCTGGGGCGAGCGGCTCCGCTTCGATGTCGTCGCGCAGGGGCAGGGCGCTGACCCGGCGGCGGTCGCCTTCGACGCGATCTCGGCGGCACAGGCGCGCGGGCACGACGTGGTGCTGATCGACACGGCCGGCCGCCTGCAGAACAAGCAGAACCTGATGGCCGAACTTTCCAAGACGCGCCGCGTGATCGAGCGCCACGTGGAGCGCGGCCCGGACGAGGTGCTGCTGGTGCTGGACGCCTCCACGGGCCAGAACGGCCTGTCGCAGGCCCGCCACTTCACCGAGGCGGTGCAGGTGACCAGCGTGATGCTGACGAAGTTGGACGGCACCGCGAAGGGCGGCATCGTCTTCGCGATCGCGCGCGAGTTCGGGCTCCCGGTCCGCTTCGTCGGCGTCGGCCAGCGCGAGGGCGACCTCGCGCCGTTCGACCCGCGCGCGTTCGTGGCGTCGCTGCTCGGCGACGAGGCCTCGTAGCCACCGGAGGGCGCGATGGCGAAGACCACGGCCGAGAAGTTGCTGTTGAAGCCGGGGACGGCGCTGTGGTGCTCGGACGCGGCACGGCTCGCGTTGCTCGGCGGCCTGCCGGAGGGCGTCGCCGTCGCCTCGCGGATCGCGAGCGCGACCGCGGCGATCGTGTTCGTCGAGTCGGAGGCGGCTGCGCGCGCGGCGGTGAAACGGCACGCGAAGGCGCTGCTGGCGACGCCGCTCGTGTGGTTCCTCTACCCGAAGGGCGGGCGCGCCGACATCAACCGCGACTCGCTCTGGCCGATCGTCGCGGAGCACGGGATGCGGCCGATCACGCAGGTCGCGGTGGACGAGACCTGGTCGGCGCTCCGCTTCCGCCCGCTCCGCGAGGACGAGTCGCCATTCCAGCCCGGAGCGAGCGCGTAGACTGACCGCGACCCACCGACCGAGGCGCGCGTGACCGAGTCCCTGGCCTGGCTGCTGGTGCTGCTGCTGGTCGCCGGAGGCGGCCTGCTGCCCGCCGCGCTGCTCTTTGAGCGCCTGCCCTCCCGAGGCATCCCGTACGCGCTGCCGCTCGGGCTCGCCGTGGTCGGGCTCGCCGCGTGGCTCGCTGGGGCGCTGGCGCTGCCGTACGGGACACCAGTCGCCGCGGCCTCCCTCGCCGCGTGGTGGGCGTGGTCGGCGCTGATCGCGTTGCGACGCCCGGCGCTCCTCGCCGGGGTCGTGGCCGGCTGGCGCGCCGTCGCGGTGACCGGTGCGGCGACCGCGCTGCTCTTCGCCGCGCTGGTGCTGGTGCGCGGGCTGGCGCCGGATGCGTGGGCGACCGAGAAGCCGATGGACCTCGCGATCCTCACGGCGGTGCACCGCTCGGAGACGCTGCCGCCGCCCGACCCGTGGTTCGCGGGTGCGCCGCTCTCCTACTACCACCTGGGCCACACGACGATGGACGCGGTCGGCCGGCTCTCCGGGAACGGCCCCGCGACGACGTTCAACCTAGCGACGGCGACCGTCGGTGCCGCCGCGACCGTCGCCGCTGCCGGGCTCGCGCTCGACCTCCTCGGCATGGCGGGGGCGGCGAGGCGTCGCGCGCGGCTGGTCGCGGCCGGGGTGGCGGTGGCGGTGCTGCTCCTCGCCGCTCCGGTCGTCGGCCTCGTCGACCTGCTCGCGGCAAACGGGATCGGCGGCGACTGGGCGTGGACGGGCATCGACGGCCTCCCCACCGCCGAGGGCGCGCGGACGGGGGTGCCGCTGCGCTTCTGGTGGTGGTGGAACACCACGCGCGTCGTCCCCGGCACGATCTCGGAGTACCCGGCGTTCACGCTGATCCTCGGCGACCCGCACGCGCACCTGCTGGCGTTGCCGCTGGGGCTGACCGTGGTCGCGCTCGCCCTCGTGACGTTCGAGGGCGTCACACCGCTGACGTGGCGGCGGTGGCTGCGGCGGCCGCACGACCTCGCACTGACCGGCGCGCTCTTCGCCGCGCTGGCGATGACGAACCTGTGGGACGTGGTCACCTTTGGCGGGGTGTGGGGGCTGGCGGCGGTGATCTCCGTGCGCCGCGTGGGCTGGGCGTACGCGCAGGCGCTGTTCATCGCCGTGCGCTGGGCGGCCGTCCCCGGCGCGCTCGCGCTGCTGCTCGCCTTCACGTTCCTCGAGGGTCTCGACCCGCCGCCGGTGGGCATCGCGCCGGTCACGGGCGAACGGTCGGACCTCGCACCGTGGCTCGCCGTGTGGCTCGCGCCCGGGCTCCCGCTCATCCTCGCCGCCGCGTGGGCGGGAGGCGTCCCGGCGCGCTGGCGACGCCCGCTGCTGCTCGCGGCGACGCCCGTGATCGCGTGGGCCGTGGCGATGCTCCTGCAGGGCCGCCCGGACGAGCTCGCGGTACGCGGCGGCGGCTGGGCGACGCTCCTGCTCCTCGTGGCGCTGCTCGCCTGGCTCGGTGGCGCGGCGCACGCCGCCGACGCGCGCCGGGAGCGCGGCCTCGCCTCCGCGCTCGCGCTCGCCGCGGCCGCCGTGCTGGTGCTACTGCTGACGGAGGTCGTCCACATCGACGATGCGTTCGAGGGACGCCTCAACACGGTGTTCAAGTTCTGGTTCCACGCGTGGGCGCTCGTTGCCGTCGCCGCGGGCGCCCTCGCCGGCATCGCCGTAGAGCGCATCGAGCGGCCCGCGCGACCGGCGTGGGCGTCGAGGCGCGTCGCGGCCGCGCTCACGGGGGGCGTGGCGGTGGTGTTCGTGGCGTGCGCGCTCACCGTGCCGGCGATGCTGGTGAGCCGGCACCGGGAGGCGCAGGCATTCGGTATCGATGCGATCGCCTACCTTGATCGGGCGGATCCCGGGCTTGCCGAAGCAGGGCGCTGGGTGCGCGCGAACCTCGACCCGGAAGAGGCGGTGCTGGTGCAGGCGGTCGCGGAGTCGTACACGACCGGCAACATGGTCGCCGCCAGCACCGGTGTCCCCACCGTCCTCGGCTGGCCGGGCCACCAGCGCCAGTGGCGCGGCGCGATCGACGAGGATGCGCGCCGCGAGGCAGTGGACGCGATCTACACGCACGGCGCGACGCCCGAAGGCCTCGCCGCGGCTCGGCGCTACGGCGTGACCCACGTGTACGTGGGGTTCCAGGAACTCACCACCTACACCTACGACGTGCTTGGCCGCCTCGCCGGCTGGCCGCAGGTGTTCGCCTACGGCCCGACCCGCATCTACGAGGTGCCGGCCGAGGTCGCGCCATGATCCAGCGCATCCCGTGGCCATCGCTCCGTCCCGACCGCGTGGCCTGGGCGGTGATCGCGATCGCGGCCGCGGCGTTCGTCATGCGCGTGGTCGGGCTGGACGTGCGCGCACTGCACCACGACGAGTCGCTGCACGCGACGTACTCGTACTACTTCGCGCAGGGCGATGGCTACCGCCACAACCCGCTCATGCACGGGCCGTTCCAGTTCCACATCATGGCCGCGTTCTTCTGGTTGTTCGGCGATGGCGACGCGATGGCGCGGTGGCCGCACGCGATCTTCGGGACGGCACTCGTCGCCACCCCGCTGCTGCTGCGCCGCTGGCTCGGGGGGCCGGGCACGGTGCTGGCGGCGCTCTTCCTCTGCGTGTCGCCCTCGGTCCTCTACTACACGCGCTTCGCGCGCGAGGACGCGTTCATCGCGCTGTTCACGGTGCTGCAGGCGATCGCGCTCTGGCGCTATCGGGACGACGGCCGCGAGCGCTGGCTGCTCCTCTTCGCTGCGATGACGGCGTTCGCGTTCGCGACGAAGGAGAGCGCCTACCTGACCGCCGCCGTGCTGCTCGTCTACCTGGACCTGGCGGTCGCGCACCGGCTGTTCTGGGACGCGCGCGAGGGGCAACGCGTGCCGCTCTGGCGGCAGGCGCTCGGCGGCGCGTGGTTGATCCCCACCGCATGGATCTTCGCCGCGCTCTGGCGTCCGCTGCGCCCGCTCCGCGAACGCCTCGGGCTGCGCGAACGGCCGAGGGAAGCCGAACTGCTGGTGCTGCTGGGCACGCTTGTGCTGCCGATGCTGGCGGCGGCGGTGCGTGTGCCGTGGGAGCGCCTCGGTGGGCCGCTGGAGGGCGACGCGCTCTTCACAGTCGGGCTCGTCACCGTCGTGGTGCTGTGGGCCGGCGCGATCGTCGTCGGGCTGCTCTGGGACGCCGCGCGCTGGTCGATGGCGGTCGCCGTCTTCCTGATGGTGACGATCCCGCTCTACACGTCGTTCGGGACGAACCCAGACGGCATCGCGGGGCCGTTCTGGAACTCCCTGGACTACTGGATCGAGCAGCACGACGTGGAGCGCGGCAAGCAGCCGTGGTTCTACTACCTGATGATGCTGCCGCTGTACGAGTCGCTCGTCCTCTGGCCGGCGCTCGTCGCGGGGCCGTGGCTCGTCGCGAGGCGGCGCGACCCCCTGGCGGCCCTGCTCGTGATCTGGTTCGCCGGCACGCTGCTCGCGCTCTCGGTGGCCGGCGAGAAGATGCCATGGCTCACCGTCCACCTCGCCATCCCGCTCTGCCTCCTCGCGGCGTACGCCCTCGGCGGCGCGGTCACCGCGGCGCTGCCGGCCGTCCGTGAGCGTCGAGGCGCGCCGTGGCGCTGGGCGCTCGGCGGCGCCGGCGCCACGTTCGTGGCGGGTGCGTTCGCCCTCGCGGTGTACGCGAACGTGGGACTGAACGTGCGGCACCCGGACACCCCGGTGGAGCCGATGATCTACGTGCAAACCTCGCCGGACGTGCCGCCGCTGGCACGGACGCTGCGCGCGCGGATGGCGGCCGACCCCGACCAGCGCGTACTCATCGACACCACGGCGTCCCTCACCTGGCCGTGGGCGTGGTACCTCCGCGGCACGAACGTCGCCTACCTGGACGGCAACTCGATCCGGAACAAGTGGGGCGTGGAGCCGGGCGACATCCTCCTGATCGTGCAGGGCACGATCACGCGCGTGCAGCCGATGCGGCTGGACTACGAGCCGGGCGTCCCCTTCGTCCACCGCCACTGGTTCCGCGAGGAGGGGTACCGGAGCGTCACGTGGGCCTCGTTCGGCGAGGGGCTGCGGGATGGCTCGCTCTTCCGGCGCTGGGCGCAGTTCGTGCTCGAACGCGGCACGCCCGAGCGGATCGGGACGATGGACGCGGAGATCCTCTACCCGCGCGGGACGGTGGGGGTGGCGGGGCCGTGACGCCGCGCGGCTGATCGCGGAGACTGGACGGGCCCACCCCGCACACCGTCAGGATCGCGCATGCGCCACGCCCGCACGCTCATCGGCCTCGCCGTCAGCGTGGCGTTCCTCGTGCTGCTGCTCGCGCAGGTGGACCGGCAGGAGACGCTGGACGCCCTGCGCGGCATGGATGTGCGCTGGCTCGCGCCGGCGCTCGTCCTCCTCGCCGCCTCGGTCGTCGTGCGCTCGGAACGCTGGGCGGTGATCCTGCGGCCGGTCGTGCCGCTGACCACGCGCGAGGCGACCACGCTCGTCACCATTGGCCTCGCCGCGAACAACGTCTTCCCCGCCCGCGCCGGCGAGGTGGTGCGCGCGGTGCTCATCCGCCGCCGCCACGGCGGCTCCTCCGCGACCGCGATCGGCACGATCGTCGTGGAGCGCATCCTGGACGGCCTGATCCTCGCCCTGTTCCTTGCGGGCACGGTCGCGCTCGCCGGCAGCACGCCGGCGCTGCGCGCCTTCGCCGCCGTCGCCGCGGTCGGGTTCGGCGCGGGCACGCTCGTGGTGCTGGGCCTCGGCCTCTGGCCAGCGCGCGGGCGCGCGCTGCTGGAGGTGCTCCTGCGCCTCGCCCCGGGCGCGGTCCGCGTGCGCGTGGAGGCGATCCTCGGGCGGTTCCTGGAGGGACTGGTGCTGCTGCGCGGCGGCGGCGCGTGGGCGCGCGTGCTGTCGCTCACCCTGATCACGTGGCTGCTCGAAGCAGGCTCCTACTGGATGGTCGGCCGGTCGTTCGGCCTCGACCTGTCGCCGGCGCTGTACCTCGGCGTCTGCGGCGCGGCCAACCTCGCGATCGCGGCGCCGAGCACCTCCGGGGGCATCGGGCCGTACGAGTTCTTCGCGCGCGAGGTCGTGGTGCGCTTCGGCGCGACGGCTGCGGCCGGGACGGCGTTCGCGCTGGTGCTGCACGTCTTCGTCCTCGTGCCGATCGCCGTCGCCGGGTTCGCGCTGGCGTGGGTGCAGGGCGTGCGCGTGCGGTCGCTGACGCGCGAGGCGGCGAACGGCGAGGTCGCGGGGGCAGGAGGGCGCGCATGAAGGTCGTGATCGTGGGTGGCGGCGTCGCGGGCCTTGCGGCGGCGCACGAACTGCTTGGCCGTGGCCACGAGGTCGCGCTGTACGAGGCGTCGCCGGAGTTCGGCGGCCAGGTGCGCACCTTCGAGGTGGGTGGCGGCCGCCTTGAGATCTTCTATCACCACCTCTTCCGCTCCGACACGGACGCGGTCGCGATGATCGAGGCGCTCGGCCTGGGCGATGACCTCGCGTGGATTGACTCGAACGTCGGGCTGCACGCAGCCGGGAAGAACTACCCGTTTATCGGTGCGCTGGACCTCCTGCGCTTCAACCGCGTCTCGCTGCTCAGCCGCCTGCGCCTGGGCCTCACCGCGCTCTGGCTGCGCCGCTTCTCCGACTGGAAGCAGTACGAGGGCAAGCGCGCGAGCGCCTGGATCCGCTCGCGCGTCGGCCGCGAGGGGTACGACCGGGTGTGGGGGCCGCTGTTGCGCGCCAAGTTCGGTGAGCACGCGGAGGATGTCTCGCTCGTCTGGTTCTGGGGGAAGATCCATCTCCGCTTCGCCTCGCGGCAGGGCGGCGGGCTGCGCGGGCTGCTCGCGAAGGAGCAGCTCGGCTACCTGCGCGGCTCCTTCGGGCGGCTGATCGACGGCATGGTCGCCGCCTGTCGTGCGCGCGGCGGCACGCTGGAGGCGGGCGCACCCGTCGAGCGCGTGCTCGTGGAGGACGGGCGCGCCGTCGGCGTGGTGCTCGGCGGCGCGCGCTCCGGCGAGGTGGTGCGCGCCGACGCCGTGCTGGCGACGACGCCATCGCCGCTGTTCCAGCGGATCGCGCCCGACCTCGCGCCGTACCCGGCAGGGGAGGCGTACGCGCGGATGCTCGGCGCGGTGGAGTACCAGTGGGCGACGGTGCTGGTGCTGGCGCTCGACCGGCCGCTCTCCTCGATCTACTGGCTGACGATGACGGACGAGGATGCGCCGTTCGTGGTGGCGGTGGAGCAGACGAACTTCCTGCCCCCGGAGACGTACGGCGGGAATCACGTCCTCTACCTCTCCGACTACATGAGCCCGGGCGACCCGATGGTGGACCTGAGCGCGGACGAACTCCTCGACCGGTACGAGTCGTGGATCCGGCGGATCAACCCGGCGTTCGACCGGTCATGGGTGCGGCAGTCGTGGCTGTTCAAGGACCGGGCCGGGCAGCCGGTGGTCCACGCCCGCTACCACGAGACGATCCCGCCGCACCGGACGCCGGTGCCGGGGCTCTACCTGGCGAACACGACCCAGATCTACCCGGAGGACCGCGGCCAGAACTACTCGATCCGCATGGGGCGGCGCGTCGCACGCCTGATCGAGGGCGACGCCGCGACCCCGGGGCGGGGCGAGGCGTAACGGGGGCACCGCGGGCTCGTCTTGGCCCGTAGGGCGACCGTTGGTAGAGTGCAGCCACAGTGCCCGGCGTGTGACGCCGCGCACAGGCACGCCTCGGACCGGGTGAGGGGTCGCTGATGCCGCTGGAGACCGAAAGCCGGGCGCGCCTCCGCGCGCTGGTGGCGGAGTTTCGACCGAACAACGGCGACCTGCTGGCCGCCCTCCACCGGGTACAGCACGAATTCGGCTATCTCTCCTCGGAGGCGATGGAGGTCATCGGCGAGCAGCTGGGCCTCTTCCCGGCGCACGTCTACGGTGCCGCCTCCTATTACGAAGAGTTCCGCTTCCAGCCGCAGGCGCACACCAACATCCGCTGGTGCTCCGGCCCGGCGTGCCGCCTGCGCAACGGCAACGGCATCCGTGACGCGCTCCTCGCCAGCCTCGGCATCGCGCACATGAACGGGCAGACGGAGGACGGCCGCGTGGGCGTCATCCTGGGCCAGTGCAACGGCGCCTGCGAGGTCGCGCCGATGGTGTGGCTGGAGCAGCACGAGACCCACACGATCGAGCCGGTCGGCGGGATGTCCGCCGCGCGGGCGGTGCGCATGGCGCGCACCCTGCAGGCGGGCGGCAGCATCGAGGAGGCGATCAATGCCTGACGCGCTTGAGCGCTACGAGGTGCTGCGCGCCGCCGCGGACGCCGCCTATGCTGCCTGGCGGACGCCGGAGCGTCCCCGCATCGATGTTGCCATCGACCAGTCGTCGATCTCGAATGGCGCGCGCCGGACGCGCGCCGCGATCGAGCGGATCGTGGGGGAGCGCAACGCGGCCGTGGACCTGGGCCAGGTGCACGGCTACGGCATCCAGTGGCTCCACCCGACGGTGCAGATCACCTTCCCGGACGGCGCGACCGTCCTCTACGGCCCGGTCACGCCGGAGAACGCCGGCCTGATCGTGGACGAGGCGACCGGCCACTGGGGCGCCGCCGAGGCGCTCCGCATCGGCCTCGTCACCGGCACGCGCGAGGGCGTCCCCTCGCTGCGCGACCACCCGTTCTTCGCGCTGGAGCCGCGCGAGCGGCGTCTGCTGCGGAACCTGGGCCTCACCGACCCTGAGTCGCTGGACCACTACATCGCGCGGGACGGCTACCGCGCCTCTGCGCGCATGCTCGGGCGCCACGCCTCCGAGGAGCAGGTGCGGAACACGATGAACGACGCCGGCCTCACGGGGCGCGGCGGCGCGAACTTCCCGACGGGCGTGAAGTGGAACTTCCTCCACGGTGCGGCGGGCGACGACCACTACCTGGTCTGCAACGCGGACGAGGGCGACCCCGGCGCGTGGGTGAACCGCGTGGTGATGGAGGGCGACCCGCACCTCCTGATCGAGGGCATGCTGATCGGCGCTTACGGCACGAAGTCGAAGCAGGGGTTCATCTACCTGCGTGACGAGTACCCGCTGGCGATCGCGCGCATGGAGCAGGCGATCCGCGAAGCGGAGGCGGCCGGGCTCCTCGGTGACGACATCCTCGGCACGGGGCTGACGTTCCACCTGCGGGTGATCCGCGGCGCCGGCGCGTACGTGTGCGGCGAGGAGACGGGGCTGCTCTCCTCGATCCAGGACAGCCGCGGTATGCCGCGCGTGAAGCCGCCGTTCCCGGCGCAGCGCGGCGTGTTCGACAAGCCCTCCAACGTGAACAACGTGGAGTCCTACGCCAACGCCCCGCTGATCCTGCTGCACGGCTCCGAGTGGTACCGGCAGTACGGCAGCGAGCGCGCCACCGGCACCAAGATCTTCTCCTTCTCGGGCGACATCGCACGGGTCGGCTTCATGGAGCTGCCGTTCGCGACGCCGCTGGCGAAGGTGCTGGAGGTCTGCGGGGGCATGGTGGGCGGCGAACTGAAGGCGATCCAGTCGGGCGGCCCGCTCGGCTCGCTGCTGCCGCCACAGGCGCTGCCGAAGTTGATCCTCCAGGGCGACTCGTTCTCGCCGTGGGACGCGATCATGGGCGGCGGCGGCATCGTCTTCTGCAACGACAAGACCAGCGTCCTCGTGCTCGCGGAGATGTTCTCCGCGTTCGTGGAGGAGGAGTCCTGCGGCCGCTGCACCACCTGCCACGGCGGGAACCAGCGCCAGACCGAGATCCTGCGCCGCATCATCGACGGCCGCGGGCGGCGCGAGGACGAGCCGAACCTGAAGCTGATCGACCGCACGCTGCAGTTCTCCAACTGCGTGCACGGCCAGTTCAGCCCCAAGATCACGCGCAACATGCTCCAGCACTTCCACGCCGACTACGAGGCGGCGCTGCGCGGCGAGGACCCCTCGCTGACGATGAAGGGGCTGTACCGGGTGGTCGGCACCAGCCAGTACGACCCCGCGCTCGCCGAGGCGGTCGCGATCTGCCCGGTCGGCGCGTTCCGCGGCAGCGCCGGCAACCGCAGCGTGGACGACGCCGCGTGCATCCGCTGCGGCGCCTGCATCGACGTCGCCCCGAAGGCGGTCGCCAAGCAGGCCACCGGCCGCGTGGTGGCGCTGAACTAGCGGGAGGGAGCGTGCGCATGGCTTCGATGACCTCGAACCCGCTCGTGCAGCGGCTGTGGGTGTTGCTGGCGGCGGTGGCGGTGCTGGCGTTCGCCGGCTGCGTCACCGGTGCGGTCGACTGTGCCGTCGGCAAGCCGGTCGGCCTCGCCGCCGCGCTCGGCGCCGCCGCGTTCTCGTTCCTCGACCCGGTCGGCGGGCGACGCGCCGGGTAGGACTCACCATGCCTGGTTATACTGACGGCGTTGGGTAGGACTCGGCGCTGGAGGTGTGACCATGCCGGTCATGGGGCCCAAGGGGCAGATCGTCATCAGCAAGGAGATCCGCGACCGCCTGGGCATCGGCCCCGGCTGGCTCGCGATCGAGCGCGTGGTCGACGACCACGTCGAGATCCACTTCGTCCCGCCGAAGCACAACCGCTCGCTCTTCGGCATCCTGCGCGGGAAGTCGGACGTCACGGTGTCCGATGCGGAGTGGCCGGAGGTGCGCGAGCGTGTCTGGGCCGAGGTCATGGCGGAGAAATTCGGCCCCGCCTCCACACCCGAACACGAAGAATCTGCCCCTCCGCGCCAGCCGCGACGCGTCGCGGAGTCTGACGGCCCGCGGTGACCGCCCATCTCGATACCTCTGCGGTGGTGCGATACCTCTCGGGTGACCCGCGGGAACTGCACGAGGCGTCCGTGGCGCTGATGCGCTCCGGCGAGCGGTTCGTGATGAGCGACCTGGTCCTGCTGGAGGCCGCCTACTCGCTCACGACGCATTACCGCTTCAACCGGGTGGACGTGGTCGATGCACTCGTCGCGTTCGTCCAGCACGAAGCGATCGAACTGGACGGGGTCGACGTCGAGACCGCCGTGGAGGCGCTCCTCATGTGCCGGCCGTCCGGGCGTGTGTCGTTCGGCGACGCGCTGATCTGGGCGCGCGCGGTGTCGAGGGGCGATGCGGAGGTGGTGACGGCGGACCGCCGGTTCCCGGGAGAGCGGATCACGTTGCGACGCCTCGAGCCGTCCGCGCCTTGAGGGCGGGCCGCGGCGGCCCGTAGACTGTCCGGGCCGACGTATCGCGACTCCCCGCGAGAGGCCGCCGTCCCTGGCCACCCCGGCCCGCCAGCAGTTCCTCGATCTGAAGGCCCAGCACCCGGACGCCCTGCTGCTGTTCCGGATGGGCGACTTCTACGAGACGTTCGACGAGGACGCCGAGGTCGCTGCGCGCGTCCTCGGGATCGCGCTGACCTCGCGGCCGATGGGCGGGGACGGGACGCGCATCCCGCTCGCCGGCATCCCCTACCACCAACTGGACCGCTACCTGGACACGCTCGTCGCCGCCGGCTACCGCGTGGCGATCGCGGACCAGGTGAGCCTGCCGCCGTCGAAGGGCGGCGCGCCGGGCCTCGTGGAGCGCCGGATCACGCGCGTGGTCACGCCGGGCACGGTGGACGACGGTGAACTGCTCGCCGGGCCGGGGCACAACTGGCTGGCTGCGGCGGTGCGGGACGCCTCGGCGGCACCGGGCACGCCGGAGCGGTGGGGCGTCGCGGCGTGCGACGTCACCACCGGCGAGGTCGAGGTGCAGGTGCTGGAGGCGGACGCGCTCGCGGGCGAGTGGGCGCGGCTGCGCCCGCGCGAGGTGCTGCTGCCGGAGGGCGTCGCGCCCGCCGCGGCCGGGCTGCCGGGCGACGTCCTGATGACGGCGCGGCCGGCGCGCGAGTTCCGCCCCGAGCGCGCGGCGGAGCGCCTGCGCGAGCGCTACGGCGTGGCCACGCTGGACGGCTTCGGCCTCGAGGGGCTGGAGGCGGCCGTGGGCGCCGCCGGGGCGGTCGTCGCCTACCTGGAGTCGATGTGGCCACAGGCGCTGGCGCACCTGCGCGTGCCGCGCCCGGTGCGCGCCGCCGAGGTCGTCTACCTGGACCCGCAGACGCGCCGCAACCTGGAACTGTTCACGGGCGGCCGTTCCGGCGAGGCGTCGCTCGTCGACACGCTCGACCGCACGCTGACGCCGATGGGCGCGCGGCTGCTGCGCCTGCGGCTCGGTCGCCCGCTGCGACGCGCCGCCGAGGCGGAGGCGCGGTTGGACGAGGTCGCCGCGTTCGTCGCCTCGACGCTCGCGCGGGAGGCGGTGCGGCGCGAACTGCGCGGGATGCCGGACGTGGAGCGGCTGCTCGGCCGCGTGCGCGCGGGGACGGCGCACGCGCGCCACCTGTCGCAACTCGCGCACGGCCTCGGGCGGCTGCCGGCGCTGCGCGCCGCCGCGGCCGGGGCCGACGAGGCGGCGACGCGCGCCGCGGACGGTCTCGGCGGGGTCGAGGAGACGGTGGCGGCGGTGCTGGCGACGCTCGCCGAGGACCCGCCCGCCGAGGTCGGCGACGCGCCGACCGTGCGCCCGGGGTTCGACGCGGAGGTCGACCGGCTGCGCGCGCTGACGACGGACGCGCGGAGCGCGCTCGCGGACCTCGAGCGTCGTGAGCGCGAGCGGACGGGGATCGCCTCGCTGAAGGTCGGCTACCACCGCGTCTTCGGCTATTTCCTGGAGTGCCCGCGCTCGCAGGCGGAGAAGGCGCCGCCTGAGTACGAGCCACGGCAGACGCTCGCGAACACGCAGCGCTTCTTCTACGCGCCGCTGGCGACGCTGGAGGGCGAGATCCTCGGCGCAAAGGACGCCCTGGCGGAGGCGGAGCGCGCGATCGTCGACCGGCTGCGCGGGCAGGTCGCGGCGGCCGGCGTGGCGATCGAGCGGGCGGCGGCGGCGGTGGCGCGCGTGGACGTGGCGGCGGCGCTGGCGGTGCTGGCGGTGGACGGACGCTACGTGCGGCCCGAGCTGCACGAGGGCGGCGCGATCGAGATCGAGGGCGGCCGGCACCCGGTCGTGGAGACGCTGCTGCCGCGCGGGGCGTTCGTGCCGAACGATACGCACCTCGGCGGGGCGCACGCCGACCTCGTGGTGCTCACGGGGCCGAACATGGCCGGCAAGTCCACCTATCTGCGGCAGAGCGCGCTCGTCGTGCTGCTCGCGCAGTGCGGCTCGTTCGTACCGGCCGAGCGTGCCCGCGTGGCGATGGTGGACCGCATCTTCTCGCGCGTGGGCGCGCAGGACGACATCGCCGCCGGGCAGTCGACGTTTATGGTGGAGATGCTGGAGACGGCGACGATCCTGCACCACGCGACCGAGCGCTCGCTGGTGATCCTGGACGAGGTCGGCCGGGGTACCTCGACGTGGGACGGCCTGGCGATCGCACAGGCGGTGATCGAGTACCTCCACCACCGCCCGCAGGGGACGCCGCGCACGCTCTTCGCGACCCACTACCACGAACTCACGGCGCTGGCGCAGACGCTCCCGCGCATCGCCAACCGCTCCGTCGCCGTGCGCGAGGAGGGGAGCGAGGTGGTGTTCCTCCACCGGATCGTGGACGGCGGCGCGGACCGGTCGTACGGCGTCCACGTGGCCGCGCTCGCCGGGCTGCCGCGCGCGGTGGTGGCGCGCGCACGCGAACTGCTCGCCGCGCTGGAGGCGGGACGGCCCGCGCTCACCCCGCCGGCGGACGACGGCCGGCAGCTGTCGCTGCTGACGGCGGAGCCGGACGCGCTGGTGCAGCGGCTCGCGGCGCTGGAGCCGGACCAGCACACGCCGCTGGAGGCGCTCCAGGCGCTGTACGACCTGCGCGCGGAGGCGCGCCGCCGCCTCGGGGTGGAGGGGTAGGTGCCGGGCTCAGTCGCCCCGCGGGCCGGGGACGGCGCCGCCGCCGGCGCGGCTGGTGCCGGGCGCGCCGAGCGTGAACACCTCGCGCTCCACGGCCGCGCCGAGGTCGAGGACGCGTGCGTCCGCGACGGTGGCGCCGGGCCCGCGCGCGCCGAGCAGCAGGCGGACGGCGAGGTCCGGGGATCGGTCCGGATGGCGCGCGAGCATGACCGCGACCGCGCCGGCCACGACCGGCGTGGCGAACGAGGAGCCGCTCGCGACCGCGTAGGGGCCGTCCTCGCCGCACACCCAGCCGCGACGTCCGCAGAGGCCGGTCGGCACGGTGCTGAGCACGCGCACGCCGGGGGCCAGGAAGTCCACGCCGCCGCCGAAGTTCGCGAACGTGGCCGTGGCGCGGTAGTCCAGCCCGGTGGCGCGCTGGAGGCCGCTGGCGGCGACCGAGAGCACATCGTCGTAGCGCGCCGGGTAGGTCACCCCGCGGCGGCCGTCGTTGCCGGCGGAGGCCACCACGACCGCACCGAGCGCCTGCGCCTCGCGGATGGCGTCGCGCAGCACGGGGGAGTCGGTGAGGGTGCCGAAGGAGATGTTGATCACGTCCGCGCCGAGGCGTGCGGCGTAGCGGATGCCCCCGGCGGCGTCCGAGATGCGGCCGGTGGCGGTGCAGTCCAGCACCTTCACCGGCAGCAGCCGCGCATCCCAGGCGACGCCGGTGATGCCGCGGCCGTTGTTGCCGGCGGCCGCGGCGATGCCGGCGACGAACGTGCCGTGGCCCTCGTCGTCCTGCACGCCGGCGTGGGGCGGGGCGGTGGTGTAGCCGCAGGAGGGGTCCGCGGTGACCGGCGAGACGAACGAGCAGCCGCTGACGTCGTCCACGCAGCCGTTGCCGTCGTCGTCCCGACCGTTCGCCAGTTCGCCCCGGTTCACGAACAGCCGCGACGCCAGGTCCGGGTGGGTGAGGTCGATGCCGGTGTCGATCACCGCGATCACGACGTCCGCGCCCGTCGCGCGCGCCCACGCCTGCGGCGCCCCGATCGTGTCGAGGTAGCGCGATTGCTCGACATAACGCGGATCGTCCGGCTCGCGCGCGGCGCGCACGATGCCGTCCCCCTCCACGCTGCGGGCGAGGCCGCTGGCGGCGAGGCGGGCGGCGAGGGCGGCCGGCTCCGCGCCCGGCGGCACGGCGACGCGCGCGCCGTCCGCATCGGAGGTCACCACGTCCACGCCGAGGGCGCGGAGCGCCTCCGCGAGGCGGCTGGCGGGGACGCCGGAGGCAGGCTGCAGGTAGAGCAGGTCGGTCTCGGGGGGCGTCGCGCCGACCTCGGCGGGCGGGGAGACGCGCGGCAGCCCGGCGCTGGCCGCCAGGGTGGCGAAGAGCACGAGGACGGCAACCCGCCCAGCGGTCCATGGCCGGCGGTGGAGCAGTGTCCTTCTCCTCCTGCGGTGACCCCGACAGAAATC
>WBZO01003541.1_pt1 | contig 18081 bp, 19 predicted proteins | sample 5204261 | NCBI WGS metagenome assembly WBZO01 (sample SAMN12412400, study PRJNA552823) | activated sludge metagenome | isolation source: activated sludge from anammox sidestream of wastewater treatment plant... | place: USA: North Carolina | collected 2017-09
ATCCCGTAATCGTGACCGTCCTCCCACACGATAGTCAACGCGTAAGAGCCTACCGCGACCACGTTGCTCAGGCGCGTGGAGGGCGAATCCTCCATTTGTCTTTCAAACACATCCGCATCCGGCTCGGATTTCATATTCTCGTGTCCGCCGCGGCACGAGGCGCACGGACAAGCCGCGCGCAGTAATCCAAACGGATAGACGCTGACGTGCCCGTCGCTCCATGTCACGGTAAACTCGCGTTTCGATTTTTCAGCCTTGATGCTGGTCGGTCTTTCGTTCATATCATCTCCTGCGACAACGGCCCGTTGGACCGCGGCTATAATTTTTTTATGGCGATGGAACCACTGACAAAAAATCGGCAGCAGCCCAGCCCGCGCGGTTTTCATCGTATGGCGCCACCAGATACCACCAGGTATAACCATCCACCTGTTTCGGACCATCGCGCACCTGATAGACTTCCTCATCGTATCCGAGGAAAAGCTGACTGCCGCTCAGGCCGGGATCGGCGCGTAAACGCAGACCTTCGCCCTCCGTGCCGGTGATCTGCACGTAACCGCCGATAAAGATTTCGTTCGGCGCGGGGCTGGGAGTCACGAACGGGTCAACGGTCGGCGTGGGCGGTGAAACGGGCGTATTCGTCGGGGCAGGGATCATGGTCAAATCCGCGGGAACAAACCCAACGTCGGGCATGACGCGGGGACTCATCCAGCCGATGAGAATCAACGTCACAACGATCAGGAATCCCGCCACGCCCAACGCGCCCAAAATAGTCCAACGATTGATCAAGGAACGATTCATATCACGAAACCGGATGCCTCAACAAGTCCAGCGAATGCGGCGGCATAAGAATCTTCAGGGCGCGCGGCCGGACGATGATCTCCGCCTGCGCACTGCCGAGCATGGGCTCGCCGTCCATTTGCACCGAAAAGCTCGCGTTCGAATCGATGCGCGCCGCTTGAAACGGGAGACGGCGCGCTTGATCCGACGTGAGGTGCCGGCCAGCCAGCATATCGAAGAAGTGACGGAAAGCGTCGGCGAGATGACTACCGCTGAACAACCACAAGTCCATCAGCCCGTCGTCGAAATGGGCTTGCGGCGAGATGAGGGCCATGCCGCCCAAATAGTGACGGATATTGGTCGCCACGGCCAATAGAAAATGGCCGTCCACCTGCCTGCCGTCCGTCCACACGCGCAGATCCATTCCGTGCCAAAAGGTGGCCTCCCAAACGGTGGTGGCGAAATAATGCGGCACGGATATATATTTCGTGAAGCGCGGCCGCGGTTCCAGTTTGTGAATGGTCAGCGCGTCGAGGCCGATCCCGGCCCATAGTAAAAACGTCCGCCCATTGCACAGGCCAACGTCCATGCTCTGCACGGACGATTCGGCCAGCAGTTTGGCGTTATCTTTCAAAGCCCACCAGCGATACCAATTGAAAGGCCGCATACCCAATTCGCGCGCCAGCACGTTCGTGCTTCCGGCCGGGAGGACGGCCAGCGCGGTATCCGAATCGACCAGCCCGCCCGCCACCTGGCCGATCGTCCCATCCCCGCCGATGGCGAATACCGCTTCGTATTTTTCCTGTGCAGCCTGCCGCGCCGCCTGTGTAGCGTGTGTGCCGTTGAGAGTCACCGCCACGTCCACTCTCCAGCCTGCCGCGTGTAAAACCTTCACCGGCCCAAGCAAAAACGAACGGGCCGAGAGACGGCCCGCCGCCGGATTATAAAGAAAGAGTCCTCGGCGCATTCGACGATTATACCTGAGCGGCTTAAGCGTCAAAAGAATTCGAACTCGAAAGCCGATGATATAATTTCCTCGACATGCAAGAAGGCGAACTGCTCAACAATCGTTATCAACTGTTCGAACGCCTCGGCTACGGCGGCATGGCGGACGTATTCCGCGCCCGCGATCTGATGCTAGACCGTTACGTAGCCATCAAAGTCCTACGCAAGGATTACACCGAGAATGCCGGCTTCCAGGAACGCTTTCGGCACGAGGCGCGCGCCGCCGCCAACCTGTCGCATCCCAACATCGTTACCGTACACGATTTTGGTCTCGCCGAGGGACAGCTTTACATCGTGATGGAATACATTCCCGGCACAGACCTCAAAACGTTGTTGCGCAAACGCGGCCGCTTCACCATTGACGAGGCGACTCCCCTGGTTGTGCAAGCCTGCGCCGGAATCGGGTACGCTCACCGCGCCGGGCTGGTTCACTGCGATGTAAAACCGCAGAACATGCTCGTCACGCCCGATAAACGCCTCAAGGTTACCGACTTCGGGATCGCGCGCGCGCTGGCCACCATCCACCCGGATGAACATTCCGACGTGGTGTGGGGCTCGCCTCAATATTTTTCTCCCGAACAAGCCGCAGGCGAGCCGCCTTCCCCCGCTTCCGATGTTTATTCACTGGGCGTGGTGCTGTATGAAATGTTAAGCGGCACACTGCCCTTCACCGGCTCCACCGCAGAAGAACTGGCGCGCCTTCACATCCAGGCCGACCCAATTCCAGTTCGCGAGTACGTTCCAGACATCCCCTCGACTCTCGAAGAAATCGTAATGAAGGTGCTTTCAAAGGAACCTTCCGCGCGCTATCGCACAGCCGACCAGCTTGGGCGCGTTCTACTGCGCTTCGGCACACAGCGCGACGAACTCATACCCGAATCGCTGTCTTTGACTCCCGAAGTCTCGACCGCGTACCAACAGCCGGAACCGACCCCACCTCCGGTCTCGACTCCGATCTCGACGCCGATTCAAACCCCGCCCCAGCCTGTTCCCGCCGATCTGGGCATTGACTGGATCTCGGTCGCGCTCGGCCTGATCGCGCTCACCGCGGCGGGCGGCCTGATTCCATTTTGGATCTGGGTCTATTTCGCGTACAATCCGCCAGTTCGATAAAAACAAATGCCTAAATCCATCCTTGCCCCCTCCATTTTATCCGCCGACTTTCTCGAACTCGGCGAACAGATCGCGGCCTGCGAAGCCGCGGGCGCAGACTGGATTCACGTGGACGTCATGGACGGTCACTTCGTCCCCAATCTGACGATGGGACCTTTCATCGTCGAGGCCTGTCGCCGCGCCACCAGCCTCCCGCTTGACGTGCATTTGATGATCGAACAGCCCGAGCGCCTTTTAGAAGATTTCGCCAAAGCCGGCGCGAGCCATCTAACCGTTCACGTGGAGACCTGCCCGAATCTGCACCGCACCTTAACTCACATCAAATCACTGGGATGTAGTGCGGGCGTGGTGTTGAATCCCGGCACGCCCGCGGTCGCGGTCGAGCCGGTTTTATATCTGGCCGATCTTGTGCTGGTGATGAGCGTGAACCCCGGTTACTCCGGCGGGAAATATATCCCTCAAATGACCGCGAAGGTGGCCGAGATTCGCAAAAAGCTGGATAAGATCCGCTCGTCCGCCTGGCTGGAAGTGGACGGCGGAATCGATCCGCAGACTCTCCCAAAAATGAAGGCCGCCGGCGCCACTGCTTTTGTAGCGGCCACCGCTGTCTTCAAAAATGCGAAAGGAATCACAGAAGGCATTCGCGCTTTGCGCAAGGCGGCCGGCCATTAAACAAAAATCGCGGCCCAAGCCGCGATCTCGGTCGAAGAGCGAACTAGGCCGCCGTTTTGGTCAGCGTGCGAATGCACTTGGCGCACAGCACCTTCCGTATCAAACGGCCCTTCTCCAATACGGTGACCTTTTGCAAGTTCGGTTTGAATTTGCGGTTAGTGGCACGCTGGGAGAATGAACGATTGTGGCCGAACGTGGTCGTCTTGCCACAGTGAGCGCATTTAGCCATCCTACAATAACTTCCTTTCCTGCGATGATTCCGAAGCCAATTGCCTCTTTTCAAAGGCACGGCATTTTACCACACATCGCGACCTTCTTCAAGACAAACTGTTAAAATATCACGAGAGGAAACCATGGGCGAAGAAACGACATCTTTGGGCGGGATTCACATCTCTCCGAATGCGGTGGCCGCCATCGCGTACCACGCCACCCTGCAATCCTACGGAGTGGTGGGGCTGGCCCCCAAAAATCTGGCGGACGGCATCGTGCGCACGATCACGCGCGAGCCGAGCCGCGGCGTAACGGTGCGCTACGACGGCGAGAACATCGACATCGACATCTACATCATCGTGGAGTACGGCACGCGTATCAATTCCGTGGCCGAGAGCGTGGCCAACATCGTGCGCTTCAACGTGGAAAAAGCGCTGGGATTGAAAGTCAACAGCGTCAACATTCATGTCGCGGGATTGCGCGTCAGCGACGCGGCTTAGGAGAGTCAGCATTGATGAGTATGGACAATAAACGCGTCGAAGCGCTTCGCAAAAGAGCCATTGACGGCCGCTCGCTCAAACGGTTGGTAGAGTCGGGACTCACCTGGCTGAAGACGAATCAACAAACCGTCAATTCACTGAACGTTTTCCCCGTGCCGGATGGCGATACCGGCACGAACATGGTGCTGACCATGCAGGCCGCGTGGAATGAAATCAAGGACCTCGGCTACCGCGATATCGGTCAGATGGCCGCGGCCGTTTCGCAGGGCGCGTTGATGGGCGCGCGCGGCAACTCGGGCGTGATCCTTTCGCAGTTATGGCGCGGCTTTGCGCGCGGCGTGCACGAACATGAAATATTGGACGGGCTAACGATGGTCAAAGCGTTCGCCGAAGCGCGCGACACCGCTTATAAGGGGGTCGTACGCCCGGTGGAAGGCACGATCTTAACCGTCGCCAGGGAAGTGGCCGCGGCAACGGAAGCCGCTTTGGGGTCCACGCAAGACCCGATCGAGATTCTCGAAACGGCGGTAAAAGCCGCGGATGAGGCCGTCCAGAAAACGCCGGAACTTTTACCGATCTTAAAACAGGCGGGCGTGGTGGATTCGGGCGGGAAGGGTTTGTTCTTCGTTTTGGAAGGCATGTTACGGCACGTTTACGGTCAGTCGCTGGATACGCCCACGATGAGCGTTCAGCCGATTTCGAACATGCAGTTACAGGATGCAATGGAGGAAGTGGAAGAGGGACAGGATTACGAAGTAGTGGTGGATTTCTTTCCGTCGAGCGAACTCGACCTGCCAAAATTCTATGGAAAGCTCGAGGAGATGGGCACTTCGATTCAAGTGGGTGAGGGTGAGGGCATGTATCGTATGCACATCCATGTGCCCATCGATAAACGCTACGAACCGATCGATTACATCATGGGACTCGGCACGATCACAAAGGTAGCCATGGAGAATCTGCTGGCTCAGATGAACGATATTCAAAAGAGCAAGTCTTCGCAGATTCAATTCACCGCGGTGGAGCGGGGACAGATCGCGGTGGTGGCGGTTTCACCGGGGCATGGACTGAGCCGCATCTTCGCCAGCCTCGGCGTGGCGGCCGTGGTAGAGGGCGGGCAAACCATGAATCCGTCCACGCAGGATATTCTCAACGCTTTCGAGAATCTGCCGACCGATAAAGTTATCATCCTGCCGAATAATAAAAATATCGTCATGGCCGCCAATCAGGCCAAAGAAGTGACCGTGAAGAAGGTGGCCGTGGTGCCGACCCGCACTGTACCGCAGGGCCTGGCCGCCATGCTCTCGCTCAACCCCGACGGAGAACTGGAGGCCGTGACCGGAAAAATGACCAAAGCTATGAGCATGGTCAAGAGCGGCGAGATCACCGTCGCCACGCGTTCGGTGGAGATCGACGGCGTAAAAGTGGAATCGGGACAGGTGATCGCGTTGCTCGACGGGAAGATGGTCTGTTCTAGTTCGTCGGTGGACGAGTCCCTGCTTTGCCTGCTCGAAAAATCCGAGGCGTCCAGTCACGAACTCATCGCGCTTTTCTACGGCGAGGAGATGACTCAGACCGAGGCCAATCGCATCGTGGATGTGGTACGCGCCAAATATCCGTCGCAGGAGATCGAATTGCAAGAGGGCGGACAGCCGCATTATCAATTTATCGTTTCGGTCGAATAAAATTCCCACCAGATAGAGCAACGACCGTTAGAAAAAAATTCGCCCGCAGTTGACTTGCGGGCGAATTTTTTATGCTGTCGCCGGGGAAGGCCTTCCAGTGATCATTTTGTATCCGGTCTTGATTATTTCAACGATATTTCCGAAGATGCCCAATCCCAGTGCAATAAGGGCGGCTGTCTGCGCCATATTTCCAATAACCTCGGCAGTCGCCACATTGAAGACGCCGCTGGCCTGCAGGGACTCGGCTGTGATTCCCATGATGGATGGGCCTGTAATGAGCAGGGCAAGGATAACGGTTTGGAAGGCTTTGATCGCGATGGAGAACAGCCTCGTTCCGATTGTCCACTTTCCGGCGCGGAGCAGTAATCCGTTCAGAATAATATCGGCAACCCAGCCGATATTCATCAGCGGCAACCAACGGAAGAAAGCTTCGGTAAACAGCGGGATGACGCCTCGCTGACCCGGTCCGGTCACCCACCAGCCAATGTATAGCCCATTGTTATAGCCGTATTGAAGCGCCAGCAACTGCCGGTTGAAATTGAACAGGCTGATTACGACGAATGTGAAAACAATCGTCAGAATCGGCTCCCAGAGTTTCACCTCATCCGGCTCGGGTTCTTTCATCAGGGAGGCAGGATCCCACTCCTTTTCTTCGTCCGCCTCGAATTCAAGAGTAGGCACGACTCTTTCCATGATGGCGAAGGCCAGCACCACATAACCAAAACCCGCGATGAGAGTGGAGATGATTTTACCAATTCCGCTCCCAATGACCTGTACGAGATCGGTGGACGTCATTGGAATCTGGGTAATGATCTGGATGATGAGGACGACCGACAGGCCAACGGTCACGCCGAAAGCCACCATCTTTAGAATCATCAGAAAGAACGGAAACATGCGCGGGCCGATCAAATACGGATGCGGGTTGTAACTGGCGGCGACCTTCTGCGGCGAGCCGTATTCCTTCAACAACTCGATCTCCATCGCTTCATCGCGCGGACGCCCAGCCTGCCGCGCCTTGTCTTCGAGCATATCCTCCAGCGTGGACTTCAATTCCTTCTCCACATCCTCGCGCCCTTTGAGCAGGGGCAGGCGCTTGCCGACTTCGGCAACATATCTGTCAATCAGGTTCATTTCGTTCTCCTTCTTTACGACAACATCGTCTGCATGGTCTCGACCATCGCAGACCACTCTTTTTTCAGCTTGGACAAAAGTTTTTTACCCTCCGCGCTGATCACATAATACCGGCGTGGGCGCGCTTCCTCCAGCTTCCAGACCGATTGCAGAAGCCCTTGCGCTTCCAGCCGGCGGAGTAGCGGGTACAGCGTGCCCTGGTCCACTTCCAACCCTCGATCTGCAAGCAGTTTGAGCAGGGAGTATCCGTACTGCTCCTCGCCAAGCTGGCTGAGGACCGCCAGGACGATCACGCCGCGCCGCAGTTCCAGGGTAACATTCTCGAACGATTCGGTGTTTGCCATATCTCAACCTTTCCCACATTATACTATGTGATACATTATAATGTCAAGAGAAAGTATAAGGCGATTTCCGCCCCGAACGGGATAAGACACTGCCTGGAGACAGACATCTCAAGAACGAAACTATTTCATGCTAAACTTCAATCGGGAAAATATCATGAAACTCGGCATCGTCACCGATTCCACTTGCGACCTCCCTGTTCAGCTCGTCGAGCAACACAATTTGGAAGTGGTTCCGTCGATTTTAATTTTGCAGGGACAGGAATATGCGGACGGGATCGGACTCTCACGCGAAGAGTTTTACAGGCAATTGCCGTCGCTGCGCACCCCGCCGACGACGGCCGCGCCCTCGATCGGCGAGTTCTCCGCCCGTTACGAAAAGCTATTCGCTCAAGGCTGTGATCGCATCCTCTCGATCCACGCGGCCGGCGCCTTGACCGCCATTCTCAACCACGCGCGGCAGGCCGCAGCCGAATTCCCCGATCGCGTCACCTGCGTGGACAGCGCCTCCCTCTCGCTGGGACTCGGCTTTCAGGCGCTAGCCGCCGCCGAATCCGCCGACCTCGGCCTGAATGCCGCGCTTGCCTCGCTCGAATCCACGCGCGAACGCTTGAGCGTTTTCGCCGCGCTGGATACGATGGAATACCTCCGCCGCAGTGGACGCGTGCCCGCCGCGATCACCGCTTTAGGCGGCTTACTGCACATCAAACCCATCGTTGAATTGATCCATGGCATTGTCAAGCCGGTCGCCGCGGTGCGAACCACCAATCAAGCCAACGAACGTATGTTGAACCTCCTGCTTTCCATCGGGAGGTTGGAACGGCTGGCTATTCTGCACACCAACGCCGAAGCGCGCGCCCGCAAATTTCTCGATACGCTCATGCAAGCAACCAGCCAGTCCGTGCCGCGCGATATTTTGATGGTCAACGTCACCACGGTCATCGGCACGCACGTCGGCCCAAACGGATTGGGCTTCGCGGCAGTGAAAGCCTGAATCTCAAAAATATCCAAGCGCCTAATCGGCCCGACTTCCCCATGATAAAATAACTTCATGCAGCCTTCATTAGAGAAACTTCGCAAATTCTTCCGTCTCGAGCACGAGAACGGCTACAATAACACCGCCATCATCGGCGGCCTCGCCAAAATGCTGGATTTTTGGGAAGGCGAAGCCCGCAACGACAACCTCAACGAAGAAGTGATTCAAGCTGTGATACAGCGCCTGCGTTCCTACGATGGGCTGGCGCCTCAATCCCGCGCCGACGCGCTCAAAGGACTCTGGAAGCGAATTGGGGAGACATACCCTGAAGCGGGACAAAAGCCGGCGCGCCCGTCACAATCGGAAACGCCTGCACCTCGTTCCACACCTCAACCTGCTCCCGAAAAACGGGGCGAATCCCACCCTCACAAAATCCCGCCGTCCGGCCGCGCCGAGAACGTCCCCGGCGCGAAGACCAGCCAAACGCCCGCGGCCCTCAACGCCTCATTGACCGTTCTGCAGGGCGTAGGTCCGCGCCATGCGGAAACATTGAGCAAACTCGGCATGCACACGCTGGGCGACATGCTCTACTACTTCCCGCGCCGCTACGAGGATTACAGTCAGCTCAAACCGATCAAGTCGCTTTGGTACGGCGAACAACTCACCGTTATCGGGACAATCCAAAGCGTGCGCACCCGTCCGATTCGCGGCGGCAAAGCGCAGGTCGTGGAAGCGATTCTTTCCGATACCACAGGCGCGTTACGCCTCACGTGGTTCAACCAACCCTGGATGGTGAATCGACTCAAAGAAGGCACGCAGATTTCCGTCTCCGGTAAAGTGGAACAATATTTGGGCCGTCTCGTGATGACCAATCCCGACTGGGAACCGGTGGACATCGAGAACCTGCACACCAACCGCATTGTGCCGATCTACCCGCTCACCGAACACATTACGCAAAAATGGCTGCGCAACCTGATGAATCAAGTCGTCAAATATTGGGCGCCAGCGGTGGCAGACGCTTTGCCCGAAAGTGTGCGCAAGTCGGCGGGATTACTGCCACTTGGTGAAGCGTTGATGCAAGTGCACTTTCCAGATTCGCAGGAGCAATTGGTCAAAGCGCGGGCGCGCCTCGCCTTCGACGAGATTTTCTACCTGCAAATGGGCGTTCTGCGCCAGAAGCGCGATTGGAAATCGGTGGATGCGCGCGTCTTCGAAGTAAGCGACGATTGGTTGAACGCGCGCCTCGCCGCCCTGCCCTTCACCTTGACCGCCGCGCAACAACGCGCGCTCGCGGAACTGCGCGCTGATTTAAGCTCCGGCAAGCCGATGAACCGGCTTTTGCAGGGCGATGTGGGTTCGGGAAAAACCGTCGTAGCCGCGCTGGCTTCGGCCATCATCGTTCACAACAACGCGCAGGCCGCCATCATGTCGCCCACTTCTATTTTGGCGGAACAACATTATCGCAACTTCGTCAACCTGCTGGCAGGCGAAAACGGAATCATGCCGCAGAGTCAGATTCGCTTGTTGGTCGGTGACACGCCTGAGGCCGAGAAAGAAGCGATCCGCGCCGGACTGGCAGACGGCAATATCAAGATCGTCATCGGCACGCACGCCTTGATCGAGGATCCGGTCGTCTTCCAGGATTTGCAATTGGCGGTGATAGACGAACAACACCGCTTCGGCGTGGACCAGCGGGCCGCGCTCCGTCAAAAAGGATCGAATCCGCACCTGTTGGTGATGAGCGCCACACCCATCCCGCGCTCGCTCGCGCTGACGTTATACGGCGATCTGGATCTGTCCGTGATCGACGAGATGCCTGCGGGTCGCCAGCCGGTGGATACGCACGTGCTCAGGCCGCAGGAACGCGAACGCGCTTACTCCCTCATTCGTTCGCAGATCGAGGATGGGAAGCAGGCCTTCATCATTTATCCGTTGATCGAAGAAAGCGAAAAGATCGAAGCGCGCGCCGCAGTGGACGATTACGAAACACTCTCGAAAGAAATCTTTTTAGGCTTGAAGCTGGGACTCTTGCATGGCCGCATGAAATCCGATGAAAAGGATGAGACCATGCTCAAGTTCCGCGATCGCAAATATGATATTTTGGTTTCGACCACGGTGGTCGAGGTGGGCGTGGACGTGCCGAACGCGACCGTCATGTTGATCGAGGGCGCGGACCGCTTCGGTTTGGCGCAGTTACATCAATTGCGCGGCCGCGTAGGACGCGGTTCGGCTCAGGCCTATTGTCTGCTGATTCCCACGCAAGAGAACGCCGCCGAGAACGAACGCCTGCAAGCCATGGCCGAGTCGAACAACGGCTTTGTGCTGGCGGAACGCGACCTGCATCAGCGCGGCCCCGGCGAATTTTTAGGCACGCGCCAATCCGGTTACGCCTCCGGCTTGCGCATGGCCAGCCTCACCGACCTGGAGTTGATCGAAAAAGCGCGCGCTCAGGCGCAAAATCTGTTCGAGCAGGATGCGGATTTGAAACAGCCCGATCACGCCCTGCTGGCCGAGGCTTTTGGAAGGTTTTGGGGCGAAGGCAAAGGGGACGTAAGTTAAATCCTGCAAGCAACGGAGATCAAATGGTTCGCGCATTATTTCCAGGCACGTTCGATCCCATCCATTACGGTCACATCGACATCGCAGAACGCGCTGCGCGCCTGTTCGATGAAGTCATCGTCGCGGTGTATGATAAGCCGTTGAAAAGCCTGCTGTTCTCCCCCGAGGAGCGCATAGATCTGGCCAAGGAATCGCTGGAGCGCAATCCCAAGATCAAAGTATTGGGATACAGCGGCCTGACCATTGACTTTGCCCATAGCGTGGAAGCTCAGGTCATCGTACGCGGCCTGCGCGTCTTTTCGGATTTCGAGTTCGAGTTCCGCATGGCGTTGGCGAATCAACGCATGGCGCGCGATCTCGAAACCGTGGCGCTGATCACTGCCGAACAACACACGTTCCTTTCGTCCAGTACAGTGCGCGAGATCGCCACGCTGAACGGCAACGTCTCCAGCATGGTGCCGCCTCACGTGGAAAAAGCCCTCAAACACAAACTCACCAACATGACAGACAAGTTGACGCCGCCGAACGCCTTAAGAGACTAAAAATGCGATAAAATTGAGTCGCATCCGTGCCAACGGAGGATTCTTATGGATATACTACAGTTGATCGACCGACTCGAAGAGCTTTTCAACGAGAGCAAGGCCCTGCCTTTTACTCACAACGTGGTAGTGGATGAGGACCGCATGCTGGAGTTGATCGACCAGATGCGCATCGCCATTCCCGACGAGGTGAAGAAGGCCCAGCAAGTGCTCGCCCAGCGTGACCGCGTCATGGCGCAAGCGCAGGAGGAAGCCAACCGTACGATCTCGCTGGCGCGCGAAAAAGCCGAGCAACTGGCGCATAAAGATAATATCGTGGCCGAGGCCCAGCGCCGCGCTGATCAGATCCTCAGCCAGGCGCGCGCCGATGCGGAAGCCACCCGCGCCGATGCCGATAATTACGTGCTCGACAGCCTGACGCGTTTGCAGGACGAAATCGAAAAGCTGGGAAATCAGGTGCGGAACGGCATCCACACGCTCGAAGACGAACAAATGCGTAAAGCATCGGCCAGTTCGGCGGCCGCGGCCTCCCTGCCGGAAAAAGTGGAAAAGTAAAAGCAAAGTAAAAGCAATATAATTAACCCCGAATTTAATTTGGACGCAGAAAAACGCTGATTCACGCTGATGAAAGCAATAGATCAGCGTTTTCTGCGTGAATCAGCGTCCAATTTGTTCTTAAAAAACGAACTGACCCGCAAAACCTTAAGTTTGGGGTGAGTCATGTTTTGTAAAGAGGGGATCGTTTGATCGGCGTTTAAATTCCAAACTCGAACGACGGCATCCCGGTCACATTCGTCTTAACTCGAAAGACACTCCCTGAAAGCGGATACTGTGCCAGAGCCGCCGCATCCAGGCCTTTGCGCGCCGAGGTGACATACAACTCGTTCAAGTTCGGCCCGCCGAACACACAGGAAGATGTATGCGGCGCGGGAACGTCAACTTGTTCCAGCAATTCGGCGCGATGAGGATCCCATTTTGTCACTTGCGCGCCGCCCCACAGCGCGATCCATAAATTGCCGTCGGTATCCGAGGTCATGCCATCCGGCCAGCCCAGGGATGCGGGGATTTGAATCGCAACGCGCGGGTTGGCAAGCCGCCCTGCGGCGAGATCATAGTCAAAGGCTTGAACGAGACGCGTGGGCGTATCAATGTAATAAAAGATCCGATAATCCGGATTCCACGTGAATCCATTCGAGATGCGCGCGCCGGTCAATAAGCGCGTGATTTCTTCACCGTCGAACAAGTACAACGAGCCGCTCGCCTCCTTCTCGGCCCAATCCATGGTCCCGATCAAAAAACGACCAGCCGGATCGCACTTCCCGTCGTTGAAGCGATTGATGCGCGGTTCGTCCTTCAAAGCAAAGACAGAAGTCAATTCGGCGGAGGCAGGGTCGAGGTCGGCGAAGCGGAGGCGGCCCACGTTGCCCAACGCTAGCAATAGTCTCTCATCTTTGCGCGGCGCAAGACAGCCGGGCGTTTCGTTCAATTGGATCGAACGATCCATTCCGCCCCGATGGCTGTGCACGCGTTTGCCGAGGATATCCAGCCAGTAAAGCGTTTGCGTGCGCGCTTCCCAAACGGGACCTTCGCCCAGTTCGGCGCGCGCTTCGAAGAAGAGTTCGGCCTGCATACCGCCAGAATACTTGCGGAGGAACTGTTTGTCAAGTCGCGCTTGACTTTTTAGAACAATTGTTCTAAAATATGTGCAGTCGAATAATCGGTTCCCAAAAGGAGTTTCCCATGAACCGTCCACTTTCCATTCGAATTCTCCCGCTTCTGCGCGGCACCGCCCTCAAACGCGGAGCGATCTTCGGCGGCATTCTGTTCGCCGCCCTGTTGGCGTTCGAGGTCTTCAATTTCTCCACCACCTCCTTCGCCCTGCGCGACATACTTGGCGACCTGACCTTTATGGGTTTTCGCTGGGCAACCATCCTGGCGCTCGCTTTCTGCGGCATCGACTTTGCCGGTATCGCCCGCATCTTCACACCCGAGCAGGGCCGCGATGAGCCTGCCGAGGTTTGGTATCTATTCGGCGCGTGGGTGCTGGCCGCAGGTTTCAACGCCATGCTCACCTGGTGGGGCGTGTCGGTGGCAATTATGAATCACAACGCGGCCGGCGACGCGCTGGTCGGTCAGGCAACAATGACCAAGGTCGTGCCGATCGTGGTGGCCTTCATGGTCTGGCTCGTGCGCTTGCTCATCATCGGCACATTTTCGGTCGCGGGCGAACGCCTCTTTACAATGGATGAAGCCCGTCCTGTGCGGCAGATGAACGCCCGCCCGTCCGTGAACACTTATCGTCCCACGCCTCAACCGCGGCCCTCGAACCTGCCCACCGCGGCCTATGCCCGCCCGGCGCCCAAACCGAATCCCGCTCCCTCGTTTGCACGTCAGGAACCCACCTACCATCCCGTGGGCTTAAGCGCGCAGGAATACGGCGAGAACCAATCCATGCGAAGTTAGGCGCGTTAGTCACGCCTCTCCTTCTCCCCATCCAACCGCAGAGACGTCCATCTTTCGGGCGTCTCTTGCGTTAAAATCGAACCATCCTTTTCAGGAGGAAAATTCATGGCAGACTCCCCGCGTCCCGTTTACCGCATTACCGATCTGCACGAGACGGAACGTCCGCGCGAACGCCTGGCCTCGCTCGGTCCGCAAGCTTTGAGCAATGCCGAACTGCTGGCCATCTTATTGCGCGTGGGCGTGACGGGCGAGAACGCGGTACAGGTGGGTCAAAGGTTACTGCAGAAATTCAGCGGGCTGACCGGGATTCACCGCGCGCCGTTCGAGGAACTGATGAATCAACACGGCATCGGCGAAGCCAAAGCCGCGCAGATCAAAGCCGCCATCGAACTGGGACGCCGGTTGACTCTCGAAGCGCCGGAGGAACGCTCAACTATCAACAGCCCCGCAGACGCGGCCGCGCTGGTGCAATTCGAAATGTCTGCGCTGGAGCAGGAACATCTGCGCGTGATTCTGCTCGACACGCGCAATCACGTGCTCGATATCGTCGAGGTCTATCACGGATCGGTCAATTCATCGCAAGTGCGCGTGGGAGAGATATTCAAAGCCGCGGTGAGGCGCGGCGCGCCCGCGCTGATCGTCGTCCACAATCATCCGAGCGGCGACCCGACTCCCAGCCCGGACGATGTGGCCGTGACGCGCGCCTTCGTGCAGGCGGGCAAACTGCTGGATGTGGATGTGCTCGATCACCTCGTGATCGGACAGGGCAAATATGTTTCGTTGAAAGAACGCGGACTTGGATTTGGATAGAACTACATACTGCGTCTGACGCCGAAGCCGGTAAATTCCCCCGTCGGTTGTTCCCATTCGATTTTCGATTCATTCACCTGCGAAGCGCGCGGCCCTTGTTTCATGGCCTCGATAAAACGCTCGACTCCTTCGCGCCCGCCCTCTGCCACCGCTTCGACGGTGTCGTAGCCCACGTTGCGCACCCAGCCGGTCAGCTCGTCAATTTGCCGCGCGCAGTATTCCACATACGCGCGGAAACCCACACCTTGTACGCGGCCCTTAACCCATACGTGCGCGCGGACGATCTCATCGGGCCGGTTGTTCAAGATGCCTCCGATTGCGCAACATCGTCACCGCGCCCCACAAAGGGATCAGCAACACAAAGCCGGTCATCAATAAATACGGCGCCAGATTTCGCAAAGCCACGCCTGCCACGTTTTGTCCCAGCACCGATTCGCGCCAGCGCGTATCGAGTTGACTGAGCGGCACGCCCACCGCGCGCGTCGCGCCCAGCTCGCAGTCGAGTCCGTCGGCGTAGGCTTTGGTCAACGCGAGCAGGCCAGTGTTCCCGAACGTATCGCGCAGGTAACGCACAAACGATTGGGACTGGGCGTACGCCAAAAACGCCCGACCGGAATCGGTCGGGAATGAAGCGCACAAATCCACAAACGGGAGCAGGGTGCCGTTTTTACTGGCCAAAGTCAGGGCGTTGGCATAATCCGGTTTGGGATACAACTCCACCATCGAGGCAATGCCCTCGTTCAACCAGGCGGGCAGACGGTTGTACGAATCGCCGAGACTGCGATACAACATCACATGCGCCAGTTCATGCGGGATCTTGGTTTCCAGTTCGATGTTTTGCGTATCGCCGGGAGCCACCGCGACCATCACCACGCCCAGCGCGGGATCGGCATGACCGCCCACCCATTGTTCGCCGCCCAGATACAACGCGCCCTGTAAATCGTCGGCGTTGGCATACACGTACACGTCCAGCGAATCGTTCAACTGGATGGGCAGAACCTGACTGACCGCGTTCAAGCCGGTGCGCGCCGCGTCCAACGCGGCCTGACCAAACGCCTGATCGCCGTCATACCAATGAACGGCAATATTATCTTCCGAAATCTGTTGCCAGGGAAAACGATTATCGTCGTAACGGAAATAATAAACCGGGCTGGTGTGACTCGAGCCGTCGGCAAGAGCGGCCTGAAACCAGAACACGATGATCGAGAACGGCGTGATAACATTCTGCGCCGCGTCATAGCGGAAACTGGCTGTGCCATCGGGATTGAGCGTGAGCGGCTCGACGCGCGTCACCTGCTCTTTCGACTCGCGGAAAACGAGGGAGGCTTGAGTCACAGGCACGGAAGTTTGCAAGCGCGCTTGAAAGGTGATCTGCTCGCCGAAGTTATACACCACATTGACGTCGCTGACGGTCAAGTCTTCCTGCGCTCGAACCTGCCGAGGCGAACCCCAAAACAGCGCGGCCATCACGACCAGCGCGCAACTTAACTTCAACGGATTCGGAAATCGAATGGGGAATTTCATAGATTCAGCGACCCCGCCGCCGAACGGACGGCTCAAGCGATTCTATCAAATAAAGAGCGCGAAGGAGTCTCCGCGCTCTCTTTAACACAAGCTATTCTTCTTCGTCGTTATTGGCGTCGAACGACATGAGATCGAAGCGGTCGAGATCCTCGGTGAAGGCCAGATTCTCGAGCGCGTCTTCGAGGAAGGACTGCAAGTCCTCGTCTTCAGCCTCGGCCATTAAGGTTTCGATGTACGTGCGCGCGTCCTCGCCGCCGATCTGCGACAGCGACCAGATCGCCGCGATGATCAGGTCGTCGTCTTCTACATCTTCCAGCAAGTTGAGCAGAATCGGCCGTGCGGAGACAAGTCCCAGTTCGCCCGCGGCCTTCACCGCCGCCAATTGCACGCGCGGATGATCTTGCGTCAACATTTGAATGACATGATCCTGCCATTGATCATCGCTGGAACGGCCCATGGCGAGCAGTGCGCTGGCCTGCCAATCGGGGTCGGCGCGATGATAGGCCGAATCGAGCAAGGTGGGCACTTCGGCCCGTGCTGAGAATCCCAGCGATTCCAAGGCGCGGCGGCGGACGAGCGGATCATCCTCCCCGCCGAGACTGCTCAATAGCGCGTCTTCGGCTGTGCGATGAATCTTCTCGGGAATCTCTTCCAACTCGCCGAGCATCACAAATTTGCCCAGCGCGTTGGCCGCCTCGGCGCGGGCTTCCACATCCTCGTCGTCCTGCAAAATTTTGACGTAGTGCGGAACCAGTTTATGGTCGTCGCATTCGGAAAGCAAGCGTATGGCGCGCATGCGCACCGCAGCATCGGGGTCGGTGAGCAGGGCGCGGCCGAGATCGTCGAAGGAGACCAGCGTATCCTCCCGAGCAGTGGATTCCAAGCGCTCGAGCAGGAACCGCTTGCGGGTCGGGTGGACGCGCGGCCAGGCTTCTAATAGCGCGGTCAACGCGGCGGGATCGATATCGGAAAAGTGTGAAAAGAAACGGCGTGGAAAATCCTTGTTTGTATCGAGCAGGGCATCCACTACTTCTTGAAATGGTATGTGTATTTCGTTCATGGGTTAAGGAATGAGGGGCGCGGCGGGGTTGATGAAATCCATGGCATTGATATAGAGCATGATGGCGATCAACAGCAACATCGCCACGCCATTGACCATGTTCTCCACCTGAGGCGGGACACGGCGATGAATAAGAATTTCGGGCAAGGTAAACAGGATGCGGCCGCCATCCAACGCGGGGATCGGGAACAGGTTGATCACGCCGAGTGAAACGCTCAACATGGCGATCACGCCCAAGGTCCAGTTGGTGGGATGCGCGGCGGTGGAGGCTGTGCCAGCGCTCGAACTTTCCGTCTGGCGCGTTTCCACATCGCGCTGGACCGCCGCATTGACGACATCGAAGATGCCTTTCAAGCCAACGAGGCGCGCCTGATCCGGCTGAATTGCGCCTCGAATCAGCGCCACCGGCAGATAGACCAAACCCGCGGCTTGCAGGCCGGTATTCACAAGGCCGCCGGTCAAGACCTCGCCGAATGTGGCCGGCCGCGTAGGCGGCGACATGAGCACCCCGAGTGCGCCCTGATCGGAAGGACGGCTCGAAAGCGGCGTGGCCGTGATCGTCATCTGCTGGCCGCCGCGTTCGATGGTCAAGTCGATCGGCCGATCGAGATTGGCGCGGATCGAATCCGAAACGGCTGTGGGAAGATTCACTTCCTGTCCGTTGATGGCCGTGATCAAATCGTTGGCTTGTAAACCCGCTTGTTGCGCGGGCGAATTGG
>WBZO01003542.1_pt1 | contig 18080 bp, 15 predicted proteins | sample 5204261 | NCBI WGS metagenome assembly WBZO01 (sample SAMN12412400, study PRJNA552823) | activated sludge metagenome | isolation source: activated sludge from anammox sidestream of wastewater treatment plant... | place: USA: North Carolina | collected 2017-09
GGGGACGCCCTCGATCGATTTCGACCGGAACGAAACCTCCTCCACGAACACTCCCGGTGCGAGGTACTCAGGCATCGGTTTCTCCTTCGTGCCCGTTCAGGGCAGGGTCAGGGTCGCGGCCGGACCGGACGCGACGGTGGAAAGTCGAACGGCGATGGTCTGTGAAACGGATCGCGTGTAGGTCGCTGGAACGACCTCTCCGCGCAGCAGCGGGCTGTTCGTCGCGGTTCCGGCGTCTTCCAGCGGCAGCGACGCAAGCGGATCGGCGCCGGCAATATCGGGCGGCGTCGCCGGCGCGAACGCCCACAGCCGAAGCGCGGCCGAGGACGGCAAGGTTGCGCCGGCAACCGCCTGTCCGCTCAGCACCAGCAGATACTCGCCGCGGTCGTCTGCCCGCGCGCGGCCGACGACGATGGCCGCTGCAAGATCGGTTTCGCTGGCCGGCCGGGTCGCAAGCACGAAGGCCCATGGCATGGGCGTCGTGGCATCATGCATCACGCGCCCGCGCACCGCGGTAACCGCGCCGAACAGCGGATAGGCGGCGCCCGGCACCAGCGCGCAAACCCGCGCATTGTCCAGGCCCGTCGCGGGTACGCCGCCCGTCAGGACAGGCAGCAGTCGCAACCGGCGCGGGACCAGTCGGCGCAGGTCACGCCGCGCGTCCCACGATCCCGCGGGCGTACTGTGAATGCGCACCACCCAGGCAGGTGGCTCACCCCGATCGACCGCCAATGTCATCAGGGATCGGACTCGCCCGGCCCAGGGCAGGGCATGACGGGCAACGCCGTGGGCTTGCAGGGTCATCCCGGGCGTCGCGAACGGGCCGATCCGTTCCAGCTCGACGCGCTGTGGCCCGAGCGCGGTCAAACCGGAAACCGCATCGCGACATTCCAGCCCCAACGCCAGCCGGTGCCGCAGGTCGGACAGGACCTTGATCGAGGCGATGTCCGGCACGCCGTTCATTCCGGCACGCCCAGCCGCAGATTGGCATCCGTTACCGGTGGAACGACCCGGGCATCACGCGTGACAATCCGCACGACTCGCGCGACGTACGGAACGCTGACCCGGTAATCGGTCGGAAGGCTGTCGAACGTGCGCATCAGGGCCTCGGTCGAAATCTCCTCCATCATCAGATGGACCGCTTCGCTTGGTTCCGCCTGCGGTTCATCGGCAAAGGGGATTGGTGGCGTATAAAGCAACGGTCCCGACAGCGTGGGTGTGAACTCGATCGCTTGCATCGCGCGCCCCAGGATCAATTGCTCGTGTTCCGCATTCTCGGCCCAAGGGGTCAGCAGGAAATGCAGCGCCAGGGCGAGATGACCACGGCCATCGCCGGTTCCGACCGCGGACCATGCGGCACGCATCGTGCGATCGAAGTCCACGCGATACAGAAAGATGGACAAGGCGTTCGTGCCGATCGCCGTCGGAACGTTCCGGGGCATCAGATCGTCGGTTCGGATCAGCACGGCGCGGGACGTCGCGCCCTCGATCGGCTGGCGCTCGGTGAACGCCAGATTGAGCATGCGCTCGATACTCTTGCCGACCGCCGCCAGTGCACCAAAACCTGCCATGGTCGATCAGTGCTTCGTTGGCGCCGACACGGCGCCCCAGATGATGCTGGACCCGGGAAGCTCCCGGCGCTTGACGATGCCTTTGCGTTCCAGACGTTCCAGCGCCTCACGAATGACGGACGGGCGACGCTCGCCGATACGCGGCGTCAGCCACCACCGCCCGATGCCTTCCACGCTGTCCGCCGCAAGCGGTTCAGCGGTCAGATAGCGGGCAATTTCATCTGCGACCAGTTGCACTTCTTCGTCGCCATCCGTGGTCATCACGGCGTTCCCGTCCGCTGCCGCCGGACGGAGTAGCAACGAACGTGCCACGACGCGCTGGCACAGGACCCATTGAAAAAACGGGGAGAATCGGGTGCCGCCCGCACGGGTGGGGCAATTCTGCCCCACTCCGGCCGCGATCTGCGGCCCCGGTCCCCGGGCCCATTGCGACCCATGGTGGGGCACAAATGCCCCGGGCACCGGCCGCCAGCCGTCATTAGGCCGGCGCGGCGTCGCACCGCTTGCGTCCCTGACCGGCAGGCCGCACAGTCCCGGCACGTGCCGCTCGACCGCCGAACACCAGGTTTGCACCGCTGCCGACCTTTGCCATGAACCATCGGCCAAACAGGTGATCCGATGACCGAGACAATGCCTCGCCGAACCCATGTCGTGACGGGCGGCTTCCCGCCCGGATCGCCCGCCGGGCATGACCATGACTATGCGCGCCTGCGGTTGCTCGGGCTGCTGACCGATCTCGACATTCCGGCCTCGGTCGGCAACGACTTCGCCGACATCGCGAAATGGCTGCCGGTCTCCCGCCTGATGATCACCTATGTCGCCGGCCCCTATCCCGACGCGGCGCAATGCGAGGCGATCCACCCCTGGCTGGAAGCTGGCGGACACTGGCTGGGTCTGCACGGCACCAGTGGCGGCCGGGCGCAGCGGGTCGACGGAGTTGGTATGCGCCGCACGATCAAGACCGAGCATCACGCGCTGCTGGGCAGCTTCTTCCTGACCCATCCGCCGATCTGCCGCTTCCGCGTCGATGTGCGGGATCCCTCCCACCCGATCGCGCGCGGCCTGGGCACGTCGTTCGAGGTGGAGGATGAGCCCTATTTCATCGAGCTGCAGGACCCCGCGAACACACAGATCCTGTTGACCGCGGACTACGGTGCCGACGGCGTACATTCCAGCGTCGACGCATTGTATGGCACCGATACGTCACTACAGCCCGACGGACGGACGCGCGTCATCGGCCATACCCGCCCGGTGGGCAGGGGGGCGGTGACCTATATCGCCCTCGGTCATTGCCACAGCCCCGCCATCCACGCTGAAAGACGGGCGGCGGCGGCGGAACGCACGCCGCCCCGCTTTCACGGCGCATGGGAATCGGGGCCGTTCCTGGCATTGCTGCGCAATGCCATCGCCTGGGGTGTGGGCGACGTGAGCTGACGGTCCGCGATGACGGAGACAGTCCCGATGTCGGGCGCGCCGGCCAACGCCATTGCCATCGGCGCGTTCATCACCGCCGCGGCGCACCATCCAATGCCGCCCCAGGTGCTGGACGCGGCGCGCCTGTGCCTGGCTGATTGGATGTGTGTCGCGATCGGCGCGGCCCGGGAACCCGCGGGTCGAATCGTGCGCGAGACGGTCGCGGGATGGCGCAGCGGTGGCGGCGCGAGCCTGCTGTTCGGCGGTCAGGCCGCCGCGCCCTTCGCCGCGCTGGCCAACGGGACTTTGGCGCACTGCCTGGATTTCGATGACACCTATGTCGACGCTGTCACTCACACCAGCGCACCGGTCTGGGCGGCGACCCTGGCGTTGGGGGAGGGAACCGGCGCGTCGGAAACCGACATGCTGTGCGCGTTCATCACCGGCTTCGAGGTCGCCGCCCGCGTCGGCCACGGCCTCGGCCAGGCGGTCACGGCGCGCGGCTGGCATGGCACCGGAGTCTTCGGGCGCATCGGTGCCGCCGCAGCCGGCGCCGCGCTGCTTCGGCTGGACGCGGAACGGGCGCGCCATGCGGTCGCGCTGGCGGCGACGCAGACCAGCGGCCTGACCGCTTCCTTCGGCACGATGGCCAAGCCGTTTCATGCCGGAAAGGCGGGGATGGACGGCGTGCTGGCCGCGCAACTGGCGGCTGCGGGGTTCACCGGCGTCCCCGGCCTGGTGGAGCCCGGCGGCGGATTGGACAATGCCGTGATCCAGGACCGCAGCCTGACGATCGCGCCGGTCGTCTTCGACGACTGGCGAATCCTGCGCAACAGCTTCAAGCCGTATGCCGCCTGCCACCTGATCCATCCGTCGATCGATGCCGCGCAAGCGGTCCTGGATCGCGGCGTGACACCCCGATCGATCCGCGCGGTCCGGGCGGATGTCGGCGCGCTGGCGCTGCAGGTGACCGGCGGCACTGATGGCCGGCCGGCCACGCCGCTGGCGGGCAAGTTCGACCTGCGCTACTGCGTCGCCCTCGCGCTGCACGGGCACGACCTTTCGGCCGCGGATTTCCGCGACCCCTGGACGCTGGCGCCCGACATCGCCGGCACGGCGGCCAAGGTCAGCGTAACCGATCATCCGGACATGGGCTTCGCGTCGGCCGCCCTGGCCGTGGAGACCGACCGCGGCACCGTGTCGGCGCATGTGCCCGTCGCCAAGGGCCATCCGGGCAACCCGATGGGCTGGGACGACATGGATCGCAAGTTCCGCGGTCTGGTCTCGCCGACCCTGGGCGATCGGAGCGGGGCTCTGTTCGGCATCCTGCGCGGGTTCGGCGCCGGCAACGCGCTGCCCGCCCTGCGCGAGATCGTTGGCACCCTCCGCTAGAGCGGGATGGCATCGCTTTCGCTCAGCCATCCCGCTCTAGCTCATTGTTTAGGCGCGTGATTCAGACCTCCGGCGATTCCGCCTCCGGTCATCCCGCTCTGGCGTCTGCGCCCCATCGGGCTATGCTGCGGCTTTCACCCTGGAGAGCCGCCGGGAATGACGTCATCGCCCAACCTTTTCGCCGCCATCGGTGCCGCCGGCGCGCCGGTGTTCAGCCGTGACGGCAAAACGCTGCTGCATCTGCGCGGCGCGGGCTTGGCGCAGATCTGGGCGCTGAATCTCGAAACCGGGCAGGACCGCCAGCTCACCTTCCATGATGAGAGGGTGATGATGATCCGGCGCAGCCCGGCCGATGACCGGATCGTCTACGGCATCGACCACGGCGGGGATGAGCGCCAGCAGCTCATGCTGCTCGATCCGGCGGGAGGACAGCCGGTGCCGCTGACCACCAATCATGCCGTCATCCATGAGTGGGGCGGCTGGTCGCCGGATGCGACGCGTATCGCCTATGCGGCCAACGAGCGGGACGAGGCGCATTTCGATGTGTGGGTGCAGGATGTCGGGACAGGCGCCCGGCAATGCGTCTTTCATGGCATCGGGATCGTCAGCGTGGCCGGCTATCGCGCGGATGGGGCCGGGCTCGCGCTGTTGCACGACCGCGGCCATGGCGACATGTCGCTGATGATCCTGGACGTGGCGACCGGAGAGGTCACGCTGTACCCCGAAGCCGGCGGCACCAACTACCAGATGCTGCGCTGGGCGGCGGACGGCCAGACATTGCTGGGCCTGACCGATCATGGCGGGGAGGAATTCCAGCGTCTGTGCGACCTCGATCCGGAGACCGGCGCGGTGACCGTGGTCTACGCCGCTCCGGGGCGGGAGGTCGAAGCCTGGGCGCTGTCACCGGATGGTACGATCCTGGCGACGGTCGAGAACGATCGCGGCTATGGCGTGCTGCGCGTCGGACCATTGACCGGCGACAGGCCTGTCGTCGGCGGACTTCCCGCCGGCGTGGTCAGCGACCTCGCCTTCTCTCCCGACAGCCGGGTGCTGGCGTTCACCGTCTCTACCCCTACCGTACCGGCTTCGATCTGGCTGTGGCAGGCCGGCGCGGTACGGCCGGTCTGGCAGCCGGATTCTCCCCTCACCCCGGATGCGTTCGTCGACCTGACACTGGTGGAATGGGACAGTTTCGATGGCCTGCGCATTCCGGGATGGCTCGAGCTGCCACCCGGCCCGGTGCCGGAAGGCGGGCACAAGGCAATCATCTGGGTGCATGGCGGCCCGGTCGGGCAGACGCGGCCGAACTTCCGGCCTGACATCCAGATGCTGGTCGCCCAGGGGTTCGCCGTGCTGATGCCCAATGTCCGCGGCAGCGCGGGCTACGGCCGGTCCTACACGGCCGCCGATGACCTCGAGAAACGTCCCGACAGCGTGACCGACCTCGTATGCGGCCGACACTTTCTGGCGAGCCATCCGGCCATCGATCCGGACCGTATCGGCATCATGGGCCAGTCCTATGGCGGCTATATGGTGAACGCGGCGATCACCGGGCACCCCGACCTATGGAAAGCCGCGGTCAGCTACTACGGTATCGTCGATTTCGTGACGACGCTGAACGGCACCGGCCCCTGGCGGCGGTCCCATCGCGCGGCGGAGTATGGCGATCCTGACCGCCACCGCGACCTGTTCGCGCGGATTTCGCCGATTCACCATCTCGACCGGATCCGCGTCCCGGTCCTGCTGGCGCACGGCACCCGGGATCCGCGTGTGCCCTATGGCGAAAGCGTGCAGTTCGAGGCCGCGTTACGGCAGCGCCAGCATCCGGTGACGTTTCTGACCTTCGACTATGCCGGCCACGGTTTCATCCGTCCGGACGACAAGCGCCGCATCTATGCTGCGGTCGCCGCGTTCTTCACCCAGCATGTCTGATCGGAGTGCCCCGATGTACATCCCCACCCGCTGCTATCGCACCCTGATCATGGGCCGGAACGGGGCCGTCGGCACCAACCACCCGCTGGCGACGCAGGCCGGGCTGGATGTGCTGCGGGCCGGAGGCAATGCCGTCGATGCGGCCGTCGCCATTTCCCTGTCCCTCGGCGTGGTGGAACCGGCCATGTCAGGCCTGGGCGGCGATGGCTTCTTTCAGGTCCATCATGCACGGACCGGTGAGACACGCTGCTGGAACGCGACCGGTGCCGCACCGCTGGCCGCCACGCCCGAACGGTTCAAGGCCGGCGGGATCGCCGTGCGCGGGCCGCTGAGCGTCTCCACCCCCGGCCTGCTCGCCGGTCTCGGCGCCCTGCATGCCGCGCTCGGCTCCCGCCCCTGGGCCGAGCTGTGCGGGGCAGCGATCGGGCAGGCGCGTGAGGGGTTCTGCGTGTCGCACCATTACCGCCACTTCGCCGGCGAGGTGCGTGCGGTCCTCGCCGCCGACAAGCGGAGCCATGCAGTGTTCCTGGCCGGTCAGGATGTGGGCGTCCCGCTGCTGGCCGACATCATCCGCCAGCCGGACCTGGCGCGGACGCTGGAGGAGCTCGCCGCCGACGGCCCCGAGACCTTCTATCGCGGCCGCCTGGCCAGGCGGCTGGCCGCTGGTATGAAGGAAGCGGGCGTGCTGGTGGACGAGCACGACCTGGCGTCCTGTCAGCCGCAGGTGCAGGACCCGATCCGCATCCATTATCGCGGTTTCGAGGTCACGCAGACGCCACCGAACTCCACCGGCTTCACCATGCTGCAGATGCTGAAGATGGCCGAGAGGTTCGATCTCGCAGCCCTGGACCCGGTGCGGCGCATCCATGTGCTGGTGGAGGCGAAGAAGCGTGCCTTCCGGGACAGGGAGCGGTTCGGCACCGATCCGCGCAGCGGCGACGTGCCGTTGGACCGGCTGCTGTCCGATGCTTATGCCGATGAGTTGGCGGCGTCGATCGACCTGGACCGAGCGTCGGGGATCACCCTGGCGGAGCCGGAGCGGGCAGCGGGCGACACGACCTATTTCGCGGTGGTGGACGCCGACGGGAATGCGGTGTCGGGCATCCAGAGCATCAACTCCGGCTTCGGTTCGGGCGTGACCGCGGGCGATACCGGCGTGCTGCTGAACAACCGCATGGCCTACTGGCACCTGGCCGAGGGTCACGCCAACCGGCTGGCGCCCGGCAAGCGGGTTCGCCACACCATGAACGCCCCGATGGTATTCCGGGACGGCAAGCTCTGGGCGGTGGAGGGGACGCCCGGCGCCGACAACCAGGTGCAGGTCAACTTGCAGGTGCTGACCGCGATGATGGATCTGGGCGCCGATCCGCAGGCGGCGTTGGAAGCGCCCCGCTGGACCTCGTCGCAGCAGGGCCAGGGCGCGAACTGGCCGCATGAGGGCGACGGACGCCTGACCATCGAGCCGGGCTATGGCGCGGATGTGCTGGCGGGGCTGGAGAAGCTGGGCCATCGCCTGAACCGCGTCGGCCCGCTGGAAGGACCGTGCAGCGTGCAGGCCATCCGCATTCTGGACAACGGTGTCCGGATGGCAGGCTCGGATCCGCGGCGCGACGGCTGGGCAGGCGCTTGCTGACCGGACTGCCTCACGCCTCGTCCGGCCGGGTCAGCTCGCCTTCGCGAAGATGAAATCCGCCGCGGTCAATTGCTGCACATCGACGCCCCGCAACACGGCATGGATGACGCCGCTGTCGCTCGCGATCACGCCGCTGGTGGTGTCGCCGAACAGCAGCAGGTCGGACAGGCCGCTGATGCTCAGGGCCCGGACATCGATCCGGTCCTGGCCAATCGTGAACTGTGAGATGATGTCCTGGCCGCTGCCCAGCACGAACGTGTCGACTCCGTCGCCGCCGATCAGGCTGTTCACGCCGCCGCCGCCCTCGAGGATATCGGTGCCGCTGCCGTTGCCGGCGAAGATGACATCGTTGCCCGGTCCGCCCACCATGCGGCTGTTGCCCGATCCGCCCACCATGACGGTGTCGCCGTTTCCCGCGAACATGAGCGTGTTGCCCGACCCGCCGAACAGCATGTCGTTGCCGAACCCGTACAGCGTTGCGTTGCCCGACCCGGCCGAGATCAGGTTGTCGCCGCCAACGGCCCGCAGCACATTGTCCCGCCCGTCGCCGGCCATCCAACTGCCGGCCGGACCACCAACGACATCCTTGGCATCGCCATAGGCCACCAGCACGCTGGTTCCGTCCGGATGGACGGTCCGCAGCGTGTCGGAGTTCAACGTGAATGTCTGATCGAGCAGCGATTTGCTGAAAGACGGTGTCGCCGCCAGCGTCGTGACGGACGCGTCGTCGGTGCCGACACGGCTCAGCGAATTCCAGCCGCTCAGCGTCGTTCCGCTTGCGCCGCCCCACAGCCACAGCGGCCCGGTACCGCTGTGCATCAGGCTGTTCCCGGTGATGATGTTGGACGGCTCGTTGGAGGCTGCCGAATCGAGCTGGATCGCCGCGGCATAACGGTTGGTTGCCACCACGTTGTTGTCGGCGATGAGGTTGCCCTTCGTCTGCCCGGGCGAGAACTGCGCCTCGCCGACGAAGATCTCGGCGCGGGCAATGACATGCGTGCCGCCGCTGTCGACGACATTGCCTTGAACGGTGTTGTTCAGCACCGCATTGTTGGCGGCAGAGAGCAGGTTGATCCCGGCGCCGTCGTTGCCGAACACCTGGTTGCCATAGACGATATTGTTGTCGGCCCAGTGGTCCAGTTGAATGCCGTTGCCGTCGAACGAGCTTGGATCCCTCTGATAGGCGACGATGTTGTTGCTGATGACGTTGTGTTGCGCGGACGTATCGGTGGAGGATTCGCCATACACGTGAATCGCGCTGACGCCCGGCAGGCCGGCCAGCCCATTGTTGACGATCGTGTTGTTGTCGATGATCACGTGGCTGCTGTGCAGGGAGATGCCCTGCTGCCCGTTGCGGTAGATGGTGTTGCGGCTCACCAGCGTTTCGGCGCCGGCGGATGCGTTGGCGCCGGCAAACCAGATCCCCGACGTGTCGTTCTCATAAATCCGGTTGTTCGTTATGACATTCGCGTTCGAGCTGGGACCGGAGATCAGCACGCCACCGATGCCGCCATGGATGTCGCAATCCGCGATCACGCTGTTCCGTGTGCCGCCGTTGACAACGACGCCGTAGGCGTTGCCGCCCGTGATGTTCAGGTTGCTCAGCATCACGTTGCTGGCGCCATGCAGCGTGACCGTACCCTCGATCTTCGCCTGACCGGTGCCGTACGACCCGATCACGATGCCCTGGGTCGAAGTGCCCTGGGCGGTGATGGTGAAGCCGCCCGTCACCGTGCCACCCCGCTGCAGCGCGATGTCCCCCGGTGGCAGCGTGAACGCGTACCAGGAGTTGTACGGGTGATCGAACGAGCCATCGCCACCCCAGCCGGCGGTCGGGTCGATGAAGATGATGCGGGCCGATGTCGCCGCCGCTTGCGCGGCAAGTGACAGCTCGCTGCTGGGGGCGAGCTGTGACACGACATCCATCGTGGTATCCGAAGCTGCCACCATGCCGGTCGTCGCCGTCGCGGACGACCCTGCAGCCCCCTGACCAGGTAACGACGTAGGCATCCGGGTCTTGACCCTTCTTGTAACGCCCGGATGCCGCTATGGCCCTGTCGGCGTCGCGTTGGTTCTTCTGCCCGGACCTGGGCTGTGCAGTTGTTGCACGTTTCTTATCGGGACCGGTTGAGCAGACGACGGACGCATTTTGCCGGCGCAACGGTATCCCCGCGTGACACTACAGATATAGAGTCGTTTGTAATGGGTCGTACCGGCGTGACTCGACATCGTCCCGCGCCAATCAGGACGCCTGGCTGAGCCTGTCGGGGAATCACGCCGGCGGCAGGACGCGGGTGCCCGTCACCAGCCGCCGAACCACACACCGATCCCGTGCACCACACCGACGGGGAAAAACAGCGCCGATGCGACGAGCAGCGGCAGCAGCCCATTGGCAGCACAGAAGACGATCGACGTCAGCCAGGCGGAGTAGCCGAATAATGCAGCCGTCAACAGCGTGACGGCGGTCCCCGCACCCATCGGTCCTGTCCTGCGAAGCACGGCTCGACCTCCCGATGAATTGACAGTCGGCGTTGCTGCCCGGATGTCGCGGCTCATCCATACAGGATCGGGGCGGCCGGAACCAGCAAACACACCCGCCAGTGGCCCCGGGGGCCGAATATGTCATTGAAATGCAGGAAAGATCGGCGCCGCCGGTCGCGCCGAACGGCATTGGCCGATGGCGGGCTTTTCGTGACATCACGCGACGGAGTGTGTCTCTGAAGCATGACTTAAATCAACGCCGGCGCGGGACATATATGCAAGAGGGAACGCGAGCGGATGCGGCCGACCGGCGCATCCCGACCTGAAAGGTCGCGGGAGGTGACGACAGCTCAATGCCGACGCAGCAGGTTCACCGCTTCACCATCGGGTACACACGCCATGTCGCAGCCGACGGTACAGCCGCCGGGGCATTGCCCGATTGCGCGGCCGACGCCGGATCGCTCGTGCCCCTGTACCGTGCGATGGTGCGCACGCGCGCGTTTGACGCCAAGGCCGTTGCCCTGCAACGCACCGGCCGGTTGGGCACCTTCGCGTCATCGCTGGGCCAGGAAGCGGTCGGCGTCGGCGTCGCCGCGGCGATGGACGCCAGGGATGTGCTGGTGCCCGCATTCCGCGACCAGGCCGCACAACTCTGGCGTGGTGTCACGCCGCTCGAACTGTTCCTCTACTGGGGCGGCGATGAGCGCGGCAGCGATTTTGCCGGCCCGCGAGAGGACTTTCCGATCGCCGTCCCCGTGGCCAGCCAGGTGCCCCACGCGGCGGGCGTCGCCCTGGCCTTCCGCCTCCGGCGTCAGGACCGGGTGGCTGTCTGCCTTCTGGGTGACGGCGGCACGTCCAAGGGGGATTTCTACGAAGCACTCAACGTGGCCGGCGTCTGGCGCCTGCCGCTGGTCGTTGTCATCGCCAATAATGGCTGGGCCATCTCTGTTCCGCGGCACGGACAAAGCGCCGCCGAAACCCTCGCCCAGAAAGCGATCGCCGCCGGTATTCCCGGCGAGCAGGTCGACGGCAACGACGTCATCGCCGTTCTCGATCGTGTGGGGGCCGCGGTGCAGCGTGCGCGACGGGGAGACGGCCCGACGCTGATCGAGGCGATCACCTACCGCCTTGGCGATCACACCACGGCGGATGACGCACGCCGCTATCGCGACGATCAGGAGGTCAGCCGGCATTGGCGGGAGGAACCCGTGCTTCGCCTGCGCCAGCACCTGGTGCAGCGCCAGGCCTGGACGCACGAGCAGGAGGAAGCGCTGCTGGAAACGGTCACCGCCGAGATCGACGCCGCCGCCGAAACCTATCTGACGACGCCGCCCCCGCCCATCGCCGGCATGTTCGATCATGTTTTCGCTGTCATGCCGGCCTCGCTCCGCGCGCAGCGTGCGCAGGTCCTGGGTCAGGAGAGTGACGATGCCTGAGCTGACCCTGGTTGGCGCGATCAACACGGCGCTGGCGCGCGCGATGCAGGAGGACCCGGGCGTCATTCTACTGGGTGAGGATATCGGACGCGACGGCGGCGTTTTCCGGGCAACCGACGGTCTGCTGGACCGTTTCGGCCCGGACCGGGTGCTGGACACGCCGCTCGCGGAAGCGGTGATCGGCGGCCTGTCGGTCGGCCTGGCAGCCCAGGGTTTCCGGCCGGTGGCGGAAATCCAGTTCATGGGCTTCGCCTACAGCAATCTCGACCAGCTCCTGAACCATGCCTCCCGGCTGCGGAACCGGACACGCGGCCGCCTGTCCTGCCCCATGGTGCTGCGCACCCCGACCGGCGGCGGCATCCACGCGCCGGAACACCATTCCGAAAGCGGCGAAGCCTGTTTCACGAACATCCCCGGGCTGCGGGTGGTGATCCCCGCCTCGCCCGCACGCGCCTATGGCCTGCTGCTGGCGGCCATTCGCGACCCGGACCCGGTGCTGTTCCTGGAACCGACGCGGCTGTATCGCGCGTCCCGCGAGGTGGTCGAGGACGACGGCACCGCCCTGCCGCTGGATCGCTGCTTCGTGCTGCGAGAGGGCAGCGACGTCACCCTGGTCGGCTGGGGCGCCATCCTGTCCGAGATGCAGGTTGCCGCGGACCAGGTCGCGGCGGACGGAACCACGGTCGAGATCATCGATGTCGCCACCCTGGTGCCCCTGGACGCGGCGACCATCCTGGCCTCGGTCGCCAGGACAGGCCGCTGCGTGATCTGTCACGAGGCACCTCTCACCGGCGGCTATGGCGCGGAGATCGCCGCCCAGTTGGCGGGGCGGGGGCTGATGTCCCTGCTCGCACCGGTCGAACGGGTGGCGGGATACGACACCGTCATGCCGTTGCCGCGGCTGGAGCACGCTTATATTCCCGGCGTCGACCGGATCGTCGCTGCCATCCGACGGGTCATGCGCCATGGTTGACCAGGTCCGCTCGCCGACCCCCGGGATGGTGACGACATTCGCGCTGCCCGACCTGGGTGAAGGGTTGCAGGAAGCCGAGATCGTCGCCTGGCACGTTGCCGAAGGGGATCACGTCGTTGCCGACCAGCCTTTGGTGTCGGTCGAGACCGACAAGGCCGTGGTCGAAATTCCGTCCCCCCGGTCGGGGCGGATCGCCAAGCTGCTGGCCCCGCTGCATGCCCGCCTGGCGGTCGGTGCGCCGCTCGTCACGTTTGCCACCCAGCCGGATGCGGATGTCGGCACCGTCGTCGGCGACCTGCCTGAGCGTCCCGCTGCGCCCGCGACGCCCCGTCCCCCGCCGTCGCCCGCCGCGCCACATCCGCGGGCCGCACCTTCGGTGCGGGCGCTCGCGGCCTCACTGGGCATCGACCTCGCCACGGTCGCCGGCACCGGCCCTGACGGAACCATCACCGCCGCGGATGTCCGGCGGATGGCCCCGTCCGGCGCAGCGGACACGCTGACGCCGTTGACCGGCGTCCGGCGCGCGATGGCGCTGCGCATGGCCGAGGCGGGCGCAGCGGTCGTGCCGGCCACCGTCACGGACGAGGCGGACGTCGAGGCCTGGAACCCTGCGGACCGTCCCACCGTCCGGCTTGTCATGGCACTCGTCGCGGCATGCCGTCATGAGCCATCGCTGAACGCCTCGTTCGACGGGCAGCGCCTGGCCCGGTCGGTCAACACCGCGGTCCATGTCGGACTGGCCGTGGACACCGAGGATGGCCTGATCGTCCCGGTGTTGCGCAATGCGGAAGGGATGGAATCGGCGGCGATCGAAGCCGCGGTGTCCCGGCTGGAAGACGCCGCGCGACGACGTGCGCTGAGCCCCGACATGCTGCGCGGACCCACGATCACGCTGTCGAACTTCGGCACCATCGGCGGCCGGTTCGCGAACCTGGTGGTCGTTCCCCCGCAGGTTGCGATCCTGGGGGCCGGACGCATCGCTCGCCGGAGCGTCGTGCGCGGCGACGCGGTGGTGGCGCGCCGGGTGCTGCCGCTGTCCCTGACCTTCGACCACCGCGCCGTATCAGGGGGAGAAGCCGCTCGGTTTCTGGCTGCCGTGAAGCATGATCTGGAACGAGGGGAGCCGGAATGACCGACATCTTCAGGTTTGCCGACCATCTGGGCCCGAGCAAGATCGTGCATATCCATGTTCCCGGCGTCAGCCTGCGTGCCATCGTCGTGATCGACAATCTTGCGCGCGGCCCCGGGGTCGGCGGTGTCAGGATGGCACCGGATGTCAGCGTCGACGAATGTTTCCGGCTGGCCAGGGCAATGACCCTGAAGAATGCCGCGGCCGGCCTGGCGCATGGCGGTGCCAAATCGGTCATCCAGGCGGACCCGTCGATGCCACCCGCCGAGAAGGAGCGTCTGATCCGCGCCTTCGCCTGCGCCATTCGCGACCTGACGGGCTATATTCCCGGGCCGGACATGGGAACGAATGAAACCTGCATGGCCTGGGTGCATGACGAAATCGGCCGAGCTGTCGGGTTGCCCAAGGCGCTGGGCGGTATCCCGCTGGACGAAATCGGCGCCACCGGCCACGGCCTCGTCGCCTCGATCGAGGCCGCTCGACCGTTCCTGCCGTTCGATCTGGACGGGGCGCGCATCGCCGTTCAGGGATTCGGCGCGGTCGGTGGCCATGTCGCGCGCCTGTTGACGGCGAAGGGAGCGCGGCTGGTGGCTGCGGCCGATTCGACGGCAACCGTCTGCGACCCGGCCGGTCTCGACGTCGCGGCCCTGCTAGCGCACAAGCATGGCGGGCAACCCTTCAGCAGGCTGGGTGCCGCCCGGCCGGTCGACGACATTATCGGCGTCGCGTGCGATATCTGGATTCCGGCAGCGCGCCCGGATGTACTGCGTGCTGACAATGTCGGCCGCTTGCAGGCGAAGCTGGTCGCGCAAGGCGCCAATATTCCCGCCACCGCGGAAGCCGAGGCGGACCTGCATCGCCGCGGCATACTCGTTCTGCCCGACTTCATCGCCAATGCCGGCGGCGTGATCTGCGCTGCCGTCGAGTATCATGGCGGAACCGAGCAGACGGCGCTGTCCGTCATCCGCGATCGCATCGCCGAGAATACGGCGGCGGTGCTGGAACGCGCGCAGCGAAGCAACATGCTGCCGCGGGACGCGGCGATGGCGCTGGCCGAGGAGCGTGTGCGCGACGCGGAACAGCATCGCCGATGGCGCTGAGACGGCCGGGCCTGGCAGGCGACTGTTTCGTCGCCACATAGCGTACAGGCAAAATCCGACCGGCACGTCATTTTCAGGCGTGTCTGCTGTTTGTCGCCATTGTTGTCGATACACCGGACGATCCGGCTGGTATCGGGAACGCCGTTGCATCGTATCGGGCGGATGGTCATTTGATCGAGGGAGCATCAGCATGAACACAGCCAGCCACGCGGATTTCATCGCGGCGCGCGACCAGGCGCTTGCCCTGCCGGCTGATCAGTTGGGCAGGGGTTCGGCGATCCGGCTGCATGTTGTTCCCGACTATGATGCGCTGCTCGACAAATTGGCGCAGGAGATGCTGGACGCTTATCGAACGGCCCTGGCCCAGGGGCGGGAGCATGTTGTGTTCATCGTGCCGGTCGGCCCTACCGGCCAGTACGAGCGCTTCGCACGGCTGTGCAACGTGGCGCGTCAGGATCTGCACAGGCTCGTGCTGATCAATATGGATGAGTATCTGACATCCGATGGCCGGCCGTTCCCGCCGACCCACAATCTCAGCTTTCGCGGGCATATCGAGCGTCGTCTGTGGGATCGGCTCGACCAGGACCTGAGGCCGTCGCCAGGCCGGCACCTGGTGCCTGATCCACAGGACCTGGCGGCGATCGAGCGGGCCATCCGGCGCCATGGCGGGGTCGATTGCTGCTTTGGCGGTGTCGGCATCACGGGTCATATCGCCTTCAACGATCCGCCGGAACCCGGGGAGCCCGACGATCCCGTTGCGTTCGCGCAGTTGCCCACCAGGATCGTGACGTTGAGCCGGGAGACGGTGGTGGTGAATGCGATCAATGCGATGCGCGGCAATCTGTACCAGATGCCGAAGCGGGCGGTGACGGTCGGCATGCGGGAAATCCTGGGGTCGCGGCGCATCCGGCTTTACATGCACCGGCCGTACAATGCGGCGACCGTCCGGCTGGTGCTGCATGGTCCGGTGACCGCGACCGTGCCGGCTTCGTTGCTGCAAAGACATCCCGACGTCGAAGCCACCGTCACCGAAGAGGTCACGTACGTGCCGCAGGCATAGCGCCGCAACGCAGCTTTCGTGTTGACTCCAGGACTGTCGGCGTACTCTGATAGATCCCAGCGCTGCTCAGACGGCGCATGGGAGGAACGATGTACAAGAGATTCCTGGGGGCGCTGGCCGGCCTTGCCGCCACCGCGTCGATTGCCTGCGCGCAACAAAGCGGCGGCGTGCTTCGCATCACGCATCGCGATAGTCCTGCAAGCCTGTCGATTCACGAGGAAGGCACGAATTCCGTCGTCACGCCGATGATGGCGGTGTTCAACAATCTGGTCATCTATGATCAGCATGTTGCGCAAAACAGCATGCGCAGCATCGTCCCGGAACTGGCGAAGTCGTGGTCGTGGTCGTGGTCCGATGACGGGCTGACATTGACGTTCAAGCTGCAGGAAGGCGTGAAATGGCACGACGGCAAGCCATTCACCGCCAACGACGTCAAATGCACCTGGGACCTGTTGACCGGTAAGTCGAAGGACAAGTTCCGGCTGAACTTTCGGGCCGGCTGGTATGCCAATCTGAAGGACGTGACGGTGACCGGCGATCATGAAGCGGTCTTCCATCTGAAACAGCGGCAACCGTCGTTCCTGGCACTTCTCGCGTCCGGCTACTCCCCGGTCTACCCGTGTCACGTCCCCACGGCGACCATGCGCACCCATCCGATCGGGACCGGTCCGTTCAAGTTCGTCGAATTCAAGCGGAACGAATCCATTCGGTTCGCACGAAATCCGGACTACTGGAAAAAGGGGCTGCCGTATCTCGACGGCATCGAGTTCACCATCATTCCCAACCGTTCCACGGCAATCCTGTCCTTCGTGTCCGGCAAGTTCGACATGACATTCCCGTATGACCTGACGATTCCGCTGGTCCGGGACGTCAAGGCCCAGTCCCCCGCTGCAGTCTGCAATGTCGTCACGACGAATGTCAGCACGAACCTGATGGTCAACCGGGACACGCCGCCGTTCGACAATGCCGAGATCCGGCGCGCCGTCGCCCTGACCCTGGACCGCCGGGCCTTCATCCGGATCCTGTCGGAAGGGCAGAACAGCATGGGTGGGGCGATGCTGCCGGCGCCCGAAGGAATTTGGGGGATGCCCGACAGCATATTGCACACGATTCCCGGCTACGGACCGGATGTCGAGAAGAACCGGGAAGCTGCCCGCCAGATTATGCGCAAGCTCGGATATGGACCCGACAACAAGATCAGACTCAAGATTTCGACCCGCAACATTCCGAACTATCGTGACCCGGCAATCATCCTGATCGATCAGTTGAAGGAAATCTTCATCGAGGGTGAGCTGGATGTCGTGGAAACCGCCATCTGGCATGCGAAGATCGCACGCAAGGACTACAGCGTCGCCCTGAACCTCACGGGCAGCGGCGTGGACGACCCCGACCAGCAATTCTACGAGAATTATGCCTGCGGATCCCAGCGGAACTACACCGGCTACTGCAATCAGGAACTCGACAGGCTCATGGACCGGCAGTCGCAGGAGGTGGACGTCGAAAAGCGCAAGCGGATGGTATGGGAGATCGACCGGCGCCTGCAGGAGGATCTGGCGCGCCCGATCATCATGCACAACCGCGGCGGCACGTGCCGAACTGCGCAGGTGCAGAACCTGACGTTGATGGTCAACAGTATCTACAATGGCTGGCGGTTTGAGGACATCTGGCTGCAGAAATAGGCGATCAGGGCCCGGCTGATCGGACCGATGTCAGGCCCGTCCCACGCCACGCGGCGTGGGACACCCTGCCGCCGCCGGTGCCGCCCCAGCCCCTGTCCTTGAACGGATCTGCGCCCAGGGCTAATTGCAGGGCTGAGTGCGTGAGCATCGTACCTCCTGGCAGGAGGCCGACTCCAGCACCACCGGTCCGTACGGACCGAGCCTGAAGGCCGTACATCCTTTCAAGCCGCTCCGATACGCACTCCTGAAGATGCCATCGAACACCGACACATCCGCATCGC
>WBZO01003543.1_pt1 | contig 18076 bp, 18 predicted proteins | sample 5204261 | NCBI WGS metagenome assembly WBZO01 (sample SAMN12412400, study PRJNA552823) | activated sludge metagenome | isolation source: activated sludge from anammox sidestream of wastewater treatment plant... | place: USA: North Carolina | collected 2017-09
CTCGTCGTGCACCGCCTCGATGGCCTTGGTACAGGCGGCGCGCACGGCGTCGACGGATTCCGGCTTGGCGGTGAACGAGGCGACGATGACGACGGGCATCGGGCGGGCTCCGATCTGAAGGGACGGGGTCGAGCCTTCACGGTAGCGCCCGTTTCGCGAACCGGACCCCGGCAGGCTCGCAGAGCGGTTAACTGATGCTCCGAAAACGACGGGAGCGCAGCGATGACGGCAACCGCAGTCGCCGCGCCGGCGAAGAAGTCCGGCAGCCGGTGGGAGTTCCTGCAGGGGCTCGGCAAGACGTTCATGCTGCCGGTCGCGCTGCTGGCCTTCTGCGGCATCATGCTCGGCGTCGGCTCCTCCTTCGGCAGCGCCACGGTGCAGAAGCAGCTGCCGTTCCTCGCGTGGGGGCCGCTGCCGGTGCTCTGGCACTGGATGACCAACACCGGCCTGGTGGCGTTCACCTTCCTGCCGGTGCTCTTTGCGATGGCCATCCCGCTGGGCCTGGCCCGCCAGGACAAGGGTGTGGCGGCCTTCGCCGGGTTCGTCGGTTACGCATCGATGAACCTGGCGATCAATTTCTTCCTCGACGCCCGCAACATCGACGTCACCGACAAGGCGCAGATCGCCCACTACGCCATCCGCGACGTGCTGGGCATCCCGTCGATGGACACCGGGCTGCTGGGGGCCATCGCGGTGGGCATCATCGTGACCTACCTGCACAACCGGTTCCGCACCATCCAAATGCCGGACGCCCTGGCGTTTTTCGGTGGTACCCGGTTCGTCCCGATCATCTCCGCTCTGGTGATGAGCGTCGTCGGTGTGGTCATTCCGTTCATCTGGCCGACTATCAACGCCTGGATCGGCGACCTGGGTCGCCTGATCGCCTCCGCGGGGGTGTTCGGTCCGTTCTTCTTCGGCACCGGCGAGGCCCTGCTGCGCCCGGTCGGCCTGCACCACATCCTGGTGGCGATGTTCCGCTTCACCCCGGCCGGCGGCTCCGCCGACGTCTGCGGCACCGACGTCCAGGGTGCACTCAACATCTTCTACGCCCAGCTCAAATGTGGCCTGGACCAACCGATCAGCGAACCGGTGCGGCACGCCACCACGTTCCTGTCGCAGGGCAAGATGCCGGTGTACCTCGGTGGACTGCCCGGCGCCGCGCTGGCGATGTACCACACCGCCAAGCCGGGAATGCGCCCGGAGATCAAGGCGCTGTTGTTGTCCGGTGTGGTGGCCTGCGTGGTCGGCGGCATCACCGAACCGCTGGAGTTCCTCTTCCTGTTCATCGCGCCGTGGCTCTACGCCATCCACGCGGTGCTCATCGGCCTGGGCTTTCTGGCCGCCGCGCTGGTGGGTGTGTTCATCGGCAACACCGACGGCAACATCATCGACTTCATCGTGTTCGGCGTGATGCAGGGGACCCAGACCAAGTGGTACATGATCGTGGTTCTCGCGGCCATCTGGTTCGTCGTGTACTACTTCCTCTTCCGTTGGGCGATCACCCGGTTCGACCTCGCCACGCCGGGACGTGACGACGCGACGCTCCCGGAGGGACAGGAGAGCCCCTCCCAGACCTCTGCGCCGGTGCGCACCGGTCCCGCGAAACTGGTTGCGGGCAAATATGATCCGGCCGCAATCCTCGACGCGCTGGGCGGACCGGGCAACGTCGAGTCGCTGGACAACTGCATCACCCGCCTGCGGATGGTGGTGGGGGACGCCGGCCTGCTCGACGAGGTGCGGCTGAAGAAGCTGGGTGCGGTGGGCGTCATCAAGCTCGACGACCACAACGTCCAGGTCGTCATCGGTCCGCAGGTCCAGTCCGTCAAAGACGCCTTGGCAGAACTGATTCCGTCGGTGTGATGGATGACTCCGATGGCTGAAGCCGAATACGACTTCGACACGGTCATCGACCGCCGCGGTACCTGGTGCACCCAGTGGGATTTCATCGCCGACCGCTTCGGGGTGTCGGACCTGCTGCCGTTCACGATCTCCGACATGGACATGCCGACCGCCCCGGAGGTGCTCGCGGCGCTGCGGGCCCGGCTGGACCATCCCGTGCTGGGCTACTCCCGATGGCGCAACGACGACTTTCTGTCGGCGGTGCAGCACTGGTACCGGCAGCGCTACGACACGGCCGTCGAAACGGCATGGATCACCTACGCGCCCTCGGTCATCTATCAGGTGGCCCGGCTGGTCGGGATGTGGTCGAAACACGGCGACGGCGTCGTCGTCCACTCGCCGTGCTACGACGCCTTCCCGAAGACCGTCGCGGCCACCGGACGGCAGTTGCGACGGGTGGCGATGGGCGACTGGACCGGGCTGGAAGGTGAACTGGCCCGCCCGGAGAATTCGGTGCTGCTGCTGTGCTCGCCGCACAACCCCACCGGGCACGTCTGGACCGAGGACGAACTGATCCGGATGGGGGAGACGTGCGCCCGCCAGAACGTCGCGGTGATCAGCGACGAGATCCACTCCGACCTCACGCACCCGCCGAACAGGCACCTGGTGTTCGCCCGCATCGCGGCCAGCCTGTCCCGGCCGCTCACCTGGGCGGTCGTCACCTCGGCCTCGAAGTCCTTCAACATCCCGGCGCTCACCGGAAGCTACGGGCTCATCGCCGACGACGCTGCCCGGCAGGAGTATCTCCGGACCCTCTCCGGTGAGGGACTGAGTTCGCCGGCCGTCCTGGCCTTGGTCGCCACCATCGCCGCCTACCGGCAGGGCGAACCGTGGCTCGACGCGCTGCGCGGCTACCTCTGGGACAACCTGCTGCTGGTGCAGCGGCGTCTCGCCGAGGCCTTCCCGCAACTCGGCTGGAGGCCGCCGCAGGCCGGCTACCTCGCCTGGATCGACGTATCGGCGCTCGGCATCGACGACGACGCGCTGCAGGCCGACCTGATCGGCACCGAGAAACTCGCGATCATGCCGGGCACCACGTACGGCTCGACCGGGCACCTCCGGCTCAACGTCGGCGCCCCGCGCAGCAAGGTGGAGCGCGGTGTCGACGGTCTGATTCGCGCACTCGACCGGCTCACGAACGGAGGCTGACGGGATGAACCAGACAGGCGAGCACCCCGGAGACCGCAAGTCGCTCTACATGACCGTCCTGATGACACCGGACATGGCGAACTTCTCCGGGAACGTCCATGGCGGCACCCTGCTCAAGTTCCTCGACCAGGTGGCCTACTCGTGTGCGAGCCGCTACGCCGGCACCTACGTGGTGACGCTGTCGGTGGACCGGGTGCTGTTCCGCGACGCCATCAAAGTCGGCGAACTGGTGTCGTTCTCGGCGTCGGTCAACCACACCGGCCGCACCTCTCTGGAAGTCGGCATCCGCGTCGAGACGGAGAACATCCGCAACGGGACCCGGCGGCACACCAACAGCTGCTACTTCACCATGGTCGCGGTCGACGACACCGGCACCCCGGTGCCCGTCCCGCCCCTGGTTCCGGCCACCGACCGGGAACGCAACTGGTACGAGGCCGCGGTGGCTCGCCGCGCCGCCCTGAGGTCCGCGTTCGCCGATTAGATTTCGGTCTGGCAACGGACCGTCGTGGGACCCCTGTGTCCTATGGTGCGGATGTGGCCGCTGCGACTAATCTTGCCCGCATGGCGAACAAGACGGCCGCTCGCTCCGGCGCGCGCACGGCCAGGCCGCAAACGACCAGGTCACAAGCCCCTGCCCGGCCTGCCAGGCCGGCGGCTCCGCGCCGTAAGCCGCCGGTCAGGAAAGGGCCGTCGCCGCTGGCGGTCGCCGCATCGGCGGGTGGCCGCGCAGCGCGGGCAACCTGGCTCCTGGTGGCCCGCGGCGCGGGGTCCACGGCACGGTCGGTCGGCCGGGCCCGCGACATCGAGCCCGGACACCGCCGGGACGGCATCGCGCTGGGTCTGCTGGCGCTGGCCGTGGTCATCGCCGCGGCGTCGTGGTTCGACGCCGCCCGGCCGGTGGGAGCGTGGATCGACTCCGGTCTGCGGACCTTCGTCGGCGGCGCCGTCATCCTGCTGCCCCTGCTGATCGCCGCCGTCGCGCTGCTGCTCATGCGCACCGAGCCCAACCCCGTGGACCGCCCCCGCCTGGTGCTGGGGACCTTGATGATCGCGCTGCCGGTGCTCGGCCTGTGGCACCTGTGGACCGGGTCGCCCACCGAGCCCGCCGCGCGCCAGCGGGCCGGCGGCTTCATCGGTTTCGCGATCGGCGGCCCGCTCTCCGACGGCCTGACCGCCTGGATCGCCACCCCGCTGCTGATCGGCGCGGCGCTGTTCGGGGTGCTGCTGATCACCGGAACCACCATCCGGGAGGTTCCAGGCACCCTCGCGGCGATGTTCGGCACCCGCGGTCGCTACCCGGACGGCTACGACGACGAGTACGACGACGGTTATGGCTACGGCGAGGACTTCGCCGACGAGGTCGACGGCTATCCGCTGCCGGGGCGTCCCGTCGAGCGCCGGACCGGACGGCTGCGGGGCTCTTCGGCCGCCTATTCCGACGAATCTCCCTCCGAATCAGCGGATCTGGCCGGGCTTGCGAACGCCTCCGGCCCCATCGGCACCCCGTACGACAACTATCCGCTGGACGACGCGGCCGCCCCGGCCAACCTCACCGAGCCCATCAAGCCCCGCCGCCGCAAGGCTGCGCCCAAACCGGCAGCCACGGAGCCGGCGCTGGACCGCGTGGTGGAGGGCTCTTACACGCTGCCGTCGCTGGAACTGCTGACCCCCGGCGATCCGCCGAAGCGGCGCAGCGCCTCCAATGACCAGATGGTGGAAGCCATTTCGTCGGTGCTCGACCAGTTCAAGGTCGACGCCGCCGTCACCGGCTGCACCCGCGGCCCGACCGTCACCCGTTACGAGGTGGAACTCGGTCCCGGCGTCAAGGTCGAGAAAATCACTGCGCTGCAACGCAATATCGCCTACGCGGTGGCCACCGAGAGCGTGCGGCTGCTGGCTCCCATCCCGGGTAAGTCCGCGGTCGGCATCGAGGTGCCCAACACCGACCGGGAGATGGTCCGCCTCGCCGACGTCCTCACCGCACCGTCGACCCGCCGCGATCACCATCCGCTGGTGATCGGTCTCGGCAAGGACATCGAGGGCGACTTCATCTCCGCGAACCTGGCCAAGATGCCGCACCTTCTGGTCGCCGGTTCCACCGGCTCGGGCAAGTCGAGTTTCGTCAACTCCATGCTGGTGTCGCTGCTCGCCCGGGCGACCCCGGACGAGGTGCGGATGATCCTCATCGACCCCAAGATGGTGGAACTCACGCCCTACGAAGGCATTCCGCACCTGATCACCCCGATCATCACCCAGCCGAAGAAGGCGGCCGCCGCGCTGGCCTGGCTGGTCGAGGAGATGGAACAGCGGTATCAGGACATGCAGGCGTCCCGCGTCCGTCACATCGACGATTTCAACGCCAAGGTCCGCTCGGGGGAGATCACCACGCCGCTGGGCAGCCGGCGGGAGTACAGGCCGTATCCCTACATCGTCGCCATCGTCGACGAGTTGGCCGACCTGATGATGACCGCGCCGCGCGATGTCGAAGAGGCCATCGTGCGGATCACCCAGAAGGCCCGCGCGGCCGGTATCCACCTGGTGCTGGCCACCCAGCGCCCGTCGGTGGACGTCGTCACCGGTCTGATCAAGACCAACGTGCCCTCCCGCCTGGCCTTCGCCACCTCATCGCTGACCGACAGCCGGGTCATCCTCGACCAGCCGGGTGCGGAGAAGCTGATCGGCATGGGCGACGGGTTGTTCCTGCCGATGGGTGCCAACAAGCCGATCCGCCTGCAGGGCGCCTACATCAGCGATGAGGAGATCCACGCCGTCGTCCAGGCCTGTAAGGACCAGGCCGAGCCGGAGTACACCGAGGGCGTCACCAACGCCAAGCCCACCGGCGAGCGGGCCGAGGTGGACCCCGACATCGGCGACGACATGGACGTGCTGCTGCAGGCCATCGAACTCGTGGTCTCCAGCCAGTTCGGCTCCACCTCGATGCTGCAGCGCAAGCTACGCGTGGGCTTCGCGAAGGCCGGCCGGCTGATGGACCTGATGGAGACCCGCGGCATCGTGGGCCCGTCGGAGGGATCCAAGGCGCGCGAGGTTCTGGTAAAGCCCGACGAGCTGGCCGGCACGCTGGCGATGGTCCGGGGCGGCGGATCCGTCGACGACGAGGACGACGAGGACAGCGACGACGGCGGGGTGCCGGAGGACTTTTAGGCCGCCACCGGTCTACAGGACCAGGAGCATCCGGGTGTTGCCCAGGATGTTGGGTTTCACGTAGCTGAGGTCCAGGAACTCCGCCACACCGACGTCGTAGGAGCGGCACATCTCCTCGTACACCTCGGCGGTCACCGGGGTGCCCTCGATCTCGGCGAACCCGTGGCGGCCGAAGAACTCGGTTTCGAAGGTCAGGACGAAAAGCCGCTGCAACTGCAATTCGCGGGCGACGTCGAGCAGCCGGTCGACGATGGCGTGACCGATGCCCTTGCCCTTGACCTTCGGGTCCACCGCCACGGTGCGCACCTCGCCGAGGTCCGACCACAGCACGTGCAGGGCCCCGCAGCCCACGATGTCGCCGTCGAGCTCGGCCACCCAGAACTCCTGAACCGCCTCGTAGAGCGTGACGAGGTTCTTCTCCAGCAGGATGCGTCCGGCGTAGGTGTCGACGAGACGCTTGATCTCCGGGACGTCGGAGGTGCGGGCCCGGCGGACGACGACGCCGCGTGTGCGGCCGTCGACCGACGGGGCTGCCGGCGAGGAGTCGGTCACGGCGCAACTTTATCGTCCGGGCGCGCGCGTTTCCCTTCGTGGCGGCGATTGTTTCTGTGCCGGCGCGTTCGGCAGCAATGCCCCAATGACCTGTTCATCCGGCGGTGTGAGCCTGCTGGCAAGGATACGTCAGTTAGCCGTCCACCGGTGATGCACCCGACGGGGCGAATGGACTGAAACAAGCCTTGTTGCAACGGAATTCGCGGAATACCGTCAATTAATGAAGCGCTTACTTATTCTATGCTACGGGGCGTTCTGCTACCTGGCTTTCCTGGCGGTGTTCCTGTACTCGGTCGGCTTCGTCGGGGATTTCGTCGTCCCGCGCACCGTCGACCACGGCATCACGGCGTCGAGCACCACGGCATTGGCAGTCAATCTGCTGCTGCTTGGCCTGTTCGCCGTTCAGCACAGCGTGATGGCGCGTCCGGCGTTCAAACGCTGGTGGACCCGGATGATTCCGATGCCGGTCGAACGCAGCACCTACGTCCTCCTCGCCAGCGCTGCCCTGGCACTGCTGTTCTGGCAGTGGCGGACCATGCCGGCCGTCGTCTGGGACGCCGCCTGGGCGCCCGCCCGCCTCGCGCTGTGGGTCCTCTTCGCACTGGGCTGGACGATGGTCCTGCTGTCCACCTTCCTCATCAACCATTTCGACCTCTTCGGCCTGCGGCAGGTCTACCTGGCGTGGCGGGGCGATCCCTACACGAGCGTCGGTTTTCGGACGTCCATGCTCTACCGCACCGTGCGTCACCCGCTGATGCTCGGCTTTATCGTCGCCTTCTGGGCCATCCCCACCATGACGCTGGGCCACCTGGTCTTCGCAGCAGCCTCGACCGGCTACATCCTCATCGCCATTCAGCTCGAGGAGCGGGATCTCACCGCCGATCTGGGCGACTCCTACCGCGATTACCGCAGCCGGGTACCCATGCTCATCCCCGGACTCCATCGCCGCGGCACCCGTTCGGTACCGAGTACCTCGCCACGGCCGGTTTGACCCCGGCAGGAGAAGAGCGGTTGAGCGACCCCGATCGGCCCAGGGAACCGATATTCTGTTTGCCGTGACGGGCCAACCCGAGACTCCGCCGACTGTCCGGCGTGAATGGATGGCCAACGTACCCAACCTGCTGACCGGTCTGCGACTGGTCCTGGTCCCGGTCTTCCTGCTGTTTCTCTTCGCCGGTGACGGGCATGACACGGCAAGCCGGATAACCGCGTTCGTCGTCTTCGCGGTCGCCGTCATCACCGACCGGCTCGACGGTTCGCTGGCCCGCAGCTACGGAGTCACCAGCGAATTCGGCAAGCTGGCCGACCCGATCGCCGACAAGATGCTCGTGGGCGCCGCGCTGATCGGGCTGTCGATGCTCGGGGACCTTCCCTGGTGGGTCACCGTGGTCATTCTGATCCGGGAAATCGGCATCACTGTGCTGCGGTTCGCCGTCATCAAGCGCGGGGTGATCCCCGCCAGCCGCGGCGGCAAACTCAAGACCCTGGTGCAGGCGATCGCGATCGGCCTGTTCATCCTGCCGCTGCACAACTGGCCCCCGGTCTGGACGACGGTGGCGTGGGCGGTGATGTGGGTGGCGATCGTGTTGACCGTGGTCACGGGCGTGGACTACATCGTCTCCGCGCTCCGCGGAAACAATCCCGACGGCTGATTCCCCGATCGGGAACCAACCCGCGCGTCATTGCGTTGCACGTATTGCTGCAACGAATCAAGGAGGACAGCGCGATGGCGGTACTGCTGCGTGAAGTGATCGGTGACGTGCTGCGGCGTGCCCGCACGTCGCAGGGGCGCACTCTGCGCGAGGTCTCCGATTCCGCGCGGGTCAGCCTGGGCTACCTGTCGGAAGTCGAGCGCGGTCGTAAAGAGGCCTCCAGCGAGTTGCTCAGCGCGATCTGTTCGGCCCTGGATGTTCCGATGTCGCGGGTGCTCTGCGACGCCGGGGCTGAGCTGGCCTGCCACGAAGGTTTGGGTCGCCTCCCCGAGCCACCCATTGCCACCACCGTGATCCCGCATCCCGTCGCGATGGCGGTTGCCTGAGCCGGGGATTTGCCGGAATTTGCGTCACCCGACCGGAACGGGCTGTGGTGCGAGGCCGGGAACGGATAAATTGGGCACCGACAAGACCGGCATGACTCCCGTGTGCGGCATTCGACTTTGAAGGCGGGCAATTAAATGGCCAATCCGTTCGTGAAGGCGTGGAAGTACCTGATGGCGCTCTTCGGCGCGAAGGTGGACGAGTACGCCGATCCCAAGGTGCAGATCCAGCAGGCCATCGAGGACGCCCAGCGCCAGCACCAGGCCCTCAGCCAGCAGGCCGCTCAGGTGATCGGCAACCAGCGACAGCTGGAGATGCGGCTCAACCGCCAGCTCGCCGACATCGAGAAGCTGCAGGCCAACGTTCGCCAGGCCCTGACGCTGGCCGACCAGGCCACCGCCGCCGGCGACACCGCCAAGGCCACCGAGTACACCAATGCCGCCGAGGCCTTCGCCGCTCAGCTGGTTACCGCAGAGCAGAGCGTCGAGGATCTGAAGGTGCTGCACGACCAGGCCCTGGGTGCGGCGCAGCAGGCCAAGAAGGCCGTCGAGCAGAACGCGATGGTGCTGCAGCAGAAGATCGGCGAGCGCACCAAGCTGCTCAGCCAGCTCGAGCAGGCCAAGATGCAGGAGAAGGTGGCCGATTCGCTGCGATCGATGAGCGAGATCGGCGCACCCGGCACCACGCCGAACCTCGACGAGATCCGCGACAAGATCGAGCAGCGGTACGCCAACGCCATGGGCTCGGCCGAGCTGGCGCAGAATTCGGTGCAGGGCCGGATGATGGAAGTTCAGCAGGCGGGCGTGCAGATGGCGGGCCATTCCCGCCTCGAGCAGATCCGGGCGTCCATGCGCGGAGAGGCGTTGCCTTCCGGGGGCGCGGCGGCCCCGGCCACCCCGTCCACATCGGCGATCACCCCTGAGCCCGAGCAGCCGCTCGGCCAGTAAGGCCCGGAAACGCCCGTAAGGGCCTGTCAGGAGGCGTTACTCGATGACGGTGAAGGTCCAGCAAGGCTCCCGTTACTGGCGTTCGGCGCTGCAGCGCGGCCTCGACACCGCCAGCGAGTACGCCGACGTGGCCGCGCAGAAGCTCAGTGCGGTGTCCGATCCGCGCGCCAGGCTGCTGCGCAAGCGCCGCTGGGCGCTGCGGTTGGGCCTGTTCTTCGGTTTCGCCTCGGTGTTCTGGACGCTCGTCACCGGGCTGCTCGCCACGTGGAGCACTCCGGTGTGGGCGCTGCTGATCACCGGGCTCCTCGCCGCGGGGGCGGCGGTTCCGGCAACCCTGTGGCTGCTGCGCTACCGGTGGTTGCGCGGCGAGCCGCTGCCGCCACAGCGTGAGGTCAGCGGCCGGCGGCTGCCGCCACTGGGTTCGGCGGCCCGCCCGGCGATGTCTGCGCTGGGCGCCTCCGAGCGGGGATTGCATTCGTTGCTGGGAGTCCTTGACCGCGGAAAGATGTTGCCGGCCGAGGAGATCCGGGATCTGACCGCCGCTGCCGGACGTTCGGCGGCCACCATGGCGGCCACCGCCTCACAGGTGGTCTCGTTGGAAGGCGCGTCGGTTCAGGATCCCCACGCCCGGTCCTATCTCGCGCCGACGATCAACGCCCTCACCGCCCAGCTCAACAGCGGGGTGCGGCAGTACAACGAGATGGTCACCGCAGCGTCGGCCGTCGTCTCGTCGGCCAGTGCGGGAGCTCCGATGGTCGAACAGCGTTACCGCCATGAACTCACCGGCGCTACCGACCGCCTGCTGGGCTGGGCCCAGGCCTTCGAGGAACTGGGTCCGGCCCGCCGGGTCTGAACCAGGCTCAGAGAGTCGGCTTCAGCGCCGGAAGGGCGATACCGGCCAGCCCGCGCACCAAGGCCTTACTCATGTCCCACATGTCGAAGTAATCCCGCCACAACGTGATTCGGCCATTGTGGACCTCGAACACGCCGCACACCCAGAACTGCACGCGCAGCGGGCCGACCACCAGCGCGTCGGTGCGCTCGGTCAGCACCGAGGACCCGTTGACGGCGATACGGTGGGTTCTCACCTCAAAACCCATCCGCCCCTCCATCGACCGGAAGAGTTTCAGGGCCCGCGCCCGTCCGCGGATGGTGGGAAAGCCGACGTTCTGGTACACGAGATTGTCGTCGAGGACCGCGCCGACACCGTCGATGTCCTGATTCTGCAGAGCGCTGAGCATCACCTCGACGGTGTGCGCATTGTCGACATCGGAACTCACGTAGGTCTGGTCGGTCATGCCGTCCACCCTAGCTCCCTATTGCAGCGCGCCCTGAGCTGCGAACACCCGATTGGACGGCGTGCGGGTGACTTCCGCCCCGCTGATGGACACCGGCAGCGCCACTCCGACACCGGTGCCGAAAAGCCCAAGGGCCACAGCCGGATCCACCGTTGCGCAGCGGTCCAGCAATCGGAGTAGCGCTTTCTTCATGATCTCTCCTGTAGTCGGTCCGCCTCGGAGCGGTTCTGGGTATGGGTCAAGCCTCTCCGGGCGCACACTTTTCGGGTGTCGGCCGATGACACCGTTGCGTTGACGAATCGGTGTCCTCCGAAATGAGGACACAAGACCGCCAGGGGGCCATCGGTGCGGTTGTGGCAGGGTGAGGCCGATGCGCGTCGCCGTGGTCGCCGGGCCGGAAGCCGGGCATGCCTTTCCCGCGATCGCACTCTGCTTGCGGCTGAAGGCCGCCGGCGACTCTCCGGTGCTGATCACCGGCCGCCAGTGGCTCGGGACCGCCCGCGCGGCCGGGATCGAAGTGCGTGAACTCGCCGGTCTGGAACCGGAGGCCTCCGACGACGATGACGACGCGGGTGCCAAGATCCACCACCGGGCTGCACGCATGGCGTTGCTGAATCAGGCTGCGCTGCAAGAACTTCGGATCGATCTGGTGGTCTCCGATGTGATCACCGCATGCGGCGGCATGGCCGCCGAGCTCCTGGGCGTTCCGTGGGCCGAACTCTGTCCGCATCCGCTGTACCTGCCCTCGCGGGGTTTGCCGCCGATCGGCAGCGGCCTGGCGCCGGGGACGGGCCCGATCGGACGGCTGCGAGACGCCGTTATGCGCGCCCTGACGGCGCGGTCGATCCGGGTGGGGGAGGCCCAGCGTGAAGCCGCCCGCGCCGGTATCGGCCTTCCGGCCCGCGATCCCGGACCGCGTCGCCGCCTGATCGCCACCCTGCCCGCGCTGGAGGTGCCTCGGCCGGACTGGCCGGCCGAGGCCGTGCTCGTCGGCCCCCTGCACTTCGAGCCCACCGCCGAGGTGCTCGACATCCCGCCAGGTGATGGTCCCGTGGTAGTCGTGGCGCCGTCGACCGCGGTCACCGGCGCGGCCGGCCTGGCCGAGGTGGCGCTGTCGCACCTGGTCCCCGGTCGCACCCTTGCGGCCGGTGCGCGCCTGGTGGTGTCGCGACTCGGCGGCGGCGACGTGGCGGTGCCCCCGTGGGCGACGGTGGCCCGGGTCCGCCAGGACGAACTGCTGCGCCACGCCGACGTCGTTGTGTGCGGCGGCGGTCACGGAATGCTGTCCAAGACCCTGCTCGCCGGTGTGCCGATGGTTGTCGTTCCCGGCGGCGGCGATCAGTGGGAGTTGGCGAATCGCGTTGTGCGGCAGGGAAGTGGGCGGCTCGTTCGCCCGCTGACCGGTGATGCGCTGGCCGCGGCGGTCGGCGAGGTGCTGTCGGTGCCGGGTTACCGCGAGGCGGCGTGCGAGGCGGCGCGGGGGATCGCCGCGGTCGCCGATCCGGTACGGGTGTGCCACGACGCCGCTGGGTAAGTTGTTGTCGTGCGACTGACCGAATTCCACGAACTCGTCGAGGGCCAGTTCGGCCCAGTGCGTGCGGCGTCGCTTCTTGTCGATCACGTCCTGACCCGGATGAACGGGCGCACCTCCGCCCAGGCCATCGAGGACGGCGTCGACCCCCGCGATGTCTGGCGGGCGCTGTGCGCCGACTTCGACGTGCCCCGCGATCAGTGGTAGTCGAAAAGCGACACGCGGGCGCGCCTGCTTGCCATCGAACACATGTTCGTTAATCTGGTGCTCAGTTCGACCAGACAGTTCGGCCAACGCGTTCTTGTCGGTGCCCTTCTCTAACGTCGCGGCTAACCGACCGAACCCGGTCAACCGAACACACACGAACGGAGACATCCATGGCGCAGCAGGCCCCCGACCGCGAGAAGGCTCTCGAACTCGCGATCGCACAGATCGAGAAGAACCACGGCAAGGGCGCGGTGATGCGCCTCGGCGACGAGGTTCGCCAGCCCATCTCCGTCATCCCGACGGGGTCCATCGCCCTGGATGTGGCACTGGGCATCGGCGGCCTGCCCCGCGGGCGCGTCGTGGAGATCTACGGCCCGGAGTCCTCCGGCAAGACCACCGTCGCCCTGCATGCGGTGGCAAACGCCCAGGCCGCCGGCGGGATCGCGGCGTTCATCGACGCCGAACACGCCCTGGACCCCGAATACGCCAAGAGCCTCGGAGTGGACACCGACTCGCTGCTGGTTAGCCAGCCCGACACCGGTGAGCAGGCCCTGGAGATCGCCGACATGCTGGTCCGCTCCGGAGCCATCGACATCCTGGTCATCGACTCGGTAGCCGCACTGGTGCCGCGCGCCGAGATCGAGGGCGAAATGGGTGACAGCCACGTCGGTCTGCAGGCCCGCCTGATGAGCCAGGCGCTGCGAAAGATGACCGGTGCGCTGAACAATTCGGGCACCACCGCGATCTTCATCAACCAGCTGCGCGAGAAGATCGGCGTGATGTTCGGGTGCTTCAACTACAGCACCCGGGTTCAGCTGGCCGACGGCACCACCGAGAAGATCGGCAAGATCGTCAACCAGAAGATGGACGTCGAGGTGCTGTCCTACGACCCGGATACGGATCAGATTGTGCCGCGCAAGGTGGTCAACTGGTTCAACAACGGACCGGCCGAACAGTTCCTGCAGTTCACTGTCGAGAAGTCCGGTGGCAACGGCAAATCGCAGTTCGCCGCTACCCCGAACCACCTCATTCGCACGCCGGCGGGCTGGAGTGAAGCCGGTGATCTGATCGCCGGCGACCGGGTGATGACGGTTGAGCCACATCTTCTCAGCGACCAGCAGTTCGAGGTGGTACTCGGTTCGCTGATGGGCGACGGAAGTCTGTCGCCGAACCGCAGTGGCCGCAACGGTGTTCGCTTCCGGATGGGCCACGGCGCCAAGCAGGTGGACTACCTCGACTGGAAGACGAGTCTGCTCGGCAATATCGGGCATTCGGTGCGGGAGAACGATAAGGGGGCCCGTTTCGTGGACTTCACCCCCCTGCCGGAACTGGCTGAACTGCAGCGTGCGGTCTACCTCGGCGACGGCAAAAAGTTCATCTCCGAGGACTATCTGAAAGCACTGACTCCACTGGCGCTGGCGATCTGGTACATGGATGACGGCTCATTCACCGTGCGCTCGAAGGGCTTGCAGCAGCGCACCGCTGGCAGAAGCGGTCGCATCGAGATCTGCGTGGAAGCGATGACCGAGGGATCGCGAGTTCGGCTCCGCGACTATCTCCGCGATACCCACGGGCTAGATGTCCGCCTGCGGGTGTCGGGTACGGCCGGTAAGGCGGTGTTGGTGTTCTCCACCGCTGCCTCGACGAAATTCCAGGAGATCATCGCGGCCTACATGGCGCCGTCGATGGAGTACAAGCTACTGCCGCGATTCCGCGGTCAGGGTGCGGTGACACCGGAGTCTGTCGATCCGAGCCAGCGGCTGGTGCCGGCCAGGATTCTCGACGTTCATGTCAAGCCCCCCACTCGGTCGATGAACCGGTTCGACATCGAGGTCGAGGGCAACCATAACTATTTCGTCGATGGCGTGATGGTGCACAACTCGCCCGAAACCACCACCGGCGGTAAGGCATTGAAGTTCTACGCCTCGGTGCGCTTGGACGTGCGCCGGATCGAGACGCTCAAGGACGGCAGCGACGCGGTCGGAAACCGAACCCGCGTCAAGGTGGTCAAGAACAAGGTGTCCCCGCCGTTCAAGCAGGCCGAATTCGACATCCTCTACGGCAAGGGCATCAGCCGTGAGGGCTCGCTCATCGACATGGGTGTCGAGCAGGGCTTCATCCGCAAGTCCGGGTCGTGGTTCACCTACGAGGGCGAGCAGCTGGGGCAGGGCAAGGAGAACGCCCGCAACTTCATGATGGAGAACCCCGAGGTGGCCAACGAGATCGAGAAGAAGATCAAAGAAAAGCTCGGCATCGGGGCCGTGATGACCGATGAGCTCATCGATGACGTCCTTCCTGCCCCCGTTGACTTCTAAGACCGACGAGGCGACTTCTCCGTCACGCGCCGAGCAGGCGCACGCCCTGTGCTTGCGCCTGCTCACCGTACGGGCTCGTACCCGCGCCGAACTCGCCGGCCAACTGGCCAAGCGTGGATACCCCGACGAGGTCTCCCAGTCGGTGCTGCACCGGCTGGAGGACGTCGGGCTGATCGACGACGAGGACTTCGCCGACCAGTGGGTGCGCTCCCGGCAGGCTAACGCCGGAAAAGGCAAGCGCGCCTTGGCCGCCGAACTCCGTACCAAGGGTGTCGATGACGAGGTGATCGCCAACGCACTGAGGGGCATCGACGCCGGCGCCGAACGGGTTCGGGCCGACGACCTTGTGGAGCGCCGGCTTCGTCGTGAGGTTCTCGGTGAAGGTGACGAGGCCAAAGTGACGCGCAGGCTCGTGGGGATGCTGGCTCGGCGCGGCTACAGCCAGAGCATGGCCGTCGCGGTCGTCACCGATGCGCTGGCGGCTGAACGGGAGCGGCGTCGGGTCTAGCAATAAGAATCCGGCCAAAACGCGGTTTGATATTCACCGCTCTGTCAACGTCGGCCGTAAGAGCCGGCGCACGGTGCCGGCTCCAGAAAAGGGGGCCGCAATGTCGATCAGATTCTTGCGCTTGATGTCAGTGTCGGCGTTTTGCGTTCTGGCGTTCTGTTGGCCGGCGGTAGCAGGTGCCGATCCCGGAGGTGCACCGGTCTGCAATTCCGGTCCGCCGGGATCTGTGCCGGGTGTCGCCGACTGCCCCCAACAGCCCAGCGATCCGCCCTTCATCACGCCGGTCCCTGGTCCGTTGCCATACTGCTCGGTGCCCCTCATGTTGTTGCCGGATACCGCGGCGCTTGGCGGAAAGAGCTGGCAATGCCTGGCTGACGGCGTGAATCCAGCTCTCGACGACCCTGTGTTGCCGTACTGCTCCACGCCCCTGCAACTGGTTCCCGATGCCGCGTCATTGGGCGGCCAGCGGTGGGTGTGCCCGGTCGGCTCGGGCCCCATCCCGGCTCCGCCGCCGCCACCGCCACCACCGGCTATCCCTCCGCTTCCCGCCGGCAGCGATGTCGTGGTGCCTTCGACGATGGTGCCCGCACCCTCGGGTTAGCCCGGAACCCACCCTCTAGGCTCGGATGATGCGGATCTCGGTCAAGCTCGCGCCGACTTTCCCGTACCCCGAACTCGAGCGGTTCTGGCGTGACGCCGACCGACTCGGCTTCGACGCGGTCTGGAACTACGACCATTTCTACGGCCTGGTCGAGAACGAGAAGCCGACCCTTGAAGGGTGGACGACGCTCGCCGCGATGGGCGTGGTGATTCGCCGTGCCCGCATCGGTTGCATGGTGACCGGGGTGACCTACCGCAACCCGGCGATCCTCGCCAAGATGGCCGTGACCGTCGATCACATCAGTGGCGGCCGAATGCATTTCGGCATCGGCGCGGGCTGGCATGAGGACGAGCACCGCGGCTACGGGATCGAGTTCCCCGGCCCGGGTGCCCGCGTGGAGATGCTGGACGAGGCCTTGACGGTCATCCGGCGGCTGTGGACCGAGGAATCGGTCAGCTTCTCCGGGCGGTTCTTCACCCTCACCGACGCTCTGTGTGAGCCCAAACCGATTCAGCGTCCGCATCCACCGATCGTCATCGGCGGTTCCAAGCCCAAGATGCTGCGGGTGATCGCCCGCCACGCCGACGAGTGGAACATGCCCAGCCACAATGGCCCCGACGAGTGGGGTGCGGCGAATGCGCGCCTCGATGCGGCCTGCGCCGAGGTCGGTCGAGATGCCCGGCAGGTCCGGCGGTCGGCGCAATTGTTCCTGCACCCCCGCAAGCCCGGGCAGGTGGACGAGCAATTGGACCTGCTGCCGCAGTACCGGGAACTGGGCTGCGAGCACGCGGTGCTGTCGTTCTACCAGCCGCCGGATCGGTCGCTGCTGGAGCGTTGCGCTGCCTTGTAGGGCGGCCTCAATCCCCGGGCTCGATCAGCGCGCTCGGCGCCCCGCTCTGCTCCATGACCGAGGCCTCCAACGGTTCCGGTGCGCGCTTGGATCGCCGCAATCGGCGTTCGACGCGGGTGGCCGCCGCCGACAGCGCGAAGTTCACCGCGATCATCAGCACGGCGATCACGATCAACGCCGGGACGTAGTTGCCGTAAGTAGAACCGATCACCGTGCCCTGGCGGACCATCTCCAGGAACGTGATCTGGTAGCCGATCGCAGTGTCCTTCAGCACGACCACCAACTGCGAGATCAGGACCGGCAGCATCGAGGCGATCGCCTGGGGCAGCAGGATCGAGCGCATGGTCTGGCCCCAGCTGAGCCCCAATGCGGAGGCTGCCTCACTCTGCCCCCGCGGTAGCGAGGCCACACCCGACCGAACGATCTCGGCGATCACCGCACCGTTGTAGAGCGTCAGGCCCGTGACCACACCGGCCAGCGCCAGTTGTTTGGAGGGGAACACGCCGTACAGCGCGAACAGGAAGTAGGCGAAGATCATCATGATCAGCACCGGCACGGCCCGGAAGATCTCCACGACCACCGCGCACGGCCAGCGGATCGCACGCACCGGCGAGAGCCTGCCCACCCCCAGCAGGAAGCCGAGAATCAGCGCCAGCACGATGGACAGCACCGCGGCGGTCAGGGTGCCGACGATCCCGGGCAACACATAGGTTTTCCAGAGGTCACCGGTGGTGAACGGCCGCCACTTCGCCGCGGTCAGCTGACCCTTGTCGGCCAGTCGCGACAGCACCGCCCAGCCGATCAGCGCCAGCACGGCGATCGTCACGGCGGAGATGATGCGGTTGCGCACCCGGGCGCGCGGTCCCGGGGCGTCGAAGAGGACCGATCCGCTCATGACAATCCGTTCTTCGCGCAAGCGCTAATCACCTGACCACCGCCCATCGCTTGCCCAGCCACCCGAACAACAGGCCCAGCGGCAATGTCAGCAACATGAACCCGAGGTCGAGGAGCACCGCCGACC
>WBZO01003544.1_pt1 | contig 18068 bp, 10 predicted proteins | sample 5204261 | NCBI WGS metagenome assembly WBZO01 (sample SAMN12412400, study PRJNA552823) | activated sludge metagenome | isolation source: activated sludge from anammox sidestream of wastewater treatment plant... | place: USA: North Carolina | collected 2017-09
GTCCGGCGTGGGCGCGGTTACAGGCACAATCAGAAACGCGGCCAACGCCAATCCGATTGCCGGCGCGACGATTTCGGTCGCCGGGACGAACATCTCGACGACTTCCGACGCAGGCGGGGCGTACACATTGAGCAACGTCCCGGCGGGCGCGCAGACGCTCAACGCCTCCGCCAACGGATTCTCCTCGGCGCAGGTTCCGGTCAACGTCACCGACGGTCAGACCGTGACGCAAAACATCTCGCTCTCGGCGACGCTGGCGCAGGGCGAGATTCGCATCACGCTCAATTGGAGCAAGGATGGCGCGGGGCATCCAGATGATCTCGACGCGCATTTGATCGGGCCGAACCCGGACGGGACTTGTTTCGAGGTCGCCTACACGAATCTCGGAAGCCTGACCACCCCGCCGTTCGCGCTCCTGGAAGTGGACAACATAAAGGTGAGCGGGCATCCGCCCATCGAGACCGTCCGCATTGCGAAGCTGTCGCCGGGCGTCTATCGCTTCTACGTGGTCAACTTCAGATTTGAAGAGGCCCTCGGTCTGTCGAACTCGCGCGCGACGGTGCAGATTTTCGGAAGCAGCGGCCAGATGGGCAGTTTCACTGTGCCGACCGGCGCTGGGCGCGTCTGGACGGTTTTTGAGATCAACGGACAAACGGGAGCGGTCACAAGCCTCAATCAACTCGCGTCGCCCGCGACCAACTGCAAGTGAAGGAGGAGATAAGTCGTATGCGCCGTCCACTGCTCATCATCTTCACAGTTTTCATTCTGATTGCCGCCGCCGCGCATTGCGCGGACGGTTCGGCGGCGATGAGCCTCGCCACCGCGAACGGCGTGGGCTTTGCCCAATGCCAATACCTGATCACGCCCGCGCAGCAATCGTTCGCGGCCGGCGGCGGGAACGGCGGCTTCAGCATTCTCGCGGCGAACGCCTGCGGCTGGACTGCGGCGAGCAACGCGCCCTGGATCACGATCACCACCGCCGCGTCAGGCAGCGGGCTTGGCCGGATCAATTACACAGTCGCAGCCAACACCACGGCGAATCAACGCGCGGGAACGATTACCGTCGCCGGGCAAACCTACGCCGTCACTCAAGCCGGAACGAGCGGCGCCGGTTGCGCTGCGGCGCCGATCAACATTGGGCAAACCGTCAACGGAGCTTTGACGACGAGCGATTGCCGCTCGCCGGTGAGAATCAAAGACGGCGCGCGCCCGCCGGCCGACCGTTATTCGTTCAACGCCGCGAGCGGGCAACCGGTGATCATCTCGCTCAACTCGGCGAGCTTCGACACCTATCTTTATTTGCTCAATCCCGACGGCTCCGTGTTGACGCAGAATGACGATAGCGGGCCGGGGGCTTCGCGCATTCCTGCGGGCGCGAGCTTCCTGACGCTTCCTTCGAGCGGGACGTTCATCATCGAAGTCACGGCGTTTTCCGCTTCGGGTCTCGGCGAATACACGCTCAGCCTGGCCGCGCCTGCGGGCGGCTGCAATTACGCGCTCAATCCGGCCAGTCAATCGTTCACGGCCAGCGGCGGCGCGGGCAGCGTCAACGTCACCACGCAGTCCGGTTGCGCGTGGTCTGCCGCGAGCAATAACAGTTGGATCACGATCTCCTCCGGCGGCGGCAGCGGGAGCGGCGCAGTGAATTATTCGGTGGCCGCAAGCATCAGCCCGGCTTCTCGCAGCGGCTCGTTGACCGTCGCGGGCTTGACCTTCACCGTCACTCAGGCGGGAGCGGGCGGCGCTTGTCCCGCCGTCAGCGGCCTCAACCCATCGAGCGGGGCCGCCGGCGGCAACGTGACAATCACCGGCGTGAATTTCACCGGAGTCAATGCCGTCAAATTCGCCAACAACGTCGCGGCGCAATTCACCATCAACAGCGATACGCAGATCACGGCTGTGGTTCCGAACGGCGCTGCGAACGGCCCGATCACGATCAGCAAACCGAATTGCGCCGACGCGCAGACCGCAAGCTTCACGCCCGTCGGCGCGGTGGCGAGCGTTTCAGCCGCAAGCTTCCTCGGTCAAACGCTGGCGAGTGAATCCATCGTCGCCGCGTTCGGATCGAATCTGGCCACGTCGTTGCAGATAGCCAACTCGACGCCGCTGCCGACCATCCTGGCCGGGACGACGGTGAAGGTTCGAGACAGCGCGGGCGTCGAACGATTGTCGCCGCTGTTTTTCGTCGCGCCGACGCAGGTCAATTATCTGGTTCCGGCTGGAACGGCGACCGGCGCCGCGACCGTCACCATCACCAGCGGCAGCGGCGCCGTCTCTATCGGCGCGACGCAAATCGCCAGCGTCGCGCCCGGATTTTTTACCGCGAACGCCAGCGGGCAGGGAGTCGCTTCGGGCATCGCGATCCGCGTTCGACAGGACGGATCGCAGAGCTTCGAGCCGATAGCGCAGTTCGATCAGGCGCAGGGCCGGTTCGTGGCAATACCGATTGATCTCGGTCCGTCGAGCGATCAAGTGTTTCTGGTTTTGTTCGGGACGGGAATGCGCAATGTCAGCGCGCTCGCCGCCGCGGCGTTGACGATTGGCGGTGCGAATTCGGAATTATTTTATGTCGGCGCGCAGGGCGGCTTCGTCGGCCTCGATCAAGTCAACGCGCGATTGCCGCGCAGTTTGATCGGGCGAGGCGAGGTAGACGTCGTGTTGACGCTGGATGGCAAGGTGGCGAACACGATCAGGATCAGCGTCAAATGACACTGATGTTTAGTCGGCGGCCTTCGCCTTCGAGCCGCGTTTGCCGCCTTTGGCTGCTGACGTTTTCTTCGGCTCGGGCACTTCGCCGTTGACGGTTTTATAATCGCAGCCTTCCTCTGAACAGTAACGCACCGTCTCTTCCTTCCTGGCGTTGTATTTTTCCAGCAGGAACGGCTTGTTGCATTGCGGGCAAGGCTCGGCGATGGGTTTGTCCCAGAAGACCGCGTCGCACTTCGGATATTCGGAACAGCCATAGAAGACTTTTCCGCGCCTAGATTTTTTGACGATGATCTCGCCCTTACAGCCCGCTTTTACGCAAGGCACGCCGGTCGTCTCGCGCTTGATGAATTTGCATTCGGGATAGCGCGAGCACGCGGTGAATTCGCCGTATGGGCCTTGCCTGATGGCCAGTTGCGACCCGCATTCGGGGCATTGCTCTTCGAGCATCACCGGCGCGGCGGCCACGCCGGATTTGGTGATCTTGCGCGTGGTCTTGCATTCGGGGTATCCGGTGCAGGCCAGGAATTGTCCAAAGCGCCCGCGTTTGAGCGTCATCGGCTTGCCGCACTTCTCGCATGTTTCGTTGGCGAATGGGTTCTCAGCGGCTTCGGCTGACGCTTCACTACTTCCGTTTGCGGTCGCGGGTTTGGCCAGTTCGCGCGTGTTCTTGCATTCGGGATAATTCGTGCAGGCCAGGAATTGACCGAAGCGCCCGAACTTGATCGCCATCTTCGATCCGCATTTGTCGCAGACTTCGTCGGTGATGATCTCCTGCCGCTTCACGTCGCGCATGTGTTCCTGCGCCGTTTTCAGGTCAACGGTGAATTTGTCGTAAAACTCTTTCAACGCCGCAGTCCACGCCAGCTTGCCGTCTTCCACTTCGTCAAGCTCTTCTTCCATCCGCGCCGTGTATTCGACGGCGAAAAGATCGGTGAAGCTTTCGATCAGCAGGTCGTTGACGATCACGCCGAGTTCGGTCGGGCGGAACTTGCCTTCGAGCTTCTCGACGTATTCGCGGTCCTGGATGACCGACATAATCGAAGCGTAGGTCGAAGGCCGCCCGATGCCTTTTTCTTCGAGAGCCTTGACCAGTGTGGCTTCAGTGTAACGCGGCGGCGGTTCGGTGAAGTGCTGATTGGGCGTCAGGCTGTTGAGTTTCAGTTCTTCGCCTTTTTCGACTTTCGGCAGTTTCGCCGCGCGCTCGTCGTCTTCGTCGTCTTTCTCGTCCTTGCCTTCTTCGTAAACCGCCAGGAATCCGTCGAACTTGATGACCGAACCTGTGGCGCGGAACGCGTATTTTTCACCTGCGGAAATATCAATCGTGGTTTGATCGAAGATGGCCGGCATCATCTGCGACGCGACGAACCGTTGCCAGATCAGGCGATAGAGCGCCAGTTCGTCTTTGCCCAGATACGGCGCGAGCTTGTCCGGCGTGCGTTCGGCTGAAGTCGGGCGGATCGCTTCGTGCGCGTCTTGCGCGTCTTTCTTCGAGCGGTAGTGAATCGCTTTCTCCGGCAGATATTTTTCGCCGTACTGATGGGTGATGAAATCGCGGACTTCGCCCAGCGCGCTTTCGGCGACGCGTGTCGAATCGGTTCGCATGTAGGTGATCAAACCGACCGCGCCCTCGCTGCCGAGTTCGACGCCTTCATAAAGTTTCTGAGCAATCTGCATTGTCCGCTTGGCCGTGAAGCGCAGTTTGCGCGAAGCCTCCTGCTGCAACTTCGAGGTGATGAACGGCGGGACGGGATTGCGTTTCTTTTCTTTGGTCGTGACATCGCTGACGAGGTATTTCGCGCCGTTCAATTCATCGAGGATGTTCTTGGCCGTCTCTTCATCTTTTATATGAAACTCGGTCTTCTTGACGCCATCGTCGAAGCCTGAAGTTTTGACCGTCAGCGATTCGATCTTGTAAAGCCGCGCGTCGAACGGCGGCGGCAGCTTGGCCGAAAGGTTGGCGATGATTGACCAGTATTCGGTCTTGACGAAGGCTTGAATTTCGCGCTCGCGTTCGACGACCAGGCGAACCGCGACCGTTTGAACGCGCCCGGCTGAAAGCCCGCGCCGGACTTTGTCCCACAGCAGCGGGCTGACTTTGTATCCGACCAGACGGTCGAGCACGCGGCGCGCCTGTTGAGCGTCAACCAGATCGTTGTTGATTTTGCCCGGATGATTGAAGGCGTCCTTGACGGCGTTCTTCGTGATCTCGTTGAACATCACGCGGAAGATCGGCTTCTTGGCCATCCCGCGCGTGCCGGTGATCAACTCGGCGATATGCCGGCCGATGGCCTCGCCTTCGCGGTCGGGGTCGGTTGCGACGTAGACGGTTTCGGCGTCCTTCGCCGCGTCCTTGATCTCTCTGACGACCTTCTCCTTGCCGGGCATCACTTCGTAGGTCGGCTCGAAATTGTTTTCGATGTCCACGCCGAGGCCCTTCTTAGGCAAATCTTTGATGTGGCCGACCGAGGCGATGACTTTGAAGTCCTTGCCCAGATATTTATTGATGGTTTTCGCCTTCGATGGCGATTCGACGATTACGAGTGATTTAGACATAACTCATTCCAATGCGCCTTTTCGCTGGCAATAACCGCGCTCTGTCAGCACAGAGGATTCCGCCAGCAGTTGCAAAAGGCGAATCAAATACCACGAACGCAGCGTGTAGTTCAAGCGGGGCGCCAAACACGAATCGCGCGAAAGCTCAGGTCAAGAGAATTGATGGGCTGACGAAGTAAAACAAAGAAGAAGAGATAACGGAAAAGACGGAAATAACGTAACGAACGGAAGAAGCTCTGAAAAGAATCTATCAAGTTTCCGTTTGTTCCGTTATTTCCGTCTTTTCCGTTATCTCTTTTCGCTGTCCTGATTCGCTAACTACTCCTCATCATCTTCGTAATCATCCGCCGCGTCGAGAGCCTCTTCGAGCGTGAAGATTCCCTCGTAAAGCGCCTTGCCGATGATCACGCTGTCAACGCCGTACTCTTCAAGCTCATTGACCGCGTAGATGTCGTCGAGCGACGCGACGCCGCCTGAAGCTGTGACTTTCAATTCGCTGGCTTCGGCGATGGCGCGCGTGGCTTCGATGTTGATGCCGGAGAGCATCCCATCGCGCGCGATGTCGGTATAAACGATGCGTTCGACGCCCATCTCGGCCACCTTCTGCGCGAAATCAATCGCCCGGATGTTCGACATCTTTTCCCATCCGCGCAGGGCGACTATGCCGTCGCGCGCGTCAATGCCGACGACGATGGTCGAGCCGAATTCGTCAACGATGTGCTGCAACAGCACTGGATTTTCAATCGCCGTCGTGCCGATGACGATGCGGGTCGCGCCCAACTCGTCAAGCCGCCGCACGTCGTCGAGCGTGCGAACGCCGCCGCCGAATTGCACCGGGATGTTTACCTCGTAAAGGATGCGTTCGAGCGCCTTCAGGTTCTCGGTGTCGTCCTTGCCGAGCGCGGCGTCAAGGTTGACGACGTGCAGCATCTCCGCGCCCTCGTCGTACCACCGTTTGGCGATCCTGACAGGATTTTCGGAATAGACGGTTTCAGCGGAAGCCTGCCCCTGAGAAAGCCGGACACAGCGGCCGCCGCGCAAATCAATGGCCGGGATGATGATCATGCGGATGTGGTTCGGGTGTGGGAGCAAACTGCTTACGCTTGCTCGCAGATGTTGTTCTCGATTGTCTCAGAGAATCCATGACTGGACTGATAAAAGTTAACCGGTGAATTGATTTTTTGGGGCGGTTGTCGTCAACAACCGCGTAAATACTACTCATCCGGTTATTACATGCAAGCCCAAATGTAACAAATAAGCCCGACCGTTCGCGCTCGCGCCATCGGCGCCGGAAGACTGTGATAGCATCCCCCGGCGGTCAACTTCCTTCTCGCCCGACCATTCGCCGCGCTTGTCGCTGCCTCGAATTCTTCACTCGCCGATGTTCTTCCAGGCGCGAGCCGCATCAGCCGCCGCCGACATTTCATCACCTGCCGAAATTTCGGCAGGCAGGCCTCGGCGCCTCGACCGGCGCTAGCGCGGCCTGCGCATCGCAACTTACACACAATCAACCGCTTGAGCCAATTCCGCGCCGCCGAAAATCTGTGGCAAGGCGCTTGCCCTGACTGATCGCGGGCTTGCTGATGTGGCAAGCCGGTTTATCAAAAGGAAGCGAGTTATGAGTACGACACTATCCACCAACACACAGACGCTTGACCGCTGCGGGCAATGCCGGGCCGCCATTCACGACCACGATCATTACTGCCGTCATTGCGGCGTGGCGTTGGAAACGCGCACGGCGCTGTTAGCCAACACCGGCGATGTCAGCGACCGACCGACCCGCGAGTTGGCCTTGCCATCGGCGGCGTATGTGACCGCGCCTTTTACACAGATGGAAGCGCGCCGTCCGGTTTCGGGTTCGCTGCTCAAGCTGGTTACGGCGGAGACGGCTCCGGCATTCGCCGTGTCCGGCAACCGATTGCTGCGGCGGCTGACGATGGCGCTCATCTCGCTGCCCATCTGGTTGATGATCGTGTTGCTCTCGCCGCTCGACGCTTACGCCGCTACGAAGGCCGTGGGCGAGCGGATGTGAATTCAAGGAAGGAGAAGCTATGCAGACATTACCGACTGAGACCGATGTTGTGATCGCAGGCGCCGGGCCTACCGGGCTGACGCTCGCCTGTTTGCTGGCCGCCGAAGGAGTTCCCTTCGCGCTGCTGGATCGTTTGGCCGAGGGGCTGAACACCTCGCGCGCCGCCGTGATTCATGCGCGCACGTTGGAGGTGTTGGAAGAATTGCAGGTCAGCGAACGCCTGCGCGCCGAAGGCCACATCGTGCCGCAATTCACCTTGCGCGACCGCGATCAGGCGCTGATGACGCTGCGTTTCGACCAGTTGCCGACGCGCTACGCCCACACGCTGATGATTCCGCAATACCGCACCGAAGCGATTTTGCTCGACCGCTTGCGCGAGTTTGGACATGACGTGCGCCGTCCGTTCACCGTCAGCGATCTGCGGCAGGACGCCGAGGGCGTCAACGTGACGGTTGCGGCCGAAGGCCAAACGCCGCACACGATTCGCGCCCGTTATCTGGTCGGAGCCGATGGCATGCATAGCGCCGTGCGCGAACGCGCGGGCATCGGCTTCACCGGCGACAGTTACGAGCAAACCTTCGTGCTGGCGGATGTCCGCATGAGCTGGCGGCTGTCAGACCGCGAAGTGATGCTGTTTGTTTCGCCCGCCGGATTGGTTGTCGTCGCGCCCTTGCCCGGCGGCCGCCATCGCATCGTGGCGACGGTAGACGACGCGCCCGAACAGCCCGGCATCGCCGACGTGCAACAATTGCTGGATGCGCGTGGGCCGTCGCACGGAGCTACGCGCATTCACGAAATCGTCTGGAGTTCGCGCTTCCGCGTGCATCACCGTTTGGCTGATCGTTATCGCGCCGGGCGGGTGCTGCTGGCCGGCGACGCGGCGCACGTACACAGCCCGGCGGGCGGGCAGGGCATGAACACAGGCATTCAAGACGCTGTCGCGCTCGGCCACGCTTTGTGCGCGGCGCTCGACGGACGCGCGGACGAGCGGGCGCTGGAAGAGTACGAACGCATTCGCCGCCCGGTGGCCGCGCGCGTGGTGGCCTTTACTGACCGGATGACGCGGATGGCGACGCTGCGCAGCGCGCCCGCCCGAAAGGCGCGCAACGCCGCGCTCAAAGTCATTGGCCACCTGCCCGCGTTTCGCCGCTGGTTGACCACTGAACTGAGCGGCTTGCGCAACAAGTGAAGCGGTGAAGGAGGGAGTGAAGTCATGCTCAGAATCACAATTCACAACGATGCAGCCGCGACACGCTTGATCGTCGAAGGCAAACTCACGGGACCGTGGGTGGAGGAATTGAAGAAGTGCTGGGAATCGGTCTTGCGCGCCGAGCCTGGCCCGCCTCTGCAAGTGGAGCTATCGGCGATGACGCTGGTTGACGCCGAAGGTAAAGCTCTGTTGACCGAGATGCACCGGCAAGGCGTCAAACTCGCGGCGGTCGGGCTGATGACACAAGCCATCATCGAAGAAATCACCAGTTGAGCTGACCTAACGTTACCCATTCAACTCCGGTGGGCGCGGTGCGGTACGGATGCGTCAGCGCAATGTACCGCGCCGAAAACCGGAGATCTACAATCTAGCCAAAACTATGACCACACATATTCGCCGAACGCATCTGATCGAATTTCACGAACAACCCTGGTGCCCAGCCTCGTTGCGCGACGCGGTGACGGACTACCTGCAATTCGCCATTGACCGTGGCAATCCGTACGGCGTCATCGTCGAACGATTGAAAGAAGCCGTCGCCCGCGCGCGAGCCGCGCGCATCGTTGATCTATGTTCCGGCGGCGGCGGCCCGTGGCGCAAGTTGCGTCGGGAATTTGCGACGGACAGCCACGCCATCGAAATTTGTCTGACCGACAAATTTCCCAACCTGGACGCGTTCAGAGCCGCGCGAACGGAAAGCGGCGACCGGCTTTCTTTTCATCCAACCCCGGTTGACGCCAGCGCCGTGCCGGAGGAGTTGAAAGGATTTCGCACGTTCTTCTCGTCCTTTCATCACTTCAAACCGGAAGCCGCCCGGTTGGTTTTGCGCGCCGCGGTGGAGCAGCGGCAAGGCATCGGTATCTTCGAAGCCACGGCCCGCCGGCTGCCGGCGATTCTATTGATGTTCGCGACGCCGCTGATCGTGTGGCTGGCGACGCCGTTGATTCGCCCCTTCCGCTGGTCGCGGCTGTGGTGGACGTACGCGCTGCCCCTCGCGCCGTTGATTGTCTTGTGGGACGGCGTCGTCTCCTGCCTGCGCACATACACGCCCGAAGAGCTGGGCGAATTGACGGCCGGCTTGACGACCGGCGGCTATTCGTGGGAATGCGGTGAGGCCAGGCAGGCGCGGTCGCCTGTCTTCGTGACTTACCTGATTGGCTGCCCGGCGGACAATCGAGTGGAAGCGGCGCAACGACCTGAAGAGCGCCGCTGATTCAATGGCGCCATCGCCTGCCCTGTCGTCTCGTTATTGCGCTGGCGCGGCAATTCCTGAATAATCGCGCTTCGCTGAACCGTCAGGTACACGCGCAAGCGCGGGAGCGCCACAATTTCGCCACGCCGAGGGACTGGCCGATGAATGCCACGATTCCAAATCAATTGGACGAATCGCCGCCGCCGCAACCGGCGCGATGGCGCGACCGTTCGCAGTTACTGCTCGAAGTCAATAACGCTGTTGTCGCGCACCACAGCCTGCGCGACCTCGCGCGCGCCGCCGCGCTCGCTTTGCGCCAATCCTTTCAGCACGAAGTCACCGGCATCTCGCTTTACGAGCCGGAGACGAATCAATTCCGCGCCTTCATGTTCGACATCTCCGGCAACATTCCCGCCGTCGAAGAAGACACGATTTTGCCGGCGGAAGGCACGGCGGGCGGCATCGCGTTATTGACCGGCCAGCCCGTGTTTAGCAATCGTCTTGAAGAGTCGGACTTGAACTCCGAGTTCGATCGGCGCTTTTATGATGCGGGTATCCGTTCGGGCGGCTGCATACCGCTGATTGCGCATGGCCGCAAGCTCGGTGTGCTCGGCCTGGCGAGTTTTCGGGAAGAGGCCTTTCCCGAAACCGATCATGAATTGCTCGTCCTCGTCGCCAATCAAATCGCGCTCGCAGTGGAGAACGCGCTCAATTTCGAACGCGCGCGCGACGCCGAACAACAGGCGCAGCGGCAGTCCGCGCAAGTGCGGCTGTTGTTGGATGTGAACAACGCCATCGCCTCCGCGCTGGATTTGTCGTCGTTGTTCCGCGCGGTTTCGGCGAGCCTGCGCCAGGTGTTCCGGCACGATTACGCCGTGATGGGGCTGTACGACGATCAGGAAGAAATCCTGCGCGTGTTTGCGCTGGATCGCGGCGAGGGGGTAACGCTGTTGCAGGAAGGTCAGGTCGCCGAGCTGGACAATACGCCTGTCGGTCTGGCGATTCGCTCAAAACAAGTGGTGGTTACCGGCCCGGATTACCTCGAACAATTTCCCTCAGATGTAGTGCGGCGCGCGGTCGCGCAAGGCATCCGCGCCAATGTTTCGGCTCCGCTGTTACGCAAAAATCGCGTCATCGGCGCGATGAGCATGGCGAGCAAAACCGAGGACGCGTTCACCCAGGCCGATGGCGAACTGTTTATGCAGATCGCCGGCCAGGTCGCCATCGCCGTCGAAAACGCGCTCGCCTACCGCGAAATCGAAACGCTCAAAAACAAACTCAACGAAGAGAAACTTTACCTCGAAGAGGAAATCCAAACCGTCCTGAACTTCGAGCAGATCATCGGCGCTAGCGCGGCGCTGCAACGTATCCTCAAACAAGTCGAAACCGTCGCGCCGACCGATTCCACCGTGCTGATTCGCGGCGAAACCGGCACGGGCAAAGAGTTGATCGCGCGCGCCATTCACAACCTCAGCGCACGCCGCGAACGCACGCTGGTCAAATTGAACTGCGCGGCGATTCCTACGGGACTGCTCGAAAGCGAACTTTTCGGCCACGAGAAAGGCGCATTCACCGGCGCCATCGCCCAACGCATCGGGCGCTTTGAACTCGCCAACAAAGGCACTCTCTTCCTCGATGAAGTCGGCGACATCCCGCTGGAATTGCAGCCCAAGCTGCTGCGCGTGTTGCAGGAGCAGGAATTCGAGCGGCTGGGCAGCGCACGCACGCAGCGCGCCGACGTGCGGCTGGTGGCCGCGACCAACTGCGATCTGGAAAAGATGGTCGCTGACAAACAGTTTCGCGGCGACCTGTTTTATCGCCTCAACGTATTCCCCATTACGCTGCCGCCCTTGCGCGAGCGGCGCGAAGACATCCCGTTGCTGGTGCGTTTCTTCGCGCAAAAGTTCGCCCAGCGCATGCGCAAACAGATCGAAACGATTCCGGCAGAAACGATGGCGGCGCTCACCGGCTACCACTGGCCGGGCAACGTGCGCGAACTCGAAAACCTGATCGAACGCGCGGTGATCTTGACGCGCGGCGCGGCCCTGGAAGTCCCGCTGCAGGAAATGAAAGCGGCGGAAAAGCCGATGCCTGCCGGCGATGTAACACTCGAAGCCAACGAGCGCGAACACATCCTGCGCGTGCTCGGCGAAACCGACTGGGTGGTGGGCGGGCCATCGGGCGCGGCGGCGCGGCTGGGCATGAACCGCACGACGCTGCAATCACGGATGCGCAAGCTGGGCATCGCGCGGCCGAAATGATGCCGACATTTCGGCGCCTGCCGATATTTCAGCGCCAAATACTTCGTCACTCATCCTCGGCGCTTGCGCCACTCCCAACCTAAGCTGCTGCGCGCCATTGATTTGATTGCCTGATCGCCGTGCGCCGTCCTCTGGCCTGGCGCTTGCCATCCTCCTGAGCGTAGGAGGGAACACGTTATGGCAACCCGCATCGTTTCATTGCTTCTGATGGCAGCGCTGCTCGTCAGTTCATGCCTGGCGCAAGACCGGCAATCTGAAGTCCTGACGCTTGAGCGAGCCATTCAGCTTGCACTGCAAGACAACCGGCAGATCAAAAACGCCGAGATCGAAGTCTTCAAGTTTGAAGACCGCCTGGCAGCCGCTCGCACGCAACGTTTGCCGGAATTCAAAATCACCGCGCTCGGCTCGCAGCTTCTCTCTTCGATTGATTTCAAATTCGAGCGCGGTGTGTTCGGCAATTATCCCGGCCTGGGGCCGATTCCCAGCACGGACACGACGATCAGCACGCCGCGCCGGCCAACTTTCCTGTTCGCGGGCCAGATCAATCAACCGCTCTCGCAACTTTACCGCATCGGCCTCAACCTGAAGCAGATCGGCGCCGGGCGCGAGATCGCCGAGCAGCAGGCGCGGGCGCAGCGGCAATCCGTCATCAACAACGTCAAACGGGCTTATTACGCGATCCTGCAATCCGAGAGCGCGCTGCGCGCCAGTGAAGAAGCGGTCAGGCTCTTTCGTGAACTCGACCGCGTGACCGGAGATTACGTGGTTCAGCAGGTCGCGCTGAAATCCGAAGGGCTGGAAGTCAAAACTCGTCTGGCGAAGTCCGAATACGAAGCGACGACGTTGCGCGATCAACTGGCCTCGCAAAAAGAGCAGCTCAATCAACTACTCGGACGCGACGTTCACACAGAGTTCAGCGTCAGCCCGACGCCGGCGTTGAGTCACTTTGAGGTTGATCTGGCGGCGGCGCGCGAACGAGCGATGGTCGAGCGGCCTGAAATCGCGGAAGCCAGGCTGAAGATCAAACAGGCGGAATACGACCGGCGGATCAAAAAATCGGAGTACGTCCCCGATGTCAGCCTGAGCTTCACTTACATCTCTCCGCAGAACGTCAACTTCGCGCCGCGACAGATTGCGAGCGCCGGAATTTCGCTGAGCTGGGAGCCGTTCGATTGGGGGCGAAAGAAGCGCGAGTTGGCAGAGAAGAAAAGGATTGTCGAGCAGGCGAACACGGAGTTGATCGAAGCTGAGAGCCAGGTCCTGGTCGAGGTCAACAGCAAGTTCCGCAAGCTGCAGCAAACCCGCCAACTGCTCGCCATCGGGCGATTGGCCGAGGAGACGGCGCGGGAGCAGTTGCGCGTCATGTCGAACCGTTACACGGCGCAGGCGGCGCTGCTCAAAGACGTGCTGAGCGCGCAGACCTCGCTCGCTGACGCGAATTACCAATACCAACAGGCGATGCTCGCCTTCTGGGCGGCCAGAGCCGATTTCGAGAAAGCCATCGGAGGCGAACTATGAGATCAATTCACGGACTGATGATCGGCGCGATTCTCAGCGCAACGATTTTGACCGGCTGCCGCGAGCAGGCGGCGGAGGCGGAGCAGGCGCCGGTTTCGGTGAAAGTCAAAGCAGTCGAGATGAATTCCGTCAACAACGGCGTGCGTTATTCGGCCAACATCATCCCCAATTCGCAGGTCGAGTTGGCGTTCAAGGTCGGCGGTTACGTCGAGCGGGTTTTGCAGATGCGCGGCGTGGATGGAAGGATGCGCGACGTGCAGGCGGGCGACCTCGTGACCAGAGGAACAGTGCTGGCGCGCGTGCGCCAAAGCGATTACGCGGTGAAGGCGCAGCAGGCCGAAGCGCAATCGTCCGAAGCCAGCGCCGCATTCGAATCGAGCAAAGCCCAATTCGCCGAGGCGCAGTCGGCCATCACGTCGAGCCGGGCGCAACTGGCCGAAGCCGAAGCCGCGTTCGAGCGAGCCAGGCTGGAGTTCGACCGGGCCAGGAGCCTCTTCGCCAGCCAGAGTCTGACCAGGACCGACTACGACGCGGCGAAAGCGCAGTTCGACGCAAGCGAAGCCAAACGCAACGCCGCGCGAGCGCAGATCGCAATGGTCGAAGCGAAAGCCAACGCCGCTGGCGCGCAGGTCGAAGTGACGCGGGCGAAAGTGAAAGGCTCGCAGGCGCTCGTCGCCGAAGCCGCGATTCCGTTGCAGGACACGTCGCTGAGATCGCCGATGAACGCCGTCGTTCTGCAAAGAACGGTGGAAGCGGGCGAACTGGTTTCGCAGGGCAAACCGGGATTCACGCTGGCCGACACGACTTCGGTCAAAGCGGTCTTCGGCGTCCCTGACCTGACCGTGAACAAGCTGAAGTTGGGCAGCGGACTGACCGTCACGACAGAAGCTTTGCCCGGCGCTGAGTTTCGCGGCCAGATCACGGGCATCGCGCCCGCAGCGGACGCGAAGAGCCGCGTCTTTGAAATCGAAGTCACGATTCCCAATCCGGATCGAGCGTTGAAGGCCGGGATGATCGCTTCGCTGGAATTGGCTCCGGCGGCGGCGCCGCAGCCAGTCACGGTCGTGCCCATCTCCGCCGTCGTGCGCGCCCGCAATCAACCCGATCAATACGCGGTGTTTGTGGTTGAAGAAAAAGGCGGCAAACAAATCGCCCGCTCCCGCGTGGTCAGGCTGGGCGCGGCGCTCGGCAACACGATCATCGTGTTGGAAGGCGTGAGCGTTGGTGAACGCGTCATCATCACTGGAGCGGCGATGGCGCTCGATGGGCAGGCAGTTCAGGTTGTTCCGTAAGCGGCAGGAGAAGCAAAAGAGGCAAAAAAGGAGAAAGTTTATGTCACAACATCGCAGCGACGCTGAGATCATCAGCAAAACACGCAACACCTCCCGCTTCTTCGTCGAGACGCGCCACGTCGCCTGGGTGCTGCTCATCGCCACGTGTCTGTGGGGCGTTTACGGCTACCTGAGCATGCCGCAGCGCAAAGACCCGGAAGTGCAAGTGCGGCTTGCGGTCGCGCTCACGCCGTGGCCCGGAGCGAGCGCGGAGAAAGTCGAGCAGCTCATCACCAGGAAGCTCGAAACTCAGATGGCCGCGAACGCGAAAGTGACGAAGATCGAATCCATCTCGCGCACCGGATTGTCGGTGGTCTATCTGGAACTGGACGAAAACCTGAAGGAGACAGGCAAGGAGTTGGACGACGTCAAGCTCAAGCTGGACAGCATTCACGATCTGCCTGACGGCGCGGGGCCGATCAACTTCGTCAAAGACTTCGGCGATACGGCGGCGCTGATGCTGACCGTCGCCAGCCCGAAAGTCAGCGATGTCGAGATCGAGTTGCGAGCCAAAGCGATTCAACCGGCCATCGAACAGACACGCGGACAGGCCCGCGCGCAAAGTTCGGGTTCACGCGAGTCATTGATCGTTTGTCTGCCGCAGGCTCTGGACCCACGGCTGGCGATCAAGCACCGCGACCTGTTTGTCGAATACCTGGAGAAGCAGGGCGCGGCGCACGACGTGCTGCCCATCGAAGGCGTGGGTTTCCTCGGAGTGGACGCGGCGGTCAATGGCGACGGCGGTTTGCTCGAAGCGAGCCAGCGCTTCGTCCGCGAACGCCTGCAAGCCGCTGAGTTTCATCCCGACTCGTGGCAGCCGGTGTTGATCCGCGATCCGGGCGAAACGCGCGAGCGGCTGGCCGCAGCGGCCGGCGCCAAGTACAGCTATCGCGAACTCGATCAGTTCACCGACTTGATCGAGAAGACAGTCAAGACGCTCCCGCTGGTCTCCAAAGTCACGCGCACCGGGCTGCTGAACGAAAAAGTCTTTCTCTACTACTCGCAGGAGCGGCTGGCGGCTTACGGCATTCAGCCCTCGTCGCTGCCGGACACTTTGAGCGCGCGCAACATCACGTTGCCCGGCGGTCATCTCGAAGTCGCGGGCAAGAACCTGGCGATTGATCCGACCGGCGAATTCAAAAGCGAGAAAGAGATCGGCGATGTGGTGGTGACCACTTCATCTGGCGGCGCGCCGGTTTACCTGCGCGATCTGGCGGACGTGGCGCGCGGTTACGACAGCCCGCCGAAGTTTTTGAACTATTACAACTGGCGCGACGCGAGAGGGGAATGGCATCGCACGCGCGCCGTCACGCTCTCCGTGCAGATGCGTTCGGGCGAGCAAATTGACAAGTTCGGCGCGGCCATTGACGCCACGCTGACGGATTTGAAGAAGCGTCTGCCCGAAGACCTGGTGATGGCGCGCACTTCCGACCAGCCGTTGCAGGTCAAGGAAAACATCAACCTGTTTATGAACAGCCTCTACGAGGCAGTGATCCTGGTGGTCATCGTTTCGCTGATCGGATTCTGGGAATGGCGTTCGGCGGCGCTGATGGCGCTCTCGATGCCGATCACGCTGTTGATGACGTTCGGGATGATGAGCGCGCTGGGCATTGACTTGCAGCAGGTTTCGGTCGCGTCCTTGATCATCGCGCTCGGACTGCTGGTGGACGATCCCGTCGTCGCGGGCGACGCGATCAAACGCGACCTGGCCGCCGGACATCCGTCCGTGATCTCCGCCTGGCTTGGGCCGACGAAACTGGCGACGGCGATCCTGTACGCGACCGTGACGAACATCGTCGCCTACCTGCCGTTTCTGCTTTTGGGAGGGGCGACGGGCGAATTTCTTTATTCGCTGCCGACCGTGCTGACGTGTTCGCTGGTGGCTTCGCGGCTGGTTTCGATGACGTTCATTCCGCTGCTCGGGTATTACCTGTTGCGGCCGAAAGCGGAACCCAGCATGGCGGAACGGCGCAAGAAAGGCTTCGCGGCTTTTTACTACCGGGTCGGCAACGCGGCCATCAATCACCGCTGGAAGGCGCTCGCCTGCGCATTTGTCTTCCTGGCGCTCGGCGGATTTTTCCTGGTCCAGCTCAAGCAGCAGTTTTTCCCGAAGGATTTGTCTTACCTCTCTTACGTTGATGTGTGGCTGCCGGAAGACGCGCCGCTCGCCGCGACGGACGAGGCCGCGCAGCGCGTCGAGGAAGTGATCCGCGCAGTGGCCAAAGAATACGGCGCGAAACACGAAGGCCGTGACGTGCTGCAATCGGTGACGACTTTTGTCGGCGGAGGCGGCCCGCGCTTCTGGTTCTCGCTCTCGCCGGAGTTGCAGCAACTCAACTACGCGCAAATCATCATTCAGGTCAAAGACAAACACGACACTGAGCATCTGGTCGAGCCATTGCAGAAAGCTTTGGAAAAGGCGGTCACGGGCGCGCGCGTGGATGTGCGCCAGCTCGAATCGGGCAAAGCCGTTGGGCTGCCCGTTCAGATTCGGATTTCGGGCGAAGACGCGGCCAGCCTGCGCGCGCAGGGCGAACAGGTCAAAGAGATTTTTCGCTCGATCCCCATCGCCACGAGCGTTCGTGATGATTGGGGCGACGAAAGCTTCACGGTGAGACTGCGGACCGATCCCGACCGCGCAAACCTCGCCGGCGTTTCCAATCTCGATGTGGCTGCGGCTTCGTCCACGGCGATGGGCGGTTACACGCTGACCAGTTTGCGCGACGGCGACAAGCAGATTCCGGTCGTCGCGCGGCTGCGGATGGAAGAGCGCGCGCAACTCGCCGACATCAACAACCTCTACGTTTACTCTTCGCAAGAGATTGGACGCGTGCCGCTGGGCCAGGTCTCGTCGGTCGAATACCGCATGCAGACCGAAAAACTGCGTCGCCGAAATCAGTTCCGCACAATCACCGTCTCCTGCTTCCCGATTGCCGGCAGGCTGCCTTCGGAAGTGATGAGGGCGGCGCAGGCGCGGCTCGATGCTTTCGCCGAGGCGTTGCCGCCCGGCTACAAGATGGAGATCGGCGGCGAGCAGGAAGATCAGGTGAAAGGGTTCAAGGACCTGACGATCATCCTGCTGATTTCCATCGCCGCCATCTTTCTGGCGCTGGTCTTTCAGTTCAAACATGCAATCAAACCGCTCATCGTGTTCGCGGCCATTCCGTTCGGGATGGTGGGCGCGTTGGCCGCGCTGTGGGTGATGGGAGAGCCGTTCGGCTTTATGGCTTTTCTCGGCTGCGTCAGCCTGGTCGGCGTGATCGTC
>WBZO01001254.1_pt1 | contig 18063 bp, 13 predicted proteins | sample 5204261 | NCBI WGS metagenome assembly WBZO01 (sample SAMN12412400, study PRJNA552823) | activated sludge metagenome | isolation source: activated sludge from anammox sidestream of wastewater treatment plant... | place: USA: North Carolina | collected 2017-09
CGCTCCACCTCGACGTCGCCGACGTGCGCGCGTCCTCGCGCCGCGAGGCCGTGCTCGTGCTCACGAGCGAGCTCGGAGATGCGATCGCCAGCGGGCCTTTCGGCGAGGTCACCGTCCGGGCGACCGGCCCGCGCTCGATCGAGGAAGGCGACGCCCTCACCGCCGGCGTCTGCGCCGCGCTCGCCCGCGCGGGCACGCCCGGCGAGGACCGCGCGGATCTCTGGCGGCGCGCCCTCGCTCCGTCGCCCTGAAGGACGACGCAAAACGAAAGGCCCCGATCGGTGTGACCCGACCGAGGCCCTTCCCTCTCTCCCGCTCCTACGAAGACTAGGCGTCGATCGTGATGCCCAGCTTCGTGCGCAAGTCGAAGTATTCCTCGCTGACCGAGAACAGGACCATGTCCTTCATCCGCTCCTTCACGGGGACGCTCGAGGCCTCCTCGTTCGAGCGGACTACCTGGGTCGAGATCTCGAGGTCGTGCGCGAGGAGGAAGCCGACGCGATCGGCCGTGGAGTCGATCGACGCGACCCACTTCTTCAGGTCGAGCGCGCCGCCCGCCTGGAGCAGCTTGGAGACGACGCTCGCGAGCTTGTCCTTCTCCGCGCCCTGGAAGTCCTGCGCCATGAACTGCATCGCCTCGTTCACCGGCCCCTGGAGATCGGCGCTGACCGGGAACTGCGGGACGCACATCTTGAGCGCCGCGAAGAGCCACGCCTTGAGACCGGTGCCCGTCGGGACGAGGTGGCGGACGTAGAAGCCCGGGCGGAAGTACGCCATGTGGCGGCCGGCCATGAAGGCCAGCGCCTGCGTGTTGACCTGCTGGTCGAAGGCCGCGCGGCCGAGGACGATCGCCGGTGTCCGCGCGTGGACGATGCCGAGCGAGCCATCGTCGTTCGGGTTCTGGAAGACCAGCGGCAGCTGCATCCCGAGCACGCCCTGCACGTAGAAGAGCGTCTGCGAGACGGGGTACGGGTGCATCGAGCAGTCGATCGCGTAGCGCGGATCGAAGCCCATCTGCTCGATCGGCTGCGTGCGCGCCCGGATGATCGTCGGCTGGATCATCGCGAAGATCTTCGTGAGCAGCGGGTCGAGGTCCCAGTGCATGAGACGCGACCACGCCTCGTCATCGAGCACCGATTGCGCGGGCGCGGCGTTCTCGGCGCGGTGCTTCCTGTAGAAGCGCTCCTCGTCCGGCTCGGCGAGCTTGAGCAGCGAGAGCGACTGGCAGAGGCACCACGCCGGGTCGGCCTTCTTGGACTCGGTGTAGAGCTTCCGGAGCAGCTTGTAGCTCTCCACGCGGTACGGGTTCTTGCGGAGGATGCCCGCCTGAGCCTTGACCGCCTTGTCGAGGTACTGCTTCGGGTCCGCCGCGTAGATGTCGGCGAGCTTCTCGAGTCGCGCGCGGTTGTCGGGGTCGAAGGCCTGCGCGGCCTCGTACGCGTCGACCGCGAGATCCGTCTCGTTCAGGAACTTCTGATAGAGCTCGCCGAGCTGGTCGAGGACGACCACGATCTTCTCGCGGTCCTGCGCGACCTTCGCCTGATCGAGCTGCTTCTTGAGGAGCGCCTCGACCTCCTGGTGATTGCCCTTCTGGCGATAGAGCTCGATCGCCTCGTTGAGGGCCTTCACGAGCGACGGGTCGAACTCGAGGGCGCGCTGGTAGAAGCCGAGCGCCTGGTCGATCTTGCCCAGCTGCTTGCCCGCGATCGTCGCGGCGGTGTGCATGTACTTCGCACGCTGCTTCGGATCCTCGACGAAGTCGGCGAGGCGGAGGACGACGTCCACGAGCTTCGCCCAGTCCTTCTCCTCCGAGTAGAGCTGCATCAGCTTCGTGAGCAGCTTGCGATCGTCCGGCTTCTCCTCGAGCGCCTGGGTGTAGGCCTTGGAGGCGCCCGCGCGATCGTTCAACTTGCCGAACATCACATCGCCGATCTCGAGGAGCAGCTCGAAGCGCTCCTGGCCGACGGCGAGCTGCAGGCGCTGCTTGCGGACGCCGAGCGCGTTCGGCCAGTCGCCCTTCTCGTCGTAGATCTTGGCGAGCGAGCGGAACGGACGCGGGTTCGACGGATCGAGATCCGCCGCTTCACGAAGCGGAGCGACCGCCGCCTCGAGATCGCCCGAGCGGCGCCCGCTCTCGCCGAGGTGGTAGAGCGCCTCGGCGCGCTCCGAGCCGGCGAGGCGGCTGCCGTACTTCTTGAACAGGTCCTGCGTCATCCGGTAGGCGCTCTGCGGATCGCCGAACTCGAAGAGCGCGTTGGCTGCGCGCGCCATCGCATCGACGTCCTGCGGAGCGAGCGCCTGGAGCGCCTCGACCGCGGCGAGCATGCGCGGGTTGGTCACCGGCGGCGGCGGGATGCTGCCCGGCGCGGACGGGACGACCGAGATGCGCGACTGGCTCTGCGGATCGGTCGCCCAGCGGCTGCTCGGCGGGCCGCCGAGGTTCGCCTGCGACGCCGGCCCGGCGAGCGACGGCGACGACGACGGACGCGGCTGCGTCTTGCCGAACGCCTCGATGAAGCGGACGAGCACGCGGACCGCATCCTCCTTGGGCAGGACGCCCGTGCGACCGACGAGGCTCTCGTAGCTCTTCGTCGCCTCGAGCATGCGGTTCGCCTCGAAGGCGAGATCGCCGAGGACCATGAGCGCGTCGGCGTTGGAGGGATCGAGATCGGTCGACTTCTTCGCCGCCGCCTCGGCCTTCTGCGGATCGACGAGCTGCGAGTGGTAGACCTTCGCGAGCTCCGCGTGGAGGCGCGCCTTCTGGAGGTCACCCTCCGCGGTCTGGAGCTCCTTCTCCACGAGGCCGACGACGCCGAGCCAGTCGCCGCGCTGAGCGTACGCCTTGCGGAGCGCTGCGCTCGCGGCCGGATCCTTCGGGTTCGCGTCGAGGGCGAGCTTGTAACGCTCGATCGCGCCGTCCTTGTCGCCGCGCGTCTCGAGGAGACGGGCCGCACGCATCCACTGCTCGGCCTTCGCCTCGGGCGTCTCTGCCTTCATCGCGAGGGCCTCGATCGCCGAGAGCGCCGCGTGGGCGTCGCCGCTGTTCTCGCGCAGCTGCGCCAGCGCCTCGAGCGCGCCCGCGTGCGACGGCTGGAGCGCGAGGACCTGCTCGTAGGCCTTCGTCGCGCGGTCGGGCGAGCCGACCTGCTCGGTCAGCGTGCGCGCCCTGGCGAGGAGGAGGTCGATCTTGCGGTTCGGATCGACCGCGAGGCTCGCGTGCCGCTCGTAGAGAGCGACGACCGGCTCCCACTTCTCGAGCGCACGGTAGTGGCGAGCGAGCGCCGTGAGCGCGCCGTCGTTCGCCGGGTCGATGCCGAGGATCTGCTCGAGCGCCCACGCGGCCGACGCGTGATCGAGGAACTCCTCGTCGTGGAGGGCGGCGACGCGCTCGAAGAGGTTGATCTTCTGGCGCGGCGTCGCGGCGATCTCGATCTGGCGCTCGAGGACCTCGAGCAGCTCGCGGTACTTGCCGAGGCGGTTGAAGATGCGATCGAGCCCCTTGAGCGCGGTCATGTTCGCGGGGTCGACCGCGAGCACCGCCTCGAAGCGACGCGTCGCCTCGTTGAGGTCGTTGAGGTGGTCCTCGTAGACCTCGGCGACCTTGGCGAGCGCCTCGGCCTTCTCGTAGCCGCGGCGCGCCTCGGCCTTCTTCTCGAGGACCTGGGCGAGCGTCTGGAAGTCGCCCGTGCGTTCGGCGATGCGCGCCATCGCATCGCACGCCTTCGCGTGGCCCGGATCGTCCGCGAGGATCGCCGACAGCAGGTTCTTCGCGCGCTGCATGTCGTTGAGCCGCATCTCCATGATCTCCGCCGCCTCGGCGCGGAGGTCACGGGCCTTCGGCGCGGTCGGCGCGACGTCGGCGCGGTTCATGAGGAGCGCGACGAGCTCCGGCCACTGCTGGGCGCGCCGGTAGATGCCGGTCATGCCCTCGGCCGCGATCTCGTTCGTCGGGTCGACGGCGAGCGCCTGCTGGAACGCGGCGAGCGCCATGTCCGGACGCCCGACCTTCTGCTCCCACCACTTGGCCGCGCGCGCGAGGAGCGCGGTCTGATCGCTCGGCGAGAGCGTCCCGCCCTTGATCGCCTCGGTGATCGTCTCGAGCTGCTCGCCCCAGGTCTGGGTCTTGGCTCCGCAGAGGCGCTCGACCTCGTGCGCGTACTCGTCGTTGTTCGGCTCCTCGCAGAGGGCCTGCGTGTACGCGACCACCGCCTGCTCGGCGTCCTCGAGCTCGTGCGCGTACAGGCGCCCGATCTCCGCGAGCGCGCGTCCGCGCTCCTCGCCCGGGGGCGCCGCCTGGCTCTTGTTGAGGAGCATCTCGACGAGCTCCTCGTACTTGCCGAGCGCCTTGCGCGCCTCCTCGAGGGCCGAGAGCGCGATGTCGTCCTGCGGATCGAGCTCGACGATCGCGGCGTAGATCTGCTCCGCGCGCGCCGTGTCCTTCGCCCCGTGCGGACCAGAGAAGATGCGCGCCGCGCGGTAGAGCAGCGCCTTCTTCGTCTCGAGCTCGTCGTCCGACGCGCCCCGCACCTGCGCCGCCGCGGCGGCGAAGCCCTCGCCGACACGCAGCGGCTCGGCGCCCTCCTCGACCGACATCTCGAGGTCGATCGCCGCCTCGTGATCGCTCGGCGCCGCGAGGAGCTTGTCGATCATCGCCTGGGCCTTCTCGGCGGTGATCTTGCCGGCGGCGCGCATCATCGCGGACGCACGGCCGAGCGACTCGAGCGCGTCGAGCAGCGCCTGCGCGTCCTTCGGACGGCGCGCCGGATCCTTCTGGAGGCACGCCATCACGAGCGCGTCGAGCTCCTTGCCGACCTGGCCGCGCGGCGCGCGGTGGCTCGGCGGCTCGGGCTCGACGCTGAGGTGCGCGAACGCCGCGTCCGTCGCGCTCTCGCGCTGGAAGACCGGCTTGCCGGTGAGCAGCTCGTAGAGCATCGCGCCGAACGCGTACACGTCGCTCTTCGCGTCCGCCGACTTGCCGCGCACGATCTCCGGCGCGATCGTCTTCGGCGATCCGAAGACCGCGAGCAGGCCGGTGTGCCCGTTCGACGCGACGCTGCGGAGGCGCAGGCGGTCGGAGCCGAAGTCGATGAGGGCGACGGCCGGCTCTCCGCCCGGACGAGGGGTGACGAGCACGTTCTCGGCCTTCACGTCGCCGTGGACGAGGTGCGCCTTGTGGATCGCCGCGAGCGGCTCGAGGACGCCCTGGAGGATCGGCCGCAGATCGTTGTACGGCACCGGGCCGGTGCGCGCGACGCGCGACGCGAGCGTCTGCGCCTCGATGTACTGGTAGGCCACGTAGAAGAGGCCCGGCTCGAGCTCGCCCGCCTCGAGGTGGCGCGGCAGGCCGGGATGATCGACGGTGCCGACGAGCCGGTTCGCCGTGAGGAAGCGGTGGACCGCGCGGCGATCGCGCGACGCCTCCCGACGCAGGATCTTGAGCGCGTAGGTCGCCTTCGCGTCGCCGTCGGTGCGGACCGCCTGGTAGACGATGCCGAGATCGCTCTCGCCGATCTTCTTCTGGATCGTGAAGTCCGCGACCTGACGGCCCGGCGGCAGCTCCTCCTTGCCGAGCAGCGTGACGATGTCACGCACGCGCGGGTCGACCTCCTTGCGCGAGTGCAGGATGACGTCGACGAGCGCCTCGATCCGATCGCCGTCCACGCAGCGCTCGGTCAGCGCACGGGCGAAGCTCCCCTTCGCGCTCGCGCCGCCCACGTCGTCGGGGGCCAGGCCGAGCAAGCGCTCGCTCATCGCCGTCATCTCTTCGAGGGTGAAGAGTCGTTCGAGCTCGCCGCGCAGAATGTCGATCGTCGGATTCATCGTGCTGCTTCGCCTCGCGAAATGAGCTGACTGTCCGCGGCCCGAGGACCGCCCCCGCACGTCCAAGAAAAGCCGGGGGACTCTAGCGGAAAAATCCGCCGTCGAAACCCGAAAGATCGGATCACGCAGCGCGTCGTGCACCGCGGAATCAGAAGGTTTTCCTGGTGCGTTCGCCGCCGCGGACGACGGGGTCCCGGACTCCCACATCCGACGGGCGCAGCACGTCTCGCGGGCGTCTCGAAAGCCTACCGGTCAGTGCCCCGACCAGGTAACGTCGATCGTCGGAGGATCTCGACCTCATGCGGCGCCTTCTCGCGTTCTTCGCGGTCTCCGTGTTCGTCTTTGCGCTCGCTGCGGCGTGCGGCACGTCGATCGACTCGACCTTCCCCGGAGGAGACGGGCTGGACGGATCGGCGAGCGGCGATCCGCCGCCGCCCCCGCCTTTCGTGCCCACCGACGGCGGCGATCTCGACGCCGCACTGTTCGTCCTCGCGATCGCGCCGGCCGACCCGGTCGTCACGTACACGTCGGGGCAGCCCGCTCCCACGGTTCAGTTCAAGGCGACCCTCTCGACCGGCCAGCCCGTGCCCGCGACGTTCAGCATCGATCGCGGCGAGCTCGGCACGATCGGCGCGTCGACCGGCCTCTTCACGGCATCGGGCACCGTCGGCGGCAAGGCCAACGTCACCGCGACGTGGAACGGCCGCACCACGGCGACGTCGATCACGGTGAAGGTCGTCGTGGTCGAGAACGGCATCACCGCACCCGACGCGGGGGCCGACGGCGGAGGCGCGGGCGGCTACGGCGGCGTCGGCGGCGAAGGTCCGGGCGGTCCGGTGAGTGCGCCGACGATCGCGGTCCTGAAGGGCACGCCGGTCGCCGACCCCGGCCTCGCCATGCTCTACCCGTACGACAAGACGGTGTGGCCGCGCGGCATCCTCGCGCCGCTGCTCCAGTGGGCGCCGGGCGCGCAGGGCGACTACGACGCGGTGCGGATCACCATCACCGAGAACGCGTTCTCGTACGAGGGAACGTTCGCGAAGACGGCCTCGCCGTTCATCCACCACCCCGTGCCGCAGCAGGCATGGAGGCAGATGCTCACGTCGAACGCGGGCGAGGAGGTCACGGTCTCTCTCGTCTTCGCCAAGGGCAACGTCGCCTACGGGCCGCTCACGACGAAGTGGAAGGTCGCGTCCGCGCCGCTCAAGGGCATCGTCTACTACAACTCCTACGGCACGAAGCTCGCGAAGAACTACGCGGGCGCGCTCCCCGACAACGGTCTCTTCGGCGGCGCGACGCTCTCGATCAAGGGCGGCTCCACCGACCCCTCGCTGGTCGCCGGCGGCGATGGAGACAAGACCTACTGCCGCGTCTGCCACTCGGTCGCCGCCAACGGCTCGCTGCTCATCACGCAGCGCAGCCTCGGCGACGAGAAGCGGTTCTCGACCTACGACCTGAAGACCGGCGCCGAGACCACCATGGCGCCCGAGGGCGCGGCCGCGAACTACGCCTGGCCGGGCATCTACCCCGACGGGACGATGTTCCTCAACGACTCGAGCTCCGCGCCCGGCTCGTCGACGGCGCCGAACGTCCTCTTCTCCACGGTCAGCGGCGCGGGCCCGAAGACGCCGGCCGCGGTGACGACGACCGGCTGGCCGGCGGGGTTCCGCGCGGCGTTCCCCGCGTTCTCGCCGGACGGCAAGAAGGTCGCCTTCACCATGTTCGCCGGCGTGACCGGCGCCGACACGCGCACGCTCGGCATGATGACGTTCGACAAGGCGACCGGCGCATTCGGTCCGCTCACGACGCTGCACGTCCCGGCCGACCCGACGCACACCGCGCTCTACCCGGCCTTCCTCCCGACCAACGACGCGATCGTGTTCGAGATGGAGACCCGCTACAACACGCGCGACTACGGCGGCACACGCTCGGACGCGGACGTCGCGCCGCCCGACGCGCGCGCCGACCGAGGGACGCGCGCGAAGCTCTGGTGGATCCATCTCGCGACGAAGACCGCCGTCCCGCTCGAGAAGCTGAACGGAACGGGCTACGTCCCCACGGGGCCGAACGGCCACGACGACGACACGACGCTCAACTACGAGCCGACGGTGAACCCCGTTCCCTCCGGCGGCTACGCGTGGGTCGTCTTCACGAGCCGCCGTCTCTACGGCAACGTCGCCACGATCAACCCCTTCTACAGCGATCCGCGCTACCACGATCTCCGAACGACGCCGACGCCCAAGAAGCTGTGGGTCGCGGCCATCGATCTGAACGCGCCGCCCGGCACCGATCCGAGCCATCCCGCGTTCTATCTCCCGGCGCAGGAGCTGCTCGCGGGCAACTCGCGCGGCTACTGGGTCGTCGATCCGTGCAAGGCGAACGCGAGCTCGTGCGAGACCGGCGACGAGTGCTGCGGCGGGTTCTGCCGGCCGGACACCTCGGGCAAGCTGGTGTGCAGCGACAAGGTCCCCGTGTGCGCGCAGGAGTTCGAGAAGTGCACGAAGGACTCGGACTGCTGCAGCAGCCCGTCCGTGCAGTGCATCAACGGGCGCTGCGCGCTCCCGCTGCCGAAGTAGTCACGCGATGCCGAAGAGGCGCTTCAGCGCCGCGAGCAGCCGCTGCCACGGGAGCGGCTCGAGCGCCTCGAGCGGCTTCTCGGACGCCGGCGGCGTCTCGTCGGGCGGGAGCGATGCGAGGACCTCGCCCGCCGACTTCGACACGAACGCCCCCATGCAGTCCTCGCAGCGCAGGAGCTCCGCTCCCGTGACCTGCTTCTCGATCACGTAGCGCTCGGGCGCGAGCTGTCGCGTGCACCGGGGGCACGCGCCGAACGCCATCGCTTCGCTCGGGCTCGTGCGCTCGAGCGGCGCGTGAGGAGGCGCCGAGCGGAGCGCGTCGCTCGTGACCTTCCGCACCTCACCGTCGAACCAGTCGATCCAGATGCCGCCGCACGCGGTGCAGACGTCGACCTCGCACTCCTCGAGCGCGTGCTGGGTCATCGTCTCCGCGCAGCCCGGACAGCGGATCGCCGCGCCGCGGTAGCCGGGCGTGCGGCCGGTCAGGTCCATCAGCCGAGGGTCCCGACCTTCAGGTAGATCTCGTCGAGCGGCAGCGCGCAGCCGAGCGAGGCGAGCTCGACGACGCCCGCTCCGCGGATGTCGCGCAGCGTCCACAGCCCCCCTTCCCCGCGGACGTGGTGCTCGACGGCTCGCTCCTCCTGGGCGATCACCACGTACTCGCGCAGGGACGCGAGGCGGCGATAGTGGGCGAACTTCCCGCCTCGATCCCGGTCCGCGGTCGACTCCGAGAGCACCTCGACGAGCACGATCGGATTGATGATCGAGAGCCCGTCGTCGGTCCTCGCCGGCTCGCCGCAGACGACGCTGACGTCGGGGTACGTCCGCAGCCCGGTCGCCTCGACGGCGACACGCACGTCGGACGTGAAGACCTGGCAGGGCCGATCGCGGAGCATGGCGCGAAGGTGCCCGATGACGTTGCCGGCGATCGCGCCGTGCTCGACGGGACCACCCGCCGTCGCGTAGGCGGCGCCGTCGATGTACCCGTGCTTCACCTCGCCGGACGCATCGAGCGCGAGGTATTCGCCGAGGCTCATGCGCACGGCCGGGACGTTCATCGCCCCTTCAGTCTAGCGCGCGAGCGGTTCAGTGATGAACGTGCTCGCGCGAGAGCCCCGGGTGCGTCGGATCGCCGGGCTCGTGACGCGGGTTCGCCGTCTTGCGGCCGCCGTCGCGCGCCTTCATCGCGAGGAGGAGATCCTTCTCGTAGATGAACTGGTCGCGCGAGTCGTACGGCGCCGCGTGGACGCCGGTGTCCATGCGGATCGCGTCGCACGGGCAGGCTTCGACGCAGAAGCCGCAGAAGATGCAGCGGAGCTCGTCGATCACGAACTTCACCGGGTAGCGCTCGTAGCCGCGACGCTTGTCGCCCTCGGGGTACTCGCCGGCCTCGATGAAGATGCACTGCGCCGGGCACGCGGTCGAGCAGCAGAGGCACGCGACGCAGCGCGGGCTGCCGTCGTCGCGCACCGTGAGGCGGTGCACGCCGCGGAAGCGCTCCGGATAGGGACGCTTCTGCTCCGGGTAGCTGATGGTCGTGATGCCGTCGGCCCACCGCTCCGTCACGGGATCGGGGCGCGTGCCGCGGATCATGTCGCGCGTGTTCTTGAAGAAGTGGCGCATCGAGGCGCCGATGCCCTTCACGATCTCGGGAAGGTACGACTGGACCGTGACGGTCTTCTCGACGTACTCGAGCGGGACGACGTTCGCGTTGCTCGGGGGCCTCTTCGGGAATGCGCGGGGCATCTCGCCCGGCACCATAACCCCTCGTCCCGGCGCGGAAAAGCTCATTTTTCCTGCCCCTTGGGGAGCGCGTGAGCCTCATCCCGACCGGGGTAGGCCGCTCGACAGTCCGTTCTCGTACTGTCCGGACCCGCCGCGCCCGCGGCCGGCGCCGAGCTCGCTCCCCTCTGCCTCCCTCCTCGCGCGGCCGTGGCCGTCGGACTTCAGGCTCTCGGTGAGCGACGCGGCCCTCTCCTGGACGGTGGAGAGCGCCTGCCTCGCCGCGCCCTCGGCCCGGCTCCTCGCCGTATCGAGGAGGAGATCCTTCTTGTCGCCGATCAGACGGTCCTCGACGTCGGTGCGCGGGAGCAGGAGCCCGATCGCAGCGCCGATGGCGACGGCGACGGCGCCGTAGACGAGCGGGCTCTCGTCGATCGACCGCTCGATGCTCTGCTCGGTACGACGCGCCCTGACGCCTGCGCGGCGCACGACCTGACGGCCCCGCGAGCGCGCCTGGATGCGTTCGTCCACGCGGCCCCGCGCGGCGCCGCCGCCTCGGATGCCGCTCGAGACGAGCCAGCCGAGCCCGACGGCGATCATCGCCGCGGGGATCGGGTTCGTCTTGATGGCGTCGATCGTCGTCGATCCCGCCCCGGTGACCGTCTGTCGCGCCTCGTGAACCATGTTCTGGACCCTTCCGATGGTTGCGTCCCTGACCTTTTCCTTGGCGAGGGCGATCTCGCCGCTCACCTCGCCCTTGATCTGCGTCCTCGCGTCCTTCAGCTCGCCGATGACGTGCTCCTTCAAGCTCGTGACCTGCTCCTTGATGTGCTTCGGGCTGAGGCGCTCCTCGATGGCGAGGGCGGTGCGCCCCATCCGGTCGCGCGTCTCGACGATGTCGTTGCGGAGGGTCGCCGTCCTCGTCGCATCGCCCTGCCCGAGGCCGCTCAACGGCTCAACTGTTCGCGTAGCCATCGATGGTTCTCCTCGAGTGTCCGGATGGTCTCGCGCGGCTTCGTCTCGACGCGCTTCAGCCTCTGCAGCCCGAAGACCGCGAGCGTCGCGGCGAGCACCGCGAGGACGGCGCCGACGAGCAGCGCCGACGCCCAGAGCGGCATGAACCTGCCGACCCCGACGACGAGAGCTCCGAGCAGGAGGAGGACCGCGAAGTAAGCGCAGGCCGCGCCTGCGGCGACGAGCGCGCCGTCCTTCGCGGCGACCTTGGCCCTGCCCGTCACCTCCGTCGTGGCGAGCTCGACCTCCTTGCGGACGAGCACACCGGCATCGGCCGCGAGCTCCTTGAACAGCTCACCGACGGATCGCTGCTCCATGTCGGCCAGCTCGCGGGGACTGCGGAGATCGTCCATCAGCGCCCCGCCCGGCTCGTGTCGCCGGCGCCTCCGGCCATCTCCTCCGCCTCGTCGCGCGAGGGGGATCCGCCTCCGACGCCGCGAGCTTCGGATTCGAAGGCGATCGGCTCCTCCATCACGTCCCAGTCGTCCTGGAGATCGTCGGACGTGAGGAAGTCGTCGCCGCCGTACTCGCCCTCGTAGCCGTAGTCGTAGCTCTCCGCGAAGCCGGAGCTTCCCGCGACCTGCGCCGCGCCGCCGCTCGCGCTCCGCATCCGGCGACCGGAGCTCTTGAGGAAGCGCCCGGCCATCATGCCCATCGCCAGCGCGCCCCCGAGGAACAGCGCGGGCTCGCGGCGCGCGAAAGACTCGACGCTCCGCACGACGTCGGTGACGGTCTTGTTCTCGAGATAGCGCGCGAGGCGCTCGATCCCCTCCGCCGCCCTCGCGGCGAGGTCGGGCAGCGGGCTAATGGCGCCCTCGCCCTGACGGGCCGCGCCTTCCCACGCCTGCGGCGCGACGTTGCCCGCCGTTCGCCTCGCCTCATCGGCGATGCCGCCTCTCGTCGTGGTCGTCGACCTGTTCATCACGCGCGTCCTTTCTCGGCGATGGTGGCCGAGATCGGACATGCGACTCGCGTACCCGCACGCGCACGAGGGCACGCGCGTGCTCATGCGCACGACGCACGTGGATCGCTGGTCGCGCTGGACGGCGCGCGCCGCGACCTGTGGCGTGGTCGCCGCGCGCGCTCAGCGGCCGAACGGACTACGCGGCCGCTTCGCGGATGGGCGCTTCTTTCGCGCCGCCCGCCGCCGCCGCATAGCTCGCGCTCGAGCCGACGATCGTCGGCTTCGGCGTCGGCTTGCGGAACAGCCCGACGATCGCCCAGAGCACGAGCGCGGTGATCGTCGCGGCGGTGATCCCCTGGGTCACGTCCGCGGCGACCTTCAGGCTCTCTGCGAGCGGAGCGCCGCCACGCTGGACCGCGATCCAGAGCACGCCCGTCGCGAAGATGTTCGCGAGCGAGAGCGGGAGGAGGACCGTCCAGCCGAGCTTCATGAGCTGGTCGTAGCGGAAGCGCGGGAGGCTCCAGCGGATGAACGCCTGGATCCAGCAGATCACGAGCGTCTTACCGAAGAACGTGAGCACGCTGATGATCACCACCCAGATGTGCGGGATGTGCTGCACCGCCACGACCGTCGTTCCGAACGCGATGGTGAGCCCGTCGCGGTGCATGAACGGGAGCGCCCAGCCACCGAGGAAGATGGTGACGAGGAGCATCGAGCTCGTGACGATCTCCGCGTACTCCGCGAAGTAGAACATCCCGAACTTCATGCCCGAGTACTCCGTGAAGTACCCGCTGACGAGCTCGCTCTCGGCCTCGGGGAGGTCGAACGGGATGCGCTTGCTCTCGGCGATCGCCGCCGCGAAGAAGAGGAAGAACGCGAGCGGCTGGACGAAGATGCCCCACGCATTGTCCTGCTGCCACACGACCATGTCCTCGAGGCGGATCGAGCCGTAGACCATGAAGGCGCCCACGAGCGTCAGGCCCAACGTGACCTCGTAGCTGACCATCTGGCTCGCGGCGCGGAGCGCGCCCATGAGCGAGAACTTGTTGTCGCTCGACCAGCCGGCGATCGCCGCGCCGATGATCCCCTGCCCCGCCATCGCGAAGACGTAGAGGATGCCGACGTCGAGCGGCGCGACCTGCAGCGGGATGGCGGGCACGCGGCTGCCCACGCCGTGCGCGGGCACCCACGGGAAGATCGTGTGCTGCTCGAAGCCCGCCGGGCACGTCCCGCCGGCGGCGAGCGCCTGCGTGGCCTCGCCCGCCTTCGTGCAGACCTCGCGCCAGAGCGCGTCGGGCGAGATCGTCTCGCCGAACGGGATCACCGCCATGAGCGCGAACACCGGGAAGAACGCGATGATCGGCGCGAGGCTGAAGAGCAGCTTGTCCGCCTTCGGCGGCATGAAGTCTTCCTTCGTGAAGAACTTCACGCCGTCGGCTGCGGTGTGGAGCAGCCCCGCGATGCGCAGCTCGAACTTGCCGAGCTTGAGGGCCGCGCGGTTCGGGCCCAGGCGGTCCTGCATCATGGCGCCGCCTCGGCGGTCGTACCACGTGAGGAGGCCCGCGACGTTCAGGAGGAACCCGACCATCACGGCGAGCTTGATGACGGTCCAGAGGAGAGCGGTGGTGGTCATGGTCCTATGCCGTCGTCGAGGGAGCGGGCGCGGGCGCAGCGGCGGGTGCCGGTGCGAAGGCCGCGCGGATGTCCTTCAGCTTCGTCCACGTGGGCTCCACGCGGAGCGCCTTCGCGAGGAGACGCGCGTGCTCCCAGGCGGGACGCGACGCGCCCTGGGGCTCGAGGCCCTTCTCGGCGGTCTGCTTGTAGCCCTGCTTGTTGACGTACGTGCCGGAGTGCTCGGCCCAGGACGTCGCCGGCAGGACCACGTGCGCCGCCTCGGTGAGCGCGCCCTCGTGCGCCGCGACGACGACGAGCGTGCTCAGCATGCCGAGCGCCGTCGCATCCTCGGGGTCGTTCTTCGGCGTGATGCCGCCGAGCGCGACCACGTGCGCGACGCTGCCCTTGCGGATGTCGTCGAGCAGGTTCGCGAACGTCTTCGCGCCGGCGCCGGCGAGCTCGTTCACGCCGCTCGTGTTCGGGTTCTTGTCCGCGGAGATGAGGATGTCGTCGGCGTAGCCGGTGCCCGCGCCCGAGACGTAGAACGTCGTCGCGCCGGCGAGCTTGCCGAGCTCGCGCATCGCCCAGTTGTCCTCGAGCGAGTGCTGCGCGCTGAGCACGAACGCGACGCTGCCCTGCGCGACCTCGGCCAGGCGCTTGGTCGCCTCGATGACCGCCGCGTCGACGGTCGCCTTCTTGCGCCCGATGCGCGCCTCGGTCACGCGCCCCTCGTGGGCCGCGCGGTAAGAGAGCATGCCCTCGTCGCACATCCAGTACTTGTTGACCGCTTCGTTGTCGCGCGGCCGGTAGCGATACGCCCTGTTCGAGCGGTTGTCGTAGTCGAGCCACGCGTTGCAGCCCGTCGCGCAGCCCTGGCAGACGCTCTTCGCGCTGCGGAGGAACCAGACGCGCGCCTTGAAGCGGAAGTCCTTCGTGGTGAGCGCGCCGACCGGGCAGACGTGCTCGGTCATGAAGGTGTAGTGCCCCTCGAGCTGACGGCCGGGCGCGACGAAGACCTCGTTCAGGTTGCCGCGCTCGCGCATGTCGAGCACCGGGTCCTTGGCCACCTCATCCATGAACCGGATGCAGCGCGTGCACATGACGCACCGCTCGGCGTCGTAGACGATGGTCGGTCCGAAGACGACCGCCTTCGGCTTGTGGATCGGCTCGTCGCGCATGCGCTTCTGCGTATGCTGGTGCTCGAGCCAGTAATCCTGGAGCTTGCACTCGCCGGCCTGGTCGCAGATCGGGCAGTCGACCGGGTGGTTCAGCAGCAGGAACTCCTGGACGTGACCTCGCGCCTCGAGGACGTGCTTGCTCGTGTCGGCGAGGACCTCCTGCCCCTCCGTCGCCGGCATCTGGCACGCCGGCTGGAGCTTCGGCTTCTGCTGCGGGCGATAGTCGTTGATCGACGGATCCCACTCGACGATGTCGAGCATCATCGCGCGCTGGTTCGGGCCCGGCTTGATCTCGACGAGGCACATGCGGCAGTTCGCCGGTACCGAGAGTCCGGGATGCCAGCAGTAGTGAGGGATCTCGATCCCCTGCTTGGACGCCGCGCGGATGATGCTGTCGCCCGGCTCGAAGGGGATCTCCTTGCCGTCAAGCTTGAAGGTGGGCATTGGGCCTTTCCGGCCCGAGGATTTACGACGAATTGCCGGCGGTTGGAAGCACCGTTTTCCGGATGTTCAGGGCCTCGCCAGGAACCCCAAGCGGCCGAGGCGGTCGACGATGGAGGCCACGCGCCCCGGCGGGATCCCGGTCGCCTCGGAGAGGCCGTCGATCGAGGTGCGCCCGTCGATCAAGAAGAGGATCCGGAGCGACTCCGGGCCGAGCGGCGCGCTGGCAGCGTCGGGCGGCTTCGCCGCGAGGCGCGGGACGCTCGACCGGCGCGTGCGCGAGGCGAGCGCGATGGCCGCGTCGCCCACGCAGTCGACCCGGATGGGCGACCGACGGCTCGGGCGCTCCTCGTCGTGCTTCGCCTGGAGGCCGGACTGCGGCGGCGGGCTCGACGGCGGCGGGCTCGAGGCCGACGGGCTGGACGGCGGCGGCCTCACCTCCACGGTCTGGTGGTAGGCGATCGACGGCGGCGGGCAGGCGATGTTCTGCCGGTCCTCGGGCGCCGCGTCCTCGGCAGGCGCGCGCTCACCGAGCCCAGGCATGGTCGCCTTGCGCTTGGGTACGGACTGCATGACCCCCCTCCCCTTCATCATGACGCCGCGGATCGGTACGGCCGTCAAGGCACGAGGGCGCGGCGAATCCGGATCGACTACGGTGCGTTGCGCGTGCATCTGCCCGGGGCGGAATCCAGCAGACGAGCAGAGGCCAAGGCGATCGCGCGTCTGGCCGCCCCGATCGCCCTCGCGCAGTTCGCGATCACCGCCCTCGGCCTCGTCGATGTCGCAGTGCTGGGGCACGCCTCGGCCGCCGAGCTCGGCGGCGCGGCCGTCGGGCGCTCGATCGGGTTCGTCGCGGTCGCGCTGGGCCTGGGCGCGGCCGCCGCGCTCGAGCCGCTCGCGTCGCAGGCCGTCGGCGCCGGCGAGCCGGTCGCGGCGTGGCGCGCGCTGCTCGCGACGCTCGTGGCGTGCGTCGTCGTCTGGGTGCCGAGCGCCGCGCTCGCCTACGCGTCGACCTGGGCGCTCGTGCCGCTCGGCGTCGAGGCGGACCTCGTGCCCATCACCCGAGCGTTCCTCCTTCCGCAGCTGCCGGGGATGCTGCTCTTCTCGGTGTTCCTCGCCGCGAAGACGTACCTGCAGGCGCACAAGCGGACGATGCCTTCGGTCGTCGCCGCCCTCGTGGCGAACGCAGTGAACGTCGTCGCGTGCAACCTCCTCGTGCGCGGGGACGAGCCGCTCGTCGCGCTCGGCCTCCGGCCGCTCGGTCTCCCGCGGCTCGGGGCGTTCGGCGCGGGGCTCGCGAGCGCGGTCTCGAGCCTCGTCCTCGCCGGATGGGTCCTTGCGTCGGCCTGGCGCCTGCGGCCTCGCGATCACCACGACGTGCACCGCGCGATCCCCGTCGCGAAGGTGCTGCGTCTCGGATCGCCCGTGGGCTTCCAGCTCCTCGCCGAGATCGGCGTCTTCTCGTTCGTGGCCGTCATCGCCGGCCGCCTGGGCAAGGTCCCCGTCTCCGCTCATCAGATCGCGATCGGTCTCTCGAGCTTCACCTTCATGGGCGTGCTCGGGATCAGCGGCGCGACGGCCGTGCGCGTGGGCCACGCGATCGGCGAGGGCCGCTCGCCGCGCGCCGCGGGGCTGATCGGCATCGCGATGGGCGCCGCGTTCATGAGCGTGTGCGCCGCGATCTTCCTCGCCTTCCCTCGCGGGCTCGTCGCGCTCTTCACCGAGGACGCCGCCACGGCAGAGCTCGCCGCGCGGCTCCTCCTCGTCGCCGCCGTCTTCCAGCCGTTCGACGGCATCCAGGGCGTCGCCGCAGGTGCGCTGCGAGGCGCCGCCGACGTGCGCTTCCCGTTCGTGGCGAACGTCGCCGCGCACTGGCTCGTCGGGCTCCCGTTCGCGCTGTTCCTCGCGTTCGGGCTCGGCTGGGGGGCGCCCGGCCTCTGGTGGGGGCTGCTCGTCGGCCTCGCGCTCGTCGCGGGCGCGCTCCTCTGGCGCTTCGTCGTCGTCGTGCGCGGTCCCGTCTCTCGCGTGTGAGGTTGCGCTAGAGTCGCGCCCGAATGCGCCTCTCCGTCTTCGACATGTTCAAGATCGGCATCGGTCCTTCGAGCTCGCACACCGTCGGGCCGATGATCGCCGCGCGCAGGTTCGCCGAGGCGCTCGAGATCGACCGCGTCGCGAAGGTCTCCGTCGAGCTCTTCGGCTCGCTCGGCCACACCGGCAAGGGACACGGCACGGACGTCGCCGTGCAGCTCGGTCTCGAAGGGGAGCGCCCGGAGGACACCGACGTCGATCAGGTCGCCGCGCGCATCGCGCGCATCGCGTCCGAAGGAAGACTCCGCCTCCTCGGCAAGAAGGCCGTCGCGTTCCGGGTGGACGGCAGCATCGTCTTCCATCGCAAGAAGTCGCTGCCGCTCCACTCGAACGGCATGCGCTTCGTCGCGGCAGACGAGGCGGGCGACAAGCTCCTCGAGAAGGTCTACTACTCCGTCGGCGGCGGCTTCGTGATCGGCGAGGGCGAGACCGGCAGCGGCGGCTCACCGCTCGACGTGCTGCCCTACCCGTTCAAGAACGGCGCGGAGCTCCTCACGCTGTGCAGGACGAACGGCCTCTCGATCAGCACGCTCGTCCTCCACAACGAGAAGGCGATGCGCCCGGAGAGCGACGTCCGTGCGGGCGTGCTGCGCCTGATCGACGCGATGCGCGCGTGCGTACGGCGCGGCTGCGAGCGCGAGGGCATCCTCCCGGGCGGCCTGAAGGTGAGGCGCCGCGCGGCGAGCCTCTTCCGCAAGCTCAAGGC
>WBZO01003546.1_pt1 | contig 18058 bp, 16 predicted proteins | sample 5204261 | NCBI WGS metagenome assembly WBZO01 (sample SAMN12412400, study PRJNA552823) | activated sludge metagenome | isolation source: activated sludge from anammox sidestream of wastewater treatment plant... | place: USA: North Carolina | collected 2017-09
CGGATAAACCACTTGATCGACAATTTAAAGATATAACCGAATACATTTATCCCGGAGATTTGCTGGTTTTAAATAATACTCGGGTGATTAAAGCTAGATTATTTGGACATAAGCCAAGTGGTGGCAAAGTTGAAGTTATGCTGGAGCGAATAGTTGATGATTATTCACTAATTGCCCACGTGCGTACCAGTAAGTCAATTAAACTAGGTATGCAGATAATCCTTCCTGAATTGGAGGTTGAAATCACTGAAATTCTTGGTGGGCTATTTAAGGTAAGTAGTAAAAATCCAGTAAATTGGATAGAGTATTTCGATAAACATGGCAATCTTCCATTACCACCATATATGCAGCGGCAGGCAGAATTATCCGACGAAGAGCGATATCAAACCGTATATGCCAAAGACGAAGGCTCGGTAGCTGCGCCGACCGCGGGGCTTCACTTCACTAAAGAAACCCTCGATAAACTTGAAGCGCAGGGGACGGAAATTGCTTATGTAACCCTACATGTAGGTTCAGGGACATTCAAACCCGTAAGTGTTGAGAATATTTCTGAACATAAAATGCATAGTGAAATTTTTAATATCAATCAGGAAACTATTGATAAGATTATTCAAACAAAACAGCACGGCGGAAAAGTAATTGCGGTAGGAACTACCAGTATGCGGACACTGGAAACAGTCGCCAAGCGAGGTCTAACTGCCCAAAGTGGTGAAACTGATATTTTTATAACTCCCGGCTTTAAATTTGAAATAGTAGATAAATTAATCACCAATTTTCACCTACCTAAATCAACCTTATTGATGTTAGTAATGGCATTTGCCGGAATAGATGAAATTAAAAATGCATATCAGTATGCAATTGAAAACAAGTATCGATTCTTCAGCTATGGCGATGCCATGCTATTGACCCGTAAGGAGAGTAATCATGAATGATGATAAGCAACAAACCCATTTTGGTTTCAAGACAGTTACCGAAGATAAAAAGGCAAGTTTAGTTGCAGATGTCTTTCACTCAGTAGCCAAAAACTATGACATCATGAATGATGTGATGTCGTTTGGATTACACCGAATTTGGAAGAAGTTTACATTATTTACTTCGGAAATAAAATCTGGAGATAAAATTCTTGATATTGCTGGTGGCACTGGAGATATGACTAAAGGATTTAAGAAAATCGTTGGTGATAGTGGTGAAGTCTGGCACACCGATATCAATTCATCCATGCTAAAAGTTGGGCGTGATCGCTTGCTTGATGAGGGAATACTAACTCCACAATGCCTGTGTGATGCCGAGAAGCTACCATTTCCAGATAATTATTTTAACGGCGTTTGCGTTTCGTTTGGTCTTCGTAATATGACCCATAAGGATATTGCTCTAAAAGAAATGTATCGAGTGCTAAAACCGGGAGGCATATTGATGGTGCTAGAATTTTCCAAAGTCCATAAACCACTCGACAAAATTTATGACATTTACTCATTCAAACTATTACCATTAATGGGTAAAATTATCGCCAAAGATGCTGATAGTTATCAGTACTTAGCAGAGTCTATCCGGATGCACCCCGATCAGGAAACATTAAAAGAAATGATGCTTGAAGCGGGATTTGATAAAGTAAAATATCATAATCTTACTTTTGGTGTGACAGCATTACATAAAGGCTATAAAGCCTAATCATAAGATAACTAAATCATGAAAAATCAGTTATTTGCTCTTATTATAAATCGCCTACTCAAGACAAACGGCGGGGTTGCTGATCAAATTGCTAAACTCAAAGGGAAGACTATTGAACTTACCATTATTGGTGCAAAATTCCAATTTGAAATAATAGGCAGCTTTGTTACTGAGATCGAAAATATTGAACCAAATGTGCGAATAAATATTCCACTTAGTGCTTCAACTCATCTGATTAATCATGACCAGTTAAAAACTATGAAGCAGATCCAAATTGAAGGTGAACTTAAAACCGGGCAAGAATTTTTGCAGCTATTAAGCCAACTTCATCCTGAAGATTTATTATATCAGCATGACAATATGCTTCTGGGAGTAATTACCCGTAAGCTAGAGAAATTAATTATAATGCTAATTAATTATCTCAAACTGGTTATCAGCAATGGATTATACTCAAGTAGTCAATATATACAATACGAAAGTCAAGATTTAGTGGGATACTATGAAATAAAGGATTTTTGTAATCAAGTTGATGAATTAAGCTCCCGCTACGAACTACTAAACAAAAGAATTGCCAGATTAAGAAATATATGACACTACTCCGTCTTCTAAAGATAATTATTACATTCAAACGTTATGGTTTATTCCAAATTCTACGCCTTAATGAACGAATTACCAGATTCGCAATACTAATTGACCTATTACTCTGGTTTATTCCACCTAAATTAGCCAATGAACCATTACCGAAACGAGTAAAACTAGCTTTTGAAAAACTTGGACCAGTTTTTGTCAAATTTGGTCAATTACTATCAACCCGCCCGGATTTGATTCCTGCTGAATACATGGAAGAACTAGCCAAACTGCAAAGCCAGGTTCGTCCATTTAGTTCAAAACTCTCGCGGGAAATTATTGAATCTGCATTAAAACATCCGATCCAGAAGGTATTTAGTTCATTTAGTGATGATCCGGTTGCATCCGCTTCAATAGCACAAGTACATCGCGGTAAACTACTTGAAAATGGCAAGGAAGTTGCAATAAAAGTTTTACGCCCCGGTATTGGTAAAATAATCCGTAAAGATATTCGGCTCTTAAAAATAATTGCGAGAATAGTTGAAAAGATGTTTAGTGATGGCAAGCGACTGCGCCCACTTGCTGTTGTTGAAGAGTTTGAAACAACCATTTATGGTGAGCTAGATTTATTGCAGGAAGCTGCCAATTGTACTGAATTGGCAAGACTACATAAAGATGATCACCGGATAGTCATCCCCGAAATATATTACGATTATTGCACCAAAGATGTTATTGTAATGGAATGGAAGAATGGCATCCCCATATCGGAGATAACTCACCTTCGCGAACAAAATATTGATCTAGTCAAACTCTCACATTATGGCGTAGAGATTTTTTATACTCAAGTATTTCATTTTGGCTTTTTCCATGCTGATATGCATCCGGGAAATATCCTTTGTGCAGCAGATGGACGTTATATCGCACTTGATTTTGGTATCGTTGGCTGTCTATCTGAAGAAGACAAGCGCTATCTCGCAATCAATATTTTAGCATTTTTCAATCGTGATTACAAAAAAGTTGCATTAACTCACGTTGAATCTGGCTGGGCACCCAAAGATACGCCCATCGAACAATTTGAAAATGCAATTCGTGCAGTTTGTGAACCAATTTTTAATAAACCACTAGCGCAGATATCATTTGCCCAAGTTCTGATTAAATTATTCCAAGTCTCACGTCGCTTTGGAATTATAGTCCAACCACAATTAATCCTATTACAAAAAACCATTGTTAATGTAGAAGGCTTGGGTAGATTACTTAACCCCGAACTAGACCTTTGGCAAACTGCCAAACCGATTCTAAATAAATGGCTCCGCGAACAAATGGGCATTAAGGGAGTAATCAAAAACCTTAAAGAAGAACTACCGCACTGGTCATATACTTTGCCTACCCTACCACGTAATTTTGCAAATACCTTACTTAAACTCCAAGAATCTAGTGATATAAATCTGCGTTATGAAAAATTATTAAAAAATAATCAGCGCCAAAACCAATTATTGATTCTTGTAATAATTATATTAATTCTAGTACTGTGTATCAAACTATGACCGATTTAGCTCTAATTTACGATGATAATAGCTATAAAATTGTAAAACTGCTTAGCCAAGATAAAAAAAGCGTATTAATTGAATTGATTGATGCCGATAAGCAGCAAAAGAAGATTAAATTTGATAATCTGGTCAACAGTTTTAGCCATCCAGACCCGGAGAAACTAATTTCCTCATCGTCATTACTTAGTCAAGAGATTGATCAGGAGCTTCTTTGGGAACTAAGCACAGATAATCAACTTTGGGAATATCCGGCACTCGCTGAACTATATTTCAACAATACCGAACTGGTAAATCAGGTAGCTTTATTTATTGCGCTGACTTCTCCAGAAATCTACTTCGTTTATAATCAGAAAGAAAAAAAACTAAAACGCTGTAATCAAGAAGAGATAAACCAGCATAAACTCCAGATTGCCAAACAAAAAGAATATCAGGAAAAATTTGAGCGCATCTATAATAAACTCATTAATAAAGAGCAGCCCGAATGGCAAATTGATCCACTTGGCTTACTCAATAAACCAGATAAAAATTCAATTGAATTTAAGGCTAGCAGCAAGGCTGCCAAGGAGCTAAAACTAAGCCTTGCTGAATTATTATTTGAACTTGGTTATATAAAATCAATTGAAGAATTAATGACTACTAATTTTATTCGGCATTATTTCCCACAAGGAACAGAATTAGCCGATATAACCATTAATGATCATAGTGAAGATATCCCCCTTAATGATACGATCAAAGTATTTTCAATTGATGATAGTAATACTACCGAAATCGATGATGCCTTCTCAGTAGAAAAAACTAATGATGGCTGGAGAATCGGGATTCATATATCTGCACCATCGTTAAATAAGGAATTGCTGTCAATCGCCAGTAGTCGGATTTCAACGGTATATTACCCAGGGCATAAGATAACTATGCTACCCGAGCAGATTATCTCTCATTATAGTCTTGATCAAGGTAAAGAATTACCAGTTGTAAGCATTTATTTTTCAATTGATAATCAGATGGCAGTGGTATCACATGAAAGTAAACTTGAGCGCGTAAAAGTCAATGATAATCTTCGCACAGAAACACTCGAGCAATATTTCAATACTGAAAATTTGCTAGTTGATCATGGCTATCCTTATGAGTCAGAGTTAAAACTACTACATAAACTTGCCTTGGCTCTAGAAGAAAAACGTGGTCGCCCAAGCGTTAATCAGTTAATGGTTGACTATAATTTTAGCTTTAGCGATGATGGTCAGGTAATTATCAAACCACGTTTACGCGGCAATCCGATTGATAAGCTGGTTAGCGAATTAATGATATTAGCCAATTGTACTTGGGGGCGCATGCTTACCAATGCCTTTATCCCGGCAATTTATCGAGTTAAACAACCACGCGAACCAGTAGTCATGACTCTTACGCCTAATTCACATACAGGGCTAAATGTTGATTATTATACTTGGGCAACTTCACCACTGAGACGAGCAACAGACATTGTCAATCAATCGCAGATAATTAGTCTATTAACCAAGACAAAACCATTAGCTGCAACTGATTATGCGGTTGCCAATATAGTTGAAAATTTTGATGAGGTATATTCCGCTTATCTGAAATTCCAAGATAGCATGGAGCATTACTGGTCGTTACGTTATTTTTTACAGGAAAATATTACTCAGGTTAATGCAACATTTACCTTTAAGTGTAATGTCCAGCTTGACGGTGTGCCAATCCAGCTAGACATTAGCCAGCTAAGCACAATGCAGCCAGCTGGCACTGTGATTAAACTGGCAATCAGTGATATCAACCTGATTAATCAGACCTTTAATTATCGGATAGTCAACTAAATTATGCTGAAATAAATAGAGTTTTCTGATTGTGATTATTTTGCTCTAATTAATGAATTGATAACCATGATAATGCTACTTGTGTAGTATTAAGAACTATATTCGTCCTCTAAACATCTTCAACATTGGACAAATAGCAACATAAAATAAAAAAATCAAACATCACTCAGGCAAACCACAACAAAATACTGCAAATTTCCTGCATCTAAATGATATAATCATATCAACACAGATCCGGAATTTACCATTATGTACGATGATTTATACATATTTATCAAGGTTGCTGAAGTTGCAAATTACAGCAAAGCTGCGACACTATTAAAAACCAGTCAGGCAACAATAACAAGAAGGTTACAAAGTCTGGAACAGGAACTGGGAATCAGCCTTGTAAAAAGAAATTCAAGAACTTTTGAATTAACTGAACGTGGTAAACTCGTCTATGAAAAAATGGTTGATTCAGTAAAGGATTTCAATACTGCTCTTAGTGATTTCCGAGAAAATAAAGACATCATTCGGGGAACCTTAAAGATTGCCATCCCTGCTGCACTATCTTATGAATTAATTACCCCACTATTAAGTAAATTTAATCAGACTCATCCACAAGTTCGTTTAATAGTTTCTTATACCAGTAATCCAATTGATTTAATGAAAGATGATTACAATCTGGCAATTAGTACGATTCTTCCAACATCTCAAAATAGTAAAGTTAAACTACTTAAAAATTTCCAGTTTAAACTTTATACCACACCAGAATATATTAAAACTCACGAAAAGCTAAAAAAGCCCGAAGACTTATATAATCACAACGTAATTGGATTCATGAGTCTGGATGGTAATTTACGGGTAAGTTATCCACTCACTAATATAAAAACTGGCAAAGAAACTATAATTAACCATCAGGCTACAGTTTATATAAATAATCTGTTGCATGGGATCCAACTAGCCAAAACAGGCAATTTTATTATTGGTGGCTGGGATGAACTAATGAAAACTGAGCTTGATAATGGCTCATTAATTCCAGTACTTGAAGATTATTTATTTGGTGAAATGTCATGCTATTTTATCCGCCATAATAATACGCCATCTAAACTTGAGAATTTATTTGCTGAATTTATCTTCAAAAATATTGGGGTATAAAGATGTTTGATGATATTATACTTTTTATCAAGCTGGTTGAAGTTGGTAGTTTTAGCCAGCTCGCAAAATTGGTAAACTCAAGTCAAGCAACAGTTAGTCGCCGGATTCAGAGCCTCGAGGAAAACCTCGGTGTTACACTGCTTAATCGTAATCAACGCCATCTTGAGGTTACCCACGATGGGCAGATGCTCTATGAGCAATTTAAAAAACCAAGCGCAAATTTGGAATCATGCTGGAATCTGGTCTGTGAAGAATTACAGGATGAATTGCAAGGAACTATCCGTTTAGCATTAACTACCGAAGGCGCAAGAGATATCATCCTTCCCAAACTACAAGATTTTCTAAATGAACACCCACGTGCTAGATTACACGTAACTTTCACGACCCAAGCAATTCATCTAGTTAAACAACAATACGATATTGCAATTAGCTCGTCTTTGCCTGAATCTACAGCACATAGTGTAACCTTACTTAGCAAATTTAAGTTTAAATCATATGCCAGCCCAAGTTATATAGAAAAATACGGAACTCCGACAAATCTGGATGAGTTACTAACTCACCGCTGCATTGGCTCACTGGGCTTTGCTGGAGAGGAAAATAATAATTATACGGCAGAAAACCTGATAAGTGGAGAACAAAAAATAATTACGTATCTAAGCAGGTTATATATGGACACCACCTCACATGCAGTAGTTGTTGCAAAATATGGCGAATTTATTACTGGAGCCTGGGATGCTGTAGTTGCCAATGAAATAGCTCGCGGTGAATTAGTAGAAATCTTACCAGAATATAGTTTCTTTGAGATTCCATGCTTTCTGATCCGTAAAGCGGGAGTTACCAGTAAACTAGAACAAACATTGGCTGAATTTATCATCCAGGTATTTAATGAATCATTGCATAACAAAATGAAATCCAGTTAGTAGACCTCTTTCATAACCCATTATTTTGTTCTTAGGCTAGGAATAAAGAATTTGAGAAACGGAGTGTACACGTAAGTACATGAGTATCGCAGAAGTCTTTATGACAATCTATAAGAATTAAAGAAGCAGATTAGCAAAGAGGTCTAGTGAATAAAAAAACAAAATAGCATTTAACAAACGTTACATTAAACCACACCAGCAATTTAACATAACACACTATTATGGATGCGTATTTTTTACAGAAGATAGCAAAAATCAAACTTATTCTCCTATTAAAATTAATTTATTAATGGAAGTATCAAGTGTTTAAATTAAAATAATTCAAGGCAGATAAATTTTTGTGGAAGAAAATAAAATGAAGAAATTAATTTATAGCCTGATTATGTCAGGAATCTCGGGCATAGCCCTTGCCGATGGCTCCGAATCTGCCCCTCCTGTAGTTAACAATAATGATAAATATATTAATCCAACTGCCTATATTCAAAACCCCTATGGAACATTGACTAGTAGTGGTGGGACACAGGTAGTTAGTGAAAGCCAGATGGCAAACCAGAATGTTGCTGAGAAATGGTTTGCAGATGGAACTTGGAATGTTCTGGCAGGTGCTGCTGCACAATATACTGGAGCAGGCGCAGGATTCCCAAGCTACGCTTATGGTGCAAACTTATTTGGACAAACAGGTCAAGTAGCCGGATTTTCATTTGGTGGACTATTAACTGCGGTTAACCCATTTTTTGCTAGCAATATGAATGGTTATAACCAAAATCTGGCACCCTTCTTACCAGCTAACGAACAAGTAGCAGTATCTGAAGCTTTTGTAGAATATCAATACAGCAATATTGTACAGGTAGATGCGGGTTTGATTGGTATCAATAATAGCCCATGGTTATCACAAAACTATTACAGCAATATCCTAGCACCTGGTGCAACCTATCAAGGAATTTTAATTAATATTGATGCAGGGGGTGGCTGGTTACTAACTGCACTTGGCTTCAATGCAGCCCAGGCGGTTAGTGAAACCGGGTTTACTGGTCTAACCTTCTATAATAAAGGCTATGATTATGGTGGTGGATTAATTGCCAATAACACCACAACTGGCACATCAGATCAAACTATTGCTATCGGAGCAAACTATTTAGCATGGAATAACCAGTACAATTTGCGCTTGTGGGGGTATGAATTCCAGAATTATGGCAGCCTACTATATGCTGATAATAGTATCAAATTCCAGCCCAATGAAAATTTGGCATTTAATGTGGCAGCACAAGGTGGAACCAATAATTCAAATGGTAGTGTAGGTAACCCAAATGGAACCAATGCGTTAACGGATGCTGGGCTAGGACAGATTTCGAGTAATTTTGTGGGTATTCAAGGCGGAATGACTTATAAATGGTTTAGCCTAAATGTCGGCTACAACAGTGTCTGGGGACCACAATCTGCTTATGGGAATGGCGGCATTGTTTCACCATATACCTATGGTTTTGCAACTGATCCTTTATATACCACACCATATATGGCTGGTCTTGTAGATCTGGGTACTGCGGGCAGTGCTTATAAAATCAGCCCTTCGTTCAATTTCTTAAATGGTAATCTATCGATTGCACCTGCATTTACTTCGTTTACCACTGCTTCACCGCAATGGAACGGAACTAAAGAATATGATTTGGTGACTACCTACTCAATACCTGAAATTAAAGGATTAACCTTATTTGGTGTGTATGCCTATCAATCAGTTCCATATTCTACCTATAATACTGCGGGTAGTACCTATGTTACACAAATATTTGTCAGCTATCTATACTAAAGGAAATTCAAATGCGTAAGATATTAATGATTCTAACAATGATGGGAATTAGTTCTACATTTGCCATGACCAAGGTAGATTTATCCCAGCAGAAATTTACCTGTAAAGGCGTAAAATTAACTGATGGCACAACTTCGTCAATCATTAGTCAAAACTGTAAAAATGTCAAAGTAAGAACAGATAAGCAGATTACTAGTGGTCATAACGCAGGCGACTTACGAGGCAGTGATTTGATAGAAGAAGATGATACTGACCCAACAGTTGCAAATCTACAAAAAGTTTCATTCTATACTGATGACGGTAGTCATTTGAAATGTTATTATAGGAATGATAAACTTTATAAATGTAAAGCTCAGACAGCTAATAGCAACAGCTCACAAGCAAAATAAAAAAGGCACTGATAAAGTGCCTTTTTTATTAAGATAGAACTTATTATTGTGCTGCTTGCACAGTCTCTTTACGAGTAAGTTTTTCTTTAATACGTGCTGATTTACCAGAACGCTCACGTAGATAATAAAGTTTAGCACGACGTACATCACCACGGCGTTTAACTTCGATTGATTCAACTAATGGAGAATATGTCTGGAATGTTCTTTCAACCCCTTCACCCGCAGAAATTTTACGCACAGTGAAAGCTGAATTCAAACCACGATTACGTTTAGCAATTACTACACCTTCATATGCCTGTAAACGCTCACGAGTACCCTCTTTTACTTTAACTTGTACGACAACTGTATCACCAGGTGCGAAAGATGGGATAGTTTTATTTAAACGAGCAATTTCTTCTTGTTCAAGAATTTGGATAATATTCATTTTTTTTCCTTATAAATCTTGTTCCTACTTACTTTTTTTCAAGGATTTCCTGAAGTAGCCGAGATTCTTCTTTTGTAAATTCACGGTTTTCAAGCAAATCAGGACGTCTTTGATAAGTTCGCCATAAGCTTTGCTGCAACCGCCACTTTTTTATCAAGCTATGATTGCCTGATAATAATACCTCTGGCACTAAATCACCATTATAATCCCGTGGCTGGGTATAATGGGGATAATCCAGAAGTCCATCCATAAATGAATCATTTAATACTGATTCACTGGTATTTAATGCTCCAGGGATTTGCCGTGCAATTGCATCAATCAGCAACTGAGCTGGCAACTCGCCACCTGAGACCACAAAATCACCTACTGATAGTTCCAGATCAACATTTCGTTCAATAAAACGTTCATCTACACCTTCGTAGCGTCCACACACCATAATTAACCCCGGCTCTAAAGCAAGTTGATTAACTAAGGGTTGGGTAATTTTTTGCCCCTGAGGCGACAAATAAACTACCTTAGAATGATTTACACCCTGATTAGCGTGCGATGATTTTGCACTGTCTAGAGCTTTTTCAAGCGGCTCTATCATCATAACCATTCCCGGACCACCACCAAAGCTTTTATCATCAATACGATGATAATTATCAGTCGTGTAATCGCGTGGATTTATTGCATCTAATTTAAACAGATTATTGTTTTGTGCCCGCCCAACTATACCATAGAGGCGCAACACATCAAACATTTCAGGGAAAATGGTAATGACACTAAAAATCAATAATCAAGTCCCCAGTCAACTGTAATCTGTTTCTGCTGAAGATCAACGTTGGTAACATGACGGGCAACAAACGGAATTAACCGTTCAATTTTATCATCTTTCACTACCAATACATCATTGGCACCAGTTTCCATCAGATCAGTAACTGTCCCAAGGCTCTCACCTTCAAGATTAATTACCGACAACCCGATTAGATCGACCCAATAATACTCATCTTCTTCAGCTTCCGGAAATTGCTCTCGCGGTACTGCTACAGTTTTCCCTCTTAAAGAAAACGCGGCATCCCGATCGTCAATTCCAACAAATTTTGCGTGAAAGATACCATCACGAGCAAAACTTGATTCAATTTTTACTGACTTCCAGTTGCTATCATTACCCAGAAAAAGCTCTGGATATTCATCAAGCGAGTCTGAATATTCAGTACTGACTTTAACCTTAACCCAACCTTTTACACCAAATGGACCTGTTATATATCCCATTGGCACTAGATTAGTGGCTATTGTCATAAATTATTTATTATTTTTCAATAATTTTTTTACAGCAGGTGAAACTTGAGCACCAACAGAAGTCCAGTAACCAACGCGCTCAGAATTGATACGCACAGCCTCAACACCTTCAGCAGGAACCGGGTTATAAAAGCCCAATTTCTCAATAAAACGACCATCACGACGTGAACGTGAATCAGTTGCCACGATACTGAAGTATGGACGATTATGGCTTCCACCACGTGCTAAACGGATAACAACCATTATTAAATCCTTTAAATGTAATATACTTAAAATAAGCCCGTTATTTTAACTTAAATTTATAAACAATGTCAATGTATAACTTTTAAAACTATACGCCGCCTGAAAGTTATGTATTACGAAAACAATTTACAGATACAACACTTTGCCGTAAAATCAATAATATAACTAGACCCCACAAATTTGGTTGGTGTCATTTAATTAACATGTATTGGTATAATATCAACTATGACAAACATAGTGCTTTATTTGCAAGCAGTTAAAATTAATCACTATAAATTGGGTTACCTTACAATAAAGCAACACTATTGATGTACATATTTGCACAAAGTCACAAACAATGTTAAACTCGGCTATGATTAATTATTACTGCCACTTATGAATTTACCTAAGAGGATAATTTTTGCGCCAATATAATTTTACTACTAATTTATTTTCAAGAATCATAACAACACAATAGCCATACTATAGGTTAATTTTTGTTATGTAAATTAAGAATCACTGGAATTCAACCACAGGTTTATCAGGTCAAGGAGGTCATCAAATGAAGAATAATTTGTTGTTAAGCCAAATATTAATAACAACAGGAAGTTTTATTTTATTTGGCTGTGCCACCATGAGTGCACAAACAACACAACAATACCTAACCTCTACAAAAGAGAACCTGACAATAAACCCACAGCTTGCAGTTGAGTCAAGTACCAAGGTCATACAAACAGGCAAACCAAATGCAGAGGCATACTATCTGCGAGGGTTAGCTTATCAACGGCTAAATAACTTTACTGCCTCTGAATCTGATTTTCAAACCGCATTAAAAATTGACCAAAAAAATGAAAGTTATATGGTGAGTTATGCCAACCTACTTTGCCAAGAGCAAAATTATACTAAAGCGCAAATTTACTACGATCAGGCTTATAACCAAGCAAAAAAATTAAATCACCCTTTAACAGAAATTTATATTGATAACGGTGACTGTCTTACTACTCAAAATAAACTTGAACCAGCCATAGCAAGCTACACTAATGCCCTAGCAGATGAAAGTGCTCCAGTAACTGCATATATCGGCATTGCTCACGCATATGTACTTCAGGAAAATTTTCCGGTTGCCAACTACTATCTGGATTTCTATAAAGGAGCCCCAAATAAACAATACCTACAGATAAAATTAGTCACACTTAATGGACTGATAAAAACTGAAACAAAACTTAATAATCGGGAAAAAATTCAGCAAACCATCAATGAATTAAAAGAACAACTTGGGATTAAAGATAATATTCAGCGGCAAGTAAGTCAAATTCCCGTAACAGATAAAATTGCTAACTCTACCCCTACAGTTACCATCGCAGTTAAAGATACAGCGAATAAGGTTATTCCTGCCACCAATACCAGCGGCTTTAGCAATAGAATAAAAACCACAGCTGATGGCAGAAATTACATCATCATCACAGCAGGCGATACTCTATTCAGGATTTCAATCAACAGTAAAGTAACCGTTGACAAACTTAAACAAATTAATAATCTGAAGAATAATGAAGTTGTAACTGGCAGTAAATTATTCCTAAACTAAATAACCTGAAATAGCCGTTATAGCCGTTGTTTCAAGATAAGGATCATCAACCTTCATTTGCACCACGCCAGAACTCCATGGCCGGCTGTGAAATATGATAAAATCTTGGCTGATTTATAAGGGTTTATAATGGCTATTCAGTGGTTTCCGGGGCATATGAATCGTGCCCAAAAAGAATTACAAAAATTAATTGAAGATATCGATATTGTTATCGAATTACTGGATGCCAGAGCACCTTTTTCTAGCTGCAATCCATTAATTCAGGGGCTTATTCGCCACAAACGTCAAATAAGAATACTAAACAAGTCTGATCTGGCGGATAAATTAATCAACAGTGTCTGGCTTGAATATTTTAATAAACAAGATAATACTCAGGCAATATTAGGCAATAAAGAAGACAAAAAGCAGCGCGATAGAATTATCCGCCTATGCCGTACTTTAGCACCTGCCCGCGGGACTAGCTTTGAAAAACCTCTACGGGTAATGATTACAGGGATTCCCAATGTTGGTAAATCAACGTTGATAAATCAGTTAATTGGTAAAAAATCAGCCAAGACTGGTGATGTCCCAGCAGTTACCAAAGCCAACCAACGTCTTTATCTAGACGACTCCTTTGTAATTTATGATACTCCAGGTATGATGTGGCCTAAAATCAGTTATCCGCAAATTGGCTATAATCTAGCAATCTGTAACAGTATAGGACGAAATGCACTTGATGAAGAATTAGTCGCTCTTTACCTGATAGAATTTTTACAAAATAGTCAGTATAAAGATCTATTTGCAAGCCGATATAAATTAAAACCAGAGCACTTATCAGAAGAACCAGACAAGCTTTTGAATACTTTAGCAAACAAAAGAGGCTGCATTCAGGCTGGCGGCATCATCGACAGACAAAAAATTAGTGAGATTTTGATTCAGGATTTTCGTGATGGTCGTATTGGTAATATTACTCTTGAGACACCTGAATTATGGCAAAAATGGATGAGTGAGTTTGTCGCTGAAGCCGAAGAACAAATTGAAAATGAGGAAGAAAATGAGTAACAAGACAATCATACTAACTGGTGATCGCCCAACCGGACAACTACACATGGGACATTATGTTGGTTCGCTCGAAAACCGAGTTAAACTACAAGATAGCCATCAACAATTTATCATGATTGCCGATATGCAAGCGCTAACCGACAACGCCGATAATCCGGAAAAAGTCCGTAGTAATGTAGTGGAAGTTGCTCTTGATTATCTCGCTGTCGGGCTTGACCCAGCTAAAACTACTATGTTTATTCAATCAGCAATCACCGAGCTATCCGAATTAACCATGTATTACCTGAATCTAGTAACAGTAGCTCGCCTACAACGTAACCCAACCGTTAAAAATGAAATGCAACAAAAAGGCTTTGGCGCGGATGTACCAGCTGGGTTTCTAATGTATCCAGTCAGCCAAGCTGCTGATATAACTTCATTTAAGGCAAAAATCGTCCCGGTTGGTGAAGATCAGTTGCCAGTAATCGAACAAACCAATGAAATTGTGCGTAAATTTAATAGCATTTATGGTGAAGTTTTGGTAGAGGCAGAAGGATTATTATCGACTACCACACGTCTTGCTGGACTTGATGGTAAAGCCAAAATGAGTAAATCATTAGGTAACGCGATTTATCTTGCCGATGATGCGGATACGCTCAAGAAAAAAGTAATGTCAATGTTTACCGATCCGGATCATCTGCGCGTAGAAGATCCGGGTAAAATTGAAGGAAATATGGTATTTGCCTATCTGGATGTATTTGGTCAGGATAAAGAGCATATTGCTGAACTTAAAGCTCATTATCAACGTGGTGGCTTGGGTGATGTGAAAGTAAAACGCTATTTACTCGAAATACTTGACGCCAAATTTGCGCCGATTCGTGAAAAACGTGCAGAATTAGCTAAAGATAAAGGTGCTGTTATGACAATGCTTAAAGAAGGCTCCTATAAAGCAAAAGAGGTTGCTGCGGCAACACTTGCTGAGGTTAGACGAGCTATCGGGGTTCAGTACTTTTAATGCCACATAAAAGAAGATATTATCGCAAGCTCTATAAATGGGTGATTGCGGGTGTTAACCTGTATAGCTTGATTGTTATTAGCTCATTTATAGCAGTGCTAGCATATGGAACCATCGGTAGCTACCTGATGCGTGATGAATTTAGTGGAATCAAAAGCCTCAATGACTCGCTCTATTATACGGTAGTTACCTATAGCACTCTTGGTGATGGAAATATCTACCCGATTACTGAAAAAGCTAAATACTTGGTAATTACCATGGTCGTACTTGGCTTTGGTAATTTTGCCATGTTTGTGTCGGTAGTTTTTTATCAGGTTGTAAATCGTATCCAGAAAGCATTAAATAAACTTCATGGAGGAAAACTGCATATGAAAGATCACATCATCCTGTGTGGTTATAGCGTACTTACTGAATTATTAATCAGTAAATACAATAAAAGTAATATAAAATTTATTGTCCTTGATAATAGACCACACCCAGAATTACCAAATGAAGAAAATTTTCTCTTTGTAAACGTACCCAATCGGGCTGAAAGCTTGGCAAAAGCTAATATAGAATTCTGTAAGGCAGTAATTGCAACCTCATCGCTTGATAGTGAAAATATACTTGCTGCGATCAATGCCAATAAATTACGTGAAGAATATGGTGCCAAATTTAAAATTCTGGTACGGGTATTATATGAAGAAAATGCCGAACCCGCAAAACGCAATGGCGCGGATCATGTAATCTCACCCACACTAATGGAAGCCACAGCAATTATTGGGTTATTGTAAAATAACCCCTAGTCATAATTATGCTGTTTGGCTACGAGCCAGCTCCTCAAGAAGTGTCGCCAAGCTTTCTTCATCTATTAACGTAATCTCCAATTCACGAGCCTTCTCAAGCTTGCTCCCAGCATCCTCTCCTACGATCACATAATCGGTTTTCTTAGAAACACTGCCAGCAACTTTAGCCCCGAACTCTTCCAGTCTTGCCTTAATTTCATCACGCTTATAGTTAACAAAGCTACCAGTAATAACATATGTTTTACCAGTTACCTGCGGGTTAAAGAGATTTGTAGCTATAAGCTCGGGGTAGTTAATCCCCAATTGTTTTAATTCGTCGATAACAATGCAATTATGTTCTTCCGCAAAGAAATTGAGAATTGATTCGGCTACAACCTCACCGATATCATTTACCTGCATCAATTCCTCTCTTGTTGCCTGCCGTAACTTATCTATTGAACCAAATGCTTTTGCTAGGTCTTTAGCTGAGGCTTCCCCCACATGGCGAATTCCCAGCGCATAAATTAGCCTTGGCAATGTAGTATTTTTACTATTATTGATAGCGTCAACAAGATTTCTTGCACTTTTCGCCGCAAAGCGTTCGAGGCTAATTAATTGCGTCTCAGTCAGGCGAAAAATATCGGGAACTGAATTGATTAACCCAGCATCAACCAGTTGTTCAACAATCTTTTCACCAAGCCCATCAATATTAAATGCCAACTTACTCGCAAAATGAGTTATTGCCTGTTTCTTTTGGGCTATACAATATAATCCCGCAGAACAACGAATAATGGTTTCACCTGACTCCTGAATCAAATGTGAACCACAAGCTGGGCAGCTTGTTGGCATATGAAATATATCCAGCTCGCGAGTTCTCGCCAAAGGAATGCTTCTTACGATTTCAGGAATTACATCGCCTGCGCGTCTGACAATCACTTTATCGCCAATACGGATATCCTTACGGTGAATTTCTTCCTGATTATGAAGAGTTGCATTGGTTACAACTACTCCGGCTACATTAACTGGTTTTATTCGCGCAACCGGAGTTAGTGCCCCTGTCCGTCCAACCTGGACTTCAATATTTATAATCTCGGATTCGACTTCTTCAGCAGGAAACTTATGGGCAACAGCAAATCTGGGCGCGCGCGAAACAAAGCCTAGCTTTTGCTGTTCAGCAATACTATTAACCTTGTAAACTACACCATCAATTCCAAATTCAAGCTGATTCCTTTTATTAAGCATTTCCTCATAGTAGGCAATCAATTCTTTCACACCAGACAATAACCTACAATCATTACTAACGGTAAATCCTAACTGTTTAAGTAGCTCCAATTCCGCATAAAAGGTATCGCACTTTATCTCATCGCTACATCTAGCAATTGAATAGGCAAAAAAGCGTAATGGACGCAAAGCTGTCATACTACTATCGAGCTGGCGTATCGTTCCTGCGGCAAGATTTCGCGGATTTGCATAGATCTTATCGCCCTTTTGCTGCTGTTCAAAATTTAAGTTGATAAAATCTTCTGTTAAAATCAATATTTCACCACGTACTTCAATTACCTCAGGTCGAACATGATCGCTTGTAAAAGAAAGAGGAATATTACGCACTGTTTTTACATTTTGAGTCACATCTTCACCAGTGTAACCATCGCCACGAGTTGCGGCTTTAGTTAGAACTCCATTTTCATAGATAAGACTAATTGCTACCCCATCAAATTTTGGCATAGCAACAAAATCAATCTTATCAATACCAATTCCTAGCTCTTTATCAACCCGCTCAGCAAATTGAAATAATTCTTTGTGGCGTAATGACGGCTCAGCTTCATCCATAGCTGAAAATACATTTGACAATGAGAGCATAGGTAATTCATGTGTTATCTGGCTAAAAC
>WBZO01003547.1_pt1 | contig 18056 bp, 15 predicted proteins | sample 5204261 | NCBI WGS metagenome assembly WBZO01 (sample SAMN12412400, study PRJNA552823) | activated sludge metagenome | isolation source: activated sludge from anammox sidestream of wastewater treatment plant... | place: USA: North Carolina | collected 2017-09
CCTCTTCGGTAGAAACGAGTTGTCTCCAACCTATACGCTCCTTGACCTTTTGGTTGCTATACCTGGTCTTCTTCCAAAACGCGTGCCACACTTTCCGGTTGAATGCCAAGGGAAGCTGTCCGTTTGACCACTCGGAGTAACGCTCCCAAAGATAACAAAGGAAGTAACTTATGGATTTTGGTACGTAGACCGAGGGGAAGGATCGTACATCACTTTTAAACTGACGGAGGTAGCGACGACTTGAGGGCAATCCATCGTCGACCACATTGAAGACTTCGCCATCCACTCCCGGTGTAACTCCGGCGAGAACAATAGCGTCTGCGCAATTGTCCACGTAGCTGAGCGGTATCTTGGTCGAGCCTCCCAGGTGCAAGAACACCCCAAACGCACCCGTACCGACGCGTCCAGTCAGCGCCGCCTTCGCACCGGGACCATAAACATAACCCGGTCTGACCAATACATAGGGAATGCCACGGTCCTCACCGTACTGGATCACGAGTTCGTCTTGCTTTACTTTGGCAAATGTATATGCGTCGCCACGCAGTTCCGGATGGTTCTCCACGGGTGTGGTCTCATCCAGGACTCTACCGCGAGGGTTACGGGAATTCGTATAGACTGTAAATGAGCTGATATTCACAAAGCGCCTGAGCTGGCCTTCCCGCATGCACGCCTCGAGGAGATTGCGCGTGGTAACGACCGAATTCAGGTACGCATCGGGCACTAGCTTCTCCCCTCGGCCAGCCGCGAGATGAAAGACTACGGCCGCCCCACTCGCCGCCCTCTGACAGTCGTCTGGCGAGAGGAGATTACCCTGCACTACTTGTAATCGGGCAGTCGGATATCGGGCTCCTATCGACGCCAGACGGGAGGCGCCGCTATTCGACCTCGCAAAACACCTGAGGTTTCGGAAACCTCGCGCCAAAAGGTTTGCGACCACAGCCGAGCCGATGAATCCTGCTGCACCTGTGATAAGAATCAGATCTTCGTGATCCACAATCATGGAATCGGTTTCTATGCTCATACAAGTATGCCTATTCGGTCACATACGGCTCCCGTACTGGATTCCAGTCCGGGATTGCCAATAGCTTGCCTAAGTGGTCAAAGAGCTTTATCGAAAGGTTCATAAAGCGATGTTGCCCACACAATAGCGCAAAAGGAAGTGCCAGTAGGTAGACCGGCACAGCCACCAACGACTTGCCCACCTCTACCGGTCCGAAGTCCTGCCGTAGCACGGCCGTTCCACCCCGAAGAAGGGCGCGCCGCAGCATGAAGCGGCGTTTCCAGCGGATCGGTGGAACTACTTCGTACGCTACCGCCTCGTGGCACCAGACAAACCGGTACCCGAGTTCGATCATCCGGGAAAAAAAATCCTGGTCCTCGCCGGTTCGTAGTTCGCGTCGGAATGGCTCAGAGCCGGCTGCCACCAAGACCTCGCGTTTGAGTAGCACGTTTCCCGTGCGGCCTTTCTTGCCATCAATCATGAGACCGGTAGGGTAGCTAGGCCGATCGTAAAACCTTCCCTTGACGACCCATCCGGGCGGATTTTCTTCAAAAAGCGGCTTCACTGGGCCGAGTACGCCGTCGGATCCGTACCTGCAACGCGCGCGGAAAAGTGTTGCCAGCCATGCTGCCGGTGGGAGTTCGTCATCGTCGATAAAGGCTAGGTACTCCCCGGTCGCCTGCGCAACCGCCATGTTTCGCGCCAAAGCGATGTTCTGCTCCGGCTGCACGTAGTAAATAACACCGGTAGCGTGTCTCGGTACGAAGGCTTCCACTGCCGCTTGGCCCGACCTTGATGCGTCATTATCCACGACTACAATCGAGTACGTGAAAAGCCCGGCCGTGTTCTGGTCGTCGAGCGCAGATAGGACCCGCCTCAATAACTCAGCCCGTCTGAACGTACAGACGCAGACCGAGATGTGTGGGAGCGGCGTTTTCATCTCAATCACACAGATTGAAAGCCAACCTCACAGGCCACACTCGCTACCAGCAGATGCCGTAGTAGTCGCACGGTGGATGATGTTCTGGGCTGAACGCTCTAACTAGATCAATGACACATCTTTTTCCGTCAACAGCGTAGACAGCATCTATGTAGCTCTGATCCCGCCTGCCGACGATCACTACGTCACTCTGTGCTACTAACTCCTCAGGTGAGCTACAAAGCAAAGCTGACAGATGCGGTATTTCGTTTTCGATATATCTCTTATTTGCGCCAATCAGCTTTGCTAACGAGACATTGCGGTCGTGGATCCGAACGCGATAACCCTTGCCTAGCATGGTCTCGGCTACTTCTACGATCGGGCTCTCCCTCAAATCGTCCGTGCCGTCCTTGAATGTCAAACCCAAAAAACCGAGCGTGTGCTGTTTATACTCTGTCAACTTCCTGATTAGCTTTTTGATCTGGCAGTCGTTGCTTGCCAGAATGGAGCTAAGGACGGGCACCGTGACATCGTGCTCCTTCGCAAGATACGTTAACGAACGTAGGTCCTTGGGTAGACAAGAACCGCCAAACGCGAAGCCGGGTTTTAGGTAGTAGGACGACAGGTTCAGCTTTGTGTCATGGCAGAAGATTTCCATGAGTCTATGGCTGTCGACCCCCATCGCCTGCGCGATGTTACCCACCTCATTAGCGAAAGTGATCTTCAACGCATGAAAGGCGTTCGCTGCATACTTTACCATCTCCGCGACCTTCAGGTCGGTTCGCATTTTAAGACCTGGAAACTCTGCGTACATGTCCGCAGGCGCCATTCCAGACCTCTCGTCAAGTTCACCGACGATTGTCATTGGTGGATGGTAAAAATCCTCCACGGAGGTTCCTTCGCGGAGGAACTCGGGGTTCATGCAGACTCCAAAATCTGCGCCAGCCTCTCTGCCGGAACATCGTTCTAGCACGGGAATGACGATGCTTTTCATTGTACCCGGACTCACAGTACTTCGAATGACGACGGTGAAATAAGTCGCCCTGTCAGCCAGCGCCTGTCCGATTTCTTCGCACACCCGAATCACTGCGCTTAGGTCGATGCGGCCGTTGTCACAACTAGGCGTGCCGACGCAAACAATCGCGAGTTCGCTTTTCGCGATCGCTTCCAACCAGTCTGACGACACCTTGAGGCGGCCTGCGCGGACGTTCTTCGCGATGAGTTCATCGAGTCCTCTCTCAATTATCGGACTTCTGCCGACGTTGATCATCTGGACTTTTGTTTCGTTGGGTTCCACCGCCCACACCTCATGCCCGCGCTCCGCGAGACAGGCAGCGCTGACGCACCCGACGTAACCCATGCCGAATATACTGATCCTCATGCGACCTCCGTATTTCGCCAACGCTGATTATGGGTAATATATTCGATGCAATTTCTAAAGCCGGAGAACATCCCTTCAATGGATGCTTCTCGCAAGATGTCTTCTCTCGCGTTCCGGGAGAATGCCTTCCTCGTGTCGTCGTCATCGAGCAGTCCGAGAATCCGTTCCCGGAGCGTCACTGTGTCGTTCTGCGGGACAACGTAACCGTTCCGATCGGGTTTAAGGTAGTACATCTCAGGAGGATGGTCGCCGTCTTCGGTAACAACCGGCAAACCCCAATAGAAGGCTTGATTCAGCGAGAGGCCGACGTGGCCCGGGATCGCGCAAACATCTGCCATTTTGCAGATTTTGCTGATCTGCAAATCTTGGTCGTCGTGCAGTTCACCAAGATAAACGGTGTTGTGGCAGTTCATTCTGGTACGCAACTCCTCCCGAAGTCCGGAGCCAACCAAGACCAACCCGACGTCCCTTCGATCGATCCCACGAAAGACGTCGATCAGGTGGTCTACTCTCTTCCTGCCATTGCCTACGCCCATCCGGCCCATGAACAAAACGATTTTGTCAAATGGGATACCGAACTCTTGTTTGATCTCTGCCTTGGTTTGGGTAATCGAGGGGAAGGTCTCAAAGTTGAGTGTGTTATTGGCGACAAAAGCCTTTGTGCGAAATCTCGGTTTCACAAGGTCGCGGCATGCCTCCGTGTAAAGAATGAGGCCATCGCTCATGGCGTGCACATAGTTGAACGCTTCATAGCGCAGCTTACTGCCTCGGGCATCCCAATTCCCGCCCTTCGTCCAGAAGGCGAAGGGAGTCCCTCGCATCTTCAACCAATGAATGAGTGGCCACAGAACCAAATCTTTCAGATGCAAGAAAAGGATCACGGCAACCGGATCCATAGCGTTCAGAAGTCGCATGTACGAGCGCACTCCAAAGGTCAGTTCAACCAGATCAAACTCCAACGGTTGGCGGTTTTGCTTCTGGAGCCGATTGGTAACTACCGAGAAGTCGAAGCCGTAGTCACGGAAACGCGAGTGGAAATAGTTGTACACGGGCACCCGATAGTGCATTACTTCGTTCGAGACGAGGACTACCTTCCGCCGCCGATTGTCCGTTGTCATGTGCTGTGGTTCTGCCGTGCCTTTTAGATTAGGAAACCTGAACCGGCCGGTCGAGGACTGATGCCGGCCGAACTCTTGTGACCCAGCCTATCCCTGTCGCACTGCTTCCAATTGTAGTAACGCACTTCAAACTCGGGTAAATCCTCCGAGGGCATCAATGGGGACCCCCCTTCCAAGACTCGGTCGATGTTATCGGCGGTGAACATCACCGACCGCCGAATTCGAAACCAGCGGACAACCTGATCTGCTCTCGCGATCCACGCTTTCTCTTGCTTGAAGTTACTAATTAAGTCGATGTAGAACCGGGTCCATAGCCTCTCGGGCGCTATGCTCCGATCGTGCCAATTGATTGTGATGCATCCCCCCAGCCTCACAACATTGTCCAGAAGCTCTTGAACCCGCGTAAGCGCTTGTCCTTGAGTAAGGTTTAGGTGGCCTGGATAAAACAAGGCTGTGTCCATCACATGTAGGGGAAGTTCCAAGAGTCGCTCCGTTCTTAGCGGCTTGTACACTTGAGACGTGCCAGCACGATAGCCAACTGTTTCGTTGTAGCCAACGGTCGAGTCATATGTCGCTCCCGCCCTGTCGAGACACGACGGGGACTCCTCATCAAGGTATAGCCAGTGCATTCGCACTCCCAGTTCCCGTGTCCCGGTGATACGCTTCAGTTCAGACAACTCCCGTTGGGCGGCATCGCTATCGCGCCAAGCATCGATGCCGTGCAGGCCCACCTCACAACCCGCCTGTATGAGTTCCGTGATCTTGTCCCCGATGTCGGCAGCTCCGTAGCGTGAGGCGCGTGCCGCAGGCGCGGGCCCATCCTTCTTCGTCCCAGAGTTACCGGCGAACGGAATTACGAAGAACGTTGAGCCTGCGGCTCCCTCCAGTTCGACATACCGGTTAAAACCTGACCAGATATCGCGCGCAAGGCCTAGATATACGAATGGCAGCTTCAATGCTGCCAGCCAGTTAGTCAACATTTGACGCACCGACAGCCGCCCTTGTGCCAACTTCACCACGGCCCCGATTGTAGCCCGCCAGAGAAACCCAAACATGGTGTGGTCCAGTTTGTGCCGCCGAAGCGAAGGATGATCGACATCGTGAGTTAAACAGGCGATGAAGCGATAACCGCTAGGAATTGGTGGGATCTCCATCAGAGGCGCGCCGTTACTGACGATCAAATGGCGGAGGAGATCGACATGTAGCTCCAGTGTTGGCGTTCCGGCGTTGATCGCAGGCTGCCCCGTTGTCAGTAAAAACCGGACCTCATTCAGAAGATCATAACCCACGCGGATGGTCAGACCCGCCTCAGAACGCTTGAGCGCAATTATGGGGCTCCGCGTTATTGTGTCGGTCAGAATATCGCTCCCCTGATCGAATGTTACGCTACTGTCGTACAACGGCAGGTGTGCACATCCATAGAAAGCGGTTCGATTCCCCTGCAACTGGCCGACAACATGTATGCCAAGCTGTGCATCGAAATACAGCCTGTAGCCGCTATAAACAATCAGCAGGGGTGCCGTTGTACTTAGTAGGGGACCATCACCCAGACACAGTACGACACCGTAGTGCCGGCCCTGGCGACAGTATTCCCACGGGGTTTTGAATAGTTCAAAGAACTCCGCAACCACATCGTGGTCGGCCTCGGCTGCGATCACGCCGATTGGATTAACAGGGCCTGCGGCGGAATCGGATGTCATGGTCAAGCGTGGGGGCAGACAAGTTGAGAAAACAGAGTGGTGAGAGCCTTGAACATAGTGGCTTGGCCCCAGTGAAGCATCGGCGTTTTCGCGGTGACAAAGGGATATTGTCTGTAGTAGAAGTAACCCTCAGGATCCTGCATATGGCGAACCGACCAAGCAGCCACCTTTTCCGCCAAAGCCAGACACTCAGAATCCTGGGTTCCAAAACAAGCCAACGTGTCGATCGACTGCGCCACGCACTGGATATCGACCGGATATGTACGGGTGTTGTAATATTTCGGCCGCCCGCTGTCTTCGAAGAAATGCGCTTTGTAGTACTCCAGCCCCAGCGCTAGGTTCCGCCGGAACTCGCCATCGCCCGAGGATTCGATATATGTATCAAGACTGTCCAGGTTGTAGCCGGTATGAAAATTATCGATCCAATGGTATTTCGGCTCTTCGGCGTACCACCAAGACCCATCGGCGAGTTGTCGCGAGCAACTGTAGACCATCGCCGAACGCGCCACGGCCTGGTATTCCTGGTTGCCGGCGAGTTTCGCGACTCGCGCTAGCAAGCCCGCGCCAAGCATGTTCGCATTGTGGATGGAACTCTGCACGTGCGCCAGATAGCTAATGCAGTCTCCCAGGGATGTCCGTTCCCGCGGCAGATCCATGATCCACCGGCATGCACTCTCGGCGATCCGTAGGAACCACTCGTCACATGTGATCTCGAAAGCCTCCGCGTAGGCATGCCCGATCAGGGCGGTCCAGACGATGATGGGATCGTCTTTGGTATAACCCCCGCCGCGGGATACGAAGTCGAAGTGATTGCTCCAGCTGTGGTGCTGGAAGCGCTGGACTTTGTGTTCGTCGAGCCACTTGAGGCAGGACAACGCCTTAGCTAGGAGGGTCTCATCCCGAGTGGCTTTAAATAGGGTGAGGTATCCCCACGCCATGTAGCCCCGGCCCTTGGTCGAATCTTTCGGCCGCACTCCCATCAAGGGTCGGAGATTGTACGGGCATTGCCTGATGGCCTGCTGCAGTAAACGTTCAGCGAGTTGGTTCCCGAAAGTGAATGCGCGTGCCCACGACGACAGGCCGTCAAACGGCTCATAGCCGCAGTACCCGTGATTCTCCACCCAGGCTTGAACCTTTTCCAGGGCCTGCCAGATGGCCGCCCGCTCGATAGGGTCGCTGTTTTGCCGGAGCCCCGTCAACGACACGCCCGTCCCTAGCCCAGTCGTAGAGCCACTCATTTTGCTGCTCCCAAAAGGTCCGCCACAAGACCGACGAGCGTCGCACGCTCTGCTGACCAGGTGTGAGAGTGATAGACCGCCTGACCCCGCACCGCTGTCTTGTGCGCCTCGACCGGATCCGAATACACCCGCTTGATCTGCAGAGCGAGATCGGCCGCATCTCCGGACTCGAAGAAGAACAGTGAGTCCGTGCTGAAATAGTCCAGAATTCCAGGAGTTCGCGGCGCGATGACCGGTTTTCCCATGGATAAGTACTCCAGAATGCGAGTCGGCGTATTGATATTCGTAAACGCATTCCTCTGGTTTGGAATGATCCCGACATCGCAGGCCTTGATGTCGCCTACCAGCTCCTCCAGACGCCGCGGTCCAAGGTAGTGAACCTTTTCTTTCAAGCTCCTCGCCTCGACATCCGCCATCACTTGGTCCAGGAATGGCGTCCTCTTGCCGTAAATCCTGAGTTCAGCCCGGGGTATCTCCTCTCGCACTCGAGCGAATGCCTGCACTGCGAGGTCCAGCCCGTTCCTCTCCACGATCGACCCGTGATACATCATTATAAATGATCCCTCCCCGTCCTTTCCGGCATCGACCGGCCGGGTCGGGTGAAAAGCGAAGATCACTTCGTCTGGGGCGTTCATGACGATGCCGATCTTCTCCTCTCGGCAACTACGCGCGGCGAAGATTCGTTTGCAGGCCACGTTGACCGTGATCACTTGGTCAGCCCAGGCGAGACTCAGTTTCTCCAGCAAACGAATCATGCGCACGCTGAGGCTGTCTTCTCGTAGACCGAAGATTGTGGTCATGAGCTCTGGCATGGGGTCATGAAGATCCAGGATTACTTTTGCTCCCAGCAGCTTCGGAACTAGCGAACTCAGGACCAGAATGTCCGGCATGTTGTGGATATAAACCAAATCATACCGGCGCTGGAGAGAGCGCAAGGCAAGAATGCCAGCGGAAAGAAGAATGAACTTCGAATAGGTGTACGCGTAGGAGAATGCCCCGCCCCGCTGGTGCTTGATAGGGGCGCGATAAATATCAAGGTCCCCTTTGATCTCTCGTTTCGGATACTTGTCGTCCGCGAGACAAATCATGTCTACCCTCATGCCCTCCTTGAGCAGAGCTTCAGAGGCCCGACGTGGGCGGGGATCGAAGGGATACGGAGAGAAGACAACCATTGCAACACGCTTTCCCTTAAGATGGCAGCGGTGGGCTATGGTTGGAGAAGGAAGATTTAGGGTTTGACGCACTGCGGGATACACAATCGCACACCTTGGGGTTAGACGAAAGAAGTGGCGCCCTCGCGGATCTATGCAACTGCTGCTACACCAACGCGCGTTTCCCTCTCGATCTTCATCTTGTTGGAAGCCTGAATCGCCTCGAGAATGAGGGAATGGTCATACTTCTTCAGGATCTCGATGTTGGGCATGACGCAATGGCCGCCGATGACTCCTGGGAAGTACGTAACGGGCGGAAAGAACTTGATTTCGTCGTAGAACGACACAACCTCATCGTAATCCGCGCCGGTTCGGTCGCAGTAGCGCTCCACTTCCTGCGCCCACGCGATCATCACCCCAAAGTAGGTGGTCTCCGTAAGTTTTGCCAGTTCAGTGGCTTCGGGCGACGACAGCACCTTTGTTTTCAGCCCCACAGATTCAAAATGTCTGGCGGCCTGTTCACCCATTGCCGGATCCATTGCGCCCACAAACTTGGTGTACACTTGGAGGTCTTGAAGCATCCGAACGTGCTTGCCGCGCACCGGGCTGTTCACTACGGCGGCGCCTGTCCTTTCAGCGATTGCTCGCGTCGTGCCGATTCCCACCGTGCTGTCGATGATCGTCAGGGCGGGGCGGAAGATTTGGATGTAGCGGGCAGTCTCCCCAATGAAGTCCTTGATCTGGTAGGGGTAGCAGACGTGCATTACATCCACGTCCTCAGGTGGCTCGATGGGAGAGATGTCCACCCCAACGGTTTCATGGTGCTTTGAAAAGAGGTCAAAGAGAGGTTTTCCCACTTCTCCGAGTCCAACGACAACAATTTTACCTTTCGTTTTCATAGGTCCTCAGATTTCTTTTACTGAATGCGTATCTCGTAACACTCGAGCCGGATTCCCCGCTACAATCGTGTCTGCTGGCACGTCCTTCGTCACCATGCTTCCCGCCCCGACAATCGCCCGCTCACCGATCGTTACGTTGGCCAGAATCGTCACGCCGGAGCCGATCGAAGCGCTTTTCTTCACCAGCGTCGGCTCCACCTTCCAATCGGCTTCTGTCTGCAATTGCCCGTCCCCTGTAGTCGCCCGCGGGTAGGTGTCGTTGATGAACGTCACCCCATGCCCGATGAAGACGTTGTCCTCAATCGTGACCCCTTCGCAGATGAAGGTATGGCTCGAGATCTTGCAATTCTTCCCCACCTTGGCGTTCTTCTGGATCTCCACAAACGCCCCAATCTTGGTCTGGTCGCCGACTTCGCAACCGTAAAGGTTGATAAACTTCGACAGCTTCACATTTTCCCCCAGCTTCACGTCGGGGGCGATGCATACAAATTCGTTCATAGGGTTTCGTTAGTACGCGCCGGAAACGACCGCCTGCGGCGTCTTCAGCAGGATCTTGATATCCATCCATACCGACCAGGAGCGGGCGTACCGCAAATCGAGCCGCACCATGTCGTCGAATTTGACCTTGCTGCGCCCTTCCACCTGCCACAGGCCCGTGATCCCTGGCTTTACCGACAGAAGCCGCCGCTTGTGCCAGGTGCTGTAGCATTCGAATTCGTACGGCACGGGCGGCCGCGGGCCCACCAGGGACATCTCCCCTGTGAGTACATTGAGGAACTGCGGCAACTCGTCCAGACTCGTCCGGCGCAGAAAACTCCCGAGAGGCGTAATGCGCGGGTCTTTCGCCAGCTTGTACACCGCCTTCCCGTCGCCTGTCGACTCCGCCTGCGCCTTCCCCGCGATCAGACGCGTCACGTACTCTTTGTGAATCGTCGAGTCGTTGCCCGTCTTCATCGAGCGGAACTTCAGGAACGTGAAGGTCTTGCCGTACTGCCCGACGCGCTCCTGGCGGTAGAACACCGGGCCCTTCGAGGTCAGCTTCACCGCCGCGGCAATCAGCAGGAAGACCGGAGAGCCGATCGTCAGGGCGCAAAGGCTGCCCGTAATGTCCAACGCCCGCTTCAGCACGTGCGAGCCTCTTCTGCGGTCCATCTCCTGGCTCAGGTCCGGGTGCAGCGCCAGATCCGCCGGGCCCTTCGGGCCTCCCTTGAGGGAGTCCTCCGGGAAGACATGGCAGGAGAGGCGGATCTCGCTCGCCTTCTCCACTCCCAGACTCTCCTCCAGCGTCTCGGACACCCGGTTGAGCAGGACCTCGGACACCGCCCGGGCCTCCCCCTCGATCTCGGTGAAGATCACGCTCAGAACGGAACCGTCCTTGTACCAGCCTTTGATGTCCGTCTCTCTGGTGGAATGGGATAAGACGTGCAGGACTTTGTTCAAAGCCTGCTCCTCTCTGCCGGCCCTCAGTAAGGTATCCGATTCCAGCAGCATGAGCACGAAACGCCGCGACGAACGTTCCGTCCGCTTCCGCTCAATGCACAGCATTCTGGTAAACGCCGCTTCACTGAGAATCTCGTGGCTCGAATGGTCATCGGGGGCGATAACGGTCGCGAGAGAAGTTCGGCTGCGTGTGTTTGCGGCGAGAATGTCTGAGAGCGGCTGACTCATTTCTGCTTCTCCACCCCGGCCGGTACGGAGGGCTTCAGGGTAAGCTACCGCCCTTTCGGTCCCAGTCGGTAACGACTCTCTGGGCCAGCGGGGAGATTGGCTTTGCCGGATAGAGTGCAGTTCGAGGTCCAAACCGCAGCCGCTCTGTTAGGTGACGTGGAATCAACAGGATGGCTGTGCATACAACGATTTGGGATCGGGATTCGAAGGAAACCGTTTTCAGACTTGCTCCCAATTTGTGAGAACATTTGTGAGACAAAGTTCGAACCCGAGAGCGGGGCCTTATACGCAGACGCTATGGAAATTGGCCACCGCTTGGCCTACCGCCCGGATCTGCTCCTCGGTCATTTCGGGAAACATCGGCAGCGAAACTTCCTGCGCGGCCACATGTTCAGAAACAGGGAAGGAACCCGAGCCGTACCCCAAATCGGCATGCGCCGGCATCAAGTGAACCGGAATCGGGTAATGGATCCCCGTCTGCACCCCCTGCGAGTGCAACGAGTCCATCAACTCCTGCCGCCGCGGGGTAAGCACCGCATACACGTGGTAAACGTGGCGGTTGCCGGGCATTTGGGTGGGTAAGGTCAGTCCGCTTTCAGCGAGGGCACTACGGTAGGCGGTGGCATGGGCGCGGCGTGTTTCGGTCCACGCCTCCAGGTACCGCAGCTTCACCCGGAGCACGGCGCCCTGAACGCCCTCCATCCGGTAGTTATACCCCTTGAGCAGGTGATGGTACTTCTTCTCCGCCCCCCAATCCCGCAGCATCCGGATCGTCCGGGTGAACTCGGGAGAGTTGGTCGTCACCAGGCCGCCTTCGCCATAGGCGCCCAGATTTTTACCCGGGTAAAAACTGAAGCAGCCCAGGTCGCCCATCGAGCCGCAGCGGCGGCCCTTGTACTCCGCCCCATGCGCCTGGGCAGCGTCCTCGATCACCAACAACCCACGCCGCCGGGCGATCTCCAGGATCGGGTCCATATCCGCCGGATTGCCATAGAGATGCACCGGCAGGATGGCCTTCGTCTTGGGCGTGATCGCCGCCTCGATCTTCGATGGATCCATGGTGTACGTCACCGGATCCACGTCCACGAACACCGGCTTGGCTCCCGTGTACTCCACGGCGGCCACTGTCGCTACAAAGGTGCAGGGAACGGTGATCACTTCGTCGCCCGGGCCCACGCCCGCGGCGAGCAGCGCCAGGTGCAACGCACTGGTTCCGCTGTTTACGGCGATTCCGTACTTGGCGCCGCTGAAGGCCGCGAACTCCTCTTCGAAGGCCGTTACCTCCTTGCCGAGCACGAACTGGGTGGACTCGAAGACGTTCGAGACGGCCGCGAGGATCTCGTCTTTGATCCCCAAATACTGTTGTTTCAAATCAAGAAAGGGTACATTCATATGGGTCCGTCTCCTTAAGCCACCGCCAGGTTCTGGGCCTTCAACTGCACGGCCCGCCCCTGCTGTTTCATGGATTTTGTCGCCGCCTCGAGGACGCTGACCACCCGCAGACCGGCATGGCCATCCGTAATCGGGGCCTTGCCGGTGTTGATGCAGTCGGCAAAGTGCTGCGCCTCGATGCGCAGGGCTTCGGTGACGTCGATCTGTGGCGAGTAGATGTCGCCGGAACGGTAGCTGACCAGCAGCTTGTAGCGGGATTCGTCGCTGCCGTTCTTGACGGTGACGCCCTTGTCGTAAATCTTCACCTTCTCGCTGCTCTCGATGTCGTCGTAAACAATCATCTGTTTGCTGCCGCCGATCAGGGTGCGGCGGATCTTCACCGGCGAGAGCCAGTTCACGTTCAGATGAGCAATCAGCGAATTGTCGTAAAACACCGTCACGTACGCGATATTTTCGGTCGCTCCGGTCACATGGCCGACGCCGGTGGCGGACACAGCTACAGGGGAGGAAGGCAGGATGTAATCCATGATCGACAGATCGTGAACCGCCAGGTCCCAGATGACATCGACATCGGACTGGAATAGACCGAGGTTCACTCGCGTGGAATCGTAGTAGTAGATATCGCCCAGCGACCCTTTGTCGATCAACTCGCGAATCTTGCGAACGGCGCCGGTATAGACGAAGGTGTGGTCCACCATGAGGATGAGCTTCCGCCGTTCGGCTTCGTCAATCAGCCGCAGGGCGTCTTCGGAAGTCGTTGTCATCGGCTTCTCGACCAGTACGTGCTTGCCCGATTGCAACGCCTGAAGCGCCAGCGGGAAGTGGGTGGACACGGGCGTGGAGATGGCCACTGCGTCAATGTTTGGGTGGTTGAGGATTTCCTGAAAATCCGTCGTGACCTCCACCCCGGGATACCGGCGCTGGACCAGGTCCAGCCGGTCTTGCTTCAGGTCGGAAACCATCACCACCCGGGTGTCGGGTGATTCCACAAAGTTGCGGACCAGGTTAGGTCCCCAATAGCCGTATCCGATGACTCCAATGCGAATCAAATCGCACCTCCTAATACAACTTGCTTTTAATAATGCGGAAAGTAAACACGCCAGTCATGCAGCAGGCACGTCACAGGCCAAATGACCCGGACAGGCGAAAGCTTACTATGTCCGGCAAAACAAGGAGAAGAAAGGAAAATAATTATGAAAGTTCTATGCGCGGCCGTTCAGATCCGGTTTCGGCCCCGCCAGGGACTCGAACAGCCATTCTTCATCCTGCTGGAGAATGACGGCGATTTTGCCCCTCAGTTCCGGACTGGCCGCACGATAGCCGTTGATGACCTTGCTCAGCATCGTTTCGTCCATTCCCAGCAGTTGGGCCAAGCGGTTCTGCCGGATGCCGGCGCGCCACAGTTGCAGCTTGAGATTGGGATACACGTCTGGACCTCCCGTTGTCAGCCGGCGGCGGGCAACGGCAAAGCCGCCGCGCGGATCACCTGGACATCACAAATGTCGATTTCCGTGGATACGGAACGGGACAGCAGTTCCACGGACAACACCAGGCGAGCCTGGTTCTTGATGCGAACCAGCAGCCCCTCGATATCTTTCAGCGGGCCACGCCGGATGCGCACCCAGGCGCCCTCGCGCAGCAACGGATGAGTCTGCAACGGAGCATTGACTTGCAGCAGTCGCTGGATCGCGGCGATCTCTGCTTCGGGAACGGGTTCGATGGAACCCCCGCATCCGAGGATGCTCACCGTGCCCGTTGTGCGCAGAACCGCTACACGAAGCGCGGGCGTGTCTAACAGGCGGGTGAACACGTAGCCGGGAAAGACCGGCACGTCGATCAGTTTCCTGCGGTCTTTCCAGCGATGCACTTCCGTTACAGCGGGCAGGTAGGTTTCCAGTCCTTTCGATGTGAGTTCCATGGCCACCCGCTTCTCAAAATTGGAACGGACATGTACTGCGTACCAGGAGGAACACTCACCCGGAGGCAGGATCATGTTCACGGGTGCATAACTCAGAAGTTCAGACATAGCTTCGCCCTTTCGCTTACAGCGCCTCGTTCCGAAAATTATGAAACCAAACCATTCAACAAATTTGCGTCCGCTCCCGCGGCCGCCGCCAACCTACTTACTTACTCTCCGGGTAATACCCGTAATAGTCACGCATCTTCCAGAGGAACCAATCCTCGGCGCAATTCAACACAACTCCCAACAGCTTGTTCTTTGCAATTGTTTTCAGCACTTTGGCGCAGGACTGCCGCTCGGTGTGATCGGGCCGCATCACCAGGATCGTGCCATCGCACACCGCGTGAATCAAATCGTAATCCGCCACGATACCCATCGGAGTGGAATCAATAATGGCGAAAGCAAACTGCTCCCGCAAATTTCTGGCCAAGTCGCGCCAGGCAGCGGAATCGAGCAGTTCCGCCGGATTCGCCGACGTGCGCCCCGCAGGGAGGATGTGCAGGTTCGGCAGGTTTTCCGTCTGGACAACCGCATCCTGAAGTGAACACTGCCCGGTCAATACTTCGGCCAAGCCCGGAGCATCCTCGATTCCCAGCTTGGGAGCGATGGTGCTGTGCCGCAGGTCGCCATCCACCAGCAAGACTCGTACATCCTGTTTCAAGGCCAGCGCGCCGGCGATATTGATCGCGGTGGTTGTCTTACCATCGCCGGCTCCGGGGCTGGACACCGCTATTACTTTTGGCTTCGCCGCATGATGAAGGATGTTTGTCCGCAGAATTCGATAGCATTCGGCGGTTCGGCGGTCGCTGCCGTCAAACGGCAGGACAGGTTGGGAAGCCCGCGCCCGGATCTTGGCGATGCGATACCCACGGTCATTCAACGGCGGTTCCACGGGCTCCGGTGGGTAGGCCGGCGCCGCCGCGCCATTGGCGCCCGGTTCGTGAACCAGAGCCGGGACCTCAATGACCTGCTGAACGCCGGTGGCTTCCGAATCCACAGCGGCCGGGGCAGGCTGGCCGCGCTGCTCCGTCTCGGACTCAATCATCCGCACCACATCGTTTTCGGTATGCTTCAGCGCGTCGTAGATTCTGCTCATTTCGTTACTTCCGCCTTCCGCATCCGAAATCCGAATTTTTGCGCCCAGCGGCTCAGAAGCGAGATCTCGGGATCCCGTTCTCCGTAGCGCTCCAAGGGAATCTGCTCATGGACATTCGCCGCCGGCGCCGTAGGGACCGATTTTCCGTTCGCGCTGAGAGGAATGGGTTCCACGGACGCGGCCACCGCCGTGGGCCGGGGCGGTACGGTAACAGTTTTTCGGGGCGGTTGTACGCCGCCGGCCGCGCGAAGGTCCAGGTCGCGGACCACCTCCAGAACATCCTCCGGGGCGACCTCGTTGCGATTGGCTCCATAGGCCGAAACCAGCGCGTTATCGCAAATGCCGTTAATAATTCGCGGGATGCCCCGGCTCCAGGAAGCGATCAGTTCCACGGCTGTTTCCTGGAAGGGCAACGGTTCGGCCCCGCCGGCCTTCATCCAGCGGAAGCGCAGGTACTGATGCACGTCCGGCCTGGAGAGGGGTTGTATTTGCAATCGAACGGCGACCCGCTGCTTCAGTTGCCAGAGATCGTCGCGGTTAAGAATGCCATTCAGTTCCGGCTGGCCGGCAAGGACGATTTGCAGCAATTTCTCTTTGGCAGTCTCGAAGTTGGTCAACAGCCGGACCTCCTCGAGGAGGTCCGGGCTCAGCTTGTGGGCTTCATCAATGATCAGGACCGCCACTTTACCCTCGCGGCGGGTAGCCAGCAGAAACTGCTCCAGCCGTAGCAATCGCTGCGCTTTATTGATCGAAACCGGTATGTCAAAGTCGGCCAGCGCCAGTTCGAGAAACTCGGATGGGGTGAGCGTCGGATTGTAGACAAAGCTGGTCCGCATCGCCACGGGCGAGGAATCGAGCAGCTCGCGCAGCCGGGTCGTTTTTCCGGTGCCCGCCTCGCCGGTTAGCACCATGAAGCCCTTGCGCCGCATCACGGCGTACGTCAGTCCGGCGAGCGCCTCGCGATGGGCTGCCGTCCAGAACAATACCGAGGGGTCCGGCGTCATGCCGAAAGGGTTAGTCTTCAAGTGAAAATGCGCTTCGTACATCAGGGCTTCACTTGCCGGAACCCGGTTGCGCCGGGACGCCGATCACGATGTTTGGCACCCGCCCTAGAATCTGTACATGGGGCGGCAGTTCCCATTCCCCGAGGAATTGATCTTTTCGCAGTTCGATTCCTAACGCCCAAGCCAGGCTGAGCACGAGGCCCACGACGACTGCTCCGATGTTCAATACCAGCCGTTTCGGCTTGATGGGCGCGCTGGGAATTCGCGCTGGATCCTGTAAGGTAAACTGCTCGGCCTGCTGCCGGCGTTCCATGTCGGTAGCCATTTCCGCGGACATTTTTTTGTCGAGCAGCGACTTATAGTTGGCTTTTGAAATCTCGTAGTCGCGGGTGACGGCGGCCAGTTCCTGTTCCCGCATCGGCAGACGTTCCACTCGCGCCTGATAATCGGCGATGCTTCGCAAAATCCGCTGCCGCTCAGCTACTCGCGATTCGAGTTCCTTCACCGTAAACGCCAACTGGGTACGGGTTGTCGTCACCCGGGCCTTTTCCTTGTTGAGTTCAGTGCTCATTTCAAACGGCACGGCCGGGTTGATGACCATTTCGGTTGCAGGAGTGCTCTTTTTGGCCACGGGGGAGGCGGGCTTTTTAGGCTGCAAGGCCGCTTCCTCCGCCTCCTGCTGCAATGCGGCTTCAAGCTCCGCCTTGGCGCGCTTCACTTCGGGATGGTCCTCCCGGTAGCGAAGGCGTAGCGCATCCAATTGCGCCTGCAGCGTCTTGGAGTGCGGCGCCGGGGGTGCAGCCGCCGTCGTTGTCGGCGATACATCCGGCCGCACACCGCTCGACACTGTCCTCGGCGCGGACGCCTGCTCCACCGCGCGCATTACCGCCGCCTCGGCCGTCTCGGCCAGCCGCAGCGTGTTTTCGAGCATCATTTTGTTCTGCTCGGCGCGGTTGATGGCGTCCTGCGTTCCCTCCAACTCGGAATGGAGCCTCCCCAGAGTACCCACCAGCGCCGCTTCCTGCTCGGGCAACTCGCCCATACGCTGCATTTTGAAACGGCTCAGGTTGGCTTCCTGCTGTTCCAGGTTCTTGCGGGCCTCCTTTAGCTGACTTTCGAGGAATTGGGATGTCCCTTCCGCCCGCATCTCGCGCTCTCTCAGGTTTCCGGCAATGAACAGCCCGGAAATCTCGTTGACAACTCCGGCTACGATGGTGGGGTCGGGGCCTTCATAGGCCACGCGAAAGGCGCCGGTGGTCTGGTTTGCTCCGGGGCGTGCGCCACCCCAACCTTTTTCCGGAATAATCTGAATGTCGCTCCGCATCTGCTCGATGACCTGTTCGGGGGACTTGGTCTTGCGCAGCTTTGGATAGAGGTTGAACTTGTGGATCAGTTTCTCTAACTGCGTGGCGCTGAGGATCTGCTGGCTGATGGTGGCCAGGTGCTCTTCCACGGGCACCTCGACGGTGGAAGCCACAAACCGTTCCGGTATCTTTTGCGAATCGACCAGGATAAGGGATTCGGCGTGAT
>WBZO01003548.1_pt1 | contig 18045 bp, 16 predicted proteins | sample 5204261 | NCBI WGS metagenome assembly WBZO01 (sample SAMN12412400, study PRJNA552823) | activated sludge metagenome | isolation source: activated sludge from anammox sidestream of wastewater treatment plant... | place: USA: North Carolina | collected 2017-09
TATTTATTCATTCGTTTTATGCCCCGATCGCACTCTTTCTGGAGTCAAACAGTCCCTCACGAAGGCAGGTATTAGCCGAGATAGTAAATCCTGATAACTCATCAGCAGAAATTCAGTCCAAGGATCTCGTGATCGTAAATGCTCCCAGCACATTTTTTCTTTGGTACCACAATCCCATTTCAAAAGTCAGGAACAAGCCGTTTCCACTGCGGATAAGAGTCCTTGCACCTGGCTATGGAGATATCAAAATCACACGAAAAGATGCCAATACTCTGATTGTATTGGCAAACCATGGTTTCTTTCCCCCCTTCAATAAAGAAACTACATCAAACGATGGCCAAAATCCTGCTTTTCACCCGGTATTTGTTTTACAGTGGCTTGAAAGGACTGCAGGATTCCACAAGGATAGGTTACCTCTTAAAAGCATCATTGAACTCCCCGATGTATCGATTGAAATCACAGGGGTCACCGATTTGGGGCCGCCCTCAAAGGCACAGTTCGTTTTTAAGGTACCATTGGAATCGTCAACCTTTCATTGGCTTCAATGGGATTGGAATATCTGGAAATTTAAGAAGTTCCAATTACCATCAATCGGGCAGGAAATCACAATTCCGGGATTCTGGAAGGTTTGAGTACGAAAGGGCCCACCCGATCGGGTCGATTGTGTTCAGTCTTTCGCCTCCGCAAAGGGCGTTGCTCCGGCAACTCGAGAATGCGGCGACTGCCGTTTGCGTCCGCCCTGGTCAACGAACCAAAACCTTACATTTCTGAAGCACCCACCAAGGGAGATAGAGTTTCAGGAATCAGGAATTGTGAAGGGGCTTGACTTGTCAGGTCCTGGAAGGCATATTTCCTCTTTTGGTCGCTGAAAAAAGAGAGGCCAAACCGCCTTTCTGCGAACCAGCTCTTCGAATTGAACGGAGAGAAACGACATATCCCTGCCCCCGTGAGCCATGCGCATCCGGGAGCCGCAAGACCAGAGGGAGAACAGCAATGGCAGTTGTTCGTGAGTTTGAAACTCTTTATATCGTTGTGCCCGAATGCAACGAAGAAGAGCAGAAAAAAGTAATCAACAACCTCAATGAAGCCGCTCTCAAAGCAGGAGCGGAAATCATCAAAAGCGATGTGTGGGGCAAGAGGAAGCTCGCCTACCTGATCAAGAAACGCTCCGAAGGAGTGTATGTCCTTCTGCGCACCAAAGGCCCAGCCGGCATTCCGAAAGAGCTGGATGTCCATATCAAGCGCACTCCGGAAATTCTGCGCCACCTGACTACCACAGTTACCAAACAGCAGCTGAGTGAAGAGGCGCGATTGAGAGACATAGCCAACCGCCGCGCTGAAGATGCACGCCTGGCAGCGGAAGCAGCAGCCAAACGCGAAGCGGAAGCAGCGGCCGAAGCGCTGGCAGCCGATGCTCAGGCAGCGGCTGAACCGGTTATTGACAACCAGCCGACTGAACAGGCTGCGGGTGAATAAACCTCTTTCCTGGAGGCCGGATTCATGATCAATACCATTGTCCTTGTGGGCCGATTGACAGCCGATCCGGATGTTCGTTACACCCAGAGTGGAATCGCTGTAGCCAGGCTGAGTGTTGCGGTCGATCGGAATTTCAAAAATGCCCAGGGTGAAAAAGAGACCGACTTCATCAATGCGGTGGCCTGGCGCAAGGCTGCGGAATTGATCGGCCAGTATGCCTCAAAAGGGAATATGATCGGGCTGCGCGGATCCCTCCAGGTCCGGAAATACACGGACAAAGACGGGAACAATCGGACAGCTTATGAAGTCGTGGTCGAGGACTTTCAGTTTCTCGAGCCGAAAAGGGATGGTTCCGCGGGCGGCAGTGGGCCACGCCCAGGCCCAAAACCGACACCACCTCCACCGGGTGCGTCGCCCTACCAGGACAACATGCCTCCAGAGCCGCCGCCGGATAATTTCATGGATGATGATTTGCCGTTTTAATTATAGAAATAGAAATTGAAAGAAGTATGAAGGAGCACACGGATGACTGACGCAACGAGAACACCCCCACCCCGCCGCGAAGGAGGAAGGCCTCCCCAGCGCCGTGATGGTGATCGTGGCCCCCGCCGGGATATGAGGTCCGATTCAGGCCCGGGACGAGGATACCCTGGCAAGGATGGCGGCCCGGGAAGAAAATTCAGCCGCAGAAAATTCTGCCGTTTCTCAGCCGACAAGGTTGAGTTTATCGATTACAAAAACTACCGCCTGCTGCGTGAAATGGTGACAGAACGTGGGAAGATCAAACCGCGCGGCCAGACCGGAACAAATGCAAAATTTCAGCGCATGTTATCCAAGGCCATCAAGCGTGCCCGTCAGATGGCCCTGATTTCGGCCACCAAAGTTTAAGAAAGAAAAGCAGGCATAGAAATTCATGGCACATCATAAATCCGCAATCAAACGACTCAAAACAAACGAGAAATCAAGAGTGAAAAACCGTGCCGTCAAAAGCCGTTGCCGGACTCTCGAAAAGAAATTCCGCGCTGTGCTTGCGGCTCCAGCCAAAGAAGGCTCTCCCGAAATGCTGCGAGGATTGCAGAAGACGCTGGACCAGGCGGTCAGCCGGGGTGTGATGAAGCCGCAGACCGCATCCCGCAAAATTTCACGCTTGATGAAGGCTCATAATCAGGCTCAGTCCTGATTCCCCGATTACCTTGCACCCGCCGCAGGATTTCACGGCAATCACAAATCCTGCGGCGGTTTTTTCCGCTCGATATTTCGCGATTCTTGACGTTTGCTCAGCTTTTGAAAAAATGAACGGAGTGGTCCCTCAATCCATGCGGGATCCCCGATACCCAAATTCGAAAGGATTATCACAATGGCTTCCATCACATTGAAAGGGAATGCAATCAACACCTGCGGTCAACTGCCCGCAACCGGTTCGAAGGCTCCGGATTTCTGCCTGGTTAAGAATGACCTCTCCACCGTTTCGCTGGCTTCTTATGCGGGAAAGAAAAAGGTGCTGAGCGTTTTCCCGAGCATCGACACCCCAGTCTGTGCGACTTCAGTACGGACCTTCAATGAGCGTGCAGCGGCTCTGGACAACACGGTGGTCCTGAACATCTCCGCGGACCTTCCATTCGCCCAGAAACGTTTTTGTGCGGCCGAAGGGATCGCCAATGTCGAGACCTTTTCGACTTTGAGAAGCTCCTTCGCCAGAGACTATGGGCTTGAGATTGCAGATGGCCCGCTTGCGGGCTTGTGTTCGCGCGCGATCATTGTTCTCGGTGCTGATGACAAAGTCATCTATACCGAACAGGTTCCGGAAATTACCCAGGAACCGGACTATGCCAAAGCCCTGGCTGCGTTGAAGTAGGCTTTGCAGATCCGATCCAATCCAATTGCTGCAACTGAGGAGAAACCTGAATGGACCACCTGAGAACCGCAATACGTGAAATCCCTGACTTCCCAAAAAAAGGGATTCTGTTCCGTGATATCACCACCCTTCTCAAAGATGGGAAGCTTTTTCGTGAAGCGGTCGATATTTTTTTTGACCGTTACGCCACCCGGGGGATCACAGCGGTTGTGGGGATCGAATCACGTGGGTTTCTGATCGGATCGGCTCTGGCTTACCGCCTGGGTTGCGGAATTGTTCCGATACGCAAGGCGGGCAAGCTGCCGGCTGCGACATACACAGCCTCCTACGCCCTCGAGTATGGAGAGGATAAGATTCAGATTCATCAGGATGCGCTCAAGCCGGGTGAGAAGGTGGTCCTTGTCGATGACCTCCTGGCGACCGGCGGAACCATGCGGGCGGCAGTCGAGCTTCTGCAGCGGTTCGATGGCATCGAGCTGGTGGAAGTCGGATTTCTGATTGAACTCTCCGATCTGAAAGGGCGCCAGCAGCTGCCGGATGTCAATGTGTTTTCGGCGATCTGCTATTGAGTGACATGAAGAGGGCAGATATGGCATCTGCCCTCTTTTTCGCTCGATGCCTTATTGTTTCTCTTCGGCTTTCTTTTTAGCTCTTTCTTCGGCTTGCTCGATGCTGTTGGACGGTTTGACCTCGCCGCGGTGGCAGGTGTAGCAGGTCACCTTATCCTTCTCCTCCACATCCTTGAAATAGGTCTCTCTGAGCTCCCTTGTCATTTTCAGATATTTGCGGGCAATGACTTTATGCTCATTTTCATCCGAGGCTTTATCTTTGACATGGCAGAAGGTGCATTTTCCCACTCCCAGGCTCTCAGTGAACATCGCCATCATGTCCTCCAGCTGATCCGGTGAAAGATCGGTCAGAACCTGGACATTTTTGAACTGGGAATCCCCCTGGGTTTTCTCCGGCCAGGCAAAGAATGCAACCATCGTAACGAGCGAACAGACCACCATGAAAACAATTTTATGATTGAGCACAAGCCATCTCCTTCCGGTGCGGCAAAAAAATAGAGGAACCTTGAGCCGGTTCCTGACGAGCTCTTCTTACCCGGAATAGTGTGAAAACTCAACTCCCCTGAAAGATCTTAACGGAGCGAGGCAACCAGACTCGATTTGGGAAGGGATGGATTGGCTATCAGCTCAGCCACCTTGGAGGAAACCTGATTGATGTCGCCTCCACGGTACTGGATATTGCCGACCTGATCGATAACCACAAAAGTCGGAAGCAGGCGGATCATGTAGGGATTGAGCAGGTTGGTCTTCTGTGAAAGGACATGCACATTGTGCCAGTTGTGGGGATGCTGGCGGAGGAATGTTTCAGCTTCAACCCGTCGCTCATCGGTGTTCAAGCCTAGGATCACCAGCTTGTCCTCACCATAAGATTGGCGAATGGAGGCCAGTTTTGGCATTGCCTTGAGGCAGGGGCCACAGGTCCTGCGCCAGAAGTCGAGCACCACGACACGTCCACGGTTGCTGACGAGATCAAAGGAGCTGCCATCCAGTGTCACAGCCGAAAAAACCGGCGCGGGCTGCCCGCCACGCATGACTCCCGCAGCAGACGGAGCCGGAGGCTGGCTGGAGGGAACTGGGGGAAATGCAGTCCCTGGCAACGCCGGCCCATTGGAGCCGATCTCCGGGAAGGACCGGCTGGCGACAGCATCGGTCAGCCCCTGTTGGGAGCTCGCAACCGGCGAAAAAGGATCTTCGATGACAGTCGAACCGGATCGGGCCGCAGAGTCGGGGATGCTGGCGGATTTTTCCTCAAAAGGGGAACTGTGGGATTGCGCTTCACCAAGGGTTGATGAATATCCGCTCCCTTCAGGGAAGGACAATCCATCAGCATCATCGTTCTTCGGAGTCGAACCTCCACCGGCCATCGGCCCCATGGCGATTTCAAGGGGATCGGCCACACGGGTTCGTGTGGTGTCGATGGTGCTGGAAAGATCTTCATCGATGCGATCCATCGATTGGCTGACAGTGCTTTTTGGCTGAGCCAGGGTGTTTGTGAGGGTGTCGCTGGATTCACTTTTGACGATGCCGATATCGGGTGTTGCGGTGGTATCCGGAAGAGGAGATCTCTCGGGGTTGACTGATGGAGGGGCGCTCGGGCTGGCCGGAACATTCCAGTCACGGCCGTTATCAGGCATCCCGCCACCCTCCGATTTCACCGCCTCGGATTCATAAATCTTCCGGTCTGAAGAGGATGGCGATGCCTCCGGGGCTGCCGCTGGAGGATTTCCTGCCAGGGAAGAACCTTCGAGTGAGGCGCCGCTGTCCGCAATAGAGTCTGTGGAAAGCTCTGGCAGGCTGGCCACAGTAGATTGGTTGCGGCCCGTCAGGCTGGCACAACCGGAGAGCACCAGGATGCTGATAAAAAGAAAGATACACATCCAGTTTGATGAGTGTTTCATGATGTCCTCTGCCCACTGAGGTATTTGATGGAAATATCAGGGCCAAAAAAGCCGCACAATCCAGTATACCGGAATTTCATGCCAATATTATCGGCGAAAAAAAAAGAGTATGGAATATTCTCTTCTGTTGGACGATTGAGGGAGCGGGTTATTCATGGTGGGCCTGAGAGGAGTCGAACCTCTGACCTCACGCTTATCAGGCGTGCGCTCTAACCACGGCTGAGCTACAGGCCCCCAGGGAAGATTGCCGAAAAGGTTTCCCGATCCGGAGTAGTGCAAGTTTCATCAAAAAGGAGAAATAATCAACCCCCACCACAACCGTGCGTTTGGACGGTCATTGCTGAGACCTGAATCTCAACACGTCGGGCCTCTACTGGAACTTTTGGCGTCCCTCTACGATGGAGGGCCTGCTCGGTCCCAGATTTTGAAGCCCTTCTACTGATCTGTAGCCTCACAAGACCGACGACACGCGAAGGGCAGGGGTCGATTTTTTCTTCGATCCTCTTTTGTCTCATTATAGCAAAGAACTCGCCGGGTTCAACAAAATCCGAATCGAACTCCGCAATAAAAATAAAATCCCAGTCTTTCTTTTTCAGTTTTCAGGTTAAAATAAGTTCTTGAGATGAGTATCGGCCTTTATCTTTCTCTTTTCACCATTCTTTGTTCAGTCCCGGGGGCCGGGGCATCGAGCTACCGGTCAGGGGATCGCATCCCTCTGATGGACTTTCTCGAAAGCCTGGCGGTCCAGAGTGGATATACGTTGCGATTGCCGCTCGATATCGAGGGGGAGGTGGTGATCCAGAAAGATGTCACCATCGACCCACGCCATGCGCTGAACCAATGGCTCCCCCGCGAGGGTTACTTCTGTTATCTCGAGCCGGACAGCCAGGTGCTGGTGGTCAGTGAAAACCTTTCAAAACAGGCATTCCCGCTGACTGGACCCCAGGCCCGGGGCCTGTTTCGGATGGCTGTTTCGAAGATGGATTCAGCCGGGCTGGATTCAGTCTCAACAGCACTTCGATCGCTTATTGGCCTGGATAACAGGGATCCGGATTTCACCCTCGCGCAAAATCCGGGGCGGCGATATCTTCTGCTGATGCCGGATCGTATCGAGGTGTTTGATTCACGATTTGTGTCGGAGCAGATCCGGAGTTTTCTGAACGAAAACCGTGCCCAGCTTGTGGATAGCCCTCCACTGGCTCTCGAGACCCGGGTTTACAATCTTCATGAGGTCCACCAGGAAGGGCTGTTGAGGGATGTGCTGGCCGAATTTTTCGGCGGTGGAGGATTCATTGAAAACAATGGGGATGGGACTCCCTCGATTCTATATCACACCGACTCGCAGCTGCTCGTCGTTCGGCAGACCTCGAGGCAGCTGATGCGCATCGATGGAATGCTGAAAGATCCCAGGTACAGGATTCCACAGCCTCCGAACAGGCTGGTTCGAAAGGAGATTCGTGTCGCTCCGGAAGGCTCAGAAAAGCTCAGCGATATTTCCCATCGGCAGCTGGAGGTGGAGCGAATGGCACGGATTTTCGAGGTGGTATTGCAGGAAAAAGGGCCATCCAGTCAGGCAGCCGAGGGACGGATTATTCCCGATCCGGATGAGGGAACCATCACTGTAATCGACACGCCGGAAAACATTGCGAGGCTGGATGATTTTCTCGAGTACCGCCCGCGCTCACGTTCTGTGGGTGTCAGTGAAGGCTCTGGTGGAGTGCAGTTCCGGGTGATCGAGGTCAAGCACCGTGCCATCGATGAAATGGCGCGCGCCCTTCAGCATATACCTTTTATTCCATGACCGCGGGCAGAGAAGAGTTCGTAGCCACCTTGTTTTATTGAAGTTATTATTTTTTTTCATCCTCAACATTTTTTATTTGAATTTAGAAGCCATCTGTGCATCGTACTCCGTAAATATTAACAACCTGGATTGGCAAGCAAATGAAATTCAGAAACAGGAGATGAACATGTTGATCCGCCCAGTCGTAAAAATCCGTCAATCAAGCAATGGCACAGGGTCCATCCATCCAGCGGGGCTCTCTCTTCTATTGGCAATCCTTATTCTCCCCAGCCTGGGGTCTGCACAACCTGTATACTATCCGCATACCTCCCACCGGGGCTGTTATGGCGGCGATGGAGTGGCACGAGCCGCTCACGCCTTCGACGATGCGATGCAGCATTTTACGAATACGCTGCTCCAGGAGGAATATTACTCTCACCTGGCGGAGGATGCCAAAGAGGCGGCCCAGCTTTCCTCATTGCTGCATGACAGCGCGGAGCAGGGAGTCGATTGCATAAAGTTGCGCAATGATTACCAGGCATTCAATCGGGCGCTGAATCATCTGCGGATCACTTATGGCACAGAATCCAGAAGGCATCCAAACAGCCATGTCGAGGCCGATTGGAGGGAAATGGGCCAAGCTTATCGCAGTCTCCACCATGCGATTTTCCACTCCGGCGCCTACAGAGGTTTTCGGGCCTGTCCGAATGGTGAAAGTATTTCCTCATCGGCGCTCAAGTTCGCGATCGCGGTAGCCCATTTCCTGTTGACTGCCATGGAAAGGGATCCGAATTCGCACCTGGCTGAAGACCTCAGGGAGATGAAAGAAAAGGCTGAACACCTGCTCAATACCGTTGAGGAAGGAGAAAACTGCCGCCATGTTCAGGAGGATTTCAGCGAAATCAGCAGATACTATGGCCACCTGACAGGCACACTGCGACGGAGTGTCGGCTATGGCTCCCATGAGGATCAGGACTGGCGGGAGCTGGATCAGGCCTACAGGATGCTGGAAAGGGCAGTCAGAGGATGGAGCTTTCAGGCTCCCCAAAATCCTTATCACAACCATTCCACGCCCCATAATCCCGTCAGTCCGGGTTACCATTCCCATCACTGAGGATAGTCTGGAAGAGCAGGGCAAACGCTGCAAAGATTTCCCCTTACTTCAGGCCGGATGAACAGTTAGACTATTGAGAAACACAGCAGGCTCGACACCCCTGACGGAATTTCAGAATAGAATGAATAAAGCCTGTTTGATTTATGTCTACGGATATCAGAGAGCAGAAGGATTTCAGAAGAATCCTTCAACGAAAGGAGAACCCCGATGAAAGCCATGAAAGTAAGTTATCTGTTGGTCTTTGCAGCAATCCCGCTGGCCCTGTTACTGGCAGCGGCACCGGCCCAATCCAGTGATTGGTCGATCTCTCTCTGGGGTGGTGGAGGTGGAGGGTATTATTCCACCAGCCCGTATTATGGCGGGTACTATGGAAACAGTGGTTATTACGGCAATCGTGGCTACTATCCCAACTATCGTCCATATAACCCGGTTGTGCGCCGTGATACTTATGGTGGCGGTGGTTATGCCCCGGATGGAACCTATCACAGCGAGGGTGTTGTGGAAGATCGTCATGCCAGCTACTACTCCCCGGGACGCAATCAGGCGATCACACGCCCGCGGACTTCGGTGCAGTCCTGGAATTATGGGTCTGGCCAGAGAACACGCGAACGAACCAGCTGGATCGGCGCGGATGGACGCCCGCACAGCACCACTATCGATCGCAACACTTATGTGGATCCCTGGGGTAATACCCAGACAGATACTCATGTGACTCTGAAAAAGAAACCTTCTGGACAGGGCGCGAACACTGGAACCAGTGGACCGGCAGCTCCTCCAGCAGCAGCCCCAGCCCCAGCTCCGATGGCACCGCCTGCATCAGCACCCGTTTCGCCCGGAAGCGCCGCACCATCAGCCTCCCCGGGTGCCAGCAACTGAGATTCACCTTCGTTCAACCGATTCAAACAGGGGCGCGTGAAAACGTGCCCCTTCGTTTTTTATGGGAATGGCACTGTGCTGCTTGACCATTCGCCTGTTCCTGAAGCATCTTTGAGGCCATGAACCCGACCGGCGAAGACATCACTCCCATGATGCGGCAATACCGTGAGGTGAAGCGGACCTGTGGGGATGCCATTCTGCTGTTCCGCCTCGGGGATTTCTATGAAATGTTCGAGGAAGATGCCCGAATCGCCAGTGAGGTTCTCGATCTGGCACTGACACGCAAGTTCATCGGCGGGGGGAAGACAGTCCCACTGGCCGGGATCCCCTACCATGCCCTCAACAACTATCTCTTCAAATTGACCCGAGCCGGGTACCGGGTTGCCATCTGCGAGCAGGTCGAGGATGCAAAGAAGGCCAAGACAATTGTCCGCAGGGAAGTGGTCCGGACAGTCACACCGGGAACCCTGGTGGAGGCGGAGGGGATCGAAGGCAGCGAAAACAACTTTCTGGCGGCGATTATCGAAGGCCCCGCGGACTCACTCGGCTTTGCGGTGATGGATGTATCGACCGGTGATTTCAAGGCTACTCACCTGCAGCCGAAGCGTGGGGAGGCCCCGGGGGATTGCACCGACCTTCTCTCCGAGCTGTCCAAGACACGGCCGAGTGAAATTCTTCTTCCCGAGGATATGAGCCTGGAGATTCCTTATCTGTCCATGGTTCTGTGCCGGAATGGGTGTGTGGTCACCCGCCGTCCCAGAGAGATTTTCAGGCCGAGCGAAAGGGATGGATGGAATGAGGGAGATGAAAAGCCGCTCCTCTCGGCCCGGGAGGCGGGTGTGGCGCGGTCGGCTGCGGGTGCGATTTTGGCATACCTGGTCGAAACACACCGATTGGAATCACAGGAGATGGTCCAGCTGGAGATGTACCGTCCCGCCACTTACCTGGGCCTCGATCCGGCCACAGAAAGGAACCTCGAGCTGGTCGCCAATCTGCGCGATGGGGGGAAGAAGGGATCGCTGTTCTGGGTGCTGGACCGAACCCGCACCGCCATGGGGGCGCGTGAACTGCGCCAGTGGATTCTGCGCCCGCTGATGGACCTGGAATTGATCCATGCCCGCCAGGATGCGATTGCCGCGTTCCTCAGTGTTCCTACCCTTGCGCAGGAGTTCAATGAGGCTCTGCGGGAGGTCAAGGATATGGAACGGCTGTTGTCGCGGATCCTTTACCGGACTGCCTCACCGCGGGATTTGAAAGCCCTTCAGTTCTCGTTATCAGCCATTCCACACCTGAACAGCCTGATGGAGAAGATTGGCTTCCAGGCCCAGTGTTCACAGAGCTGGTTTTCGCCTCTGGATGACCTGGAGGATCTCAAGGTGCTGCTGGAGATGGCTTTGGTGGAAGAACCGCCCCAGAACATTCGTGATGGAGGCATCTTCGCCGATGGATACAATGCCGAACTGGATGATCTGCGCTCCATCAACCGGGGAGGAAAAGACTGGATCATCGACCTCCAGAACCGTGAAAGAGGACGCACAGGCATCTCCTCGCTCAAAGTCGGATACAACAAGGTCTTTGGGTATTACATCGAGGTGACTTCGGCCCACCAGCAGAAAGTTCCGCCGGATTACATCCGGAAGCAGACCCTGGTCAATGCGGAACGTTTCATCACTCCCGAGCTCAAGGAATATGAAAACAAGATTCTGACCGCCCAGGAAAGAATCATCGAAATCGAAAAAGATCTTTTCTCCGGGCTGCTGGTGTCGGTTTCACAGTATGCGGAACGTATCCAGGTGCTGGCACGCCGTCTGGCGGGACTGGATGCCCTGCAATCTCTGGCCCGGATAGCGGCTGAGCATGGTTACTGCCGTCCGACAGTCGACCGGGAAGACAGGATCTGCATCACCCAGGGCCGTCATCCCACCCTGGATTGCGCCAACAGGCTCAACCGGTTTGTCCCGAATGATGCCTGCCTCGATCAGGAGAAAAACCAGATACTGATCATCACCGGTCCGAACATGGGGGGAAAATCGACCTACATCCGCCAGGTTGCGCTGCTGGTTCTGATGGCCCAGATCGGGTCTTACATCCCGGCTGCAGGGGCACAGATCGGGCTGGTGGACAGCATTTTTTCACGGGTGGGAGCCAGTGATAACCTTTTCGGCGGGCAATCCACCTTCATGGTCGAGATGAGCGAAACTGCCACAATTCTGCGCCATGCCACGCCGAGAAGCCTGGTGGTGCTGGATGAAATCGGGCGCGGAACCGCGACTTATGATGGCATCAGCCTGGCCTGGGCGATCGCTGAATATCTGCTTGCGGTGGGGCGTGCGGGGGTCAAGACACTGTTCGCCACGCACTACCACGAGCTGGCGGAACTGGAGGACCGGAATCCAAGGGTGAAGAATTATCATGCCCTTGCAGCGGAGCAGGAGGGCAAGGTGACATTCCTTTATCAGGTTGTTCCCGGCAGGAGCGATCATAGCTATGGAATTCATGTTGCCGAACTTGCCGGAATCCCCCGTTCGGTTATCCGCCGTGCGGACAAGGTCCTTCAGCAGCTGGAGTCGGGGGATTTTCACCGACGATCCGCACCGCCGGATGAGCAGGCCATCCAGCTGTCTCTGTTCAGTCTCTATGATGAACCGCTCTCGCAGGAGCTGCGCGCACTCTCTCCGGAAGATATGACTCCATTCGAGGCCCTGCGGGCTCTCGATGACCTTGTCCGAAAAGCTCGTCGGGAAGGAAAATAGGACAAGGCTCCATCCGCCCCTTTCGTCGGCTTCCTCCCACAACCAGAATAAACTGAAGGAGTGATTCGAACGATGAGTTACCAGGATCTGGAGGGAATCCGTGTATGGGGTGTTCCGGATGAAAGCGCTGTGCGCCAGATACGCACCTGCGCGCAGACAGGGGATGTCTTCCAGGCGGCGCTGATGGCGGATCACCACAAGGGATACTCCCAGCCCATCGGTGGCGTAGTGGCATATCATGATATGGTTTCTCCCTCGGGGGTTGGCTATGACATCGCCTGTGGCAACAAGGCGGTCAGGACTAATCTTCATCTCAAGGACATCCGGAAGGATCTGCATCGGATACTCGATGAAATTCAAAAACAGGTGGCATTCGGGCTGGGCAGGACTTCGAATAAGCGAATCGACCATGAGCTGTTTGATGACGAATCCTGGAAAGAAGTGAAACCCTTAAAGGGGTTGTATGATCTGGCACGCAGCCAGCTGGGGACAGTCGGATCGGGAAATCACTATGTCGATATCCTGCAGGATGTTGCCAGCGGGGAGATCTGGGTGGCGGTTCATTTTGGCAGCCGGGGTTTCGGGCATAAAACCGCGACAGGCTTTCTGAATCTGGCTGGCGGGCGTGCTTTTGATGCCAAACCACCGGGTGAAAGCATGGATCAGCCCCCGACTCTGTTTTCGGTCCGGAGCCAGCTGGGGCAGGATTACCTGAGGGCCATGTCCCTGGCGGGAAGATATGCCTATGCCGGGCGGGATGCAGTGATTCAGCAGGTGCTGGATCTCCTCGGGGCTGATGACACCTTTTCAGTCCACAATCATCACAACTACGCCTGGAAAGAAGAACACAATGGCCAGGAGGTTTATGTGGTTCGCAAGGGGGCGACTCCCTGTTTTCCTGGACAGCTGGGATTTATCGGAGGATCCATGGCGGATATCTCTGTGGTGGTCCGTGGAAAAGATTCAGCCGAGTCTGCGCTGGCGCTCTACTCGACAGTCCATGGTGCGGGGCGGATCATGAGCCGCACTCAGGCTGCCGGGAAGATGAACTGGAAAAAGAAACGGCGCATTGGAGGAAGCATCACACGGGAGCAGATGCTCCGCGCCCTTCGGGATTATGGTGTCGAGCTGCGCGGGGCCGGAACCGATGAAAGCCCTTTTGTTTACCGGAAGCTTGAGGATGTGCTCGATGCCCACAAGGACACTCTCGATATCCTCCATGTCCTCAAACCAGTGGGGGTTGTCATGGCCGGCGAGGATGAATATGACCCTTATATGGATTGAAAATCTCTGTGGCTGAAAACTTCACTCATCACTGGCAAGCACGCCATATTCATGCAGCTTGCGGATCAGGGTGCGGCGCCCGATACCCAGGCTCTGGGCGGTCTGGGTCCGGTTGCCCGAGCACCGTTCCAGGGTGCGCAGGATGTATTCCTTTTCAACATCGGCCAGCAGAGTGCCCATGGGAATCTGGATGCCTTTGCTTTCGCTGCTCAATGGACCGAACTCATGCAGATCGGAAGCCAGAACCTCCTTTCCGCTGTTCATCAGGACCAGGTGCTCGATGAGATTGCGCAGCTCGCGCACATTCCCCGGCCAGGAATAAGCCTGAAGGACCTCGAGGGCTTCAGAGGAAATCGCAATCGAGGGTTTGCCGTTCTCCTGGGAAAATCGGCGGTTGAAAAAGTCGACCAGGAGGGGAATATCTTCCCGGCGCTCACGGAGTGGCGGGATTGTGAGGGTCACCACCTTCAGGCGGAAGTAAAAATCCTCCCGGAAAGAGCCTTCATCCACCTTCTTTTTCAGGTCGGCATTGGTGGCGAAAATCATCCGGGTATCGACCCGCAGTGTCTGATTGCCTCCGACCCTTTCAAACTCTTTCTGTTCGAGCACCCGAAGAAGCTTGACCTGCACATCGAGGCTGAGTTCTCCGATTTCATCGAGGAAGATGGTGCCCTTGTCAGCCAGTTCGAAGCGCCCTTTGCGCTGGCGAATCGCGCCGGTAAAAGCCCCGCGCTCATGGCCGAACAGCTCGCTTTCAAGCAGGTTCTCATTGAGAGCGCTGCAGTTGACCTTGATGAGGGGCTGGTCACGGCGGGTGCTGAGGCTGTGAATGGCTTCGGCGATCAGCTCCTTGCCGGTGCCGCTTTCACCACAGACCAGAACAGTCGCACGGGTGGGAGCGATCTTGCTCACCTCCTCAAAGAGGCGGTTCATCGGTTCGGAAAGGCCGACCAGCTCCCTGAATCCATCTTTTTCCTGAAGGCGGGCGCGGAAGTATTCGTTTTCCGAAAGGAGGTTGCGGTGATCCAGGACTCGGCGAACCACCAGCTCGAGCTCATCGAGGTTGACCGGCTTCTGGAGATAATCGACCGCCCCCAGGCGCATGGCTTCGACCGCCATCTCGATCGTGCCATGCCCGGTGAGCACGATGACATCGGTGGACTGGTATTTTTCCCGGCATAGCCGCAGGAGCTCCATGCCATCGATATGGGGCATGCGGATGTCGGTGATCAGAAGATCGAAAGTCCTCTCGGCCAGGCGCTTGGAAGCCTCGAGGCCATCCGCAGCGGTTTCGACACGGACTCGGTCCTCTCCAAAGGAGGTCCTCAAAGCCTCGGCGCACCCCTCCCGGGCGTTTTTTTCATCATCGACAACCAGTATCGAAGCGGCCATATCGTGCCAGAGTATCTCGACAGTTCATGTTTTTCCCCTGTGGCGCAGGGGAATTATATCCAACGGTATGCTCACAGGTTAGTCAAGGCAGCCAGAGGAGACAACACATGCACATGAAATCTCAACCCGGACCAGCTGCTTGATTACTTGCCGGGAGGCGGGGGATCCATGGCGCAACGAAACCCGGTGAAGGGAGATCGATAACGGGGAGGGCGCGCTTCTCGATACTGGCAGCGCAGAAAAGCCGGATGCCCGATGATCCAGGCTCCCCCTCGAAGGACACGCCGGATTTCACGGGATGAGGCCGGTTTCCCGTAACCATGAAAGATATCCTGAACCCACTCCATCACATTTCCAGAAAGGCTGGCGATTCCAAAGGGAGAGTATCCTTCAGGGAAAATATGAACCGGGGCCGGACCAGCATAGCCATCATCTTTTCCGTTTTCGTTCCAGTTGAGAGCTGACGGGTTCCAGTCATTGCCCCAGGGGAAAAATCGCCCATCACCCCCTGTGGCGGCGTATTCCCATTCGGCTTCCGTGGGCAGGCGTTTCCCCGCCCATTCGGCATAGCGGCTGGCATCCTCCCAGGAGACCCGGGTGGCTGGGAAAAGCTCATGCCCATTGGGAAAGGTATGATTCGGGTCGAATCGCGCATACAGCTCCTCGGTGACTTCGTACCTGTCGAGGTAAAAGGGCTGGAGGGCCACTTCTTGCTGAGGGTGCTCATCCGGAAACCCTTTGCCATCCGGGGAACCCATACGAAATGTTCCGCCCGGGATGAGGACCATTTCAGCGCCATCCGGCCCGGTCAGGAAAGCGGGTGGCGGGTCATCAGCGCAGCATGGGGTGAGATCCGAACAGGATAACAGAAGGACAAGGGCTAAGGATTGGATTTGGAAGGAGGTGCAAATTTTCCACGCTAACCACGGAATGCTTAGAAAGTCCATTTTCCCAGGAATCGTGTTGTCCATTCCTCATTGGCAGTCCAGGGATCGAGGGAACACTGCCAGCCGGAATAACACGACACAGCGATCAGAAGACACAGGAAGATCCATCGCCACCCGGTCAGGAAGTTTTTCATCGCAAGGATCGAGAAGAAGGCTAAGGCTGGAGTGAAGAACATGAACCAGCGGAAGCCATAACACATGCCCCCATAATTATTGGTCTGAAAGGTATAAAAAAGCATCCAGAAAGCGGTCAGAAAGACCAGTGTTCTCATCTCCCATTTGAGGGGGCATCCATCCTGCTTCACAAATGAACGGCAGAACCCCACAAGAGAAAGAACCAGGACAGGGAACAGCGAGAACAGACCCTTCCTTCCGATGCTGAGGTGGAGGAAATACAGCCACTTCGGTTCTTCGAGAGCATCGAAACCACCCATCTTATCCCAATAGGAGCCTTTGTAGTGGTAGAGCTCTTTCTTCATATAGATTGGAATGAAATCGCCCGTAATGGACCAGGTCAATGCAAAATGAAGCGCCAACGGGGGAATAGCCCCGAGCAGGAACCAGCTCAGGGTCTGTTTCGGAAAAAAGTAAAAAAGATAAAAAAACAGAGGGGCACAGAAAAACAGACCGGGAAGATCGAAGGTCGGCAGCAAACCGGCACACAACCCGATGAAAATGAAATGATACGGCCGTGGCTGGATTTTACCATGAACCAGAGAGACTGCCTGAACCATCGAAAAAAAGAGGAAAAACCCTGAGGGGACATGGTTGTTCAGAGTCCTTGAAAACCCCCACAACTGGTTCCCGAACAGGAGAATGATCATTCCTGTCATCAGAAGGAGTGGGTTGTCAATGAAACGGGGGCCACTTTTCAAAAAGAACCAGGCTATTCCGAGAAAGGGCAGGGCGACAAAGGTAAAGGTCAGGATCCAGACCAGGAAGGGGCGTTCGGATTCATCGGAGAAATCCAGTCCGAATAAGTTTTTCAGCAACCAGTATTCACCAGCCATCAGGAATGTCATGACCGGAGGTTTGGTCGAGTAGGAATGCCCCTCCATGACCACCCGGTCAACAATCGGTGTTGCAGGGCGTTTGCCGCGGGGGGGTTTCATGAGGAACGGGCTTTCATCGATGATCCAGGTGCCGCGTTCGACAAGGCTTTCGATAGCGGCAAAGCGGGACATGTCATTGTCGAGCTGGGCCGAGGGATAAATGGCAAAGGCGAGGAAGACAGCCATGATGAAGATCAGAAGCCATCCGAGCTTTTCCACTGGAAAAGTGGATACATTCATCTGGCTTTTTGGGGCTGTCTCCATGGGTCCTGATCCGGGGCTGTTATCTACATCGCTGTGATGTTATAGCCGCAGTCCACATAGATTACCTCACCGGTGATGCCCCGGGATAGGTTGCTGGCCATGAAAAGGGCCGCATCGGCGACTTCCTCGGTATCGGTATTGCGCCGCAATGGGGCACGGTCGCGTGCATATTGAAGCATGGTGGTGAAGCCGGCGACGCCACGTGCCGCAGAGGTGTTGATCGGTCCCGGAGACAGGGCATTCACCCGGATATTTTCCGGGCCGAGATCCGCCGCCAGGTAACGCATATTGGCTTCGAGGGAGGCCTTGGCGACCCCCATGATATTGTAGTTGGGAACCACACGTTCACTGCCATGGTAGGTCATGGTCATGATGCTGCCCCCACCCCTCTTTAACATGAGTGGGCGGGCGGCCCGTGCTGCAATCGTCAGTGTGTAGGAGCTGACTGTATGGGCGATCTGGAAACCCTCACATGAAGTGTCGAGGTATCTTCCATCCAAATCTTCCCGGAGAGCATAGGCGACACTGTGAACCACAACATCCAGCCCGTCGTGCTCTTTATCGATGGAGGAAAAGAGGGCATCCACTTGTGCAGGCTGGGTGAGATCACAGCAGAAATGGGAGCAGTTCTCGAGTGAAGCGCACATGGCAATCATCTTTTCGGCAAACCGCTCATCCTGGTAAGTCAGGATGACTTTGGCTCCTGCTTCTGAGAATCGCTTGCCGACTGCCCAGGCGATACTCCATTTATTGGCAGCCCCCAGAACAAGGGCGATACGTCCTTC
>WBZO01003550.1_pt1 | contig 18041 bp, 9 predicted proteins | sample 5204261 | NCBI WGS metagenome assembly WBZO01 (sample SAMN12412400, study PRJNA552823) | activated sludge metagenome | isolation source: activated sludge from anammox sidestream of wastewater treatment plant... | place: USA: North Carolina | collected 2017-09
GGCGTGCTGCGGCCGTTCTTCACCTGCGTCCGCAGGATCTGCTCCTTCTGCGCATCGTCGAGCGCCCAGTACGTCTCCTTGCCGATGTCGATGCGGTAGAGCGGGGGCTGCGCCAGGTAGATCCGCCCGGCCGCCATCAGCTGCGGCAGGTGCCGGTAGATGAAGGTGAGCAGCAGCGTGGCGATGTGGTTGCCGTCCGAGTCGGCGTCCGCCAGGATGATGACCTTGCCGTAGCGGAGCTTGTCGAGCTCGAAGTTCTTGCCGAGCCCGCAGCCGAGCGCCGTGACGAGGTCCGACAGCTCCTTGTTCTCGAGCACCTTGGCGAGCGAGGCGCTCTCGGTGTTCAGCACCTTGCCGCGCAGCGGCAGGATCGCCTGGCGCGCCCGGTCGCGCCCCTGCTTGGCCGAACCGCCTGCCGAGTCGCCTTCCACGATGAACAGCTCGCTGTTCTCGGCGGAGGAGTTCGTGCAGTCGCTCAGCTTGCCGGGAAGGTTCAGTCGCGACGAGGTGGCGCTCTTGCGCGACACCTCCTGCTGCGCCGCACGGCTCGCCTCGCGTGCGCGAGCGGCGAGGATGATGCGCGCGACGATCGACTCGGCCACGCTGATGTTGTGGTTGAGCCAGTGCTCGAGCGCGGGCCGGACCACGCCGTCGACGGCTGACAGCACCTCGGGGTTGTTGAGCCGATCCTTGGTCTGCCCCTGGAACTGCGGCTCGGCGATGAACACGCTGAGGATGCCGGTGAGCCCCTCCCGGATGTCCTCGGCGGTGAGCGTCACCCCCTTGGGCGAGAGGTTGTGGGTGTCGATGAAATTGCGGACCGCCTTGCCGAGGCCTGCACGCAGCCCGTTCTCGTGCGTGCCGCCCGAGCCCGTGGGGATGCCGTTCACGTACGAGCGGATGTGTTCGTCGGTCGCCTCGGTCCACTGCATCGCCAGGTCGAGGCGCATGCCGTCGTCCTTGGTGATGGTGAAGATCGCCTCGTGCACCGGCTTCTGGCTGCGCTCGCCCACCACCTTCTTCAGGTAGGCGACGAGGCCCTCCGCGTGCTCGTAGACGTGCCGGGTCTTCGAGGTCTCGTCCTCGAAGGTGACCTTCAGCCCCTTGTGGATGTAGCTGGCCACCTCGAGCCGCTCGCGGATGGTGGCCGCGTCGAACTCGATCTTCGGGAAGATCGTGGCATCGGGATGGAAGTAGACGGTGGTGCCGGTGCCGCGCGCCGGTCCGACCTTCTTCAGCGGCCCCTCGGGCCGCCCCTGCCGGAACCGCATCTCCCACAGGGCGCCGTCCCGCTTCACCTGCGCCACCAGTTCCTTCGAGAGCGCGTTCACCACGCTGGCGCCCACGCCGTGAAGGCCGCCGGCCGTCTTGTAGTTGCCCTGCTCGAACTTCCCGCCGGCGTGGAGCACGGTGAAGATCACCTCCAACGCGCTCTTCTTCGTCGTCGGGTGCCTGTCCACCGGGATGCCGCGGCCATCGTCCTCGATGGTGATCGACGAACCGTCCTCGTGCAGGGTGACCCGGATGTTCGAGGCATAGCCGTTCATGGCCTCGTCAATCGCGTTGTCCAGCACCTCCCAGACGAGGTGATGCAGCCCCGCTGAGCCGACACCACCGATGTACATCCCGGGCCGCTTGCGGACCGGCTCGAGCCCTTCGAGGACGGTGATGTCTTTCGCGGTGTAGTTCGCCGATGCCATGTATATACTTCTGCTCTTTTGGGACCCTGCCCTATGCGGCGCGTGCTGTTGTGGTGTCTCACGATTGTAGCGGCATTTGAGCTGCGTGCTTCCGCTGCGACGCTGCCGACGACGCGCGTACCGGTGACTTCGCCGGTGGCCGAACTCGCGGCGCGGGTCGAGATGGATCCGGACCGCGATCACGCCCGTTTCGTCCACGAGCTGATCCGTCGCCTCTATTCGCCTCCGCCCACCCGCGCGGTCCCTGTCCGCCTCGTGCCTGACACACGCGGCGCCACCGGTACGCCCCTGCTGGTCGACCTGCCCTTGACGCCCGAGATCTGGAGCACGTCGATCTTCAGGGCGCCCGTCCCGGCGGAACGGCTCCTCGCGGCCATCGTGGTCGATCGGCGCGCTGCCCTCCTCTGCCGCGGGCTGCTCGCGACCGACGATGAGACGCTGGTGTTCTACGGCGAGCACCCGGCGCTGCTGACCTTTCTCTACGAGCAGGCCTCGGGCGCATTCGCCGCATTCGGCGGGGCGGTCCACGTGCACGACGGGCGTGTCACCGTTCCCGGTGGGCCGGAGACCGAGCCCCTGTGGGACGCGGCCGTTCAGGCACGCGTGACCGACCCGCAGGCGTTCATCCGTGCGCTGTTCCTGGAGCCTGAGGCGCGGTCGGCGTACGTACTCGACGTGCTCGACGCGGCGGGACCTGCCGCGCGGGCGTTCGCACTCGGCCTGTGGATAGGTGATGTGCCGCTGCGCACGCGCCGCTTCGTCGCGCTGCACCAGGCGGTGCGGTCGTCGTACCGGGAGTGGCACGTGAGCGAACTGCCGTTCACTCGCCCCCTGAACGATCTCGCCATCCTGCTCTTCCGGATCCGGACCGCTCCAACCGGTGAGCCGCAGACGCCGGCGCTGCGGCGGTTCTGGGCGGGTGTGCTGCATGCGAGCGAGACCGCGTCGGCACCCGGCGACGTGCTGCCCGACACGCACACCCTTGTCGATGCGGCGTGGCTGATCGAAGCGATTGCGGGCGACATGTACTCGCGCGGCGACCGGCTCGATCAGGTCACGTTCGGCCAGCGCGTGTTCGGGGGACGCCCTGATGCGGAGTCGGACACCGTGGCGGCGCTCCTGCGCGAGATGCCGGCGCGTCGGATGCTGCTGTTCGGGCTCGAGCGCGTGGGCGTGACCGACCCGACCGTTTACCAGGCGGCCCTGGCGCAGACCCACGCCGTCGGCCCTGGCGCGGAGCGCTTCTGGACGCTGGCCCAGTTGCAGGGTGCGATGGCGATCGTCGTTCGCATGCACGGGACGCGAAGCCTGGACGCGGCCGCGGCGCGCACGGCCCTTGACGCCCTGTTTGCGCTGCCGCTGCACGAGGGCGAGTTCAGGGGAGCGCTGCTGGACTGGTTCGAGTCGGCCCTTGCGCCGCACCTGCCGCGCGTGGGCAGCTGGCAGTCGCGGGTCGTTGCCGGCGTGGCCGGCGGACCCACACCCGGCGATCCGCGCGTCGAGTGGGAAGGGCAGGCCTATCGGCTGGACCTGGCGTTCGCCGAGCGCCACCGCATCGAGGAGATTCAGTCGCACCAGGACGGGCCCGACCTCGATGCCGCGTTTGCGATCGTCCGGCTGGCCCGCCGTGCCCGTTCGGCCACGACCGCGGACGAGGGGCGCTCGCTGGCGGTGGAGGCGCAGCAGGCGCTCGCCACCTACGGGCTCATGCTCGTGCGTCCGCCGAACAACGTGATGGCTCCGGGCGTGCCGGTGCCACGCGACGGGCGCGACTGGCTGGCGCGGGCCGCTGACGACCTGGCGCGGGCCGCACGGAGCGCCGACCTCCGGCGGGTGGGTCGCGCGGGCGATGCGCTCACGGCCCTCGGCGACATGGTGCTGGGCCACGCGATGCTCTCGCTGGTCTATGCCGTCCACCTCGGGGATCCCGGCGGCCCGGCGCTGCTCGGTGGCAGCGTGGCGCTCCGCCACGACTTCGGGTTCAGCCGCCGCGACGGCGAGGGGCGCGCCCGCGGACCATGGGCGATGCCCCGGCAGGACTTTCAGCCCGGGGTGCCCTGGCACGTGGTGGGGTCGCTCATCGGGATGGATGTCGGGCTTGCCCCCCTGAATCTCCGTCGGCTCAGCATGGATGCACTGCCCTCGCCACCGCGGCTTCAGAGCATCGAGCGCGAGGCCTTTGCGGTCAATGCCGCCCTGCTGAACGCCCGCGACCTCACCGATACCGATCGTGACCGCATCGCTGCGGCCATCGAGCGGGGCCGCCAGCGCGTGCGGCGGCTCACCGGGAACCCCGATGCCTGGCTCACGCTGGAGCGTGAACTGGGCCCCGACGGATGGCGCGGCCGTTCCCTGCGATGGGTACTGCAAAACGCACCGGATTCGTTGGAGAATCACCTCTCGCTGGCCGATTTGCTGGTGCTGGGTGACCCGGCGGCAGCAGTGGCATCGTGGGGGACGAGCGGCATACTGTCGCAGGGCTGCGTGTGCACGCGGTTTCCCGGACCACGTGACTGGCGGATTCTCTCGGGACGGTCGCAGATGGCCATGATGGCGGCGGTAACGGTGGACATGAATCTGGAGCTGGCGTCGCGCCTGGCAGCCCTTCGCCTGCCTGCCGCCCTGCTGCCGTCTGTCCTGTCCACGGCCATGCAGGACTACGTCGACCGTGTTGGCTCGGTCGACCCGGCGGATCGCGAGCCGCTGGTGGCCTATCCCCGGACGATCGGCCGCGGTGCGATGGCGGATCACGTGGCTGCGGCCGCCACGCTCGACGGGCCGCTGGTGGCCGAGGACCAGGAGGCGACAGAGCGCTGATGTCCAGTGGCTCGCGCGCACTCCTCGTCGCGGTCACGGTGGCGCTCGCCTGTCGCGTACTCGCGTTCGCCAGCGGGCAGGAGCCCGCGGTGACGCCCGTACCCACACCCGCGCCGGGTGTGTCCGCAGCAGCAGGCCCGACCCCGGCGGCTGTTCCGTCGGTCACCACGCCGGCCATGCCGGTGGCCATCACGTCGCCAGCCGCCGACGCCTACGTCAGCGGCGTGACCCGGCTGCGGGCCGCCATCGACCCGAGCCTGACGCCACAGTCGGTCACCTTCTTCGTCGACGGACGCCAGTTCTGCGCCATCACCGAACCGCCCTTCGAGTGCGAGTGGGACGCGGGCTCCACCATCAGCGCCCATCTCATCCGGCTCGTGGTACAGCCGGTTGACGGCGACCGCCTGGTGAAGACGCTGCGGACGAAGGGCATCGGCTACGCCGACCGTGTGAACGTGCAGGCGATCCAGGTGACCGTCACGGTGTCCGACGATGCCGGCCGGTTCATCGGCGGCGTGCAGCGTGGCGCGTTCAGGGTGTACGAGGACGGGAAGCCGCAGCCGATCACCTACTTCGCGTCGGAGGACGTGCCGCTCGAACTGACGGTGGCGGTCGACATCAGCGGCAGCATGACCACGTCGATGCCGAAGCTGAAGAAGGCGGTCAAGGACTTCCTGCTCGCCGTGCCGTCGAAGGATCAGGTGACGCTCCTCGGGTTCAACGACAGCGTGTTCGCGCTGACGCGCAAGCAGACCGATCCGATGGAGCGCGTGAAGGCCGTCGACCGGCTGGCACCGTGGGGCGCCACCGCGCTCTACGACGTGATCATGCGCGCCGTGGACATGCTCGGCCGCCAGATCGGCCGCAAGGCGCTGGTCGTGTTCTCGGACGGGGAGGACCAGGGGAGCCACGTGTCGCTCGAGGACGTGGAGCGGAAGCTGCAGGCCAGCGACGTGACGCTGTACATCATTGCGCAGGGCCGCGGCATCAGCCAGGACTACCTGCGGAAGACCATGCAGCGTCTGACCGTGCCCACCGGCGGCCGCACGTTCACCACCGACAGCATCGACCAGCTGCACGAGGCGTTCGAGGACCTCCTCGAGGAGCTGTCCAACCAGTACCTGCTCGGGTACCAGCCGACCAACGCCACGCGCGACGACACCTGGCGCGAGATCAAGGTGCAGGTCGACGGCTACCCCAACGTGCGGGCCCGACAGGGCTACCGCGCCGCACCTATCAAGTGATGCGCTGGCAGCTTCCTGCGTTGGTCGCCGCGGCCTGCCTGCTGTCGTCCGTTCCGGCACGGGCCCAGGCGCCGGACCAGCCGGTCTTCCGTTCGTCGGTCGAGCTGACCTCCATCGACCTGACGGTCGTCGACGACCGGGGACGGGTGGTGACGGACCTGCAACCCGGCGACTTCACCGTGCGCGTGGACGGTGACCCGCGACGGGTGGTGAACGCCGAGTGGATCGGGCTCGACACGAAGGAGTCTGCCGCGCTGCCTGCGGCGCCCGTCGGCTACTCGGGCAACGAGAACCAGACGGGCGGCCGCCTGATCATGCTGGTGGTGGACCAGCCGAACATCAGGTTCGGCGGCACCATGGCCATCCGGCGCGCCGTGAACGCCTTCATCGATCAGCTGCAGCCATCGGACCGGGCGGCGGTGATCGGTATCGGCCAGGGGGCCGCGTCCACGCCGTTCACCGCCGATCGGGCACGGCTCAAGAGGGCGATCGAGCGGCTCGTCGGCCAGTACCAGCCGTCGTTCCTGTCCTCGTTCACCATCTCCACCTCCGAGGCGCTGCGCATCCAGCGCAACATGCCCGGTGTGTTCGAGGAGGTGGTGGCACGCGAGTGCAACGCCATGGCCGGTCCCGCATTCGAGGCCTGCATGATGGAACTGCAGGGTGAGGTGCAGCAGCGGGCCATGGAGGGGGTCAGCAACGGCCAGCACACGATAACCGTGCTGCGGGCACTGCTGAACGCACTGACGACCATCGACGGCCCCAAGACAATGGTGATGGTGTCGGAGGGATTCCTCATCGACGACCAGCGGCAGCCGGTCATCGAGCTCGGGGCGCTCGCGGCGGCCTCGCGTACCAGCATCTATGCCCTGAAGCTCGACGATCAGCTCTTCGCCAGCATGGCGTCGGAAGCCCGGGCACCGGTCGGCATCATGGACGACCGCTACCTGCGGTCCGAGGGGCTCGAACTGCTCGCCAGTGCCTCGCGTGGTGCGCTCTTCAACATCGTCGGGACCGCCGACGGCGTGTTCCAGCGCATCGCGTCCGAGCTGTCGGGCTACTACCTGCTCGGCGTGGAGTCGAACCCCGCCGACCGCGACGGCAGGACGCACCCGGTGCGGGTCGAGGTGAACCGCAAGGGGCTCACCATCCGCGGCCGCCGCGGCATCGTCACGCCGGTGGACGAGGGGAAGCCGAAGAGTGCCCGCGACGTGGTCGTGTCCGCCGTGAACACGCCGCTGGTGATCTCCGCGCTGCCGCTGCGCGTGGCCACGTTCTCGCTGCAGGGGCCGGAGCGCGACAAGGTGCAGCTGCTCGTGCACGCCGATGTCGGCACCGACTATGTGGCGCCGCAGAACGTGACGGTCGGCTATGCCATCACCGACAGCGACGGGCGCATGGTGGACAGCCGCGTGGGCGAGGCCCGCCTGCCCCCGGTGATGAACGGCGTGCCGTCGGCGCTGCAGTTCACCGGCGGCGCGAGCCTCCCGCCAGGGACCTACACGCTCAAGATGGCGGTGAACGCCGGTGACCGGGTCGGGAGCGTCGAGCACGAGTTCACGGCCGGCATCGCCGATGCCGCTCCGTTGAAGGTCAGCGACCTGATGGCTGGTGGTCCGCTGAACGGGGCCGAGGACCTGCTCCAGCCGACGATCGGCTACGACGTCGTGTTCGGGACCGTCCAGGGCTACCTCGAGACATACGGTGAGGGGGCCTCGGCCGCGAAGGCGCGCTTCGAGCTGGCCTCCTCCGAGACCGGAGAGGCGCTCGTGGTGCAGGAGGTGCCGGTGCGCTCCGCCTCAGGCGGACGTCGCGGCATCTTCTCGAAGGCGCTGCCCGTGAGGCAGCTGCCGCCTGGGAAATACGTCCTCAGGGCGGTGGTCACGCCGGAGGGCGCTGCGCCCCGCACGCTGACGCGGGCATTCGAGGTGTCGGCGCCAGCCGTGCTGATGACGGCGGCCGACAGTGGTTCGGTGCTGTCGACGGCGGACGTGTTCCTGCCCGTGGCCGACCCGATGATGGCGCGGCCGTTCGACAAGGCGGCGCTGTCGGGCGCCGAGACGCTGGCCGCGTTCCGCGAGCGGGTGGCGGTCCCGGCGAGGGCCGCCTTCGACGCCGGCGTGGCTGCGCTGGCATCGGGCGACTACACCCGCGCCGAGTCGAGCCTCAAGTCGGCGCTCGCGACCGACGCGGAGAACACCTCGATCCTGGTCTACCTGGCGGCCGTGTTCGCGGCGGCCGGGCGCGATGACCAGGCGAGCGGTGCCTGGCAGACCTCGCTCATCGACGGCTCGGACGTCCCCGAGATCTACGAGTGGCTGGCCGACGCGCTGATGCGCGACCGGCGGCTGGGTGAGGCGCGGGCGATCCTCGACGAGGCGATGACGAAGTGGCCGGGCGACCTGCGGTTCGTGAAGCCGATGGCCATCGTGCTGGCCACGTTCGGGCAGGGGCCGCAGGCCGTGCGGCTGATTGCCCGGCACCTCGAGGCGCACCCGGACGAGGTGGAGACCCTCCAGCTGGCTGTCGAGTGGATCTATCACCTCCGGCTGGCGCGCGCCGCGGCACGCACGCCCGCGGACGACCTCCGGCTGGCGCGGCAGTACGCTGATGCCTACGCGCGGCTCAAGGGGCCGCAACAGCCCCTTGTCCGCCGCTGGATGGAGTTCCTCGAACGCCCCTGAGCCCGGTGCTCAGCCGGTCACGCCCTTGTCGGTGATGTCGAGGCCGCGGTCGATGATGCCGAAGGCCTCGCGCAGCTCGGCGTCAGTGATGCAGAGCGGCGGGTTGGTGTAGAGCGCGTTCCACCGCACGAGCGTGAACAGTCCCTCCTCGCGGAAGAACTTCGCCAGCGCCTGCATCTCGGGCGAGGTGCCGTTGTAGGGCGCCATCGGCTCGCGGGTGGCCCGGTTGCGCACCAGCTCGATGATGCCGAAGAGGCCGATCGCCCGCGTGGCCCCGACCGACGGGTGCTTCGCCGCCATCTCCGCGTGCAGCTGCTTCAGCAGTTCGCCACGCTCGCGTGTCGTCTGGAGCGTGTTGTCCTCCTCGTAGGCGGCAATGCAGGCGAGCGCCGCGGCGCACGCGAGCGCGTGGCTGTTGTACGTGAGGCCACCGTAGAACATCTTGTCCTTGAAGTGGTCCGCGTACTTGCGGCGCAGGCCGACGGCACCGAGCGGCATGTAGGAGCTGGTGATCCCCTTCGCCATCGTGATGATGTCGGGCACCACGTTCCAGTGATTGATGGCGAACCACTCGCCGGTACGGCAGAAGCCGGCCATCACCTCGTCGGCAATCATCAGGATGCCGTACTTGTCGCAGAGGGCGCGGACCCCCTGCATGTAGCCGTCGGGCGGCACCAGGATACCGTTGGTACCGGTGACCGTCTCGAGGATGAAGGCCGCGATGTTCTGCGGTCCCTCGAGCGTCATCACCTCCTCGACGTGGGCGAGCGCCTGCTCCACGGTGTCCCAGCCGCGCTGCACGCCGTGGTAGGGATCCATCACGCGCACGATGCCGGGGATGCCGGGCTCGGAACCCCAGCGCCGCGGGTCGCCGGTCATCGTGAGCGCCCCGGCGGTGGCGCCGTGGTAGGACCGGTACCGGACCATGATCTTGTGGCGGCCCGTGACGAGCCGCGCGATGCGGATGGCGTTCTCCGTGGCTTCGGCGCCGCCGTTGGTGAAGAAGAAGCAGTCGATGTCGCCCGGGCACAGCTCGGCCAGCTTGGCCGCCAGGCGCGCCCGCGGCTCGGTGACCATGGCCGGGTTCACGTAGGCCAGCGTCGCCGCCTGGTCCTGGATGGCCTTGATGACCCGCTCGTCGCCGTGGCCGATGTTCACCGACATCAGCATGCTGTTGAAGTCGATGAACCGCTTGCCCTCGGGCGTCCAGAAGTAGATCCCCTTGGCGCGTGCGACCGGAATCGGATCCAGCGGGCCCTGGACGGACCATTCGAAGAGCGTGTGCTGCTTGCTCAGCGCCACCATCTCGGCGCCAGTCATCGTGCCCGTCAGTTTCGTGTCCATGAGTCCTCTTCGGTTGTGGTCCAGGTGGGCCCTTATCTCAGCGCGCCGGTGAGGTCCAGCACCGCCAGCGCCAGCACCTTCGTCGAGTTCACGATGTCGTCCACCCGCGTGTACTCGTCCGGCTGGTGCGCCTGCTCCAGCTCCCCGGGGCCGTACGCAACACAGTGCGGGACGCCCGCGATGCGTGCCACGTGCTTGTGATCGTAGGTGCCCGGGCTCGCGATGAGCTCCGCCTGCTTCCCCAGCACCCGGTCGATGCCGCCCTGCAGCGCCGCAATCACCGGCGAGTCGTCCGGCGTGCGCGTCGGGTGCACCACCATCAGGTCGCGCAGCGAGTACTGCACGCGGGGCTCCAGCGCACGGACGCGCTCGAGCAGAGCCTCCACCTCCTGCTTCGTGCGGTCGAACCCTTCCTCGAGCAGGAAGCGCCGATCGAACACGGCCCGGCAGACGTCGGCCACGCACGGGGTCTGGATGCCGTCGACCGGCTGGCCGCCGAAGATGCCGTTCACGTTCAGTGTCGCCGCCCGCGCCCCTTCCGGCACCACCGGCACGGCGGTGCGCCTCGAGGCCAGCGTCGGCATGAGCTCTTCGCGGATCGCCTGCAGCAGGCGGCTCATGCCGTCGATGGCGCTCACGCCGAGGAACGGCATGCTCCCGTGCGCGATGTGACCGCGCGCGGCCACCTCGAACCAGTACACGCCGCGATGCCCCACGCAGATGCGGTCCACGTTCAGCGGTTCCGGAATGATGCAGTAGTCGGTCCGCGTCGGTGAGAGTCGGCCGTGCTCGGCCAGCCACGCCACCCCGGCGAAGCCGCCGCTCTCCTCATCGACGGTGCCACTCACCTCGACGGTGCCCGGCAGCACGACCCCGGCCCTGCGGATGGCCTCCACCGCATAGACCGCCGCGGCGATGCCCGCCTTCATGTCGCACGATCCGCGGCCGTAAACCCGGCCGTCGCGGACGATGCCCCCGAAAGGGTCGAGCGTCCATCCCTCGCCGGCCGGCACCACGTCGAAGTGCCCGTTGAGGTGCACGGTCGGCCTTGCCGCAAGCCCCCGCCTGCTGCCCACGACGTTGACGCGCGGATGCCGCGTGGTGTGCTCCGGTCGCCCCTCGGCCGCGAAGTACTCGACCTCGTGCCCGAGCCTCCCGAGGTGGTCGCCGATGAACCGCGCGCAGTCCTCGTAGAACTCCCCGGGGGGATTCACCGTGGGGATCCGGATCAGGTCCGACGTGAAGCCGACAACTTCGTCGGTTGCACGCTCCACCTCTGTCAGGATCCGGTCGATGAGGCTCGCTGCGGTCATGCGTGTGCTATGAAGAAATCGCAAGATACGCCATTCGGTCGATGCGCATCCTGCACGCGCAACTATAGTATGGGTTCCGCGGGGCGTGCGGCGTTGCGCGCGCGCCCGCACCGAGGTTACCAGATGCAGCACTCACGGTTGCTCGTTGCGTTCGGCATCGGGCTGGCGATGGCCGCGCTCGCGCCGTCCATGGGCGTGTCCGCGCAGCAGGGCGCCCCGGCCAATCGCACCATCACGGCCGTCGACCGGATCAAGGTGGGCAGCGTCACGCTCACCGAGCGGCCCACGGGCTGCACGGTCATCGTCGTGGATGGCGAGGGCGCCGTGGGCGGCGTCTCGCAGCGTGGCGGCGCACCCGGCACGCGCGAGACGAACCTGCTCGATCCCTCGAACCAGGTGGACAAGGTGAACGCCGTGGTCCTCGCCGGCGGCAGCGCCTACGGTCTCGATGCGGCCACCGGAACGATGCGCTGGCTCGAGGAGCACGACATGGGCTGGGATGTGCGCATTGCCAAGGTGCCCATCGTGCCGGCCGCGATCCTGTTCGACCTGCCGGTGGGTGGCAACCCGAAGATCCGTCCCACCGCCGACTGTGGCTTCAGGGCCGCGGGTGCGGCCACGAAGGATCCCGTGAAGGAAGGCACGATCGGCGCGGGTGCCGGCGCCACGGTTGGGAAGAGCGGCGGAGGCGGGCGCTCGATGAAGGGCGGCCTCGGCAGCTACTCGATCACGCTCCCCAACGGCCTGCAGGTTGGCGCCATCGTCGCCGTCAACGCCGTGGGCGACATCATCGACCCTGACACGGGCCAGGTCGTGGCCGGCGTACGCAATGCCGACGGCACGCTCGCCGACGCACGCACGCTTCTCCGCGCGGGCTCACCACGTGAGGCTCCGCGGGCTGGCGCCAACACCACGATCGGCCTGGTCGCCACGAACGCGAAGCTGACGAAGGCGCAGGCCCACCGCATGGCGCTCATGGCCGACGATGGGTTCGCTCGGGCGATTTTCCCGGCCCACACCCTGGGTGACGGCGATACGGTGTTCTCGCTTGCCACGGGTACGTGGACCGGGCAGGTGGACATCAGCCAGATCGGTGCGCTGGCCGCCGACGTGATGGCCAGGGCGATCGTGCGGGCCGCGACCGAGGCCACGGGCCTGCCCAACATCCCGGCCGTGCGCGACCTGAAGAAGTAGCGATTCCCGTCGTGAACACCTACCTCGCGCTCCTGCTTGCCTACGCCGTGGGCCTGACAGTCGTGGGCCTGTGGATTGCGAGGCTGGTCAAGGGGAGCAGCGAGTTCTTCGTTGCGGGACGCAACCTCTCGGCGCCGCTGCTGTTCTCCACGGTGCTCGCCTCGAACATCGGGGCCGGCTCCACGGTTGGCGCGGCGGGCCTCGCATTCTCGGACGGCCTGAGTGCGTGGTGGTGGAACGGCTCGGCGGCGATCGGCTCCCTGGGCCTGGCGTTCCTCGTCGGTCCCCGCATCTGGCAGATCGCCTCCGCCAGATCCTTCTACACCGTCGGTGACTTTCTCGAATATCGCTACGGCCGATCGGTCCGTGGCCTGGTAGCGTCGCTGCTGTGGGTGGGCACCCTGGCGATCCTGGCTGGGCAGCTCATTGCGGGCGCCGCGGTGCTCGAGGTGGTGGCGGGCATTCCGCGATGGCTTGGCACGTCGGTGGGGGCGGGTGCCATGCTCGTCTACTTCGTCAGTGGCGGCCTCCTGAGCTCGGCCTGGGTGAATGCCGTGCAACTCGTGGTGCTGCTGGCCGGGCTGCTGATCGGCCTGCCGCTGGTCGTGGCGCACGCGGGCGGGCTGGACGCGATCGTGGCGGGTGCCGGCGTGCCGGCCCACTTCGCCGACCTCACCTACTCGAGCGGCCCCGGCTCCGGGTGGACACTGCTCGCGCTGCTCGGGCCCGGCTTCATCGTGTCGCCCGGGCTGGTCCAGAAGGCCTACGGGGCCAGGGACGCCCGCACCGTCCGCCTCGGCATCGGCGTGCAGGCCCTCGTGCTCGGCCTGTTCGCCTTTGTACCGGTGCTCTTCGGGATGGCGGCGCGAGCGCTGTACCCGGACATTGCCAGCCCGAACCTGGTGCTGCCGACCGTGCTCGTGCGGGCGCTGCCAACGTGGCTCGGTGCGCTCGCACTCGCCGCCGTGTTCTCGGCCGAGGTGAGCACGTGCGACGCGATCCTGTTCATGCTGTCGACGTCGCTGTCACAGGACCTCTACAAGCGGTTCCTCAATCCGGCAGCCGATGACCGTGCCCTGCTGCGGGTCGCGCGCGGTGCCGCCATCGGGGGCGGCATCATCGGCGTGCTCCTGGCCACCTGGCTGCCGACGGTGATCGGGGCGCTCAGCATCTTTTATTCGCTGCTCGGCGTCAGCCTCTTCGTGCCCGTGGTGGGTGGTCTGTACACGAAGCGTGCCGGCGTGCCGGAGGCGTTCTCGGCCATCGCCGCCGGCATCGCCGTCCTGCTGGCCCTGCAGCTCTCGGGTCGCGGCACGGGGTGGCTCAACCCAAACCTGCTCGGGCTGCTCGCCGCCGCCGCGGCGTTCCTCTTGTTGCTTTCCCTTAACAGGACTCGGTCATCCTGATGACGACGGACATGTTTCGGCTCGACGGCAAGGTCGTGGCAGTGATTGGTGCCGGCAGCGGCATCGGCGAGGCGTGTGCCCTCGCCGCAGCCGCACAGGGGGCGCACACGGTGTGCCTCGACCTGAAGGGGGAGACGGCCGCAGCCACCTCGGCCCGGATCGTCGCCGCGGGTGGGATGGCGGAGTCGGGCGCCATCGATCTCGCCGATGCCGAGGGCACTGCCGCGGCCCTCGACCGGATCGCCGCCTCGCGCGGCCGCCTCGACGGCCTGGTGTGCACACCCGCGATCAATGTGCGGAAGCCGATCCTGAAGTACTCGCTCGAGGAGTTCGACCGGGTCGTGAGCCTGAACCTGCGCGCCAACTTCGCCACGCTGATGGCCGCAGGCCGGATCATGACGGCGCAGCAGTCTGGCAGCATCGTGCTGTTCGCGTCGATCCGCGCCCTGGTGACCGAACCGGGCCAGTCCGTGTATGCGATGACCAAGGCCGGCATCGTGCAGCTTGCGAAGACGGCCGCCACGGAGTGGGCGCCCTCGGGCGTGCGCGTGAACGTGGTGGCGCCCGGCGTCATCGAGACGCCGCTCACTGCGCCGATCAAGAACAACCCGGACTGGTACGACGCGTATGCGGCGAAGAGTCCGATGCACCGCTGGGGCCAGCCGCACGAGATGGCCGGGCCCGCTGTGTTCCTGCTGTCGGAGGCTGCCAGCTTCATGACGGGATCGGTGATCTATGCGGACGGCGGGTGGACGGCCAACGACGGCCGGTTCACGCCGCCGGGCATGTAACGGGCGACCGACAGGGAAGAGATGACATCGCCGGCAACGCGGCTGACGGCAAGTGGAGATGAGGTGGCCGACGCCGGTCACCTGGCCCCGTGGCGGCCGTGGCCACGACGTGACGGACGGCGGTGCGTGTGGGCCGCGTCCAAGGAGATGAGGTCGATGAAGGTACGGTTGCTGGCCGCGCTCTGCCTCGTGCAGGCGGCCCTGTTACTGCTTCCCGCGGTGGTGCTCGCCCAGGCCACGGGCCAGATCAACGGCCTCGTGACCGATACGTCCGACGCCGTGCTCCCGGGGGTCACCATCGAGGCGACGAACCTCGCGACCGGCGTGGTGCGAAGCGCGATCACCGGAGCCGACGGACTCTACACCATCCCGCTCGTCCAGCCCGGCGACTACGACGTGAAGGCCTCGCTCCAGGGCTTCCGGTCGGCCGTGCAGCAGCGGATTCGCGTCACTGTCTCGGAGACCGCGACCATCCCCTTCCAGCTCGAGATCGGCCAGGTGTCGGAGACGGTCAGCGTGGTGGGCACCGCCACGCTGGTCGAGACGGCCAACGCGACACGAGGCATCGTGATCGACCAGCGCAAGGTCGTGGACCTGCCGCTGAACGGACGCAACTTCACCCAGCTTGGCACGCTCATTCCCGGTGTCGTGGCTCCGCCCGCCTCGCTCGGCGGCCAGGCGGGCGACGCGACGCCCGGCGGCTTCGGCAACGCCACCGGCGGCTTCAACGTGAACGGCGCACGCAACCAGTCCAACAACTTCCTCATGGACGGCGCCACGAACAACGACACGTTCAACACCGGCTTCGTGCTCCGTCCACCGCCCGACGCCATCGAGGAGTTCAAGATCCTCACGCACGCCTTCGGTGCCGAGTACGGCCGCAATGCCGGCTCGGTCGTGAATCTGGTCACCAAGTCCGGATCGAACCGCCTGACCGGGTCGATCTGGGAGTTCAACCGCGACGACCGGATGCAGGCACGCAACTTCTTCGCCCCGGCCACGCAGGCCAAGCCGGTGCTGAAGCAGAACCAGTTCGGTGGGGCCGCCGGCTTCCCGATCATCCCGAACAAGTTCTTCGGCTTCGGCTATTACGACGGCTTCCGCAACAAGACCGGCACGCTGGCCAACATCCCGGTGCTCTCGTCGGTCCAGCGCGGCGGCGACTTCTCGGGCGTGAGCGCGGCCATCCGCGATCCGCTCACGGGCCTGCCGTTCCCGGGCAACGTGATTCCCGCCAGCCGCCTCGACCCGGCCGCACAGAAGCTGCTGAACGACTTCGTGCCACAGTCCAACTCGGCCGGCAACCGCTACATCGTCGCGCCCCAGGTGAAGGACACGCGCGACCAGGTCGGGCTGCGCCTCGACTACAACCTGTCGAACAAGCAGTCGGTGCTGCTGCGGTACATGCGCGCCGGCACCGACCGCCGCACGCCGCGCACGGTGAACCCGGTTGACCAGCGTGCCACCGCAACGCTGCAGGACATGATGGGCTCGCACACCTACATCTTCAGCTCGTCGGCCATCAACACCGCGCGCTTCTCGGTGAACCGGATCTACGCCAACCCGCAGGTGACCAGCGGGCTTGCGAACAGCGCCTACGGCATCAACCTGCCGAGCACCAACCCGGCCGCGCCCGGGCTCGCTTCCATCGCGGTGACCGGCTTCTTCACGCTGGGCGATCCGCAGCAGCCGTTCGTGGAACGCGTCAACCACGTGTGGCAGTTCACCGACGACTTCACGCTCGTGAAGGGACGCCACCAGATGAAGTTCGGCCTCGACATCCGGCGCGAGGCCATGAAGATCGCGTTCATCAACCGGCCGAACGGCGACCTCACGTTCAACGGGAGCATCACCGGCAATGCCGCCGCCGACTTCCTGCTCGGCCTTCCGGCGCAGGCACGTGCGACCACGCAGCAGGCGATTCAGGAGGGGTACGGCTGGCTCTACTCGGGCTACGTGCAGGACGAGTTCCGTGTGACGCCGCGCCTCACCCTGAACCTCGGCGCCCGCTACGAGCTGCCGCTCCCGTTCATCGAGAAAGAGGATCGGATCGGTGGGTTCATCACCGGCCGCAAGTCGACGGTCTATCCGGCTGCGCCGACCGGGCTCGTCTACCCCGGCGACGCTGGTATCGGGCGCGGCATCGTCCCGACCGACAAGAACAACATCGCCCCGAGGCTCTCCGCGGTGTGGGATCCGTTCGGCACCGGCAAGACGAGCGTGCGCAGCGCGTTCGGCGTGTTCTACGACGCGCTGGCCGGGCAGGGCGACTTCTTCCAGAGCGGCGTGCTCACGCCGCCGTTCACGCCCCTGGTCGAGCTGAACACGCCGACGCCGATCACGACCGCCAACCCGCTCGCCGCCGTGTCGGGCAGCAGCGGCCCCAACCCCTTCCCGGCAGCGCTGACCATCATCGGCTGGGGCGATGGGTTCAAGTCGCCGTACGCGTATCACTTCAACGCCGGCGTGCAGCACCAGATCGGAAACCGGCTCGGTGCCGAGGCGTCCTACGTCGGCTCGCGCGGCTTCAACCTGCCGATCTTCATGGAGGTGAACCCTGGCGTGTACACGCCGGGCCAGACGACGCGCGGGGCGCGCGTGATGCCGGCGTTCGCACTGGTGCGGCCCACCTTCTCGGCGGCGCAGTCGTGGTACGACTCGTTCCAGGGCTCGCTCCGCATGCTGCCGACCCGCGGCCTGAACTTCCTCGCGTCGTACACCCTGGGCCACGCGGTGGACCACGTCTCCGGCCTGAACATTGGCGGCGAGTCCAGGCCCGTGCTGCCGGTGGTGCAGGGCGACGAGGCGAGCCTCGCGCGCGCGCTCTCGTTCGAGAAGGGCGACGCGCTCTTCGACGTGCGCCACCGCTTCGTGCTCAGCTTCGGCTACGAACTGCCGACGTTCGAGGACAAGTCGCCCTTCCTGAAGTACGTCGCGGGCGGATGGCAGCTGAACGGCATCTTCCAGGCCCAGACCGGCACGCCGCTCACGGTGGTCGAGACGACGCTCGACATCCGGTACATGACCAGCCGCCCTGACATGACCTGCGACGCGAACGACGGCCCGAAGACGACGGCGCAGTACTTCAACACGAGCTGCTTCAGCCGCCTCACGCTGGCGCAGACCGGCGAGCGTCCCGGCAATGCGGGCCGCAACACGGTCCGCGGGCCCGGCTTCAACCGCACGGACCTTTCGCTGTTCAAGAACATCCAGGTGACGAAGACCCAGCGGCTCCAGTTCCGTGTCGAGGCCTTCAACATCTGGAACCAGGAGCGGTTCGGCCAGCCCGGTAACCAGATCGGCACGCCGAACTTCGGTGTCATCACCACGGCAGACGACGGGCGCATCGTGCAGCTCGGCCTGCGGTATACGTTCTAGGATCCGTGACCACATCGTCACGCCGCCAGTTCCTTCAGTTGCTCGGCGCCGCCGCCACCGGCGCGTTTGGCCACGCGCCAGCGATCGTCCGCGCGCAGTCGTCCATGCCGGTCGTCGACTACGGCGTCGCCTCGGGCGACGTCGGCGCCGACCGTGCGCTGGTGTGGGCG
>WBZO01003551.1_pt1 | contig 18038 bp, 12 predicted proteins | sample 5204261 | NCBI WGS metagenome assembly WBZO01 (sample SAMN12412400, study PRJNA552823) | activated sludge metagenome | isolation source: activated sludge from anammox sidestream of wastewater treatment plant... | place: USA: North Carolina | collected 2017-09
GGTAGCGTTGTTCCAGGGTCAGGTGTCGATAGGTCATGTGCAACTCCACTTGCCGGTGAAGTGGCGCAGGCTACGACACCTGGCCCGCTTCAGTTCATGGAAATTGCACTTCGCGGTTTAATCCGCCCCCTCACCTCTCGCATGAGACTTGCCCGCTTGGCAAAGGGCATCGAGAACTTTTCACTAGCCTGAATCATGCGAAGCAATGTCCGCTCCAAGTCAGAAGAAAACCTGTTGCGATGCTCATCGAACAAGAAAGTACGTAATGAGCTTAGCCCCAAACTCACATTCGGCAGCATTGACATCAAATACAACGCGGCCTGCACGGAGATTACCAATTTGGTCTCGCCACTAAGCTCAAAATGCCGATCGAGATCACCCAACCTCTTCGCAGAGCTAACGAGAAGCGCAGCAGAACCTGGCTCTACTGCTCGCAATCGCCGAGTATGCGTAGCAAGCGAAACATAGAGCTCTGCGTCACGCATGGCCTTGTCTCGCAGTTTTTTATCCATTCGCAAGGCGCTTTCTTCCATCTCACCGAGCACGTAATCGTTGACTTGCTTGACCACGCTTCCGTCAATCGCATCACGATCAGGGAGACGCCCAATGGAATATTCGGAACTCAAATGAGCATAAACCTTTGAAAAATCGTACTCGCCTGATCCGCGATATTCGTCAATGTATTGACGCCACTGACCAATCCTTGCACCGCCCTCTGCCAGCATTTTGGCGAACGCTCTAACAAAAACATTTTCAATAAGCTGAAAGCGAGTTCTTTTGTCTTCCAGATTTAACCCGCTTATCTGATCGAAATCGCGCTGCGCAATGTGCGCGTGATAAGCAACCTCATGCAGAACTGGTGTCCCAACCAAAACGGTCCCGCCAAGCCCTGTCCAGCGCTTCACGATAATTTGAGCGGCCTCATGGTCACTTTCGGCCTCGCCCAAAAGACTCAAGACAACATCCGAATCTAGCGCAATATGGACGCGCTTCAGGAGCGCTTTAATGGCCTGAGCGCTCTTGTACTCAAGCCCCATTGTGCACGCCGCTACAAACGAAGCACAAACCCTGATTAACCAAGACGCCGCAATGCCTGATTTGTCTGAAAAAAGATCCTTGATTGCAACCTGCAATTCTTGCTGGCGATCCTGATGACTTGATGTTGCCGCTACCGCCGACGCAAAATCTTCGATGAAACTGAAATCCGAGACTGATTGACTGCCGTCATTGCCGCCATTGCCGTCATTCAGAAATACGGCTATCTCAGAAACAATTTGCTCGCCACGAGACTGGAAATAGTCCGCCATTTTTGCTTCAAACACTTCCCAAATTCGCACGAACTCGTCATCGATAATTTTTGCTCCGATCGCCAGCTCAAGCTCTTCTCTGATCGCATTGCGCCCAGCGATCAGTGATGATGCCGCGTTGAGTTTTTGCTCCTGGGTTCTCGCAATACCGGTTTGTGTGATCGTCCAAACCCCGGCAGCAGACTCAATCAACTGCTCAGACTGCAATTTATTAAGATGAGGAGACACGAGAGCATCATCAACCGACTGACTGAGACGCAAGTCATCTGAGATTCGATTTGAAATAGATCTGATCGATAAACCCTTCCCGTCAACCAAAATATCAAGAATGGCACTTTGATAGATTGCATTTCTGATAGATACGGACTCATCAGAGCCGTAGGAGAGCAAAGCTAGCCTGAGGCCTTTAAGTTCAGTCTGCTCATCAGGCGAAGCTGATATTCTCGCTAGCACATTCCGTATTTCAGCACCATAATGGCGCTCTAAGGCTTTCGCTTCCAACCTACCAAGGTCAGCCAACTGTATAGCGCCAAGAACAATGACCTTAAAAGCATCTCCAATTTCGGCCTGAAGTGCGGACGCCATCTTATCGCGGCGATGTTCAGTCAGATTCTGGCTCGAACAAAAATAAAGAAGTCGGGCATCAGGGGTAGTGTCAGAGATACGTTCTAGATCACTAAGCGCTTTCTCATCAACATCATCACGCAGAGTGACGCAAACATATATTCCACTTCCGCGCCCCACACCTAGCCCGTCTCTACCACGATCCCAAACAGAAGACGTTCCTGTTACGACAGCACCGCCTTCTGCGTGACTTACTGCTGCGATACAAAATCGCTCGAAGCGATAAAAATTAGTTTCACCGTTTATTACAACCTCATCCACCCGCTCAAGATATTCGTTCGCCACTTTTCGAAACCTCTCTGAGTGGAATGTGCGCGCACCAATTGAACGCAACTCAAATCACATATTCCGCCTGTACTCCCCACCCACATCGTACAACGCATGGCTGATCTGCCCCAGCGAATGCGTCTTCACCGCCTCCATCAACGATTCAAACACATTTCGGCGTTCGCGGGCGGTGGCCTGGAGGTAGGCGAGGCCTGAACCCTGACCCTTCGACTCCGCTTCGCTACGCTCAGGGCGAACGGTGGCGTGGTTGCGCAGCTGCTGGTAGTTGCGGACGTTGTCGATCTGCTGCCCCTTCTCCTCTTCCGTGGAGCGGATCAGCTCGATCTCGGTGACGATGTCGCCGCCGTGTTCCTTCGGCAGGAAGGTGTTGACGCCCACCAGCGGCAGGCTGCCGTCGTGCTTCTTGTGCTCGTAGTACAGGCTTTCTTCCTGGATCTTGCCGCGCTGGTACATGGTGTCCATCGCGCCCAGCACGCCGCCGCGCTCGCTGATGGCCTCGAACTCCTTGTAGACGGCTTCTTCCACGATGTCGGTGAGCTTGTCCACGATGAAGCTGCCCTGCCACGGGTTCTCGCAGAAGTTCAGCCCCAGCTCCTTGTTGATGATCATCTGGATGGCCACGGCGCGGCGCACGCTTTCTTCCGTCGGCGTGGTGATGGCTTCGTCGTAGGCGTTGGTGTGCAGGCTGTTGCAGTTGTCGAACAGCGCGTACAGGGCCTGCAGCGTGGTGCGGATGTCGTTGAACTGGATTTCCTGCGCGTGCAGGGAACGCCCGCTGGTCTGGATGTGGTACTTCATCATCTGGCTGCGCGGGCTGGCGCCGTAGCGCTCGCGCATGGCGCGGGCCCAGATGCGGCGGGCCACGCGGCCGATGACGGTGTATTCCGGGTCCATGCCGTTGCTGAAGAAGAACGACAGGTTGGGCGCGAAGTCGTCGATCTTCATGCCGCGCGCAAGGTAGTACTCGACGATGGTGAAGCCGTTGCTGAGGGTGAAGGCGAGCTGGCTGATCGGGTTGGCCCCGGCTTCGGCGATGTGGTAGCCGGAGATGGACACCGAGTAGAAGTTGCGGACGGCGTGGTCCACGAAGTACTGCTGAATGTCGCCCATCATGCGCAGGGCGAATTCGGTGCTGAAGATGCAGGTGTTCTGCGCCTGGTCTTCCTTCAGGATGTCGGCCTGCACGGTGCCGCGCACGGTCCTGAGGGTGTCGGCCTTGATCTTCGCGTAGGTGTCGGCATCGACCAGTTGGTCGCCGGTCATGCCCAGCAGCGCGAGGCCGAGGCCGTCGTTGCCCTGCGGCAGATCGCCGTGGTAGCGCGGGCGCTGGCGGCCTTCGAAGAACTTAGCAATCTGCTTTTCCGCTGCGGCCCAGCGAGCAGGATCGGCCTTGAGGTATTTCTCCACCTGCTGGTCGATGGCGGTGTTCATGAACATCGCCAGGATCATCGGCGCGGGGCCGTTGATGGTCATCGACACGCTGGTGGTGGGCGCGCACAGGTCGAAGCCGGAATACAGCTTCTTCATGTCGTCCAGCGTGGGGATGTTGACGCCGGAGTTGCCGATCTTGCCGTAGATGTCCGGGCGCGGCGCGGGATCTTCGCCGTACAGGGTCACGCTGTCGAAGGCGGTGGACAGGCGCGCGGCGGGCTGGCCGACGCTGAGGTAGTGGAAGCGGCGGTTGGTGCGCTCCGGCGTGCCTTCGCCCGCGAACATGCGGATGGGGTCTTCGCCGGTGCGGCGGTACGGGTAGACGCCGCCGGTGTAGGGGTACGCGCCGGGCAGGTTTTCCTTCTGCAGGAACACCAGCAGCTCGCCCCACGACTTGTAGGTGGGCGCGGCGATTTTCGGGATCTGCTGGTGGCTGAGGGATTCGCGGTAGTTCTCGACGCGGATGGTCTTGTCGCGCACCTGGTATTCGTTGACCGGCTCGACGATGGATTTCAGGCGCGCGGGCCATTCGCGCAGCAGGCGCAGGGCTTCGGAATCCAGCGATTGGATGGCGTCGTTGTAGCGCTGGCGCAGGGTCTTGAGGCTGCGGTCGTCGCCATCGGTCAGCGCCTCGACGGCATACAGCTCCAGCGTCTTCGGCAGCCTGTCGTCGCCCAGCTCCTTCAGCGCCTCCCACAGCGACTGCGCGCGGTCGGCGATCTCGGCCTGCGATTCGATGCGGGCATTGATCGCCCTGCCCTGCTCCGCGATTTCGGCGAGGTAGCGGACGCGGTTGCCGGGGATCAGCACGGTGGCGCGAGGCTCCTTAAGGGCAGTGTCGATGTGCGGGGCGAAATCACAATGAACACCATCCCCACCCTGCCCTCCCCTTGAAGGGGAGGGTTCAAGATCCAGCTTCTCGCGCAGCAGGCGACACAGGTTGAAGAACATCCAGTTCAGGCCGGGATCGTTGAACTGGCTGGCGATGGTGGGATAGACGGGAACGTCCTCGTCCTTGACCTGGAACTGGACGTGGTTGCGCTTCCACTGCTTGCGCACGTCGCGCAGGGCGTCTTCGGCGCCACGCCGGTCGTACTTGTTCAGCACGATCAATTCGGCGAAATCCAGCATGTCGATCTTTTCCAACTGGCTGGGCGCGCCGAAGTCGCTGGTCATCACGTACATCGGGAAATCGACCAGATCGACGATTTCCGAATCGCTCTGGCCGATGCCGGCGGTTTCCACGATCACCAGATCGAAGCTGAGGGATTTCAGGAAATCGATGCAATCCTTGAGCACCGCATTGGTGGCCACGTTCTGGCGTCGGGTGGCCATCGAGCGCATGAACACGCGCGGACTGCGCAGCGAATTCATGCGGATGCGATCGCCCAGCAGCGCGCCTCCGGTGCGGCGGCGGGTGGGATCGACCGAGATCACGGCGATGTGCATGTCCGGGAAATGCGCCAGGAAGCGGTTGAGCAATTCGTCGGTGACGGACGATTTGCCGGCGCCGCCGGTGCCGGTGATGCCGATCACCGGCGCCTTGCCGCCGGCTTGCGCCCATTCGCTGCGAAGTCGCGCCAGTTCGGCCTCGTCCAGCGCCGATTCCTCGATGGCCGACAGCATGCGGCCGATCTCGATCTCGTCGTCGAAGGCGACCTTGTGCGGCGTCTCGACCGGAAGGCGGCCGGCTTCGGCGCGATTGACCACGTCCTCGATCATCGGCACCAGCCCCATGTGCATGCCGTCGTTGGGGTGGTAGATGCGCTCGACGCCGTAGGCCTCCAGTTCGCGGATTTCCTCGGGCGTGATGGTGCCGCCGCCGCCGGCGAACACGCGGATGTGCGCGGCGTCGCGCGCCTTCAGCATGTCCACCATGTACTTCAGGTACTCGACGTGCCCGCCCTGGTAGCTGGACAGGGCGATGCCGTCGGCGTCTTCCTGTAGCGCGGCGCGCACCACGTCCTCGACGCTGCGGTTGTGTCCCAGATGCACCACTTCGGCACCTTGGGCCTGGATCAGCCGGCGCATGATGTTGATCGCGGCGTCGTGGCCATCGAACAGGCTGGCGGCGGTGACGAAGCGCAGCGGAGAGATGCGCGATTCCGGTGCGGCGGGGGCGTGATCCATGGGAACGTCCAATTGCACGATTGACCCTTTAGTCTAACGCGCGCGCTAGGATGGCCCGGTCTTCATCGGAGCATTTCCCCATGCCACGACGTTTTGCCCTGTCGCTTGCCCTCGCGGGCCTGCTGGCCTCGCCCACGTTCGCCCAATCCTCGCCCGGGCAGGAGCCCGCGGCAAAAATCGAGTTGCTGGGCGAGGTCCACGACAGCGCCGCCGGCCACGCCGCGCGCGCGGCCCTGCTCAACGCAAAGCTCGAAGCCGGCTGGCGGCCGGCGATCGCGATGGAGCAGTTCGACACCGACCAGCAGGCCGCGCTGGATACGGCGATGCGCGAATGCGGCGACGCCGACTGCGTGGTGGCGCGGATGGCGCCGGAGCGCTCGGGCTGGACCTGGTCCTATTACAAGCCGGTGATCGCGCTGGCCCTGCAGTACCACCTGCCGCTGTACGCCGCCAACCTGTCGCGCGCCGACGCCTCCAAGGTGGTCAAGGAAGGGTTTGCCGCCGCGCTGACGCCCGAATTGGTCGCACGCTACAAACTCGACGACCTGCCCGCCGGCGTGCTGCAGGCGCAGGAGAACGAAGTCCGGGGCAGCCACTGCGGGATGCTGCCGGAATCGCTGGTGGAGCCCATGGCCAAGGCGCAGATCGCCCGCGACGTGGTGATGGCCGAGACGCTGCGCGAACATGCGGCAAGCGGCGTGGTGCTGATCGCCGGCAACGGCCACACCCGAGGCGACATCGCGGTGGCGTACTGGCTGCGCCAGCAGGGCTTGCAACCGCACGCCGTCGGTTTCATCGAACCCGACGCAGCAGCCGACAGCTTCGACGAGGTCCACCGGATCCCGAAGACCGAGCGGCCCGATCCCTGCGCCCAGTTCCAGCCGCCCAAGGCCGCGAACTGACGCAGCGCAGCATCGCCGTACCGCCGCGTACGGCAATCACGCTCGGACAATGGATTAGAATGGCGGGCTGCGAACGGCGCGAATGACCGCGTCTTCGCCGGCACTTCCGCCACGATCCTCCACAGCCACCGGTTCCGAAGCCTGGGCGCTCGGCACCGGCCGGAGTCACGCCATGCTTTTCGAAACCCTCGACACCTTCGGTCACGAACAGGTCGTCTTCTGCCACAACAAGGATGCCGGCCTGAAGGCCATCATCGCCATCCACAACACCGTGCTCGGCCCGGCGCTGGGCGGCACCCGCATGTGGCCCTACGAAAGCGAGGAGGACGCGCTGAAGGATGTGCTGCGCCTGTCGCGCGGCATGACCTACAAGAACGCCGTGGCCGGCCTGAACATCGGCGGCGGCAAGGCGGTCATCATTGGCGACCCGGCCAAGGACAAGTCCGAAGCGCTGTTCCGCGCCTTCGGCCAGTTCGTCGATTCGCTGGGCGGGCGCTACATTACCGCCGAGGACGTCGGCATCGACGTCAACGACATGGAATTCGTCTATCGCGAAACCCAGTTCGTCACCGGCGTCCACCAGATCCACGGCGGCTCCGGCGATCCCTCGCCGTTCACCGCCTACGGCGCGCTGCAGGGCCTGATGGCCACCCTCAACAAGAAGTTCGGCGACGAGGACGTGGGCAAGTATTCCTACGCCGTGCAGGGCCTGGGCCACGTCGGCATGGAATACGTGAAGCTGCTCAAGGAGCGCGGCGCCAAGATTTTCGTCACCGATATCCACAAGGACCGGGTCGAGAAAGCCGTCGCCGATTTCGGCGCGGAAGCGGTCGCCCCCGACGCCATCTACGACGTCGATGCCGACGTCTACTCGCCCTGCGCGCTGGGCGGCACCGTCAACGAGCAGACCCTGCCACGCTTCAAGTTCAAGGTCATCTGCGGCGCCGCCAACAACCAGCTGTCCACCGACGCCATCGGCGACGAAGTGGTCAAGCGCGGCATCCTCTATGCGCCCGACTACGCGGTCAACGCCGGCGGCGTGATGAACGTGGCGCTGGAACTGGACGGCTACAACCGCGAGCGCGCGATGCGGATGATGCGCACCATTTACCACAACCTCACCCGCATCTACGAGATCGCCGACCGCGACGGGATCCCGACCTACAAGGCCGCCGACCGCCTCGCCGAAGAGCGCATCAGCGCCATCGGCAAGCTCAAGCTGCCGATGGGCCGCGGCCAGACGCGCTTCCAGGGGCGCGTGCGCGGGCATTGACCCAGGCTGCGCCTGGATCAATCCCAAAGTTTGCAAGCAAACTTTGGGCCCCGCCAATCGCCTCCACATCCCCCGCCGCTGTCGCGGCGCCCCCCTTGACTCAAGGGGGGCTCTGCGGAGCCCATTTCAACGCAGAGAGCATGTCCATGCGTCCATTCCCACTTGGTGACGACATCGACGCTTTGCGCGAAGCGATACGTCGCTTCGCCGACACCGAAATCGCCCCGCGCGCCGCCAGGGCGGACGAGGACAACTGGTTCCCGCAGGAACTGTGGCCGATGCTCGGGGAAATGGGCCTGCTCGGCATGACCATCCCCGCCGAATTCGGCGGCAGCGGCATGGGCTACCTGGCGCATCTGGTGGCGATGGAGGAGATCAGCCGCGCCTCGGGCTCGATCGGCCTGTCCTACGGCGCGCACTCCAACCTCTGCGTCAACAACCTCTACGCCAACGGCAACGAAGCACAGCGCAGCAAGTATCTGCCCAAGCTGTGCAGCGGCGAGTTCAAGGGCGCGCTGGCCATGAGCGAGCCCGGTGCCGGTTCCGACGTGGTCGGCTCGATGGCCTGCCGCGCCGAGCTGAAGGACGGCGTCTGGGTGGCCAACGGCAACAAGATGTGGATCACCAACGGCCCCGAGGCCGATGTCCTGATCGTGTACATGCGCACCGCCAGCCGCGAGCTGGGCAGCAAGTGCATGACCGCCTTCCTCGTCGAAAAGGGCATGAAGGGATTCTCCACTGCGCAGAAGCTGGACAAGCTCGGGATGCGCGGCAGCAACACCTGCGAGCTGGTGTTCGAGAACTGCGAGATCCCGCAGGACAACGTGCTGGGCGAAGTCAACAACGGCGTCAAGGTGCTGATGAGCGGCCTGAACACCGAGCGCCTCGTCCTGTCCGGCGGCCCGATCGGGCTGATGCAGGCGGCGATCGACATCGCCCTGCCCTACGTGCGCGAGCGCCGCCAGTTCGGCCAGCCGGTGGGCACCTTCGAGCTGATGCAGGCCAAGATCGCCGACATGTACACCGCGCTGCAGTCCAGCCGCGCCTTCGCCTATCAAGTGGCGCGCGACTATGACAACGGCCACAAGAGCCGCATCGACGCTGCGTCCTGCCTGCTGCACGCCAGCGAAAACGCGGTGCAGGTGGCGCTGGAAGGCATCCAGGCTCTGGGCGGCAACGGCTACATCAACGAATTCGCCACCGGCCGCATCCTGCGCGACGCCAAGCTCTACGCGATCGGCGCCGGCACCAACGAAATCCGCCGCATGCTGATCGGCCGCGAGCTGTTCGCCGGCAATCACTGAAGCGGCTTCCCGGCGTGCGCCCTGTCGTCATGGCGCGCGCGACGAAACGCCGGCGACATTGGGTCGGGCGCCCTTGCTGCCACATCACGTTCTGGGGAGAAATCCGCATGTCCTGCCTGACGCCATGCCAGTTGGCCGCCGCCGGAGCGCTGGCCGCGATCATCGCTCCGGCCGCCGCCGGCAGCCTGCCTGTCACCGTCACCCCCACCGCGAACCTGCAATACGAATGGGTCCGGGTGACGTCCGGCCCGGGCCAGCCGCAAACCGAAGACGGCTTCCGCCGCGCGCGGCTGGGCTTCCGACTCAAGGGCGACGACAATCGCTGGCAGGTGGTGGTGGAGCACGACTTCGCCGACCGCACCCCACCCGATGCCTACCTCGAACTTGCTCCGGGCGAAGGCCGGTCCTTCCGCCTCGGCCAGTTCAAGCAACCGTTCGCGTTGGAAGACGCGATCGCCGACAAACAATCGGCTTTCCTGGAACCCTCGCCGGTGGGCGCCTTCGTGATCAGCCGCCGGATCGGCGTGGAATACGCCCGCTGGGGCAAGCACGGCACCTTCAACGTCGCCGTGTTCGGCCATCGTCTGGACGGCACCGGCGATTCGCCGGGCGCGAGCCTTCGCACCACCTGGCTGCTGCGTTCGGGCGCGGAAGGAAACCTGCACGTCGGCCTCAGTCTGGCCAGCGAATCGCCGCGTTCGCACAGCGCAAGCTACAGCCTCAACGCCGGCAGCGTGCTCAGCGATCTGCGGCTGGCAGCCACCGGCGGGATCGCCGGAGTGGATCGGATCGACCGCGCGGCGATCGAGGGCCTGTGGGTCCGCGGCGCGTGGTCCCTGCAGGGCGAAACCGCCAAGGTGTTCCTGCATCGCGACGCCGGCAACGTGAGTGGCGATGCCACCAGCGTGCAACTCACCTGGTCGCCCACCGGCGATGGCCGCGGCTACAAGCGCGGCGTGGCCACCGCACCGGCACCCAGAGGCCACGTAGGCTGGGAACTGGCGTTGCGCTATGGCGCGATCGATCTCGACGACGGCCCGGCGCTCCGCGGCGGCCGTGCCGAGAGCTGGGGCCTGGCCGCCACCAGCTATCCACATCCCAACGTGCGGGTGATCGCCAACGTGTTGCACTACAACAGCAGCCGTCGCGGAACCGCCAACGACCCGCTGACTTTCGGCCTGCGCGTGCAATTCGCCTACTGATCGGTCAGAACCGGTACATCCCCCACAGCATCGCCGTTCCGGCACGACCGGCATCGCTGCGACGCTGACCCAGGTCGAAACGCAGCATGGCCTTCTGGCCGAACAGCGCCGACAGCCCCAGACCGAACTGCTGGCCGCGGCGCGACAGCGCCATGCCCTGCAGCGGTGCCCACTGCTCGATGCCGGTGAAGCTGGCGTCGAACAGCAAGCCGCTTGACGCCAGCGTCTGCTGCCACTCGGCGTGCGCATCCGCGCGCAGGTCGACGCCGCCCATGCGCCAGCCGCGCTCGGCGCGCAGTCCCGCCAGCGCCTGCCAACGACCGGCATCCCAGCCATGGGCGCGCAGGCCGAAGCCGGTCTGCCCCGCTTCATCGAAGCCATCGTTCGACAGATGCACGTAGCTGCTGCCCAGATACGGCATCAGCGCGAAATCGCCCAGATCCACGCGCCGGCCGAGTTCCACCGACAGGCTCCGATAGCGACCCGACAGCCGCGTCGCGACCGTATCCTGCAATGTGCCCAACAGCAGGTTGCGCTGCAGCTGCCGCTGGAACGAACCGGCCGCAAGCTGCGCCTGCACCTGCCACGGGCCGCGCCAGCCTGCCGCGTACAGCTGGGCCTCGCTCTGGTAGCCGCGGCTGGAATCCCCCAGTGCGCCCAGCCAGCTGTTCTGTTCGAACCGGTTCATGGCCACGCCCAGCAGCGCATGGCTGCCAACGCGCCAGTCGTTGCCGATCATCGACCCTCTGGAATCCAGCCCGATGCGGTCGTAACCAGCCTGTGCAAGCTGCCCGCCGCTGGCCAGGTCGCGATACCAGCCACCGGCGCGCGCCGGACTGCGGGACAGGCCATCGAGGTGCTGGGCCAGCGTGCGACGGCCGATATCGATGGCATCGAAGGTCAACGCCGCGGACGCCGCGTGCATTTCGCCCGACAGGCTGCGCAACGACCGTTCGGCCTGCGAGGCGCTGGTCGCCTGCTGGAACGCGCCTGCCGCATCGCGAAACATCGGGCTGATGCCGCCCGGCACGGTGATGCCCATCGACGCATCGATGGCCTGCATCGCCGATTCGACCCGCGCCGCCGTGTCCACGCTGGCGCCGGCAAGCCCCATGCCCGCGACCGCCTTGCTCACGTCGATCCGGCTGATGTCGAGATAGACCTTGTTGGGGTCGTAGGCCAGCGAGGCGATGAGGAAGACGCTGGGCGCCGCCTTGAGCGAGGAGAACGTCCCGGTGATGCCGCCGTTGACGTTGAGCAGGGTTTCCCTGGACGACGTCGTATAGCCCGGACGCACGCCGAGGATGGACACGGTGCCGGCGAGCGTGGCGCTGCCGCCGATGTTGAGCGTGCTGCCCAGCCACACGCCCAGGTTGCCGCTGGCCGACTGGGTCAAGTTGCCGACGATGCTGGCCGGGCTGGACGCGCCGCTCAGGAAGCGCCCGCTGTTGTTGACGAAGCCGCCGAAGGTGCCGCTGCCCCAGACCGTCGCGCCGCTGGCGATGGTCAGGTCGGACAGCAATCCCTTGCGCACGTCCAACCCGCCGGCATTGACTTTTGTCGCGCCGGTGAACTTGCCGGCTTCGGCTAGGGTCAGGATGCCGCTACCGCTCTTGATCAACCCGCCGCTGCCGACGATGACGTTGCGCCAGACCGAATTTCCCGAAAACGCCACCGAAAAATCGCCCCAGGCGAAATTGCTCGGCCCCATTGCCGCCTTGGTGACGTCCAGCAGGCCCCATCCGAACACCGGGTCGACGCCGGGCGCGCCCAGATCCTTGGATGCCGCCAGCACCGTCTGCCGCACCTGGTCGTTGCTGAAATACGGGAACAGCGACCACACCACCGCCGCCGCGCCGGCCACCTGCGGCGCCGCGTAGGACGTGCCGCCACCCTGATACAGGGAATAACTGGCGTCCCCCACCTTGGCCTGCGGATCGATGAAAATCACGTTGCCGGGCGCGACCAGGCAGTAGTTCATCGCGCTGCCGCACTGCTGCGAGTAGTTCGTGAGCTGGGTGGGATTGTTGGGATCCAGCGCGCCAACGGTGATCCAGCCTTTTTCCAGCGCCGGATCGTTGGCCAGCGTCGGCAGCCGCGCGTTGTCCGACGGCTCGCCGGCATAGCGGGGATCGGCGCCGCTGTTGCCGTTGGCAAACACGATCAGCCCGCCGCGAGTGACCACGAAATCGCGCCAGGCGGCATCCAGTTCGGCGGTGAGCGCGGGATCGTTCCAGTACAGCCCACCCCAGGAATTGTTGATGATCTTCGCACCGGCGCCGGCCAGCTCGGCGTTGATGTCGCGGAAGAAATCGCCATAGCCCTCGCCGGCGTGGATCTCGTTGCCCGCGCCGGAGCCGTCGTCCGGCGGTGGATGGTCGTCGATGATGCGCGAGACGACGATGCCGGCGCCCTGCGCCACGCCGCCGCCCCAGTTGCCAATGCTCTTGCCCGCCGCCATTTCCGCGACCACCGTGCCGTGGCCCACCACGTCATCGACGCTGGTGTTGTTGGTCGCCGGATCGACGTGGATGAATTCCTGCCCGACCCGACCCTGCAGCGCCGGATTGTTTCGATTCACCCCGGTATCCAGCAGTCCGATCGTTACCCCCTGCCCCAGCCACCCGGCGCCCAGCGCCCCCGCGGCATTGGTCAGCTGAAGGTGCTGGCTGTACTGCGGAAGCATGGCCGGCGCGGGCAGCGTCGGGATCGTGGGCGGATTGACGACCAGCGCGGCATCGTTGGCCACGTTCGGCGTGAAATCGGGAACCGTGGGCGGTGGCGTGCCTGGGGTCGTCGGCGGTGGAGTGGAGCGCACCGTGCCGCCTCCGCCGCCACCGCAGGCCGCCAGGGCGAGCGCAATCAGGGCGGGAAGGAGCGCGCGCGCAGGAAGCGGGCGCAAGGAAAACGCGTTTCTACCCAAGAAGAAAGCCTGCATGAACCTTCGATCCCCATTCCACCCCAATACTCACCTTGTAATCCGCTGCCGCTCTCCGCGCAACGCTTCCGGCGAACCGCGTCATGACGCAATGCAGCACATCACGTCAATTGCGCCATAATCGGAGGCTTCCCACCCGCAGCAGACTCCGGAGTTCCCCATGAACGACATCGTCATCGTCGGCGCCAAGCGCACCGCCATCGGTTCCTTCCTCGGCCAGTTCACCGGGACTCCGACCCCAACCCTCGGCAGCGCCGCCATCCGTGGCGCGCTCGAACACGCCGGCCTTGGCGCCGACGCCGTGGACGAGGTCATCATGGGCTGCGTGCTGCCCGCCGGCCTCGGCCAGGCCCCGGCCCGCCAGGCTTCGCGCGGCGCAGGCATCCCGGACGCCGCCGGCGCCACCACCATCAACAAGGTCTGCGGTTCGGGCATGAAGGCGGTGATGCTGGCCCACGACATCATCAAGGCCGGATCGGCGCGCGCGGTGGTCGCAGGCGGCATGGAGTCGATGACCAATGCCCCGCACCTGCTCAACGGCTCGCGCACCGGCATCCGCTACGGCAGCGCCGAATTCCTCGACCACATGGCCTTCGACGGCCTGACCAACCCCGACGACGGCAAGGCCATGGGCGTGTTCGGCGACGCCGCCTGCGCCAAGTACGGCTACGACCGCGCCACCGTGGACGCCTTCTCGGCCGAAAGCGCCCGCCGCGCCCAGGCGGCACAGACCGCTGGCGCCTTCGATGCCGAAATCGCGCCGGTGACGGTCAAGACCCGCAAGGGCGACGTAGTGGTCGACAAGGACGAAGAGCCGGGCAAGATCGACATCGGCAGGATTCCTTCGCTGCGCGCTGCCTTCGGCAAGGACGGGGTGCTGACCGCCGCGTCGTCTTCGAAGATTTCCGACGGTGCCGCCGCGCTGGTGGTGATGTCCGCCGAGGCCGCCGCAGCCGCGGGCGCCAGGCCGCTGGCGCGGATCGTCGCCCATGCCACCCATTCCCAGGCCCCCGAGTGGTTCACCACCGCGCCGGTGGCCGCGGTACGGAACGTGCTGACCAAGGCCGGATGGACGGTCGCCGTCGTGGATCTGTTCGAGGTCAACGAAGCCTTTGCCTGCGTGGCGATGGCGCCGATGACCGACCTCGGCATTCCGCATGACAAGCTCAACGTCAACGGCGGCGCGCTGGCGCTGGGGCACCCGATCGGCTGCAGCGGCGCACGCCTGCTGGTGACCCTGATCCACGCCCTGCAGGCCCGCGGCGGCAAGCGCGGCGTCGCATCGCTGTGCATCGGCGGCGGCGAGGCCACTGCCATGGCGATCGAACTTGTATGAAAAACGTTAACGCCAGAATGAAAAAAAACCGGCCAAACCCTTGACAGCCGGCGACGAATCCCCATCATAGTAGCCGCGTGTGCACTGTCACCGCACCGAATTCATAGACGAGGAACCCGTATCATGTCGATCAACAAGATCCTGCTCGCGATGGCGCTGGGCGTTGCCCTGAGCGCCTGCAGCCAGCAAGAGCCCGCCGCCGACGCGACGGCAGCCGCCGAAGCGCCCGCCGCCGAAGCACCTGCCGCCGACGCCGCCATGGCCCCGGCCGACGCTACCGCAGACGCCGCTGCTCCGGTGGACGCTGCAGCCCCGGCTGACGCCGCCGCTCCGGCCGACGCCGCTGCCACGCCGGAAGCGGCCCAGCAGTCGGCCGATCAGGCCGAGCAGGCTGCGACCGGCTCCGAGGCTCACTAAGACCACTGGCGGAAATTTCGCCAGGTTTCAGCAAAATCGGAGAAGCCGTCGGTGCGCCGGCGGCTTTTTCGTGCTTCGGTTCAGTCCGGAGCTGTTCCAGTCAGTGAACGAACCACCGGCGATGCCGGCCCGCTAAGCGCACTGGCCTTGTCCGTTCCAACCACGCAAGTCAACTCATTGGGGTAATTTCCATGAACAACAAGCTCATCGTTCTGCTCGCCGCTGGCGTGCTCGCTCTGTCGGCCTGCCAGAAGGCCGAAGCCCCGGCCGACGCCGCTGCTGCCCCGGCTGATGCCGCCGCTGCCCCGGCCGACGCCGCTGCTCCGGCCGACGCCACCGCCGCCGCCCCGGCCGATGCCGCCGCTCCGGCCGACGCCGCTGCTCCGGCCGACGCCGCTGCTCCGGCCGACGCCGCTGCTCCGGCCGACGCCGCTGCTCCGGCCGATGCCGCCGCCGCTCCGGCTGCTGACGCCGCCGCTCCGGCCGAAGGCAAGTAATTCCCGAGCAATCAGGAATTCGAAACGGGCCCGTCGGCAACGGCGGGCCCGTTTTTTATTGCGTAAAGCGCGTCCACAAAAGCTGCGTCCAGCGGATAACGTCGCCACCAGCCCAACTGGATGCCGGCGAGGACACGCAGCATATGTCCGCGCGCCAACGGCAGTCGCCCTGCCGGGTGGAAAGCCAGATCCCGCAGCGCCGCAATAGCATCGTGGTTTGATTGGAACATCGGCGTCAGCCAGCGGCTGTAGCGGTGGTAGACCGCCAAGTGCTCGCGCCGGGCGTGCGCGTAGTCCTCGAACGCCGCCTCACAGGCCTTTGCTTCGCGCAGGCTCTTCGCCAGCGCCAGCGCATCCACCAACGCCATGTTGACGCCTTGCCCCAGTTGCGGGCTCATCGCGTGGGCCGCGTCGCCCAGCAGCACCGCACATCCGCGCCACCAGCGCCGCGGAATGGCATCCCGATACGCCGCGCGCACCAGCACGCCGGCATCGAAGTTCTCGCCCAGCAGTTCCCGCGCCTGCGGCCACAGGGCGCCCAGCGCCTCCAGCCACGCCTCGCGACCGGCCGCACGCCAAGCCTCGAAATCCTGTACCTGCAGGCTCCAGAAGAAGCTCAACCTGCGGACGGGATCGTCCGGCATCCGCCCCACCGGCAACAGCCCGACCATCTGCCGTGATCGCCGATAGCGCTGGTGCAGGGCATCGCCCCACGGCCAACCGGCTTCCGGCACCAGGCACCAGAGCGCGCCCCATGGATAGGGTCGGTCGATGCGCATGCCTGAAACGGCGCCGCGCAGGCTCGACGCCGAACCATCGGCAACGACCAGCACGTCGAACGGCCCATGCCAGCGCCCCTGTGCATCGCGCAGGCGACCGCGATCGCAGTCCAGTTCGGTAACGGCGCAATCGGCATGCAGATGGATGCCCGACTCGGCGCCGATGGCGGCATGCAGGATCGAGAACAACGCGCCCCGCTGCATGCCCAACCCGCACAGTCGCGGATCGAGGGCGGCATAGCGCATGTCCATGACCGCGCGGCCCTGCGGCGTCTCGCCGTACAACCGCGTCACCGGCGCGCCGAGGGCGCAAGCCTGCTCCAGCAATCCCAGCCGCCACAGCGCCTGCAATCCGGTGGGTTGCAGCAGGAAGCCGGCACCCACCGGACCCGGTGCGGGAACACGCTCGAAGATGTCCACGGAGTGGCCATCACGGGCCAGCGCCAATGCGGCGGCCTGGCCGCCGCTGCCATAGCCGACGACGGCGATGCGCAACCGTGGCCTCATCCGCCCAGCAGCGCGCGCAGCAGTCGCGGCACGTCCGCCATTGTCGCCGCGACGTTGTCCAGCACGTCCTGCAGCGTGATGACTTCATCGACGTCCGGCCCCGCGCCCGCCGCCCAGTTGGCGACGATCGCAAGGCAGGCGTAGTCCAGCCCGAGTTCGCGCGCCAGTCCCGCTTCCGGCATGCCGGTCATGCCGACCAGATCGCAGCCGTCGCGGCGCATCCGGACAATTTCGGCCCGGGTTTCCAGACGCGGCCCCTGGGTGGCACCGTAGCAACCGCCCGCCTCCAGCACGACGCCCGCGCGCTGCGCGGCCTCGATGATGCGCTGGCGCAATCCGGGCGTGTAGGGTTCGCCGAAATCCACGTGCACAACCTCGCTGCCAGGTTCTTCGCACAGCGTGGACACGCGTCCCCACGTGTAGTCGATGAGCTGATCCGGGCAGGCCAGCACGCGCGGGCCGAAGCGTTCGGTGATGCCGCCCACGGTGTTCAGCGCCAGCACGCGGCTCGCGCCCAGCGTCTTCAGCGCGGCCAGATTGGCGCGGTAGTTGATCCTGTGCGGCGGCAGCGCGTGACCCTCGCCGTGGCGGGCAAGAAACGCCACCCGCTTGCCGGCATACGTGCCGACGCGCACCGGGCCGGACGGCGCGCCGTAGGGTGTCACCGGCTGGTGGGATTCGACGTCGGCCAGTTCACCCAGCGCATAGACGCCGGTACCGCCGATCACGGCCAATGCAATGTCGGTCATGTTCGCGTTCGCCGCAGTTGATTTGGGGCATTTTGACGCGGATCAACGCGGAAAACGCGGATCAATCCTTGATCCATCTTCCGCATCGGCTTTTCATCCGCGTCGATCCGCGTCGATCCGCGTCAAAAAATCCGGAAATCGTTCGTCATGAGGCGGTGATATCTCTCGACACCATCCCCACCCAACCCTCCCCTTGAAGGGGAGGGCTGAAAAGCCTGCATGGATGTATTCACGGCATGTCCGGCAAAGGGCTGGCGGTCAGGGCATGCGGGCTCACTCGGCCAACGCATAGATCGCCGGAAGATTGCGCCCCTGCTCGTAATAGTCCATCCCGTAGCCGAACACGAAGGCGTC
>WBZO01002857.1_pt1 | contig 18022 bp, 16 predicted proteins | sample 5204261 | NCBI WGS metagenome assembly WBZO01 (sample SAMN12412400, study PRJNA552823) | activated sludge metagenome | isolation source: activated sludge from anammox sidestream of wastewater treatment plant... | place: USA: North Carolina | collected 2017-09
GGGCGGTGGAAGAAACTTGCAAAACATATCCAGTTGTTCCTATGGGAAACCTGCCGTTAGCGGTTGAAAAAGCCAAAATATCTCCAGCCGTGGTCAAAGTCGTGGTAGGCACGCTATAACTATTTACATACGCTTTGGAAGCATAATCCGTAGTTGTAGGCAAATATCCTGTGGTTACAAACGCTTTGGAAGCGTAATCTGTAGTAGAAGCCAAATAGCCTGTCGTTACAAAATTCTTAGTTGCATAGCTGTCTAAAGTAGTGCTGGCCACATATCCGTCAGTAACAAAAAGTTTAGTGGCATAACTATTAAGCGTAGTAGAAGCCACATATCCGTCTGTTACAAATAACTTGGTCGCATAAACTGAAGAAGCATAAGAATAGGGAATATAGCTTGATAAAGAAGATTGCAAAGCAAAAACGGAAGTAGTTACACCCACTTTTCCTGCAATCGTTTCTAAAAGTCCTGTTCCTGTGCCGATATAAGCTTGAGAGGTAGTAATTGCCGTTGTGGTAATCCTGTTGGCTTCCAGTTGACCATTAAAGTAAGAATTTCCGTTTACTTCAAATTTGGTATTATCTGAAGATGTAGCTGTTGAACCTATCACGACTGGAAAGGTCAAATCGGCAGGATACATTACGCCAGCCGAAGTTGCCCACAAGGTATCTCCGCCCCCACTGCCTGTCCCACAAGAACCGAATACATATCCATTAACACCAGGGTTCACCTTCAGACATTGCCCAGCAGTGCCTATTGAAACAGCGGACATTGAGGTAGCTGTTTTAACAAAAGGTATATCATATAGCTTAAAAGTAGTCGTTCCAGTCCCACCTTGAGGGATATAGAAAGGGTTATTAGCGGCTAAAACTATACCAGCCGATAAAAGAAATACGCTTAAAAAGGTTAAAAGTTTTTTCATGATTGTTGATAATGTATTTTATGCGGCGTGCCTGACAAGTAAACATCTAATGGTTCTACATAATCAATAGTGCCTAGTGCCATATCTATTGTGTAATCTGTTGTCTCATACTTTAGCTGTCCGTTCAGAGATACTGTTTGGCTTCCCGATACCCCTCCACCAGTAAAGGTGTAATGCGTATTGCTTCCGTCTATCACACCAGTCAAATCCTCTGTCGTCCAAGTAGAAGCTTTGGCAGAAGATATAGCTCCAGCCCCGTGCCATCTTTGGTCGCTTGTATCAATCTTCTTGCCGTTTTTGGCATAAATTAGAGTATTATAGTCTTTCAAATCCGCTGCGGATAAAAGTTTATTCTCTTTAATAGCTTTCACTATATCATCAATCGTTTCAGGTTCTTTAATCCGTTTTTTAAGTTCTTCTAATTTTGTAAAAATCTTGTCTAATTGGTTTTGGGGGATTTCAGCATCCTTTCCGTCTTTGCCGTCCCTGCCATCACGCCCATCTTTGCCATCTCTGCCGTCTTTACCATTTTTTCCAGCAATTCCCTGTTCTCCTTGCAAACCTTTTTCTCCAGTTTCTCCTTTCTCCCCTTTGAAAAAATCAACGAAAACGCTTAAAAACCGCAAGCCATCGTCTAAATAGGCTTGGTCAGCACGCTTTTCCATAACCTCCTTAAGCAAATCCACCTTTTTTCCTAAAATAGCGGTATTCTCTGCCGTTTTTTGGGTGTTTTCAGCAGTCTTTTCGCCTATTTCAGCCGTCTTTAAGGTGTTGTCGTTTATATCATTAAGTTCGCCAACCGAAGTAGCCTCGTAATTCTGCGTGGCTTGGCGTTGCTTAATCATTCTTTTTAAGGCGGATTGGTCTATTGACATATTTTTATGTTTCGTGGTATAGTTAGGGAAACAAATGCTATGTTCTGGACAGTATTCTTTGCTGTTTTATTAGCTTTATTCGTAATAGAGGTAATAAAATAAGCTGAATATAATCATTTCTTATATGTTGTTTCTGATTGTGTTCTGGGCAGTATTTTTCCTTGCTCTGTGGTGGGAGAACCGCCAGTAATGTTATACCGCTCGGCATTCTCAAATAGGTGCTTTATAGCCGTGTTCGGACTATTTATGTATTTATACCATTCAGCTATTCCTTTCATAGTCACTCCTTTTACTAATCCTCCAACACTAAGCTCTGATATTCCCCTAACAATATCGCTAGCCGACATTATATCGGTAAAATCAATCAAGCCTTTGTTGTTTTTCCTTGCATCTACAACCATTCTCTTAACAACATCTTTTTCAATAGCTTTCAAAGAACCATATTTATTCTTTAATTCTTGATAGCCAGGGGAAGCTGTTTTTTCAATCAAATCATCAAGCCCAACTCTAAGTTTGTTCGCAATCAAAGCGTCTATTGAAGCTTTTGACGCACTATCATAAGAAGGATTTTTATAAAAAGCCTCTAAACTCTTATTCAAGTTCTCAATAGCAGATTGGGCTTCTTCTGTGGTATAAACGCCTCGTTTATTCAATGCCATTGCCCGCTGTTCTGCGTAATTAGCCAGCTCTGGGTGCAAATCTTTTACAACAGTATTGTTGGCTACATTATCCAAATCTTTTACTATTCCGTTTAAGCCAACTTCAACGCCTTTTTCTCCAGCTTGTTTGGCTAAAGCGTCATACTTTTCAAATATGTTTTTCTTTGTTTGGTCTATGGCTTGGGTAAATTCCTTTAAGGTAGTAGGTGTCTTGCCAGTCAATTCTCCATATTCATCTAAAATCTTTAGATTTGGTTTATTTTCCACTATTGTTTTAATAGCATTAAGAACATTTTTGTTATAATTTTCAGCTTGTGTAGCAGTGTTTATTCCACCAGTAGATGGTTTAACTCCTTTTTGATAGTCTTTTAATAACATTCTATCAACTTGCTCTGGCGATTTAGACCTTATAGCGTCATATAAATCTTTTCCACTAATAAAAGCATTCTCTAATAGTTGTGGTATCTGTGTCGCTTTCCCAGTCGCCATCAGGTTTTCCCCAATCATTCCAGGGGCTTTTTCAATAGGGGCGTGCATTACATCTCCTTTACCAGCTACTTTCTCAGCTCCAATCTCCGCACCAGCAGCTAAAATGACATCAAAAGCATTCCTAATTGTAGGAATTACATCAGGATTTTCGTTTGCCCATTGAGCAATTTTTGGTTGTTGCAAAAGCCATTTCTCCGCAGCGTTAGCTCCTGCTGTTAATACACCAAACCCCGTTCCAACTACCGCACCAGCAGGTCCACCCAAAGCAGCACCAGAGACAGCACCAATAGCGGCTTCATTAGCCCCAGGCACTTTAGCTAAATTTTCTTTGACAACATCAGGAATCACTGCTTCAGCCGTTCTGACAATAGGCGAAAACATCGCTCTTACAAATGGTCCGCTTGTGCCAAAACCAGATTGTGCCGCACCTCTAAGAAATTCACCAGCCCCTCTAATATCATTATTATAAACCATTTTATCAAGACCAGCGTTAGTTCTTATGCCACCCTCTTGAACGTTTTGGACAATTTCCTGGCCAGCATTCTTATAATCATTCCAAACGTTTTTGGCCACATCGCTTATTTTCCTTGCAGTCGGCAATATGTTTGGTATGGGGGATACGCCAGGCAACTCCAAAGCAGAATAGTTTGGTTGGGGTTGTTCTTCATCAATAGCACTAGCCAATCCCCTAAGCCTATTTATTCTTTCATCAACAGTTCCGCCAGTATTATTATTTGTTACTGGAGTAATGTTGCTGAAATACTTGTTCCTTAATTGTTCTGCCTCTTGTTCTGTAATCATTGTTTTTTGTATAAAGTTGGTAAAATGATTTTCAAAATATCATTATCGGATAGATTGGGGTTATCTTTTAACATTGTTTCAATAGAACCCCTTATTTCTGGGTGTTTTGTATACAATTCATCTAAAGTGTTCGGTTGGGCGTTCTCACCGAAAATATCATCATAATTGCTTTGTCCAATTTGAAATCCAATCACAGTCTTTTGGTTTCTATTCATTACATCAATCAAAGAATCTATCTTGGTATTGTTCAAAGAAGAAATATTAGAAATGTCTGGAAATATTTTTGAATATTCTTTAGCTTCTGCTGGACTAAAAGCAACGCCAGTCATATTTTTCCTATAAACTTGAAGTGTTTGCTTTATTTGATTGGAAATCTGGGCTATCTTTGGGTCAGATGTTGTCCCAATCATATTAGCAGCACTCTCTATAGTCCCTCTAAGAATATTAGTATCACCAGTTTTTTGGATATAAACATTAAGCAAAGATTTTATGTTATTCAAATTATCAATAGCTTGTAATCTTGCTAATACTTGATTTCTTTGGTCTATTGGCAACGATTGCGAAGCGGCTCTTACTATAGTTTCTTTCGCCTTTTCATAATTTCCATTAGCAACTTCAGAATTGACCTCTTGTTTAACTAAAGCAACGGTTTTCTCTGGCAAACCTATTACTGCATTGATTGTAGCATCTTTATAAGCTAAATTTTCTGGGGCAGCTAAACCAGTTTGACCACTTGGCAAACCAGAAACATTATATTCAAATTTTCCTGTTTTTGAATTAAATGCAACTGGATTACCAAAAGCATCAGTAGTCATAGTATATTTGCCTTGGTCTAATTGCTGTTGCTTTTGTAAGTAATCTAAATTCTTGAAGTAATAGTCTTGCGATAATGATTTTTGTCTATAAGCCTCGTCTAATACTTGTTTTTTTTCATCTAATGTTAGTCTTGCTGATTGTAATTTGTTGCTAATTGCATCCTGTGTCGCTTTGTAATTAAAGTTCATCAAATCCTTTTCTGTTCCTAAAACCGCATTTTGAATATTTCCTAAAATGGTTGTCTTAGAGTTAAGCAAACCTTGTAAAGCATTAAATTTGTCCGAAACCAATTTATAGTTTTTATCATCAATCCCTTTCTGTATTTCGGCTAAGGTTAAAGCACCTTTGCTTTCTATGTCTTGTATCTTGGTTATTCCGTCTGATACTGCCGCTTGGACCATACCGCTAAATCGGTCTGGCATATACCTTTGCACTCCGCTTGCCGCACCAAAAGTTTCTATTCCTTTCTGGTAATTCAAATTAGTCTGTATCTGTTGTTGCACCAATCTTTGTGTAGCCTTCTGAATTTCGTTCAGTATCATCTGGTCAGCTTGGCTTAAAGGAAAGTTTCCATTTCGCACGCTTTCCAATTCCTTCTGCATATCAAAATAGTTCTGGCTAATCTGGTTCAATATGCCTGCTTGGGCTTGGCTAAATTGGTTAGATAAGTTGCGGATATTCTCCGCTTGTGCCGAGTATTGGTCTGGTTGTTCAGTCTGTATTCCAGTCGCACCCTGTGTCTGCCCAACATTCTTGCTGGCTTCTAAAAGTTTATCCTCAAGCGATTTCTTAGTGGCTTGCAAAGAAGTTATAAGTTGCTGTTTCTGTTCTGGAGTGCCAATATAGTTTTGTATTCCATACTTTTGCGCTGTCTGATATTGAGTGGCAAAATCACTGGGTATTCCTTGTCCAGCCATTTCACTTTCCAAAGTAGCAAATGTTTTCTTGGTCTGTTCCTGCTGTTTTTTAGTAAAATCCTCCTGTTGCCTCTGTTGCATCTGGTTTATTAAATCCTGATAATTTAATAAAGTCTTGTTATAATCCTGTCTGGCTTGGTCAGAGGTTACTACCGAGGTTGGTTTTTTAAGCGGACTTTCTGAAAGTCCCTGTTGTCTAAAATAAATATTTGCTTCAGTCGGAGTGCCATAAATAGGAATTTCCTTGCCTTCCTTGTCATAAAACTTCGCTATCGGACTTGTAAATTCGGCAGTAGGTTTGGTTACATCTCGATTTAATGTCTGGCTGTTCCAAAAATCCTTCATCTGTTCTTCAGTGGCAAAAGTCGAAGGCAAAATTTCCTGTTTTCCAGTCGCCTTGCTTAAATAGCTTGTCCCAGGAGCAAGCTTGTTAAGGTTATATCCTCCAACATTGCCTTGAAATGAATATGGTTTCATTATCTGATTTTCTCTTGCAATAGTTTGCTTTAAGTCTGAACTGCCATATTGGCTTCCTTGTGGCTGTGCAAAAATTGTTTGGTTTCCTATTTTAGAGTACTGTTGAAGTGCCATATTTTTAGAAGTTTAATCTTGTGTAGTATTCAACTACCGTTGAACCCCTTTCCACGCAAACATAAGTATATCCTTGTTTGTCATAAAATCCCCTTTTTGTTCCTAAAGTAAATCCTACGGTTGAAGAGCTAAAAGTTCCTGTATTGCCGAATTTGGCAAACGTATTGGTGGTAGTAGCGCTCATAAAGTAATTGCCAGAGCTATCAACTTTTATAAACTCAGGAAAAGTAGTGTCAGATAAGGTTACATCACTAACATAAGTCAAAGTCGTGCTTGATAAGCTGAATTTAGATATAACGTGTCCTAATGCTGAATTGCCTGATTTATAATTAAAGTAAAAGCTTGTTCCGTCCGTAGCCATTCTCTGATAATCGCTTTTATAAGCTAAATTCTGTCCGCTGAATGTCATCAATGACCCTCCAGCCGCAATATCATTTTCATCAAACCTATATACTCTAAATTCCGTGCCATTATCTCTTAATAATAGATATAAATATCCCCCTAAAACTATTGCTGATATTACTTCATCAACATCTGCCCATACATCAGTCATTGTTATATTCTGTTGCATTGTTGGAGTTTGCCCATCGAGTATGAAAAGGAATGGAGAAACATCATTAACCATTTTAGCTAACCCAACAACCGATGAGGAGAAAACATACTGTGGAACGTGATAATATTTGCCACAAGCCGTTACGTCAAACAAATCAGGAATTGAATCGAAAAATGAACTATCTATTTTTCCATTAGCACCAGTTCTCGGCACTTTATTAGCAGCACCAGTTGTTACAACTTCTTCACTATTTAAGGCAGTCGGTGATGTTGCTACGGAAGGGGCAGAAGATAAATATGAAATACCTTTAGTCACCGCTGAAGCGTCTGGCGAGCCAGCGATGGCTAAGTCATCTGCGTATTTCTTATTACAGAATTGATAATTATTAGTTGGTGCAGAAGATGGACCTACAGGAAAGGATGAAAATGTTTTAACACCAGCGATAGTCTGATTATTCGCTAAAGCCACATAAGTCGAATTAGCATAAGTTACGTTTATAGCCGCAACACTTGACGTTATTGTGGTTGGAACAACAGGTGATTCAGAAAATGTCCAAACAGCTGAAATTGTTTCCGTATTCTCTTTAACAGGAAACTTGTTATAGAAAGCAGAAGTATTAGTTAAAATAAATGTCGTTCCTCCAGCGTGTGAGTGCGCTAACCCAGAAGTCTCGGTATAAGGGGTATAATTCAAAATTGTTTTTACACCCGTTAAAGTTACGGTTCCATCAGCATTATTGGTTATGCCCGTAAAACTTATTTGTTCTTCATTATCTCGGCTATTCGGTTCAATAGTGCCATAACCAATCGTTCCAAACATAGCCATTGTTATATTCGTGCTATTAACTTGGAAACTGGTTAAGCCTAATGTTGTATCACCAACAGAATTGCCTGCCCCTGATAGTGTAAATGATTGTGCTTGTATTGCTTTTGTGGACATATTTTTTATATTTTAATTACATTAGAACCATACATTGATTTAGTTACCAAAGGACCAAAGGCAAGTATTTCCCACCTGCTATCAATCTCATCAGTTTCAAAAGAATATTGGGCTTCGTAAAAATCAGTTCTAGGCATTGTGAATATCACTCTAAATTTAGGCGGCAAATCGGTTGAAAGCTGTTGTTGCAAATTCATTCCGAAAGGCTGTGTGCCTATCGGATATTTTCCAATAGAATTATTATCCCCATATAGACAAACGACTTGGGAATTAGAACCGCTTAAATCCACACTATAATCAGTCGCACAGCCATCTATATCGTATTTAATTTTGCTGGTTAACGTAGTATTCGGGCTAATATACCCCTCAACATAGTATTCGTCAAAATATTTAGTCTGGTATCGCATACCATAGTTCTGCCAAGAAAAAACAGCTTTGGCGTTAATCCTGTGTCCATTAAAATTATATCCGTCATTCATCTTGTATGTCTCCATTGTTAAAGAAGAATGTCCATATAAAGCCCCGTCAATAACGGAAAATCTTGAAATAGAAACCGTCTGTGGGGCTTCCCAATAAGGCATTATGGTTGTACCAGTAGCATCTATGCCTGGTTGCATATTATAAATCCTATATAATCCTTCCTTTGGTACAGCTACGTAAATCCTATTTTGAAAATAAAATACAGAACCGCCAGTAAAGTCATACGAGTCAAAATCGTTCCTTATAGGGTCTGAAATTATGGTGGTCTGTTGCGTGCCGAGTATGTTTTCTATCCTGCCCAAAGTATCCAAAGTCTGGTCGTGGGTTACAAACACCACATCATTTTTAACCTTGCTGCATAAAGCTTGGCTTAAAGTGGCTTGGTTGCAAGAAAACTTAACTGGCGAAACGGTTACACTCTCGTTGGTTAAATCAGAACTTAGTTTGAATTGAATGTTATAAATCCAATTCCTACCAGCGTGTATTACCATAGTTTCTTCCTGTGGTATTAAAGCATTTGGCGGTGCATCTAAAACAAACAAAGCTCCATCACCAACGTTTGCAACTGGCGATGTATAAGAAAAATCAGTAAAAGTATTAGTTTTGGAATAAAATACGGTATTCAAAGTGGAAGAACCCAAATAAACGTGTTGGTTAAGCGTTGAAATAATCGTATTAGTCATTGTGGAAGAAATGCCTGTAATACCTGAATTTCCAGTTACCCTTACACCTTGTTGTATCAATGTTCCAACCGCATATCCAGCCGAAGTCGGGTCAGGGGACACGCCAGTTAAGGTAGTAGTATCTTCACCGCCAGTATAGGTATAAGTCGTTCCATTAATGGTTATAGCTCTGCCAGATACTACGCTAAAAAATCCGTCTTGCGCCCAAGTCGTAGTGCCTTGTTTGGTTAGGGTATTAGTAGTAGCCGAGGCAAAAGTAGTAAAAGCCCCAGTCCATTCGTAAATAGATGTGTCTCCATTAACAAAAAGTATCGATGACTTCTTTTCTGTTTCATTCCACCAATCGGCAAAAACACAGGCGACAGAAGTGCTTGATGTCCAGAAAGTATCCCAAGTCGGACTGCCTGCCGTTATCTCGTGTCTGGCTTGCAAAGCACTATTTCCTCCCCTTATATGTATTTCTTTGCCGTTAGAGGCTGTACAATCGTGCGAACAAATTATGCCTAAAGCAATGGTAGAAGAACTGCCATCTAAAGTATATCCAGGGGTAGAGGAAAGTCTGCCAGCGGTGTTTACGATAACGTTCTGTGAACCCTTGGTTAAATAACCAGGTGGCAAGTTAGTATTATCCTCCTTATTCCTATATCCTAAAAACCTATCAACCAGCTTAAAGTCTGATGTTGTGTTTACTCCCTGAAAATCAGTTGTGGATTTGGATTGTGCTACCATATTTTATCTATACCAAGTTGTGTCATACCACCTATTAGGCGAATTATTGGGCAGTTGGTAGTATTGCGTTCTGGGTTTAATAACTTGCGACTTATACATACTTTTGTATCTAATCAAAGCTTCATTGTATTTGCTTAAAAAAATGTTTGTATCATATCCAGCGTCAGAGCCTAATGATTGTTGCACAGCTTGAAAAGCGGCTTGATAAAGGAATAAATTATATGTTTCAGTATCCAAATTGATTAAATCGTCATTAGTAAGCACGGTTTCTTGCCAAGCACCAGTTGTAGCGTTTCTAAAAAGGTATTTGGAGTAATAAATTATGTCGTAAGTGTTTCCAAATTGGCAATTTATCGGTCCTAAGCATAAACCATTCTCAGCTGTGCCGTTATAGGCAATATCAATTTGCAAAGTATCGATAGTTGTAGCATCAGGCGTGCCAGTTGAACTTGCACTTGATGTCCAAGGGAATTTAAGCAAATTCCAACCGTTCTGAAAAGCCGTTCCGTCAAATTGTGTTGTCTGGGCTGAATACCACCTATTTGTTAAATCTTGACCCCAATATAAAGTTACCGAAGTGTAATCTGATGCAGTTGGCAAATAGAACCAACTGAATATGCTTGATTGACCAGAATAATCTGATAAGTCCAAAGACGCAATTCCGCTGTTATAAAACGATGCAGTAGTAGAAGTTATAACTGAATCGACATTAAAACCAGCAGAAGAGTTATATTCTCCTACATAATGAATATTATCTTTAGTAAGTCCAGATATATTGGCGATATTAGTCCAAGTTCCATTGCTATTATAACTTGTATTGGGTGTTATCAGCACGCCATTTGGCAAATTTGGGTCAGAAGCCAATAAAGTTTTATTTCCAGAATCAAATTGGAAAGAAAGTATGGGAAAATTAGTCTTTTCCTTGCTTACATCAAAATCCACCAAAAAATTCTGTGTAAACCTGTCGTTCATATTACGGCTGGCTTGCGGTTTAAGGTCAATAATCTTGTTTCCTTTTATATCGCTTGGCAAAGCATATTTCCAAGGTCCATTATTTTCAACATTATATAAAACTACAGAATTAATCCTTATAGTTTCCTGTGGGTCAAGGTCAAACAAAAGCTGTCTGGCTGCCCTGTTATACACTCCATAAAGATTTTGTATCTTATTTAGGGTCGTGCCGTGAAGCATTGCCTCTAATTCTGCGGTAGCTTGAGTTATGGAATAGCTCATTGTGGTTGTATTATTGTGAATTTAGGCTTAGATAACGTTTTAACTTCCTTCTGCCTCTGTTCCAAAGTCAAACCTCTGAAATCATAACCTTCCCAGAAATTAGTCCAGAAAATATCGCTTTCGTCCATTTTCATATCGTCAAAATTGGTTTCTTTCATAGCCTGTATATAGGATTTTTTTATCCAATTGTCCTTTAATACCCAAGTTATCAAGTTGGCAAATAGCTTGAACTTATCATTAAGCACTTTTCCAGCCTCTCTTTGTCTGGATATGCATACAATTCTCTTAATTTCTTGTTCTGGATAGTTAATTATTTTGTCTTTAGTCGTTTCATTAAACATATCCTGCAATCTAAACCGATAAGCATTGTCATATTCCAAAATGAAACCCACTGTTTCAGCAAACCTATTGGCTTCGGATTCATTTAAGCCTAAATAAGTCAAAAATCTTCTGGTAAAACGTTGCATTGTCTTCGCTAAAGGAGTTAAATAATCTTCTTCAAGCAAAAATATTTCTATCGTCCTAAAAGTTATATCATTTAATGATTTCAAAGCTTTGTTCAAAAGGTTAATTTTGGACTTTCTTGGCATAAAAATAAATATAAGCGGGGCTAAACAGAAAATAGGCAAAGTCAATATGCGGCAAAGCTCTAAAATAGTCTTTTTAACAATATTATTAGCAAAAGTCTGTTGGGGTTGGGGCATTCCTTTGAAAGGATATTCCGCTAAAGGTTTTTCTATACCTTCATTCCAAACCAATATGCCTTTATTCTTGGTATATTCAATCATCGGTTTTCCGTCCTTATCTATAGCCACAATCGGTACAGGCTGGCTAAAATCTTGTTTCATCTGCTCGGTCGTGCCTTTATTTTTATAAATATTTACTGGCATTTGAACGGATTTAACAGATTGATTGGCTTTTCCGAACAAATGTTCAAGGAAACTATTTACAATCCCTTTCACATCTTCTACTCGCACAAAATTGCCCATTCCGCCAAGTTTCCTTGTATGGGCATCTAAATTCTTTTCAAAATCTTTTAATATCGGTTGTAAATCCATAATTATTTTCTTATCCCATTCCCCTGTTAAGGGAATGAGTAAGGAAACGATTAGTCGTTACCTTTCGCACCAATCAAACCTGCATAATCAGAGGCAAAGTAGGTTTCCCTGAAATTGACCTGATAATTGTAAGTAAGATTGTTAGATTGTCCCCAATGCCTTAAAAATGATTGAACACCCTGTCTAAATAACCTTGTAATAGAGTGTGTATCAGCCAATAAGAACCAAGCAGTATCGGAACCTCCTGATGCAGCACCTAAGTAAGGTGATGTATAAACGGCAATTCCGTACTGAGACCTCCAAACGTTGACTGCATTCTGCGGAGCGGTTGTATCAACAACTAAAGCAGACTCAGTTAACTGAATAGCGGTTGGAAACAAAGCAGGCGGTACAAGCAAGGTGGCGGGCATATTTCCCAAAACTACACCAGCTTGGTCTTTCTGCTCTTGCATCATCTGAATAGCCAAAGCTAAAGAAGTGCTTGAAAGGGCAGACATTTCATTTATCAAGTTAGAGGTTGTGCCTCCACCTTGAAGGGTATGGGTTGAAGAGCAAAGGTATTGCCCATCAGCGGTTGTGGTTGTGTCAAAAGCTCCACGGTATACGCCAAAAGCGGTGTAATCCATAGTGGCTTTGGCTTTTAACGCCATATCCTCAACTTTCTTAGCCCAAACTCCGTGCATATTATCGTCAAATAACTGTTTGCTTAACTCCGCAGAGCCAGCATAAGTCTTAACATAATATGTCGCTTTGTTAGCAGCCATTTGGTTGGGTACAACGGCTGGGACATTGGCTGTTTCACCTACTTCAGCGAATAAGCCAACACCAACACCGATTTCCTCAACATAAGCTCCACGGTCAATATCAAGTTGCCTAAAAAGAGCTGGGGTCGTGCAAGTAGCCCTACCCACCATTCCAGTTTGCCAATTAAAACGTTGGAAGAAGACTCGGTCCAATTCCGTTTTAATTAGAGCTGTATTTTGTGCTTCTGTAAACATATTGTTCTATCTTTATTTTTTCATCCATTAAGCCAGGAATATAGTGCTACTCCTGAATGCGAATCTGACCTTTCCTGGGAACTTGGCAATGTCTAAAGGCAAAACTATTAAGCCATTGGAAGCTCCGTCCGTGGCGTTAAGTGTGTAAGTGCCTGAAGTAACATCGAAAGTGACCCTGTGGCCAATCAACATATTATACTTTGTTTGAGTATTCCAAGTTGCGGCGGTTTTCGGAGCAATCAAATATGATGCCCCACTAACTATTTTCTGGACTAAAACCGTTCCTGAAGCGGAAGCGGTGTTATTTGATTGTGATACGGCTATACCCACAACACTGTCAGTTGTTACTGACGAGGGAGTTCCGTTCAAAAGTGAGCTGACAAAATATGCTCCTAGCGATTTAACCACAGGTTCGCCTGGGTAGATAATCGTTGAAGATGGGGCAACAATCCACGAATCAGCTCCAGCCGCACCAAATGTAGGTGCATCGTACTGTTGAATATCGTTTAATGCCATTGTTTAATTATTTTCTGTCCGTCCCTTAGCGAGCAGTCGTTATGCAGGCGGCACGTATTTTCCCAAATTTTCCTCATAGCGTTTGAAATCCTCTTCTTTCCAATTCTTCGCCCAAGGAATGTTTTTCCTTATGGCCTCTTTGGAAGCATCGGACATCGTTCTATTGTCAGAACCTTGGAAATTCTTTTCCTGGCTTCCGCCAATAGACGCTTGGTTAATCTGGGCTTTGTTCCTAAGAGCCGTAGCAAGCTCTTCGGTCTTTTTCCTTAACATTTCAGCCTCGGTCTTGGTTGGCAAGGTTTCGTTTAGCCGCTGTTGAACCTTTTGGTCAACAATCTCGGCTATCTTGTTCTCGTCAAACTCAACATACTGGCCGTTATCTTTAAGGATTCTTTTCGCATCAAGCATACCCGCCTTGTAGTCATCTCTCTCTTTCTCTACTTGCGTCAGCTTGGCTATCAATGCCTCCGAATGTTTTATTAACTCCTCCGAAGGGTCAGGAGTGGCAATTACGTTTTCCTGCGTCCCCTGCGAAGCATCCTGGGGATTGTTTTTTACTTCGCTTTCCGCTCCAGCAGAACCTTCTGGAGGATTTTTTAGTTCTGTATCCATATTATTTTTAGACGGAGTCAGCCGTCCTCTGTTTTATTTATTAACCTCGGATATAGAGGCTTTGCTCCCCGAGTTATGTAAATGCTAAGGTAAAAACATAGCTCAGGGGGCAAAACCGCCCTCCTGTCTTAGCATTTTTATACCTTGTATTCTTGGATTATATTGGCAATTTTCTGCAAAACATCTAAGTTATAAAGCATCATCTTGCCCGCATACATATCCTCAAAGCTGGTAGACTTCTCAAACATCACTTTCTTGGCTTGTTCCGCAATCGTATTGGTATAAATGTTCCACAATCTGGACTGTTTAAGGATATAAATTTCATCCTTAAGCGTTTTTATTTCCTCCTTAGTAAGTTCCTTGCCGTTTATAAACGCTTTTTTCAATCTGTCGTCAATCCTGATTACTTGATAAGGATTTACGGAACAAAGCAGTTTAGGCAAAAGCCAATTAACCAGTCTTGTTTTCCATTTTTGCATATTCTTCTTCGGCTTTCCTGTCTAATTCCGCCCTTTTTTCTTCAAACACTTTGTCATCCGTGTAGAATATCTTTGATTTTTCAATACTTTCTAATTTTCTGTCCTTCAATTCGCTTTTCAATATGACATCAAGCATCTGGGCTAATGATGAAACGGCTTTTTCAGCCTGTTCCACGCTGTATTTCCCAATCTGCTTAATTATACTCTTGCTCTTTTCATTGGGCATAAGGTCTAAACTGGAAACTTTAGTATCTTTCTTTTTCTGCATAAATCCCATTTCCATATTCTGTCCCAAAATGGTCAAAAGGTTCTGGGCTTCAAGCAATGAATCGCATTTTTCCAGTTCCGTCCATAAAATATCACGGGCAATCTTCATAACCTTGACTCGTTCTTCAAAGAATTTCGCTTGCATCTTCTTAAACTCGTCCAAGGTCGGCATAGCATTTTTTTCCATAAATTTATTTCTTTCTTGTTTTTTTAACTGGCTCTTCTTCGGTTGGTTCTGGCTGTTTTCCTTCTACCTTATCCACACAGGCTTGGAACAATTCATAAACATCCTTGCTCTTAAGTCCTGTAAATTCCTGCATCCTTTCTATTGTGAATGTAGGATATAAAGCCTTGGTATAGCCGTCTTCAACTACTCTATTGTCTTCCACGATTGTTCCTGTCAGCTTTTTCATTTCAAAAGCATCAGCAAGTTTCAATCTGGTTTCCCAAGGTAAGGCGAGCCAATATGATGGGTTTATCATATCATTTTGGGCATAGCGGGTTGGGTCTGCGCCTGCATCGGTTGTGTTGCTTGCTGGGGCAGTCCCATTGGCTGTGCCATATTATTTTGTTTCATTACATACTTTTCTACATCTTTCCTTGTCTTATCGTATGAACCCAACAATAGGTCTTTGTATAAAGCCTCTTGGTCGGCCAAAGGGTTCTGTATCGCTCGGTCATATAATTCAAGTCCAAACATTCTGTCCAATTCTTCTGATTTGGGTTGAATTACGTCTGGTGTCACCCGCAAAATGAATTTTCTTTCCCTGAATAATCTGGGGTTTACCTTGTAAAGCTGCAAATCGCTGTCTGGTCCGCCTTCTTCGTGCAAGATTTGGTAAGAAAGGTTCAATCCGTCTTCTTCAGTCAAAGGCTTGTCGTTCACATTATCATCAAATTTAATCTTTCTTGTCCGTTGTTTTCCGCTCACTTCCTTTTCGGGAATAAGAAAAGTCTTATAAACAATATCGCCAGAAACGGCATTGGCATCAGCTATGGTCATATATTGCAAAATATCTCCTACTCTTAATGTGCCGTATTCTTTCACAAACTTGGCAATCATTTTCACAAACAAACCCAAAACGGTTGAAGCATTGGCTTCTAAACGGCTAATTTCATAAGCAGTAGTCTTTCCAGGCTGTTGTTTTCCAGCCGCTATCGGTTCTTGCGAGCTGTCGTTTATGCTTTCTTCCGCTTTGAACAAGGTATTTAATCCAGCAGTTAAATTTTGTCCTACCTGTATCGGTTCAATAGCACCCTCTGGGTTGCTTAAGGTTGTAACCGCTCCAGGCATAATTACATCAGAGGTTATCACTTCACCACTTCGGTTTATCAAAGGTGGCATTAAGGCTAAGTAAGTGCCGTCTATAATCATCGGATAAAGCGTATTGATTATATTTGCATCCTGCATCATCTTAAAAGCCAAAGACTTTCCGCAAAAACACTTGCCTTCGTCCATTGTTTCGTAATAAAAACTGGTAAAAGGGTAAAGCTTGTCATTTCTTGGGTTGGGATTGTCTGGGTCAGTCATCATTATGCCATTGACTACAATTACAAACTGGTCGGTCGTGCGTTTCCAATATAAAATTTCTTCGCACATATCCGTCCGCATATTGGGGTCATATGTGTTATAAAAAGCCTGATTAGCGTCATTGTAAATCGTCATCATTCCAGGACGCACATACTTAAAGTTCTCATACTTGGCATACTTGCTGCACAAAGCACTCCAACTCTGCACCCTCCGCCAAATCACAAAACCCTGTTTCTGTATATTGCTTTCGTAAAAATTCTCGTAATAAAATTCATCTAAAGGCACTATGGCATCTGTAAAGCCAGAGTTAATGTCATCAATCTCAATGCTTGTAGTCCATCCGCCTTTTTCTTTTGGTCGTTTTACTTGCCTGTAAGCCTCTTGAAAGCCTGTATAAACTATTGAAGCTGGCGACCATAGGGCTGTTATCACGCCATAAAGCATTGTCTTTTCGTAATCGCTTTGTTCTCCTGCCCATTCCATTAAATCAAGCATTACCGTAGCGGCATCCTTGTCTTGGTCATCCTGTTCGTTCCAAGCAAACACTTTAGGATAAATCAATCGGCTTGTGGCGTGGGCTGCGATTGAAACGCATTTATTCCTGACTACTGGTTTCATCGCATTGGAGTGCCAAGATGATTGCAAATCATTCGGATAAGGCTGTCCATTATTGGGCTGGTAAGCATTAAAAGCCATTTGGTCAATTTGCATTCTTGCCAAAGTGCTTAAATCGTTAAATTCCCTCCTTGGCGTTTTCTGCACCAAATCGCCTTTCCTGAAATCGTCAATCACCTGCGCCAAAACCTCTCTTTCCCTATTGGAGGGCTGGTAAGAAGAACGGTCATTCAAAACGTTCTTGCCAGTAATCGTATCGTATTTCAGTTCCAGGTTATCACTTATTATGCTCATTAAATGTTCCTTAGCATTTAATGGTTAGTTTCTTAAAAAATCTTCTTTCAAAGTTGCTATAGCCATATCTCGTAAGTCATCAGTTACCTCTTTATTCATTGTATCGGTTTAATGTATCTAAATGTTGGCGGTATATATTGTTTGGCTATTGCGTTCTGGGTATAGGGGTTTAGTTCAAACCATACCCTCATCATCAGTGCGTCGGCAAAGTCTGGGCTTCGACCCAATAATTCCTTAATCTCATCTTTGGGTATAATGTGCTTTTTCATATCCGCATCCAAATCTTTAGCCTTAACCTGTTCCAATTCCTGTATTATGTATTGCTTAACTTTTATATCATCACAGGTTATTCTAATCTTTCTGTCATTAACCAAGTCAGCTAAACGGAAATAACATTGGCTTCTTAAGTTCTTAAATTCTTCTTTCTTAAATGTTTTAGGATTGTCCAAAGCTCTTGAACCGCCTTGAAAACCTTTTATCCCGCGCATTATATCCACTACTCCTGCACCCACACCGTCTTCATCAACAATTATTCTTGAATAGGGTACGCTTTCTTCACCAGCCAAGGTCTTTATTTCCCTTGCTATTTCATCCATACCCCTATGTTCCTCAACCTTAATCCTTTTCGCCCACAAACCTTCCCATAAGATAATAACAGTCTTATCTTGGCCGTATCTGGCTATATCGGCTGTTATATACTTGTTTACACTCGGTTCAGCTCCATTGGTGAACAAATCCACTATGGCATCGTATTTCATCAATATCGCTGGGTCATCATCATATTCCCAATCGCCCAACATCAGCCTTTTCTTATTGGAAATGTCTGCAATGCTTTCCAAATTTTCTTGATATTCGCTTTGGGAATAAGGGTTATCGTTGTAAAGGGCTTGTATAAAAGCATACTCTGGCGCTAAGGTCTTTTCCCTATAAGGCAAATAAACCATTTGGTATAGCCAGTTTTTTTTGGG
>WBZO01003553.1_pt1 | contig 18018 bp, 18 predicted proteins | sample 5204261 | NCBI WGS metagenome assembly WBZO01 (sample SAMN12412400, study PRJNA552823) | activated sludge metagenome | isolation source: activated sludge from anammox sidestream of wastewater treatment plant... | place: USA: North Carolina | collected 2017-09
GTGAACGTCTACCTGTTCAACCCGGCGCAGATCGCCGTGGCGAAGAAGGGACTCGAGGGCCTGTGGGCGAACCTGCCGATCCTGGCCAATGACCTGGCGGGGATGAGCTGGCAGTGAAGGCGCGCTGGCCGATCGGCGGCGCGCGCCGTCGCATGCTCGACGGTGATGCCGCAGATCGGGCAACCCGCGGCGCGGCCAGATTTCAGGGGGACAACGTCGTGGCGCAAGAGCGCAAAGGGAATCCAACGGGTGCCCCGGAATCCTGTTCGCGTGTCGACTTCAGCGCAGCGGTCGATGCGACGGTGCCCGCGAAGCCCCCCGCCGCTTCGCCGAACTGGTGGAGCTGACCGGCCCCGCTGGACCCTGCTTGGCGGCGCCCGGTCCTCGCCTGACGGTGGCCACCGGCGACCCAGGAAGCTCGGCCGGCGGCGGCATCATCGTAGCTCCAATGCGCGCAGCCGCCTTGCGCAACGCCGGCAGGTGGCGCATGCAGCTCTCGATGCTCTCGCGCGAAGACGGTGCGTGAACCGCGACGGCGGCGTAGATGTAGCCAGCAGCGTCGGCGATCGGAACGGCGATCGCCACTGAATCGTCGAACAGCTCGCAGTCATGGGTCCCGACCTGCGTTGCAAGAACCTTTTCGAGGTCGTCGAAGAGGTCGGCGTAACGCGTGATCGTCTTGTCAGTGTGGGACTCGAGCGGTTCGGGGCCCATTAGCCGCCTGACCTGGTCGCGGCTCATCTGGCACAAGAACAACTTGCCGCTGGCGGTGCAATGCAACGGCACACGGGTACCGGGCTCCAGATGCAGCCGGAGTGGCCGGCGAGTCTCGACCCGGTCGAGGTAAAGCACCTCGTCGCCCTCGAGAATCGTGAGGTTGCAACTCTCGCCAATCTCGGCGACGGCTTCCTCGAGCACACGGTGCCATTGCACGCGGAGCGTCGATTGGCGCCAAAGGTCGAGGGCGAAGGCCGTCAGGCGTGGACCGACCGTATACCGTTTCGTCAGCGGCTCGCGCCGCAGCAGTTCAGCCGATTGGAGCAGGCTGAGGATACGAAATGTGGTCGGCTTGGGCAGCCCGCGGGCATGCGTAACCTCATCGAGCGACATCGGCGCTGCGGCCCGCACGACTTCCTCGAGCACTGCGAACGCTCGCAGGGCGATCGACTCGGTGGGAACATCGTTGCGCCGCTTGGCCATCTAGCAAGGACCGGCGCCAATGGCGCGCTGCCGGAATCGCGATGCGGCCATTTTACGTCAGGCCAACAGGACGAACGTCGAGACCAGCAGCATGAAAACCGTTGTCAACCGGCGAAAGCGCTGGTCGCTCAGGTAGGCGAAGAACCGCGAGCCGGCGATCACCCCCCCGACGAAGAGCGGGGCCATCGTCGATGCGAACAACATCACGTGCTGGTCGATGACCCCGCGGACACCGAGCGACAGGAGCCCCACTGCAGAGATCACCACGACGTAAAGCGTGAGGTTTGCGCGCGTGACGTGAACCGGTTCCGGGCCTGCGAGCAGATAGAGGATGACCGGCGGCGCGCCGATGCTGGTTGCGCCAAGCATGGTCCCGCTGAGGCTTCCCAGCCCGACCGAAGTCGATACGCGCTGCGGCCCGTGGTAGCGCGCACCACTCAGAAGGAGGAGCGAGAAGACAATAACGATGAGCGCAATGGCGCGCCGCAGGGGATCGGGTTCCGAGGTCGCAAGCATGTAGGCCCCGACGGGCACGAATGCAACAGCCGCAACGGATATCGGAGCCAGAGTTCGCCACTGCGCGATGCGCGCGGCCGCCGGCAGCATCGGCGCGGCTGCAAAGGTCTCGAGCATCAGAGTGACTGGAACCGCAAGCTGTGGGCCGAGCATCAGGCTTAGCGGCGGGGTCATTACCATCGCGGCGCCGAATCCTGTGACCCCGCGAATCCATCCCGCGACCGCGGCGATGGCCACGGCCAGAAGCATGCGCAGGCTCAAGAGTTCATCCAACATCCACCGTTCCCGCCTCGTTGCCGCCTGGTTATTTCCGGGTGCTGCCAGCGTCTCACCGCATTACCGTTCGCGGTCGGAATTGCTGCGGTTCTCAGACGTGTGCGCGCGTCGAACGGTTCTCCGCGTATAACTCTTCGTGAATCAACTGTCGGATATGCCTTCGCAACTCGGCAAACCCCGGCTGGTCCTCGTTGCGCGGTCTCGGCAGTTCGACACGGATGTTCTCCTTGACGCGCCCCGGGCGGCTCGACAGAACGACGATCCGGTCGGAGAGCAGGATTGCCTCCTCGATGCTATGAGTGACCAGCACCATGGTCTTGCGGGCAGCCGCGTCCGCCTCGGCAAGGATCCGCCCCATTTCCTCCTGCATCATCGCGCGGTTCTGGGCGTCGAGCGCCGCAAACGGCTCATCCATCAGGAGTACCTCGGGGTCGACGGCCAAGGCGCGCGCGATCGACACGCGTTGTTTCATGCCGCCCGAAAGCTGGTGCGGATAGCGCGTCCCGAAGCCTTCGAGTCCGACGAGGCGCAGGTTGCTTTCAACGATCGCGCGTCGCTGCGCGGCCGGAACCTTCTTCATCTCGAGACCGAACGCGACATTGCGTTCCACGGTCAGCCACGGGAACAGGGCGTATTCCTGGAAGACGACAGAGCGGGTCCAGGAGGGGCGCCCGACAGGCCGGCCATCGACGAGGACGCGGCCCTCGGTCGGCTGCTCGAAGCCGGCCAGCATTGTCAACAGCGTAGTCTTGCCGCAGCCGCTATGGCCGAGGATCGAGCAGAACTCCTGGTCCTGGATCTCGAAACTGACATCGTCAAGCGCCAGCACCGGTTCGTCCCTGGCACCGTGACCCGGGAAGATCTTCGTGACGTGCTCGACGCTGACGTTGCTCATGGCGAACCCCTCACTGTTACATCGCGCGCGACCAGGGGAGCACCCGGCGCATCACTTCGCGAATCGCGGCGTCGATCAAGAGTCCGACCACACCGATCGTCGCCATCCCGACGATGATGTAGTCGGTGCGCAGAATCGTTCGGGCGTCGTTGATCAAGAACCCGAGTCCGGAGTTAGCGCCGACCAGTTCTGCCGCGACCAGCGCCATCCATCCCACCCCGAGCCCGATCCGGATACCCGTGATGATCTGCGGCAGGGCGGCGCGCAGCACGACGCGCGACAGGATCGCCCACTCGCTGGCGCCGAGGCAACGCGCGGCGCGGACCAGGTTCGGCTCGACGCCGCGCACGCCGGTGATCGTGTTCAGCAGGATCGGGAAGAAGACGCCGAGAAAGATGATGAACTGGTTCTGCGTGTCGCCGATGCCGAACCAGAGGATCGAGAGCGGAATCCAGGCGAGCGGCGGAATGGGGCGCAGCACCTCCATCAGCGGATCGAACTGCTCGTCGACCGCCTTCCACCACCCCATTGCGATGCCGAGGGGGATCGCGATCGTGGCCCAGAGGAAGGCGACCGCTTCCCGCTTCAGCGAGTCGCCGAGGTGGCGCCAAAGATCTCCCGAGACCATCAACTCCCACGCCGCGGAGAAGATGGCCATCGGTGGCGGCAGCAACACGCGCGCCGTCTCGTCGAGCACCGAGGTGCTCACGTACTGCCAGACGAGCAGCAGCACGGCGACGAGTCCCAGCCTCCTGACCCTTCCCAGAAGCCTGGCGGCAAGGCCCGGTGGCCGTGGAAGGGCGGCGCCGAGCGCTTCGGCGGACCGCCGCGTCGTCGACGCGGTGGTCCGGACAGCGGGTTCGGTGGCGGCGCCCTTGCCGGCCATGACGTCATTCATGAGCGAACCTCCTCCGGCGGCGTCGGACGCCCACCCCCGGGCACGCAATCACGGTTGGAAACTGCGACCCGCGAAACTCCACGGCTTCGTCAGGTCGCCGGCCTCGGGAAACGGCTGCGGCTGCTTGCTGTTGAGCGCGTGCACATACTCGGGATACGGAGGCTTGTTCGCCTGCCCCTTCCAGTCGGCCGGGAGGAACGGCGGTTGCTTCGGCACGGCCCACCCGAGCTTGCCGAACGTCGTCCGCATGAACCGCTCGTCGACCGCGTCGGCAAAATCACTTGCCTTCAGCGGCCGCGTGATGCGCTTCTGCGCGAACAGCCAGTCGAAGATCGGCTCGTTGGCCTGCCCCCAGAACTGCGCGTGCGGGTACAGGTAAGTCGGCTTGTACAGGTTGTTGTAGGCCTGGATCTGCTGCAGAAGGATTGCCTTCGAGAAGTGGCGGAGATTCGGATCTTCGGCCATCAGTTCCGCCGCCTTCTCCGGATTGCGGCGTGTCCAGAGGGTCGCCTCGGCGAGTGCATCGGCGAACGCCTGCGCCACTTCGGGGACGTTTTCGATGATTTCGCTGCGCAGGTAGAACTGGCCCTCGTACATGTTGTACGGGAAGATCGTGTCGACGATGCGACCGGCCTTGCGCTCGGACACGATCAGCTCGGGCGTGGGGTCCCAGGAGACGACCCCGGCCACGCCCTTGGGCATCGCGATCTGTTCGCCCGGCGGCATGTTCTTCAGGATGATGTCCTTGCCGACCTGCAGGCCATTGATCTGGATCGCCATCTGGAAATAGAACTCCGCCGACGAACCGGTGACCAGTCCGATCGTTGCGGGCGGGTTAGAGCCCTTGAGGTCCTTGATGCTCTTGAGCGGCGAGTCGCTCGGAACCACCAGTGCGTGCAGCAGATTCGGGCTGACGATGCCGATTGCCTTGACCGGGATCTTCCTGTCGAGCAGCGAGGTGAATGGGAAGTTTCCGCCATTGCCGACCTGATAGCGGCCCGAGATCAGCACCTCGTTGATGGCCGGGCCCGACGGGAACGCGGTCCACTTGGCGTCGATCCCGCGCGCCTTGAGCAGTCCCATCCGGTCCATGACGATGTTCACCGTGTTCTGGCCCGACCACGGGGCCTGGAACGCGACCTGGATCGGCCACCAGCCCTTGTCCTTCAGCCACTGGACCGACTTCTCCGAGACCTTTTCGTAAGGCTGCGGCCAGCCCCAGTCGTTGAACTTGTCCTGCGCGAAGGACGCGGCCGGCAGCAGCAGCGCTGCGGCGCTCGCCATCGCTGCCAGAGCGCGGCGACGGGGCCGCGCGATCGTTCGTGTATCCATACGAGAGTCTCCTGGGTGGGTTTCGGGCGTTCAGGGCCGTGGATCCGGCTCTTGTTGGGGTTCGTGCCAGCGCACCGTGTGCGGCGACGGGGTCAGCTCGACAAGGTCATCTCCGTTTCGCCGAAGCGGATTCGGGTCATCCGCAGGTCCTTCAGCGATCCGACGTACCGGACCAACTCCATCAGCGGCGTCGTCCTGAACTGGTACGCCGGCTGCGGCTTGCGAAGCGGGGCCAGCAACTCCGGCGCGTAGAACGCGGCGAGCAGCAGGTCCTCGTCGGAGGCTCCGGAGCCGAGATGCGCCCGAAGCGCCGGCAACGCCGGCGCGAGATGCGCAGCCGGCGGCTCGTCGGAGATCTGATCCGGCCGGATGCCGGCTCGCTCCAGGAACTCGTCTGAGGGCGCCGCGGCCAGCCTGCCGTAGTGTCCCATCGCGTATTTGCGCACCTCGTCGGGGATCGTCTTGTAGCGTTCGCCCTGGACGACGTTGAGCACGGACTGCGTGATGATGTATTGCGCGAACGGGCTCACGAGGATCGGATAACCGAGGTCGCGCCGCACCCTGGCGGCCTCCTCGAGAATCTCCGGAAGCCGGTGCTCCATGCCCATCGTCGCGAGCTGCGAGCGCAGGTTCGAGATCATCCCGCCAGGCACCTGATGCTCGTAGAGCGCGGGGTCGTATTCGGCGACCCGGCCCCTCGGCTTGCCCTCGCGTTCGGCCAGGCAGGCGAAGTACCCCGACACCTCCGCCAGGGCCGACCTGTCGATTCCGGTGGTGGCCGCGAGCGCGCGCGCGCGCTCGTCGATCTCCTCGGTCGAAGGCAGCGAGGCGCCGTTCGCGAGCGGCTCCGACGCGGTATAGCCGTACCGGAAACCGGATTCGACCGCGATGCCGTAGACCTGCGGCGCGAGGCCCGACTGGCAATGCGAGTGCAGCTGCACCGGCGTGCCGGCGGCCGCCTGGACGACGGCCGGGAAGAGGGTGCGCCCCCGCTCGGGCGTCAGCAGCCCGGTCGGATCCTTGATCGAGATGAAGTCGGCCTTCAGCGCGACGAGTTCCTTCGCGCGCTCCACGTAGTACGCGTCCGTGTGCACGGGCGAGAGCGTGTAGGTCATCATCGCGTTGACCTGCATGCCCGCCTCGTGCGCCGAGACGACCGACGACACGATGTTCCGGTTGTCGTTCAGAGCGTCGTAGACGGTCAGCACCTTCACACCGAGCCGGGCCAGCACGTGCGAGTTCAGCGCCACCACGTCGTCCGGAAACAGCTCGAACGTGTAGAGGCTCTGCCCGCGCGTGAGTCCGTCGCACGGCGTCTTCAGCCGATCACAGAGCAGCGCCACACGTTCCCACGGGTTCTCGTACAGGTAGCGCACGCAGACGTCGAAGACAGCGCCACCGAGAATGTTGATGTACGAGTAGCCGACGCGATCGATCGCCTCCAGGATCGGCGTCATCATCGCGGTGGTCATCCGGGTCGACCACAGGCACTGGTGTCCGTCGCGCAGCGTGACATCGATCAGGCCGAACGGCCGCGGCGGCGCCGCCCCCGGTTTATTCCTGCTCATCGTGACTCCCTCAGAAATTGCTCGACGAAGCGCGTGTGGACGTCACCGCGCCGAAAGTCTTCGGATCGCAACAGCCGCTGATGGAACGACGCGGTCGTCTTGACCCCGTCGACGCGAAGTTCGGCCAGCGCCCGCGCCATCCGCGCCATCGCCTCGGTACGATCCTTCCCCCAGGCAACGAGCTTGGCGAGCAGCGAGTCGTAGTAGGGCGGAACCCGATAGCCGGGGTAGACGTGCGAGTCGATCCGGATGCCCGGCCCGCCCGGCCAGTGCACGTCGGAGATCAGCCCCGGGGCCGGCGCGAAGTCGGCGTCGGCATCCTCGGCGTTGATCCGGCACTCGATCGCGTGGCCGGCCAGCCGGACGTCCGCCTGGCCGAGGCGGAGCTTTTCGCCCTGGGCGATGCGGATCTGCTCCTTGACGATGTCGACCCCCGTGATCATCTCGGTCACGGGATGCTCGACCTGGATCCGCGTGTTCATCTCCATGAAGTAGAACTCGCCAGTCTGTGGATCGAGAATGCACTCGATCGTGCCGGCGCTGCGATATCCGGCGTGCCGGCACAGGCGCACCGCTGCTTCGACGATCCGTTCGCGCAGGCCGGGATCGAGCACCGGCGAGGGCCCCTCCTCGAGCAACTTCTGGTTGCGCCGCTGCACCGAGCAATCGCGCTCGCCGAGGTGAAGGACGTTCTCACCGTCCGAAAGGATCTGGATCTCGATGTGCCGGATCCGCGTGAGGAACTTCTCGACGTAGATCGCGTCGTCGCCGAACGCCGCCTTGGCCTCGCGGGCGGCGTTCTCGTACTGCGAGGCCAGGTCTTCGCTGGTGTAGACCTCCCGCATCCCGCGGCCGCCGCCGCCCGCCGCTGCCTTCAGGATCACCGGGTAGCCGAGCGAGTCGGCGATTGCCCGCGCCTGGATCGGGTCGCCGACCGTGCCGCGCGAGCCGGGCGTCGTCGGGACGTCGGCTTCCTCGGCCACCGCGCGCGCGCGCGCCTTGTCTCCCATCATCGCGATGACGTCGGCCGATGGCCCGATGAACGCGATGCCCTCCTGCTCGCAGGCCCTCGCGAAGCCAGAGTTCTCGGAGAGGAAGCCGTAGCCGGGGTGTATCGCATCGACCTTGAACATCGACGCAGCCGACAGGATGAACTGGCCGTTCAGGTAGCTCTGCGCCGAACGCGCGGGGCCGATGCAGACGGCGTGATCCGCAAGGCGTACCGGGAGGCTGTCGCGGTCGGCCTCGGAATAGACCTGGACGGTCTCGAGACCCAACTCGTGGCACGCGCGATGGACCCGTACGGCGATCTCGCCTCGATTGGCGATCAACACCCGCCTGAACGGCCGGACCGCGTGGTCGTCGTGTTTCATCGGTGCCGGACCGCCGGGCGCTCGCCGTTCATGCTGTCAGACCGGGGCAATGACGATCAGCGGCTGGCCGTACTCGACGGTCTCGCCGTCACCGACCAGGATCTCGGCGACTATTCCGCGGCACTGCGCCGGAATCGAGTTCATCAGCTTCATGACCTCGATGATGCAGACCGTGGTGTCGGGCACGACGGCGGCGCCCACCTCGACGAATGGCTTGGCGCCGGGCTCGGGCGCGCGGTAGAAGGTGCCAACCATCGGGGACTGGATCACGGTCGCGCCTTCGGGAAGTTCACGGACCCCCTTCGCTGGCGCAGGCACCGAGGGGCGTGCCGCGACGGGCCCCGGCTGGCTGGCCGCCGGCGCGGCGTCCGCAGCCGGGGCGGGCGCGGAAGGCGCGGAATGGCCGTTGAGCGGCGCATCCGCATGCGAAGCGGGCGCGACCGGCGCATCGGGACCGCCACGGCGCAGCTCGAGCTCGAGGTCGCCCGAGCGCAAGCGGAACTCGCGGAACTGGGACGACGACTTGATCAGCTCGACGAGCTGCAGCAATTCCTGGTAGCTCAGGCCCTGCATGCCCACGTTGTCTCCTTTCGAAATCTCGTTTCTTTGAACGAGACAAACTGTTTCATCGGTAGAAATGATCGCACGGTCGCGCTAGAATGACAATAATGAAATTGGTTATTTCGAGCATCGAAATTTTCGCCTGAGGCGCGCGCCGAGAGAGGAGACCATGACGACACCCACCATCATCACCGTGGCGATCACCGGCGCGTTGCCGCGCAAGAAGGACAACCCGGCCGTGCCGGTGACCCCAGCGGAGCAGATCGAGTCGACGCACGAAGCCTTCGAGGCGGGCGCCTCGCTGGTGCACGTTCACGTGCGCGCGCCCGACGAGTCGCCGAGCTCGAACCCCGACCTCTTCGCCCGCGTCCAGGAGGGTGTGAGGAAGCATTGCCCCGGCATGATCATCCAGTTCTCCACCGGCGGCCGCGGCCGCGAGCAGTCGGCGCGCGGCGCGATGCTGGGGCTTCGACCCGACATGGCGTCGCTGGCGACGGGTTCGGTCAACTTCCCCGCCAGCATCTACGAGAACCCGCCCGACTTCGTCGAGGGTCTGGCAAAGACGATGCTTGAGCTCGACATCAAGCCCGAGATCGAGGTTTTCGACCTTGCGATGCTCTACAACGCGGTCCAGCTGGCAAGGAAGGGGCTGCTCAAGACGCCACTCCACGTCCAGTTCGTTCTCGGCATCCAGAACGCGCTGCCGGCCCGTCGATCCGTGTTCGATTTCCTTCGCAGTGAGCTTCGCGAGCTGATGCCCGACGCGACATGGGTCGCCGCGGGGACCGGCCGCTTCCAGTGGGAGGTCAACTCGTGGTGCCTGGAGACCGGCGGCCACTGCCGCACCGGGCTCGAGGACAACGTCAAGTTCGATCCGACGAGACTGGCTGCCAGCAATGCGGAGCTCGTCAAGAAGATCGCCGACGTCTGCGGGCAGTACGGACGACACGTGGCGAGTCCCGCGGAGGCGCGCCATTTGCTCAGCCTTGCGCCCGTGGCCGCAACCCAGTGACGGCGCGTCTGCCGGCTCCCCCCTGAACCCCCCTGCGAGACGCAACCCATGTCGGCAAACCCTGTCCAGGACCTCCGCGCCGCGGAGGCGAGCGCGGTGGTCGCAGCATTGATCGCCAAGGCGCGCACCGCCCAGCGCGAGTACGAGCGTTGCAACCAGCAGCAGGTCGACGAGGCGGTGCTGGCCGCCGGATGGGCGATCATCGAGCCCTCGCGCAACCGGGAACTTGCCGAGATGGCAGTCCGCGAGACGGGGCTCGGGAACGTCGAAGACAAGGTCCTCAAGAACCACCGCAAGACGCTGGGACTGCTTCGCGACCTGCAGGGCGCCCGGACCGTCGGAGTGATCTCCGAAGATCCGGCGCGGGGACTGCTCGAGATCGCGAGGCCGGCCGGAGTGGTGGCGGCGATCACGCCATCGACGAATCCGGCCGCCACGCCGGCGAACAAGATCATCAACGCGCTGAAGGGCCGCAACGCGATCATCCTCGCGCCATCGCCGAAAGGGCTGGGCACCTGCATGGCGCTCGTGGGTCACGTCCGGTCCGCGCTTAAGCAGCTCGGGCTGCCGCCCGACCTGGTGCAACATCTGCCGGCCCCGGTGACGAAGGCGACGACACACGAACTGATGCGCCAGGCCGACCTGATCGTCGCCACCGGCTCGCAGAGCAACGTCCGAGCGGCCTATTCGAGCGGCACGCCGGCCTTCGGCGTGGGCGCGGGCAATGCTGCCTCGATCATCGACGTCTCGGCGAACCTTCGCGACGCAGCGCAGGCCATCGCCGCATCGAAGTGCTTCGACAACGCGACCAGCTGCTCGTCGGAGAACAGCGTCGTCGTCCTGGACGCGGTCTACGGGCAGGCGCTGGCCGCGCTCGAGGCGGCCGGTGGCGTGATGCTCGACGCCGACGAGAAGCGCCGCCTGGAGACGACCATGTGGCCGCAGGGCAAGCTGTCCTCGACGATCATCGCCCAGTCTGCGCCGCGCATCGCCGAGCTTGCGCAGCTGTCGCGCCCGCAACTGGCGAGCGCGCGCTTCCTGATGGTCGCGGAGTCGGGCACGGGGCCGGACTGCCCGTTCTCCGGAGAAAAGCTGTCGCCGGTGCTGGCGGTCTACCGTGCGCGTGACTTCGACGACGCTTGCCGCATCGTCGGCGAGATTTATTCATGCCAGGGCGCGGGCCACTCGGTGAGCATTCACTCGGCCAGCGACGAGAACATCCTTCGGCTCGGCCTCGAGCTGCCGGTGTGCCGGGTGATCGTCAACCAGGCCCATTGTTTCGCGACCGGTGGCAGCTTCGACAACGGCTTGCCGTTCTCGCTATCGATGGGCTGCGGCACCTGGGGCGACAACAGCTTCTCCGAAAACCTCGACTACCGCCACTACCTGAATGTCACCCGGATCGCGCGGCGAATCGCCCCGCGCGAGCCGAGTGTCGATGAGATCTTCGGCGAGTACCTGGCCAGGGGCGGCCGGTGAGGCCGGACAGCGCCCCCGGGACCGAGCCAGGCCCTGGGCGGCGCGAGCCAGACCGGCAGTGCTACTTCCGCTGCCTGAACTTCCTCAACGCCGCCAGCTGCGCGATCGCCGCGGCCAGCTCGGCCTGCGCCTTCGCGTAGTCGATCGCGCCGGTGCGGTTGGTCAGCGCCTCTTCGGCGGCACGCTTGGCCTGCTCGGCCTTGGCCTCGTCGAGATCGCGGCCGCGGATGGCGGTGTCGGCCAGCACGGTGACGCGGTTCGGCTGCACTTCGAGGATGCCGCCGGCCACGAAGACGAACTCTTCCTCGGCCTGGCCAGCGACCTTGATGCGCACCGCGCCCGGCTTGATGCGGGTGATCAGCGGCGTGTGCTGCGGGTAGATGCCCAGCTCGCCCGCTTCGCCGGGCAGCGCGACGAACTCGGCCTTGCCCTCGAAGATCGAGCGCTCGGCGCTGACGACGTCGACGTGAATCGTGTGCATGCCCCTTCTCCCTTCGCCCTTCCCCCTTCGCGGGTCACTGCAGGGTCTTGGCCTTCTCGATCGCTTCCTCGATCGTGCCGACCATGTAGAACGCCTGCTCGGGCAGGTGGTCGCATTCGCCGTTGACGATCATCTGGAAGCCGCGGATCGTGTCCTTCAGCGCGACGATCTTGCCCGGCGTGCCGGTGAACACCTCGGCCACGTTGAACGGCTGCGACAGGAAGCGCTGGATCTTGCGCGCGCGGGCCACCGCCAGCTTGTCTTCGGGCGACAGCTCGTCCATGCCGAGAATCGCGATGATGTCGCGCAGTTCCTTGTAGCGCTGCAGCGTCGCCTGCACCTTGCGCGTCGTGTTGTAGTGCTCCTCGCCGATCACGTGCGGGTCGAGCTGGCGCGACGTGGAGTCGAGCGGGTCGACCGCGGGGTAGATACCCAGCGCGGCGATGTCGCGCGAGAGCACGACCGTGGCGTCGAGGTGGCCGAAGGTGGTGGCGGGCGACGGGTCGGTGAGGTCGTCGGCCGGCACGTACACTGCCTGGATCGACGTGATCGAGCCGGTCTTGGTCGAGGTGATGCGCTCCTGCAGCCGGCCCATCTCCTCGGCCAGCGTCGGCTGGTAGCCCACCGCCGAAGGCATCCGGCCGAGCAGCGCCGACACTTCGGTGCCGGCCAGCGTGTAGCGGTAGATGTTGTCGATGAACAGCAGGATGTCGCGGCCCTCGTCGCGGAACTTCTCGGCCATCGTCAGGCCGGTGAGCGCGACGCGCAGGCGGTTGCCCGGGGGTTCGTTCATCTGGCCGAAGACCATCGCGACCTTGTCGAGCACCTTCGACTCTTCCATCTCGTGGTAGAAGTCGTTGCCTTCGCGGGTGCGCTCGCCCACGCCGGCGAACACCGAGTAGCCGCCGTAGCTCTTCGCGATGTTGTTGATCAGCTCCATCATGTTGACGGTCTTGCCGACGCCGGCGCCGCCGAACAGGCCGATCTTGCCGCCCTTGGCGAACGGGCAGATCAGGTCGATGACCTTGATGCCGGTGGGCAGCAGCTCGACCGAAGGCTTGAGCTCCTCGAAGCTCGGCGCCTTCTGGTGGATCGCGCGGCGCTCCTCGGTGGCGATCGGGCCCGCCTCGTCGATCGGGCGGCCGAGCACGTCCATGATGCGGCCCAGCGTGGCGGTGCCCACCGGCACCGAGATCGGCGCGCCGGTGTTGCCGACCTTCATGCCGCGGCGCAGGCCGTCCGACGACCCCAACGCGATCGTGCGCACCACGCCATCGCCCAGCTGCTGCTGCACCTCGAAGGTGAGGCCCTTCTCGGCCAGGCTGGTGCCGGTGTCTTCGAGCACCAGCGCGTCGTAGATCCGCGGCATCGATTCGCGCGGGAACTGGATGTCGACGACGGCGCCGATGCACTGAACGATTTGACCTTGTGCCATTGCTCGTATCCCTGTTTGCCTGATGTATTCCGCTTCGCTGCTCAGACGGCCGCGGCGCCGCCGACGATCTCGGACAGCTCCTTGGTGATCGCGGCCTGGCGCGCCTTGTTGTACGACAGCTGGAGTTCGTCGATGACCTTCTTCGCGTTGTCGGACGCGGCCTTCATCGCGACCATGCGCGCGCTCTGCTCGCTGGCCATGTTCTCGGCCACCGCCTGGTACACCAGCGACTCGATGTAGCGCAGCAGCAGCTCGTCGAGCACGCTCTGCGCATCGGGTTCGTAGAGGTAGTCCCAGGAGTACTCGCGCGAGTCTTCCTGAAGCCGCTCGGACGACAGCGGCAGCAGCTGCTCGAGCACCGGCTCCTGCTTCATCGTGTTGATGAAGCGGGTGTAGGCGAGGTAGACCGCGTCGATCTCACCGGCCGCGTAGGCGTCGAGCTGGATCTTGACCGGGCCGATCAGCTTTTCGAGGTGCGGCGTGTCGCCGAGCTGCACCACGTGCGAGACGATCTTCGCGCCGATCCGCTGCAGGAAGCCGAAGCCCTTGTTGCCGATCGCGGTGGCCCGCACGCCGACGCCGCCACGCTCCAGTTCGCGAAGCTTGTTGGTGACCGCGCGCAGCACGTTGGTGTTCAGGCCACCGCACAGCCCCTTGTCGGTGGTGACCACGATCACGCCGGCATTCTTCACCGTCTCGCGCCCCACCAGGTACGGATGCCGGTACTCGGGGTTCGCGTCGGCAAGGTGCGCGGCGATGTTGCGCACCTTGTCGGCATACGGACGGGCGTGGCGCATCCGGTCCTGCGCCTTGCGCATCTTGGATGCGGCGACCATCTCCATCGCCTTGGTGATCTTGCGCGTGTTCTGCACGCTCTTGATCTTGGTGCGGATCTCTTTGCTGCCCGCCATGTCGTTTCCCGTTTGAGCCCAGCCGCCGGCGAACGGTCAATATGCGCCGGTCTTCTTGAAGTCTTTCAGCGCTTCGTGCAGCTGCGCCTCGACTTCCTTGCTGAACTTCGCGTCGCGGGCGATCGTGTCGACCAGCGACGCGTACTTGGTCTTGACGAACTCGCGCAGCGCGCGCTCGGCGTCGAGCACCTTGGCGACGTCGATGTCGTCGAAGTAGCCGTTGTTCACGCCAAACAGCGTCAGCGCCATCTCCCAGACCTGCAGCGGCTGGTACTGCGGCTGCTTCATCAGTTCGGTGACCAGGCGGCCGCGCTCGAGCTGCTTGCGAGTGGCCTCGTCGAGGTCGGACGCGAACTGCGCGAAGGCCGCCAGCTCGCGGTACTGCGCGAGCGCCAGGCGCACGCCGCCGCCCAGCTTCTTGATGATGTCGGTCTGCGCGGCGCCGCCCACGCGCGACACCGAGATGCCCGCGTTGATCGCGGGACGGATGCCGGCGTTGAAGAGGTCGGTCTCGAGGAAGATCTGGCCGTCGGTGATCGAGATCACGTTGGTCGGCACGAACGCCGACACGTCACCGGCCTGCGTCTCGATGATCGGCAGCGCGGTGAGCGAGCCGGTCTTGCCCTTGACTGCGCCCTGGGTGAACTTCTCGACGTATTCCTCGTTGACCCGCGCGGCGCGCTCGAGCAGGCGGCTGTGCAGGTAGAAGACGTCGCCGGGATACGCTTCGCGGCCCGGCGGGCGGCGAAGCAGCAGCGAGATCTGGCGATACGCCCAGGCCTGCTTGGTGAGGTCGTCGTAGATGATCAGCGCGTCCTGGCCGCGGTCGCGGAAGTACTCGCCCATCGTGCAGCCCGAGTAGGCCGACAGGTACTGCATCGCGGCAGAGTCGGACGCGCTGGCGGCCACGACGATGGTGTAGTCCATTGCGCCGGTCTCTTCCAGCTTGCGCACCACGTTGGCGATCGTCGAGGCCTTCTGGCCGATCGCGACGTAGACGCAGACCAGGTCCTTGCCCTTCTGGTTGATGATCGTGTCGACGGCCACCGCGGTCTTGCCGGTCTGGCGGTCGCCGATGATCAGCTCGCGCTGGCCGCGGCCGATCGGCACCATCGCGTCGACCGACTTGAGGCCCGTCTGCACCGGTTGCGACACCGACTTGCGGGCGATGACGCCCGGCGCGACCTTCTCGATGATGTCGGTCATCTTCGCGTTGATCGGGCCCTTGCCGTCGATCGGGTTGCCCAGCGCATCGACCACGCGGCCGATCAGCTCGGGGCCGACCGGCACTTCGAGGATGCGGCCGGTGGACTTGACCGTCATGCCCTCGGAGATGTGTTCGTACGAGCCCAGCACCACCGCGCCGACCGAGTCGCGCTCGAGGTTCAGCGCCAACCCGAAGGTGTCGCCGGGGAACTCGATCATCTCGCCCTGCATCACGTCGGACAGGCCGTGAATGCGGCAGATGCCGTCGGTGACCGTGACGACCGTTCCCTGGTTGCGGGTGTCGGCCGCGACGTTCAGGTTCTGGATCTTGCTCTTCAGGAGTTCGCTGATCTCAGCCGGATTCAGTTGCATGGGGTTCCCCGTGTTCCTTAAAGCTTCAACGCGCCGGCCATCTGGGCCAGCTTGCCGCGCACCGAGGCGTCGATCACCTCGTCGCCGATCCGGATCGACACGCCGCCGATGAGATCGGCATCGACGTGGACCGTGGCCTTGATCTGCTTGCCGTACTTCTGTTCGAGTGCCGCGACGATGCCTGCGACCTGCTGCTCGTCGAGCGGATAGGCCGAGGCGATCTGCGCGTCGAGCACGCCCTCGTGCGCGTTGCGCAACGCGTCGAACAGCGTGGAGATCTCGGGCAGTACCGCGAGCCGCTCGTTGTCGGCCAGCACCTGCACGAAGTTCTTCTGCTCGGGCGCCAGCTGGCCGGCAGCGTCGGCGACGACCGCGGCGACCTGCTCGTTCGACAGTTGCGGATTGCCGATCAGCTCGCGCGCAACCTCGGTGCCGGCCACGACGGCCAGCCGTGCCAGTGCGCCGGCCCACGACGCCAGCGCGTTGCCCTCGAGCGCGAGCTTGAACGCGGCTTCGGCGTACGGCCGGGCGATCGTCAGCGACTCGGCCATGGCGTCACTTCAGCTCGTTCTTCAGGTTGGCCAGCAGGTCGGCATGCTTCGCCGCGTCGACTTCCTTGCGCAGGATGCGCTCGGCGCCGGCCACGGCCAGCTGGGCGACCTGGTCGCGCAGCTGATCGCGTGCCTTCTGCGCAGCGAGCACGGCCTCGTCTTCGGCCGACTTGCGCGCCGCGGCGATGATCGCCGCAGCCTCGGCGCGGGCCTTCTCGACGATGCCCGAAGCCTGCTTCTCGGCACCGGAGCGCACCTCGGCTGCGCCGGCGCGCGCCTGCTGCAGTTCCTGCTCGACGCGGCGTTCGGCCGCGACCAGGTCGGCCTTGGCCTTGTCGGCGGCGGCCAGCCCGTCGGCGATTCGCTTCGAGCGCTCGTCGAGCGCCCTGGTGATCGGCGGCCAGACGAACCGGGCGGTGAACCACCACAGCGCCAGGAAGACGATGATCTGGACGATGAGCGTCGCGTTGAGATTCACGACGTCCCCCCTTCTATCTGAGTGAACACGTAACTGGGCAAGCCTGTCGGCCGCAGCGCGGCCGCGCGCGCGAAATCGGCCTCGCTCAGCCCTGGAACGGGTTGGCGAACGCGAACATCATCGCGATGCCGACACCGATCAGGAACGCCGCGTCGATCAGGCCGGCCAGCAGGAACATCTTGGTCTGCAGCTTGTCCATCAGCTCGGGCTGGCGCGCCGCGCCCTCGATGTACTTGCCGCCCATCATGCCGATGCCGACGCAGGCGCCGAGGGCGCCCAGGCCGATGATCAAACCGCAGGCGATGGCGACGAGAGCAACGTTGGTCATTTGAGGGACTCCTGGTGAGAAAGTGCTCGAAGCGAGTGGGTGAAAACGGTTGAGGCGGAACTGCGTTCAGTGATGCTCGAAGGCCTGGCCGACGTAGACCAGCGCGAGCATCATGAAGATGAAGGCCTGCAGCGTGATGATCAGGATGTGGAAGATCGCCCACGCCAGGCCGGTGAGGAAGTGCAGGCCGCTGCCCCACCAGGTGACGGTGGCGCCGAGCAGCGCGATCAGCAGGAACACGAGCTCGCCGGCGTACATGTTGCCGAACAACCGCATGCCCAGCGAGACGGTCTTGGCCAGGTACTCGATGACCTGCATCAGGAAGTTGATCGGCCACAGCAGCCAGTGCGAGCCGAACGGCGCGGTGAACAGCTCGTGCGCGAAGCCGCCGCCGCCCTTGGTCTTGATGCCGTAGTAGATCGACGAGCCGAGCACGACGATCGACAGCGACAGCGTGCCGTTCAGGTCGGCGGTGGGCACCGCGCGCATGTAGTGGATGCCGAACAGCTCGCCGATGCGCGGGAACAGGTCGACCGGAATGAGGTCGATCGCGTTCATCAGGAAGATCCAGATGAACGAAGCCAGCGCCAGCGGCGCGACGTAGCTCAGGTCGCCCTTGACGATCGAGCGCGCCTGCTCGTGGACGAACTCGACCACCGACTCGATCGCACCGACGAAGCGGTTCGGCACGCCGGCGCTGACCAGGCGCGCGGCGCGGCGCATCAGCCAGGCGGTGAGCGCCGCGGTGATCACCGAGTAGAAGACGGTGTCCCAGTTGACGATCGAGAAATCGATGATGTTCTTCTGGGCCGCCCCGGAAGAATTCAGGTGGGTGAGGTGGTGGACGATGTACTCGGAAGCGGTCGGTGCGCTGGAGCCGGCAGCCATGGGTATCCCGATCGTGTCGCTGTTGCAGTAGGTGTGTCAGTCAGCTTCAGAGCGATTGCCCCTTCACCGGTGGCAGGGAGCGCACGAACGCCAGTGCGAACAGCGGCACCTTCAACGCGACGATCAGCCCGATCAGCAGCGGCAGCCACCGGATGTCCGGCACCGACTTCACGATCCAGGCCAGCAGCCCTGTCGTGAGGCCGATCTTGGCGAACTCGCCCAGGAAGAAAACCACCGGATAGGACTCCGGCGTTCGCT
>WBZO01003554.1_pt1 | contig 18018 bp, 12 predicted proteins | sample 5204261 | NCBI WGS metagenome assembly WBZO01 (sample SAMN12412400, study PRJNA552823) | activated sludge metagenome | isolation source: activated sludge from anammox sidestream of wastewater treatment plant... | place: USA: North Carolina | collected 2017-09
ATATTAGCCGGCCCGTTTGTAGGCGCTATGGCTGGGGTAAAGCGAGGTTCTGGAACACATGGATTTACTATAATGGTGTTAGCTCCTGACCTTTTTGTACCAAAAGATAATTTCGTTAAGCACACTTCTGCTCTGGTTAACGAGGTCAAAAACTCTCGAAAGAGACCGGGCGTAAAAGAAATCTATTATCCCGGTGAAAAGTCTCATCGTCGTCGAATACATAATCGGCATGTAGAATATATCGAATTATCTGACCAAATCTTTGAAAACATGAATATGCTCGCTCAAAAATAAATAACGTTTGCGTACAAGGCCAACTATCTTAAAAGGTAATATACTATCAAAATCATCTCCTTTTGGGTTGCAGGAAAGTGGACATAATGTCATACTCATGGAACAGGTTAAAACTTACAGATTATGAGTTGCTGGCGCTATCTGCGCCTTTTAATCTTGCAGATGGTCATGCAAGATATTCTGAACAGGAATATTACTCTCGCATTTTAAGAATATTAAGAAAATCAAAGAAGCCGTTTCTGGACCAAAAGGCCGTGGAGGAACGTTTTGCAAGCAGTTACTCAGGGATCTCAAATCAATCATTACACGACTATTCACGGATACTATATTGTCCCTCTGCATCGTTATCAATTGAAATCTTAGCAAATTATCTGAGAATGCAGAATTTTTCGGTGGGCTTAATAGAACCAGTTTTTGACAACTTAGCCGATATTCTCAAACGCCACAGAGTTCCTCTTAGGCCGTTGTCAGAAACGCATCTTAGCGATGATCCCTTAAGATATTTATCTTCAGTTGATGTCGATGCCTATTTTTTCGTAATACCAAATAATCCAACAGGTTACTTGTTGGAAGAACCCGAATTTCAGGCGATAGTGGATTATTGTGTATCAAACAAAAAATTGTTAGTTTTAGACTTCAGCTTTAGATTTTTCTCACGCGATATGCTCAAATGGGATCAATTCAAATTAATGGATGCTTCAGGGGTTAATTATGTAGCTATAGAAGATGTGGGAAAAACTTGGCCAACTTTTGAATTGAAGGTAAGCCCTTTAATTGCTGATAAAGTAACATTCAGTTATTTAGATGCAATTTATAAGGATGTTTTCATCTGTAATTCCCCAATCATATTACATCTTTTCACAGAACTATTCAGTTTAACCAAGACGAAAGGATTGGAAGAAATCAGGAGTTTGATAAGTGTCAATAGACAGAACCTTCATCGCGCCATAATAGGGTCACAACTCCTGCCGAGAAGTTCAATTCATACTAGCGTAGAATGGCTCAAGATTGAACACCTAAAATCAGATGTAGATCTGGTCAATAGTCTAAATAGATATGGAATCCGAATCCTGCCAGGCAACAAATTTTTCTGGAGCGAGAATAAGAATTCTCAATTCGTACGGATTGCCTTGATGAGAGATTCTGAATACTTTTCGAAAGCTATGCATCATCTCCGCCACGCGCTAAAAGAGGAAGGATTTCTAGAATCTCTTGATCGTTTATAATTGATGCTGCTGTTATAAATAAACGGTTATCCGTAGGCACTCCTCGATCGGGTCCAATACAATAGTTTCTCAAGAAGGTTTTGAGCCTGCTACTTCTAATCATGCTTATATCAAGGTACTCTAAACGAATTAGACTCAAAGCATTGTGATACACAAACGAGCACATTTAAGGATGTTCTAAGTCCGATTAAGCCGAGAGGACTCTATTACGAGAAAAAAGCCTTTGTTGGGAAACGTGCAATTCTAGCTTCGTAAAGAGAGAATGGGATATAATCATTGATGTAAATCACATAATAGCAAATGGGTGGCATCAATTAGCCTGTGTTTTGAAACAAGGAGCCGTTGATTATGGACTTCGAAAGACATGACTTGGAAAACATAATTAAGCACAGTACAGTGACTGTCCTACCAGGGCTTTACGCAATCGCTAAATCGACGAAAATTCCTGAAACGCCTGTTTTCTGCATGGCTAGTGATGAAGATGAGGTCACAATCATTGTAGAGGAGTCGCATCTGAACACTATAAGCTATGACGAAATGAAAGGTGGCTTTAGATTAGTTGAAATACGAGTTGCATTGCCCTTTTTGGCCATAGGATTTTTAGCAAAAATAACGGCCACTGTGGCACAGCAGGATCAAAATGTATTAGTTATCTCAACTTATTCAAAAGACTATCTTCTTATAAGAGATGAAGGAAGCGAAAAGGTTAAGAGGGCCCTGTCAGATGTTGGGTTTATTGTGGCCTAATACAGCTTCGGTCTTTACATATAATTTTCTAAAGTATTGAAAACTAAATTCATTGGAGGAAAAATGGCTGGATTAATTCAAGTACAGATTCCAAATGTGGGAACTATTTATCTTGAAAGTCACGATGTTGAAGCTATTGAGCTGGCTTCTGCGGTAGATCTCCGTGAACGAACAAAAACTATTTACCAAGACGCATTGAATACCATTGATTCAGTTGCCCTAAGTTTGTCTAAGAAAATGAAAGAACTGGCAAGCCAGATCGAGTTTAGTGAATATACAGCCGAGTTTGGTGTCAAACTAAGTGCCGAAGTGGGAGCTGTTGTGGCAAGCGCAGCAAGTGAATCAACCATAAAGATTTCAATTAAGTGGTCCAAGTCCGATAGTAATAAGTGAACTTCCTATGTGAGATCAAATTAGATTTCAAATGTAGAAATCTGAACTTTGCTCATAATGAATTGATATTAAGTTAATAGGCGTCGCAAAGCGAAAAATTTAAGGTTGGCGCGGCTTGATAACTCATCAAGTTGCCGAAGATGAATCTCGCAAGGCGACTAGCGAATTTGCCAACATGTTACAGTTGTTCTTTGGCTGGTCAGATTCTATGGAGTTGGTTAACACGTTTCACCTAGCTCAGTTACTACTACTCGCGTACCATCTAAGCCAGATGGAAGTTACAAAACGTGGATCGAGATAGGTACAAAAATTGTCCACTGGGAATAAGGATCCTTTCAAAATGTTTAATGTAGTTCATTTTCCTAAAGATTAATCAAACCCGAAGATTCTTGAACTGGAAAACGCGAATGAATTAGACTGATGCTCTTACATGGAATCAAGAATTGCTTCAAATTGGGGCGGAAAACCTCAAGTTTGCTTTTCAGTGAAGGAGTGTTACTTTCTATGATTAACAATGATGCAATTTTAAGATATATAGCAAGAATAATATCTCCAAATGGATCTACATTGGGAACGGCGTTTCTTGCATCTTCTGCAGGACATCTGCTGACTTGCTGGCACGTGATAAGAGGCAACGAGTCAGTTAGCGTAATTTTTGAGAATGAGAAAGAACCCGTGGCGGCCAAGGTTATCCATGACCTAAGCAATCCCCAAGAAGATATAGCAGTGTTACAAATTACGCCAAAGCGAATGACTCCTCCACCCCTTGGTATAGATTGGGAGATTAATGATTTGGTTTGGAGTTATGGCTATCAATACGAGAATGTGGCAATTTCCGGATTTCCAGTCACCGGGAACATTTCAGGCAATACATTGATTGGGGTTGGTCAAAAGCTTATTGTCATCTCAGGTACAAATATTCAGAAAGGTCTTAGTGGGGCTCCGTTATTACATATCAACAGCGGGAGGATTGTTGGAATTGTGAATGCCCGCCTATCAAAAGATGATATAGGATTTGCAATTCCGATAAAAACAGTACTAGATACTTGGCCAGAGTTAAATGAGCACGTTATCTATAGTCAGCGCCGGGCCCTTCAAGATATCATAAGTTTATTTCAAATTCTCGGGTATTCAATTGAACAAGACAAAAGGATCGATCAACTGCCCTCAATTGACCTTTATGGAGAGATGCATATTGGAGTTGCTTCACACAGAATCGCCATGCAGTGTATTAATTCCTATTCTGAAATAAAAGACGATGAAATAAAGGATTTTTTATACGGAATCTGCGTTCCATTGTATTCTCAAAAGTTAATTCAAGATGCTTTCGTCGTTTCTGTTAACAACCAGCGTTTCAATGCGCGCGCGATAGAATTAGCCAAGTCAATTGGAATCCACCTAGTAACTTTCAATGAGCTTGAAACAAATCTTATCAACTTTTCGCACTTTATCGAATCATATATTGACGATTTCCAGAATCATGAAAAACTTACTTTAGACAAACGAGATCCCATTATCGATCAGCTGAAGTCTCAAGATCTTTATAGATTTTATGTAGATCTGCGCTGTAGAGATGTCTTGTCTCCCAAGAAAGATAACGAATATATGCTAATCGATTATGTCAAAGACTGGTTGCACGATGAAAATCGAAAGTACTTATCGATTCTCGGAGACTATGGGACTGGAAAAACATCCTTTGCATTGCAAATAGCTTATCAACTTGCTAAGGAATATCAAGCTAGATCCTCCGACAGCCGCATTCCACTATATTTTCCGCTTCGTGACTATGATCCAAATAATACGCTTCGCAGCTTTATTCTCGATAAATTATCACAATATCAAATTAGTGTGAGCGATTATCGAGCGTTTGAGAAAATGGCTCAATCAGGCCGGCTTCTGCTTATCTTTGATGGATTTGATGAGCTTGTGGAAGCGACGGATCAATCCACAGCAGTGTTGAGATTTAGTGAAATAAGTCGCTTGGCTCGTGGACGTTCTAAAATCATACTTACATGTCGAACAGAGTATTTCAAGAGTGAAAAACAAAGTGTTGATCTCTTGGTTCCTGAAACGATGACGCCTTTCATGCTCGAACTCAGCAAAAGAGGAGAATATTCTGTTATTGAACTGTTAGAATTTAACGAGCAACAGATTTTGGAACTTATTTCTAGACATACTGAAGATTCTGAAACTTATTGGAAGCGGATTAAGTCAATTTACAATCTTGAAGACTTAGCTACTCGACCTATATTGTTGACGATGATCTTACAAACTTATCCTAAGCTAATACAGGTACGCGAGAAAATAACTGCAGCTGACCTTTACCAATTGTATACGGAATACTGGCTTGATCGCGACAAGTGGCGATCGCCTATTTTATCTACTGAAGATCGGTTCGGATTTGCAGAAGAACTTGCTTGGCAAATGTATATGAAATCGACCCTTGCCATACGGCATGATGAGCTTCTTCTTCAGATCGAAGCCCATTTCGAGGAACGATATACAAGAGATGAAATCAGAAAAACTCTTGAGGCAGTTATTCGTACAAGTAGTTTTCTTACACGGAACAGGGTAGGCGCTTTTACATTTGTTCACAAATCCTTCATGGAGTTTCTTGTCGCAAGAAGACTAACACGTGAGTTGAATAGTAATAAGTTCGATCTACTAGAGGCCAAAATTGTGCCTATTGCAATTCTAAGTTTCCTCATAAACATGATTAGTCAAGAAGGTTTAGCGTATGTTAAATCAGTTGCGATAGAAAGTAACTATTCAACGATTGTAAAAGGGGCTTGTATGGACATATTGTTGATGTTAGGTGAAACGATAACAAATGTACCTTGGATTTTTTGTGTAGCATTTAACCCAAACAATAAAGAGATAGCCACAGGAGGGGCTGATTGTGTTGTTCGAATTTGGAATCTAGACAAAATCGGCGAAAAACCTATTATCATACCTGCGCACAAGAGTTGGATTCGTAGTATCCAGTATTCACCTCGAGACAATTTGTTGGCCACAAGCAGTTGGGATGGTACTGTGAAATTCTGGGAGACAAGTAACTGGACATGTGTAGGCGAATTTAATGTCGAAACCAGAATAGCCTCAATTCGATTTAATGAGGAAGGAGATTTGCTTGCAATTGGAAGCTACGACAACGCAATTCGTATTTGGAGCATTAACGACAACCGGTTGCTTAAGACTTTCCCTGACCACTTTGGCGTTGTGTGGGATGTTTACTTCAGTCCAAACGGCAAGTGGGTCGCCAGTGCCTGTACAGATAGAATCGTCCGAATTTGGGATGTAGAAAGTGGTGAATCTGTAGCAACCTTACGGGGTCATCAATTTGCAGTCTCAAGTGTGTGTTTCTCAAGAAGTGGAGAGTTGCTCTTTACTGGGGATTGGCAAGGCGAAATAATCGCATGGGACTGCAGAGACTTCAAGATCGTCTATAGAATCCAAGCTCATAATAACAAAATAGGAGAAATTCATACTAGTTCGATAAAAGAACATTTTGCTAGTTCCGCAGATGACCTTAAGGTAAGAATTTGGGATTGTAAAACTGGCGACTTGATTCATGTGTTCTCTGATGCCACTTATTTCACGCCAAATCTTCAATATAGTCATGATGGACATAAGATAGCAGTAGGAAGTCTTGATCTCACATTGCGAATTTGGGATGTAGGTACATTCCAATTGCTGCACCAAGTTAAACATCAAAGATTGTCCTAATCCTCCTGATTATGTAGACTGACCTCTCCATGACATATAAAGAATTTCATTCAGCTTTTCAGTATCGGAATGTCGAGCGAATTTCTTCATGATTATGTGAAATGATTTTCCAGAGATCCGTATAGTTAACTGCGCTAAAAAGACGGTATTCAAAATGAGTATCGAGGAAATAAATCGTTACCGAGCATTGCTAGATTACGATCTGGCCTTCCATAAACGCATCCCTTATAACGCCGATCCAATAACCCCTATTCATCGGTGGTATTTGATTCCTGAGTCGCCGTCTACTAAGTGGGTCCAAGTATTGATGGATGAAGCAGAGAAAACTAATTATTGTTTTGTGTTTAATCCGTTTTTAGGCAGTGGAACTGTAGCACTTCAGTCAATTCTTAACGATAAACACTTTGTCGGAGGAGATATTTTAGCGGATTTAGCGATTGCTAGTATGGCTAAAGTGTCCTCCATCAAGATTGTAGAATCGGAGTTTTCCGAATCCGCCGATAATTTGCAGAGCTTCATTGAACAAAAAAGTCATGAAGCTGGTAGCCGACGAAGGAATCTAACTGAATTACAATTATTTGATCTCGCGGAATCTGCCCAGAATCTCATACTTTCTGTTGCAACATCGAATTACTGTAAATATGCATTACTTTCTGCAATATACAGCGCTCTTCGGGCTTTATCTCCCTCAAATCCTAAAGGAGTATCATACTGGAAAAATGCATTGGATATTTCGCTCTCTTATATTAAGGATGATCTTTCAGTTGGCTCTATTCAGGCAAACATGACAATGTCCTCAAACTGGATTATTCATCACGGCGATAGCACTAAAATAGACTGGGGCGAATCTTTGTTTAGCCTCAATATTCCTATCCCTGCAAAAGGATTGTTACTTACTTCTCCGACTTATGTGCAAACATCTCAGGATCGCAGCAAGAATGCAAGGTTTGTGACATTGCTTGGGGAGAAAGCCATTTCTCAATTAGTTCCAGCGAGTAATACAGGCAAGATTCATGCTGATAACGATTATTCTAACTCGGCAAGAAACTTCATCGAGCGGGCGCCGGGACCGCTACGGGCATACCTGGATACATTAGCAAAAGTGTTAACCAGCTTTCAACGTATGGCTAGTAGTAGATCTTGGGCCCTCATAGCAAATGAAAACCCGCAGATCAATAATTCTTGTTTGGATCTTGATTTATATATATGTTGTTTGGCTAAGCTTGTCGGCTATTCACCCCTGAGAATTCGCGTCACTCACTACTTGGAAAAACCGGGAATAATAACTGCTTCTGTTACAGATAGAAGAGGCAGTGTTATATATTTGGAGTTAGATTGAATTCGACGAAGTTGGAATTCCAGTTATGGGGATGGCTCTGTTGAATGATCTATCGTCATCAGAGATGACCAATTGCTTGTAGAATACAGGCGTAATATCTTATCATAGCCTGCACAGGCGAGAATTTGGCCATCTGGATTAAATTGCACCGCAGGCAGAAAATCAGTTGGCTCAGAAAATACATGAACCAAGTTTCCACTATTACACTCCCATACTTTTACTTTTAAGTCATCTCCACACGTAGCAAAATATCCTCCCTTTGGGTGTACGTGGATTTCTCCAATCATACTCGTGTGCGCGGTCAGCCGATATAAGATAGTTCTGGAAAACCAGTCCCAAGCTATAACGTTGCCCTGCCAATCACCACTGAACAGAATGCTTCCATTCGTTGAGAAACAAACACTTGAAACTCCATCATTATGTGCTCTCAAGACAAATTCTAATGCCCCCGTTTCAAAATTCCAAATGCGAACCGCTCCATCAGTACATGAGCTTGCGATGTGCTTCCCGTCTGGACTAAAGCATACATCCCAGACAATCCCATAATGCTCTTTCAGCACCCTCAACAATTCCCAGGTATCGGTATTCCAAACATGAATAGACTTATTGAAGCCCCCCGCTATTAAGTACCTCCCATCCGGAGAAAAGCTCACACTCACGACCTTATCGGCTAATTGAAAACTCTGGATCTCCGAAAAATCTTCCGCAGACCAGACCTTGACACATCCGTCCCATCCACTACTCGCTAGAAAATCTCCTCTCGGAGAATAATGAACTGTCCTAACCCAATTTTTATGAGAAGCTAAGATCTCAACAGGCTGTTCAGGCGCATTTATATCCCAAATTCTCAGCTTGCAATCGGCGCTCCCTGTAGCTACCCGAGTGCTTGTGGGATTAAAAGCCAACGCGAATATCCACGGAACACTAGTAATACTCTCTCCGAGAAGCAAAAGTATATCCATACAAGTGCCTCTAATAGCAGGAGAATATTTATCACTTCGAACAGCGACGTTCTTTAGATTGTTTATACCGTACTGGGTTATCATGTCCTTTAAAAAGTTTAATATTGTATGTGGAATTATTTTGATACCTAAATTGTCAAATTGACCATCATCGATCTCGCGGGCTAGCTTGCGCCCCACCAAAAATTCCATAAAGGATTTATGAACAAACGCAAAATTCCCGCTGCGGTCGCGAGATAAAAAAGAACTCGTTCTGATGTCTATAGCTAGAGCCTGCGATATTTGTTCGCTAGTGTAGCGTTCAGCGAAATAAGTCTGTATCTGAATCAACAAATCTTCATGGTGGACTGAAAGCTTTGACTGCGTGAACATAAGCCATGCGAGTTCTTCAGTAAACCGGAACTTATCCTCAGTAGTCAAAACAGACCGCCATTTTTCCCGCTCAAGCCAGTATTTAGTATACAGATTATATAAACTAGTAGAGTCGACTTTGCCACGACTCTCTTTCAATTGCGGAAGAGTCTGAATAATCATACTCAAAAGTATTGGACGAGACGCCAAGTCCGTCAGGTTGTAGATTGATTTAATATCTTCCCAATAAGGCCCCGGATTACTGGTGTGCTTTGCAATGAAATCTGTAATCTGATTGCTGTCAAACCCTTGAAGCTCCACTATTGAGAACTCATCTCTTTTAGAAAGTTCTAGCATAAATGGCGTCATGGTTTCAGGAACAAGAAGGTCTATGCTTTTTTCTTCAGTTTTGAAGTAATGAGTACGGCACGTCAGAATTATTTTGGCTTGACCACGAGCCAAGCTGCTAATCTCCCGAAATCTGATTAAGGCAGTTTGTTCGTCGGTATTTTCTGCCAATTCATCAAATCCATCAAAAACCAGGAGTAATCGTCCACTAAACACCATTTTCTCAAAGGCTTGATAGTCGTTAGTGACAATATGATATTCATTAAGCTTTTCGAGAATAAATGATCGAAGTGATGTATGTGGATTACAGTCGCGGAGAGGAAAGAACAATGGAACCCTTGATTGCTCGGGGTCGTCTCGATATTGTATAGCTAACTTGTGAACAACATGCAAACAAAAAGATGTTTTGCCAGTCCCATAATCTCCTAGGATTGATAGGTGCTTTTTATTCTTGTTCTTTAACCAAGCTTCGACATATGGGTCGATATTCTCTTCATGGCTATCTCGACTGAGAATATCAGTACATCTAAGATCTACATAATACTTTTTTATATCTCCCCATTGAATTTGATCAACAATCGGATATCTCTGGCCATTGGCGACATCATCGTAATTCTCAAAATCGTCAATGTATGATGTAATATATCGTGAAAAATTGATGAGATTTGCTTCAAGTTCTCTATATGTTATACAGCGTATGCTTGCGGATTTAGCCAGATCCAAGGCTTCTCTTGAAAACAGCATGTTGTTGATCGAAACGATAAAGGCGTTTTCAATACGGCTGGATGATTTTAAGGGCAAACAGACTCGATAGATAAAATCTTGGATATCCTCGGGTCTGACGTCACTATTTGTAAAGATGCAATCGATCACAGTCCTGACAACCGAAAACCCGATTTTCATTTCTCCATAGATATCTATAGTTGGAATATCCTGGATTAATTTTTGAGTTTCAACTTCATAACCGAGAATTTCAAATAAAGATGCTACCGTAGAAATTGTTTCTCTTTCATTTTGATGAATATATCGCGCGAGTTGATGCCAATTTCTTAAGACGGTCGATATCGGTATCGCCATCCCAACCCCTTTATCTGCAATAAAGGCATCTATGATGCCAATTACTAAGCCACTTTCTTGGTCTAATAGCGGAGCTCCACTTAGTCCTTTTTGGAAATCAGTACCAGACACAACTATTAATTGACGATCATTTGTAATTTTTGTGCTTCCCGTAATCCTGCCCATCACGGGATATCCGGACGTAACAATTTTCTGATATTGATAACCATAGCTCCAAATGTTGTCGCCTATTTTCCAGTCCACACCGAATTGCGCCCATTCAGTACATGGACGATTAATTTCTAATACTGCCACATCTTCATATTGGTTGGATAACTCTGGTATTACCTTGGCGCTTACCGGAATCTTGTCTTCTTCAAATTGAACAATCACTGATGGCAAATTTTCAACCACATGCCAGCACGTGAGTAAATAGTTTGGGGGTAAGGCGACAAATGCAGTCCCCACAGTGTGACCTTCAGGAGAGATCACTTTTGCTATGGCCCTACGGATTTTTTCTATTGCATCCATCTCTTACCTTATTACCTACTTCGTCGTTTACTCATGTTAACATCAAAAGATTCGTCTGGCTAGTCTATTAGCGGCAAGAACCGCTTCTGGCACTCCAAGAGGATCAACACAATCTCCTACTTGAAACAAGTTGGACAATTTACCTTTGAGCGAATTATATAACTCATTGTTTGGTTTTACGCCGGTTGCAAATATTATCTGGTCAATAGGCTTGACTGTTCGAATGGAATTATCAAGAACATTACGCAGATAAACGGTTTTTTCCTTGAAAGCATGAACGACAGACAAGGGTATGAAAGTTACTTTGTTTTGAAGTCTTGAATAATATGAAACGCGTGAAATTATATCTGCACCTGCGCTCACGTAAAAATCAGAGGATACCATAGTGACTTTTCGTTGGCGTTGAATGAGGCTTTCCGCAACACTCAATGCGTGCCTTCTCCAATCAGCATCAACGATAAGTATATTTCCACCCACTTTATCGTCTTTTATGGCATCACTTATTGTGAGACAAGCGTCTGCATCCACATTTTCATATATTGGTGGTATTGACAACTCGGCTCCGGTGGCGATTACGATAGCATCGAAATCGCCATTTGCGTCAATCAAGTCATCAGGAGTAACTCTTACGCCCCGATGAACCACAACTTTCTGTTTCCTGATCTGAGTTTCGAGATAGTGAATAATATCCCGAAAACCCTGCCGATAAGGAAATTGAGCAGCTAAAATCAATTGTCCGCCAATTTCGCGGTTTCTTTCAAATAATTCAACCTCGTGTCCCCGCGCGGATAGAACTCGAGCAACTTCGAGTCCTGCCGGCCCTCCACCAACAACCATGACCCTCTTGCTAACCAAGGATTTAACTAGGGTGCCAATTCCTAATTCCCGCTCTCGCCCTGTGGCAGCATTATGAATACAACGAACATCAGAAAAATTCCAATGGTTTCCAACACATCCTTGATTGCAGATGATACATGGACGGATATCTTCAACTCTATCCTCGGTAACCTTATTAACGATTTCTGCATCCGCAATATGAGCTCGGGTCATCGCTACTAAATCGGCACTACCCGACTCAATAAGCTGTTCTGCTTCATAAGGATGAAGGATCATTGATGCAGCTATAACAGGTATTTTTACTTTCTTTTTTATAGCCCTGGCCAGATGAGCAAAATTCATTGCTGCTATGCTACTGTCTCCATGACTTATCTGATAGCCAAGGTAAGTTGAATTGGTTGCGCCATTTACATGTATATAGTCAATGCGATTTTCAATATCAGAACAAACTCTTATCGCATCATCGAGATTCATTTCCCCCACCGCCATAGAATCTCCAGTGATTCTTATTCCGACCACGAAGCCATCACCAACCGATCTTCGAATTGCATCCAGAGTCTCTACTAAGAAGCGGAGTCGGTTTTCATAAGACCCTCCATATTCATCATCTCTTCTATTGTAATACGGCGTAAGAAACTGCTGTATTAAGTAACCTTGATCACATTTCAGTTCAATACCATCTAGTCCTCCCAACTGTGCTCGTCGGGCAGCCTGAACAAAGTCATTTATGGTTTTATTAATTTCATCAACGGTCAGTTCGACTGGGAAACTATTATATGCCTCATGAGGTATAGCTGAAGGCGCAACTATTCTTTTGCCCTCTCTAGGTTCCAATTGCCCACCCGCATGCATAATTTGGTCGAAAACTAAGCAGCCATATTTATGGACTTCATCGGAAATCTTCTGATATCGAGGTATTATCCGTTCATCCAAATTAAGAATCATTCTCTCGTTTAAGGCACCTTCGTGCGAAATTCCCGACGCGCCTAACACTACGAGCCCAGCACCTCCTTTAGCCCTTTCAGCAACATAGTCGACGAGGCTATCAGTGGGCAAACCATTCTCATCAATATAGCCATAACTATGAGCAGCCATTATTATCCGATTCTTACAAATCTTGCTGCCAAGTCGTATTGGTTCGAGAATTTTCCTATAATTATCCATAGTTATGTTTCATACAACCTTAGTAATCAGCATTAGCTTAGTTTGACCTTAAGTTGTTGCTGATTTGGCGACTGAATGTTTAATCCTCATAATTCTCTTTATACTCGAATTGCTCACCTTCAAACGTGGTAATCCGATAACGCCTTTCTTCCATCTTGGTTACATAACTAGGACAAAGCAACACATGCCCTCCACCACCTGGAACGTTAAAGCAATATTGAGGCATTGCCAACCCACTCATCCGGTCATATAAGTTACGCACTATCTCGAGTCCTCGATTAATGGGTACTAGAAAATGGCGCAATCCCTTAACGGGATCCGAATGAAACAAGTAATAAGGTTTAACGCGGAGCTTTACTAACTCAGTCCACAGAGTACGGAGCGATTCTTCATTATCATTTATTCCCTTTAGCAAAGGACAAGAAGCTAAACAAGGAAACCCATTATTAACGAGTTGCTTGATAGCCTGCCGCATTGCGGGTGAAAACTCCGCAACAGAATCAACATGGATGACAATATAGATAGGAAATCGCTCTCTGTACAGCTTCAAGACTTCTATCAATTCATCTGTAACGCGATATGGATTCGTAATTGGTAGACGGGTATGAAATCTTACAATTTGAACATGTGGTATAGCGCTCAGCGAACTCAACAAGTAGTCGATATTGCTGTCTCCTAGCACCCAAGGATCCCCGCCGGAAAATATCACTTCCTCAATAGCTGGTGTTTGATTGATATAACTAAATGCTTCATCAAACTCATCTTTTGTTAGGGTCTGTTCAGTTTCCCTGGCTAACTTTCGTCTAAAGCAGTACCTACAATATGCTCCGCAATAGTTAGAGGGAAAAACAAGTACTTTGCTGGGGTACCTATGAATAAGACCTTTTACAGGACTAAATTGGTCATCTGCATTAACATCATCGAATAAACTGTTGTCATCAGCACTTCTTATTTCTTTTTCTGATGGAATAAACTGTAGGCGCAAAGGATCGTGTGGATCTTCCGGATCCATTAATGAAATGACGTGAGGAGTTATCCTCATCTTAAGATACTGAGTCGCTTGTTCAACGCCATGACGTTCGTCCGAAGACAAGTGAACTACTTCTTCTAGTTTATCCAGCGTTGTGATAACATTTTGCATTTGCCAATGCCAATTTGTCCACTCTTCCCTTCGCACATCTTTCCAAATAGAAATACTTTGATACTCCCTAGGCATTTTCAACTCCTCGGTTTTTAGAGTTCTAATCACAGAATTGTGAGGAAACGAAGTTCTTAAGTGAATGGTCAGTTTGTCAAGAAAGATGACTCCATACCTGTTTCAGCATTTTCGGCCATACGGCACAATAGATCCCAAGTCTTTTCCTCTAACTTAACTTTTCCTGATTGCATAGCTGATTGCTGCATCTTATTGGATTTATCACCTGGCAGCCTAACCGGTTGATTAATATCCAATGGCGCGGCATTCCTAATATCTCCAGCCAAGCCTGACAACTCTGAGTAAAACCCTTCTATATTGTCTCTAAATAATTTAGGGTCAATTCCTATAAACAAAAACCCCAAATCATATTCATCATTCACAGCTAACCCCATAGGCAGCCCTAGAAACGCACCGCAGAGAACTTCAATTGCTAGACAAAGAGCAAACCCTTTGGCTTCGTCAAAGGCTTTTACGGCTGCCGCTTCCTCAGGGCGAACCGCAAAACTGCCATCTTGGGTATAAAAAGAACGCGGAACTAGATTGCGTCCTTCGAGCATAGCTTGGCGAATTTCACCCCAGACGGATTGAGATGTTGCAAAATCCATAACAATCGGAAACCCATCCCCAGTAGGTAAGGCGATACAAAGTGGATTAGTACCCAAAATAGGTGAATAGCTTCCATGTGGGGAAACTGCTGCAGGACCAGCAGAGTTTGTAACTATACCAACGAAACCAAACGATGCAATAGAACTCCCGAATGGAGTTAGCTGACTATATCTGCTGGCATTTTTTAGAGCTACTATTCCAAAGCCGTTGGTTTTCACTTTAGGGATCAGTAAATCAATACAGAATTGAGCTGCAAGGGCCCCAAGATCTCTTTGTGCATCCACAAATGCAGAAATCGAAGTTTCTTTTATTGTCCTGGGCGGTCCTCCTCTTGTTTTTATTGAATCGCTTTCGACTAAAAAACGCCCCACCCCATGAGTTTTTGCACCTCTCATATCAGCATCCAGGTAATAACCAGCCAAAAATTCAGCTTCTTTTTGGGAAAGTCCTCTTATGGTGCCGGCGGCAACGATTTTTTGTCGTACTGATGTAATGGGTAGTTCGATCATTTTTCCTCTCTTTCTGTTTTTTTCACGTATGAATCTACAGAGACGATTATAAACCTTATGAAAGCTAAGCAAAAATTTCATAATTGCCACGAAAAATAAAACCCTCCAAAACAATCCAGGAATCTTTTTAGGAAAATGCTTAGAATCCATTTGTGCTTTGACTAAAGTCAGCAATGAGATTATCTGCTCGAAACACACGTGTGTTCCAAGAGAATTTGATATTAGTGCGACTTACTATTGCTTCAACCTCTAATCTGACTTGATCATTCACCTCCAGTATAACGGCTTGTTCGACAGGAAAAACACAATGTTTCCAATGAAGAGTCTTACTTAGAGGGCTGGTGCTTATCGAGGAATACGAATGTAACTTTGCTAAAAACCAACCGGCAAAACCATGCAACACTCCAGGTTTATCTGCCTGAAAAACCATATCAGCTTTGAAATTCTGGAAAGAAAGCTGATGAGGGATAATACTGATCACACGGATCGGCGTACATAAGAACTGATCCGGCTCAATTACCTGTCTGACATAAACGTTGTTCTTACTTAGGTGATCTAATACTCCCAAATCGATGCCAAACCTCTCTTGCTTCCAGAACGTTACCTCTTTATAAAAAGTTTCGTATTCTATGGGCACCAAATAGAGTTCCAGGTTTTCAGGTATGCAAACAGTGTGTTCGTGTCCAAACCTAGCTTTTGCGTCAGCAAAGATGCCGACAATATTCTCATCTACCCCCCAAAAACCAATGGTTTCTGACACTATAACATCAACTTTTTCTGGCAAGGTGATATCAAAAGATTCGCCTTCAATAACCTCAATGGATCGAAAGTTATTCTGACTGATTACTGATTTGAGTATTTTTAAGACAATGGGATTAGATTCTATTGCATAGATTTTTTTGGCACCTGCTTGCGCCGCAAAAATTGATAAGATTCCGGTCCCTGCACCGATATCAAGAACTACATCACCCTTCTTAACAGCCTGGTTGATCGCCAATCGATATGCTTCACACCTAATATTATCAGCTAGCATTGTCTGATGTGCACCAAGCTTGGCAAAAAAACCAAATCCGATGGGAAACATTTCAAACAGTGACCTAGAAATGTAATCATCCATTTTTCAGCAGTATTAGCTCCGTTGTTATGCGATTAATGAAAAGGTGATTATTGCGCCCGCATAAAAAGCATCTGCACTGTTGATTGTCCAGTGTAACTCACCTATCGCTAGCACTTGCAACCAGCCTGCAAAGCCAATTATACGCTTTTTCAAGTGCAAAACAAGATAAAATCGAAAAGGCAGATCAAGCAAAACTTTTCCCAGAGTCTCGCTACAATCGGCATCTTTTCAAGAGGTTAGGTTTTGACTGCAACAACCTCTGATACAGGCCAAATTGTCAAAAAATGCGAAATTTAGCAGTGTTTTTGTATTGGTCAGGTACATATTGTACAAGTGTTCTTTGCCACTGAGAGACGGAGTCACAGAGTTTTTATGTTTCTTTTTAGCCGTGTCTCAGTGCCTCTGTGGTTCGAAAGAGTTTACAAATTGCGATTGACCAAAACAAGTGAGCCGTATTTTTGATGATTCGAGCCTGAAAAGGGTGTATCAGAGGTCATTGCAGTGCACAAATAGTTACAACAAGAGCACTTGGAGTGTGTTTTTTGTTGAACTCAGAAAGATCTCTGGGAATCACGTCAAGAGAACAACTACGCCCTAAAGATATTGTAAAACTCATAACCAACTGTAGTGATGTGTTTCTCAACCAAGAAACCCCATTCTTCCTGTTCACCTATGCCTCAAATATTCTGATAACCGACAATCATAAAGCTTGACCATCACTGAAGCAACCGAATAAGAACGTCTCAAGGTAGCTTCAATCAATTCAAAATATATGCCCAGAGGGTGTTGGATTCAGTAGCCTGACCTGTTAGAGTGCACCAGGCAACCGGCAATTCAATATCAAACAATACTCCCGCGTTTAGCATAGAAAGTTCAATTGCAGGTGTCTTCTTGTCAATACGGAAGATTGGGTTGGACCGAAGTTCACGGCGAAGGGCTGACCGTTTTTTCCTCAACATTGGGATCAATACATCAGGAGATTCAAGGGTGCAAATAATTCTCGCGCCTACCTCAACATCATGGAATTCGACAGTGGCCATTGGAATGTTGTAGAGTTGATAATCCGTAACGTTAGTCTTGCGACCGAATGCCAAGCTAGTAACCTTTGTTAACCAAGCGGTGAGATCTAGTATTTGCATTTGCGCGCTCACCGCACCGCGCTTGAGGCGCAGATCCTGCACGGCCCATTGTTTATATGCCTGGTGAAGTCCATCAAGCGCGCGGCGTTGTCTCTCATTGCCAACCGAGATCAACGCGCCGAAGAAGATCACTGCGGATGCCACTACAATAGCAAGAATTATTTCCATGTTTATATATCCTTTTCTGTATCTTGATTTTGTCTGTTACCGAACAAGTCGTTTTTTGTCTGTGCAGACATCTCCATGAATGTCTGCCTTAAACGATTCAATGCCTTGGGACGTGGATCCACCACACTAGCCGACGCGATCACCATAAACAATCCCAACAAGCCAATGATCTGCCAAAATGGCAGGGAGAGCCGACTCGGCTCAGGACTTTCTTCTGGTATAGGTGTGTTCAATACCAAAGTCGGCGTCGGCAGTATTTGTGTCGCCACCGGCGTTATCGAAGGCATCAAAGTGCTGGTCGCTGTTG
>WBZO01002489.1_pt2 | contig 18015 bp, 16 predicted proteins | sample 5204261 | NCBI WGS metagenome assembly WBZO01 (sample SAMN12412400, study PRJNA552823) | activated sludge metagenome | isolation source: activated sludge from anammox sidestream of wastewater treatment plant... | place: USA: North Carolina | collected 2017-09
GCGCGGCGGGGGCAGACGATGCTAAAGCGGCGGCGGCGCGGCGTGCGGCGGCTTGACGCGCCGCCTCCTGCTGCGCCAATTTTTGCGCGAGCCGTTCATTTTGCCGCCGCGTCTGCTCTTGCCTCAGCAATTCGATGCGGCGCGTATGCAGCGGCGAATTGCCCGTATCCAGCAGCTTGGCTTGCGCGAGCCATTGCGCCAATTCCGCATCGGATTTTTGCGGCAGCAGCTGCATCAACTGCACCAGCTCGCGCGTGGACTTGGCTTCGCCGAGACCCAATTTCTCTTGCACAAAGGCGACCAAATCCTTTTGTAAACGCGCGAGCTCTTGATCGGGCCCCGTAGCCAGGTTCGCGGGCGCGTTTTGCGGCGGCGGCGCGGGATTCGCCAGCGAAAAAACGGCGCAGCTCTCGCCGTCATTAAAAAAACAGCCAAACACCGAACTGGAAACAAACCAAGTTAACGCCATTGCCAACCCAAGGGCAAGGACGGTAATGCGTTTGGGATTCACGGCTCCTCCTCCGTAACGAAAAATTCCCGCTTCGCCGTGAAAAAATTCCGCGCCGCTTTTTCGACGCAAAATAAAAAAAGAGCGCCCCGCGTCCGCAAGCGGCGAACCACAGGAGCGTTGCAATAATGGCGCAGCCCCACCATCAACCGGCGTTGGATGGCGAGCCGAAAATTAAAGGGCGAAGCGAATTCTGCCCAAATCATACACAACTTTTGCGCGCTTGACAAGAGCCATACGGTTGAGACTTGGGGCTGGCACAAAGTCGCGTGTCGGGCCAAGACCCCAAGTGTTTTGCGACGCGAATGCCCATCGCGTCGCGCGGCGCGGTAAAAACACTTGGAGTCTTGCGGACAATGTGCCAGCCCTGGGTTAAGACTTGTACATTCCGCTTGTTCGACACCCGGCGCAATTCTCTTTGCGCCAAGTTTCGTTTCGTGGTAAAAGCTTTGTGGCAAAAACAAATGAACGATGACGACACTGTTTTCACAACGGAGCCGACGTCAATTTTTGGAAGTTGTTTGATTGGAGGTTTGCGATGGACACTCTCTCTAAACGAGAGCTTCAAGTCTTGGTCTTGGCAGCGCAAGGTCTGAGCAATACGCAAATTGCGGAACGCTTGGTGATTCGCGAGAAAACAGTCCGCCATCACATCACGCATATTTTGGCAAAACTGGGCTTGCATACACGCGCCGAACTCATTGCCGCCGCATGGCGCGATGGTTGGGTAACGCAACCCTAAATCCTCCATCCAAAATACAATTCGAACGGAATGCTCGCGTATGGGACATGCGTCCCATCTTTTGGCGCGCCTGCGAAAAATGGGACAATGGGACATGGGTCCGACGACAAAAACCAATCTATCAATTATTATAGGAATGAAATCCACTTGCTCAAGGCAACTCGAAAGGCGCCTCTCGAATTCTAGCAAAGGAGCCATAATGCGATATTTAAGTTCTCTCCATTCTGCTTGTTGGCATTGTTAGTCTTACTTGGACAACCAACACTTCAGCAGTTTGGTACGCAGGAAACAAACGGCTCTCTGCATACGGCGTATATACAAGAATTTTTACTCCAAATCCTGCTCCTTCTATTGCGTGGGTCACCCCTCCAGGGCACAGCGGAGAATACAATTGGGTCTCTGCAGTCGGTAATGGTTGGGTTCAAGCCGGATGGTCCTATTTTCCATTCGAACAATATACTCAAGCCATGTCCTATACAGAAGCGCTGACTGGTGGGATGTATTGGGGCATTAATTTTTACGGGAGTCAAACTTGGGGCACGTATGTCACGTACAGGGTCGAAAACTATAGCGGAAATTGTTGGCGTGCCAGCTGGCCAGCGGTTGGGGATGGCGACGCATGGTGCGGACTCGCGGCGCCTGCTGAAATGCAGGTATTTCTGGAAGTGCACGGCTCCACATCGAATGTCGCAAATACAGCTTTTCGCAAGGTCCATTACAAAAAGGCAGATGGGACATGGGTAAATTTTGACCAAGCACACTGGGTTGAGAATCCACCATATCGGATTCTCGACAAGACCTTTCTTTTCAAGTGGAACTCGGTTGGTCCATAGAACTGTCTCTCGGCGGAGAAGCGATTGTTCCCTCAAAAGTATCGGATGCTGCGCTTGAAGCGGCAGTTCGCGCGCAACTTTTGGTGGGAAAGCTGGTCCTGGATGATTTTACGATTGTTCACACCGAAGAAGGGGGGCAGTTAATTCAGCTCAAGCTCACAGCGCCAGAAATTGCAGACCTCAATCAAGTTCTACCGGGACTCGTTACCCAACTCTCGCGAGAGTTACAACAGTTGAAAAAGGAACAGGGCGCCCAAATCCCCGGCTACAGTTTGCAAGTCTTTGACAGGAACGGTAAACCACTGCTCAAGTACAGCGCGGTGTATGAGGCGTTGCGTGAAAAATCCACTTGGTGGATGGCAGAAGGCGTGAGCCAGGACTGGTTCCCACATCCCCTGCCGACCACGGCGCCTTAACATAAACTCTGGCAGATTTCCGGTTGACATTCGGCAACGTCTCAACATTTCCAATCGGCAGCCTGCGTTTTGATACATGTTATCACGTGAGCGCGAGGAAAAATCATGCGTAAATTTACTCTCACATTATCGGCATTGATTCTTGTAACCCTTGTCGGAACTGCTGTGGTCTCTCGATGGTTTTCTCTTGCGAACGCCCAAGATGGGTTCAAACCACATTCCTTGCTAACCGCTTCCGTTAACGACGTACAGAGAGTAGCGCTGGATTATACCCAGTCAAGATTCCGCGTTCTTGAGACACCACAAATTCTTTTGACACGCGGTATTACCAAAGAGGAATTACCCGAATTGGGATTGTCCGAAATCGGTTTCGGGGGCAAAGAACCGCCGCTCGCGTTGGTCGTTCTGCAGGGCAAGTTTGAAGTCCAGTTCCCGGGGCTGGCAAAGCCCGAGCCAGCGAAATACCTGTTTTATGTCTTTGACTTGAACGCAGGGGCACCTACGCTCATCGAGGCGTCGGAGACCGGAATAGATTATGAGAACTTGCTCCTGTATGCGAAAACGTTTACGCCGGTTCCCGGCGACCAACCCATTGACCCGAACGCTAAATTCTTTGACCCCGGGCCCATTCAAACTGAGGTTCCAGCAGTACCGACGCCCGGACCGTCGGCGCCGGAACAAGCAAAGTAAGAACCGCAAAGAAAAGCTCATCACCGCAAAATTCACAAAACAAGAAGCCCGCGTCCTGAACTGCATCACGCGCGGGCTTGTCTTTCATAGCTGCTCTCGCCGATTTGAGCTTACTGCGGCTCAAACAACACCAGCGTCACTCCATTTTCAAATGTAACGCGCTGCACCGCGCGCCAATTTTGCGCCAGCCAATCGCGCATCGGATTCGGCGCGTCCACCGCGTCATCGTACGCGAACCAGACGCGCGCGTATTGCAGTCCCAAACGCGTGACCAACGCTTGCGTCGGCGCGTCCCAACGCGCGGGGTCGCGGCTCAGACCGTACCATTTCATCGGCGCGCGATTCGTATTGAAAAAATAACGCGCGTGCGCGTCATCATTCAAAAGCAAAACATCTTGCGCAGTCGCTTGCTGCTGCACCATCGCCAACAATTTTTTGTATCCGTTATTGCCGCCCAAGCGCGGGTCGTCCGCATAACGCGCCACAATCAGCAAGGTCAATACAATGGCAAGCGCGACGTTGACGCGCGTCGCCACGCGCGGCAATTCCTGTCCGCGCAAAATTCGCGCCAACATGTACAGCGCAAACAGGATAACGCCCAGCGTCAATGCCAACGCAATCCAGTCTATTTGTACGGAACCTGAACTTGCGCGCAGCCATGCAAATTCCAAATTTGTCGGCTTGAGAATTTGCCAGTGTCCGATGAGCGGCGACAACGCGGGCTGAAACATCGCATCCCAATCCGCGTTCGGAAAATTTTTCAACAACGCCAAACGATAGGTCAAAGAATGAACGCTCACGCCCGCGAGCGCATTGACAAAACTGACGGTGACGAGCAAAACAAAAACCGCGCGCAGGACATTCAGCGTCACACGCGACACGAGCGGCGGCGGTTCCAATAACAATTCCAACAACGGCGCGCACAGCAAAACAAGAAACGGCAGTGTCGGCACAAGAAAACGCGGACCCCAATTTGTGCCGCCCCACCAGTAATACCACGCGGAAAAAAGGAGCAAGGAGCAAGTAGCAAGCAGCAGAATAAAAATCAACTCGCGGCGAAAACATTTGTAAAATTGCCAGACGCCAAAAGGGAGCGCGGCGAGAAAGGGCGCGTACACAAACAATCCCTTGCCCGGCGAAAACAGCAAACCGTATGCGCCCAAGAAAATATTGTTGCTGAAATTTTCGTCCGCGCGATATCCCGTCGTCAACGGATTGCCAAAACGAATTTGATTGTAAAAAAATATCGTCAACGCAAAACCGAGCGTCGGTATCGCAAACCACAACGCGCCGCGCCAATCCATACGCCGATTCGACTTGGACGTTTGAATATTCGTTTTTCGTTTTTGATTTTTCGCCGCGGGTTCGCTCTGGCTCGGCAACCAAAACGCATACCACACATACAGCGGCAGCAAAAGCATATTCGTCGTGCGAATCGCAATCGCCAGCCCCAGAAAAATTCCCGCCACGACCGCTTGCGATAGACGACGTTCCGCGCGATACGCGAGCAAAAAATAAAATGCCGCAAACAGCGCCGCCAGCGCGAACGGTTCGCTCCAAAATTCTTTGGCATACACCCACGCGGGCGTCGCCAAACCAAACAGCAAAGTCGTGACCAGCGCAACGGCGACGGAAAAATTCAAACGACGCGCGGCGAGATACAACATTGCGCCCGCGAACGCCACCGCGATGGCAGACGACAAAACCGTCAGCGACATTAATCCAAAAAACGGCGCATACAACGCAATGACATACAACGGCGCGGCGAGCAGCGAAACGCCGTAACCGTATTTGCTGTACGCCTCGCCGTCGGGCGCGGGCGCGCTCTTTTGCCCAAAAAACGTCCACATCTGGTCGGTCGAAACGTCGCCGCGTTTCATCGCGCTTTCCGTCACCGCAAACATGGACAAGCCGTCCGACGACGTGATGCGGCCGCTGAACGTGAGCAAATAGACGCCAAACAAAAATAACGCCAGAAAGAATGCGGTGGCATTATCCGACGACCAAGACCGCGCGACGGATGACGAATTAGGATTGGATGGCGTTTTCATACGCAGCTAAAAATTGCGCCGCCACACGTTCGGGCGTAAAGCGTTCCAAGACCAACGCGCGGCCGTTTTGCGCCAGGCGCGCGGCATACGCAGAATCGCGCGCATAGTTTTCCAACGCGACGGCGAGCGCGGGCGCATCGCGTTCGGGAAACAGCAGTCCTGTTTCGTTTTCAATTACAATATCGGTCACACCGCCGCTATTCGTTGCGATGACGGGCGCGCCGCACAATAACGCTTCCGCCATCACAAGCCCCATCCCTTCGCGCACCGACGGCAAGACAAACGCGTCGCACTGCGCGTACAAATCCGGTAATTCCGTTTGCGAGCGCGCGCCCAAGAATTCCACGCAGGCGTCAAGCTGCAATTCGTGCGTTTTATTTTCCAAAACCGCGCGCTGGTCGCCGTCGCCGACAATTTGCAACCGCGCGTCCACGTTACGTTCACGCAAAATTTTCAACGCCGCAATCAACGTCTCGATATTTTTTTGCTTGGTCAAACGCGCGACGCACAAGATTTCGAATTTCGAATTTCGAATTTCGAATTTCGGTTTTTGATTTACAAACAACGGATTCACCGGCATCGGAATCACGCGTACGCGTTCTGCGCCCACGACCTTTAATTCCAGCAAACGCTCGCGCAAATAATTCGAGCCGCACGTCACAACGCGCGCTTGCCCGAACGCGAAACGCGCGAACGGTTGCGCCCAACGTGTTTTTCGCAGCTGTTCCACATCCGTGCCGTGCGTGGTAATGACCAGCGGCACACGCGATATTTTGGAAACCAGCGCGCCGACGAGACCGCCGGGCAGCCACCAGTGCGCGTGAATGACCGTCGGTTTGAATTCGCGTACGCCGCGCCGCGCCGCGCGAAAATAATTCCACACAAAACGCGCAAACAAAATTTTTCCGCCGACGCCGCGCGCGACCTGTTCGTGCATAACGCCCGTGTACGCCAATGTCTCGTTCGCGTCGGGCGCGTAATGAAACCGCGCGACCTGCGCCGCGCCAAACTGTTCGCGTTCCGCCAAGCCTGCGGCATGTGGCGCAATCGCCAAAACGCGAGCGCGTTCGCCAAAACCCTGCGCGAGATGCAACAAAAACGCGCCGAGCGAATCATCGGCGGCGCGGGGAAAAACGTGCGTGAGCAATAGAACGCGCATCAATCCACGCGCGCCCAATTCCCTCTCCGTGCCGGAGAGAGTTAGGGCGAGGGCTCCTCGCGTTCGCGCAGCGCGCGTTCCATATCTTCGAGGCGGTCGGCTTGCGACACGACCAATTCCGCCAAAAAACCGCCGATGAATAACAAGATGCCCGCGACAAAAATAAAACCCGCGAACGTGAACAACGGACGCTGCTGCATATTGCCGGGCGTATTGAAATACAAAATCGTGAGATACGCCCAAATCAACAGCGCAATCAAAATGGACGCGCCGCCCAAGCCGCCGAAAAACAACATTGGCTTGCGCGAGAACGTCATTAGAAATTTCACCACCAGCACGTCGAGAAATGAAATCGGAATGCGCGCGAACCCGTAATTGCTCTTGCCCTTTTTTCGCGGATAAAAATTGACCGGCGTCTCGCCGATTTTGTATCCTTTGGACGCGGCGATATGCAAAATGAAACGATGCCAGTCGGAGCGCAAATGCAAATCGTCCAGGACCTCGCGGCGAAACGCTTTGATCCAATTCATGTCGTGCGCTTGCAAGCCAAAGAGCGCGCGCGACACGCCATTGTAAATTTGCGACGCAAACACTTTGCCGTCGTGGCGTCCCTGCCGCCAACCCGCGACGACATCGTATCCTTCATTCAATTTCGCCAACAGCTTGGGAATATCTTGTTCCGGGTCGGATTCCAAATCGGCGGGCAAAAAAATAATCACGTCGCCGCGCGCGTGACGAAAACCCGTCCGCATCGCTTCCGTCAAACCGAATGAACGACGGTGCCGATACAAATGGAGGAACGGATATTTTTCGGATGCCGCAACCGCTTCTTGCCACGTCGCATCCGTCGAACCGTCATCCACCAAAATCACTTCGCCGTCCAACGCATTATCGCGAAACGCGCGCGCGATTTTTTCCATCAAGAGCGGAATGTTGCCCGCTTCATTGCGCGCGGGAACAAAGACCGACAGATACGGCTGCGCGGACGACAAAGAGAGAGGTTGGAGGTCGGAAATTATTTGTTCCATAAAAACACAAAAATTATAGCACAACGCCCACTCACCCAATCACCCAATCACCCAATCACCCACTCACCCAATCACCCAATCACCCAATCACCCACTCACCCAATCACCCAATTATCCACCCACTCGCGCCCATTCCGCCCGCTGCCACCCGCGCACCGAATTGATGCGAAACAATGCGCGCGCGTCGTGCAATTCATCCCACAAAATTACGCGTTCGGAGATTTTTCCCTGCGCCAATAAAAACGCGCGATACGTCCCGCCCAACAAACCGCACTCTATCGGCGGCGTAAAAAATTCGGCGCCAAATTGCACGACGAGATTGGCGACGCACGTTTCCGTTATTTCGCCGCGTTCATTCCACAACAATACATCGTCCGCGTCGCCGCGCTCCGCCAGCGCCGCGTCATAGACCGCGCGCTGCGTCGTCTTGTGATACAAAAATTTATCGCGCGCATTGACGGGCGTTTGCGCCAACGCCACGCGCACGGGTTCCGGCTGCGCGTCCAATAACGCGGCAGAGAATTGCAGCGCGCCATCGCGCGCCAACTGCAAACGCGCCTTGTGCGGCGCGCGCGGCAAAAGAGACGCGCCGCGTTCCAATTCGTTCAACACGCGCGTTTCGTCGAATGGAAAATCAAAATAATCCGCCGCATCGCGCAAACGGCGCAAATGATAATCCAACAGCCAAAAATTTTCCTGCGGCGTCCATTTCAAGGTCTCGATCAATGAAAATTCGAACGGCGGCTCGGTGAGAATGCGCGCCTTGTGCCGCGTCTCGTCGTATTCGTCGCCCGCTTCGGAATCCCACACAATGCCGCCGCCAACGCCGTACTCGGCGCGTTTCGTTGCGCGGTCCAGCAGCGCGGTGCGAATGGCGACATTGAACTGCATGTGGCGATTGGGCGCAAGAAATCCAATCGCGCCCGTGTACACGCGACGCGGTTCGGGTTCGAGTTCGCGGATAATTTGCATCGTCCGCGCTTTGGGCGCGCCGGTAATGGACGCGCAGGGAAACGTCGCGCGCAAAATTTCTACAAACGACGCGGCGCTCGTCGCCTGCACCGTGCTGGTCATTTGCCATACCGTCGGATAACGTTCTGTTTCCCACAAACGCGTAACGCGCACGCTGCCCACGTCCGCGATTTTGCCCAAATCGTTGCGCGCCATGTCGAGAATCATTACATTTTCGGCGCGATTTTTTTCAGAATGATGCAGCCAATTGGCGCGCGCGCGGTCCTCGCGCGTAAAACGCCCGCGCGGCGCAGTGCCTTTCATCGGTTTCATCGTCAGCGTTTGATCGGCGCGCAACAAAAACAATTCCGGCGACGCGGACGCAATCACAAAACGCCCCGCGTCAATATACGCAGCATAACTGTTTGGCTGCGCGCGTACAAGCTGCGAAAACAATTGCGCCGCATCGCCGTCGAAATCGGAACGCAGACGCATGGTGTAATTGACCTGATAGGTATCGCCGCGCGCAATATATTCGCGCACGGACGCAATGGCGGCGTTGTATGTTTCGCGCGCAACGTTCGGCGTCCAGATTGCGCTTGAACGTTCGACGTTCGACGCTAGCTGTTCAAACGAAAAAATTGTTGGGGCATCGTACAAACCGAACCAGACGAGAGGAAAATCGTTCAGCGTGTGCGCGACGAGCGCGTCGTCGAACGCGGGCGCGGCTTCATAGGCGATAAAACCGGCGGCATAACCGCCCGCGTCGTTCCACGCCTGTACGCGTTCCAATGCGGGAATGACGCGCGCGATTTCGTTTGCAGCGATAATTTCGCGCGGGGATTCGAAACGCAGCCATTGCTCGCGCGAAACATCGCGCAGCAATATCAAGCCGCTCAATGCGGTTCGGCTCCTGTCACAATCGGCAAATCGAAATCGCGGCTCCATTCGCTGAACGAACCCGCGTACAAACGCGTATTCTCGTACCCCGCGAGTTGGAGCGCGAAAATTTCCGCCGCCGCGTTCACGCCGCTGCCGCAGTATGCAATGATTTCGCCCGCGTCGTCTGCGCCCAACGCGACAAACCGTTCGCGCAGCGCCGCCGCGTCTTGGAAACGAAAATCCGCGCCGCCGCGCAAATTGCCGCCGATGGGCGCGCTGTGCGCGCCGGGAATGTGGCCCGCGCGCGCGTCAACGGGTTCCGTTTCGCCGCGATAGCGTTCGCCCGCGCGCGCGTCGAGTACGAGCGCGCGCGGGTTGCGCGTCTCTTGAATCATTTGCGCTTTACTCACCGCCATCTTTTCATTCGGGCGCGCTGCAAATTGACCGCGCGGAAAATTCGGCGCAGCCGACGACAACGCGCGCCCTTCCGCGAGCCATTGATTCAAGCCGCCGTCGAGCAGCGCAACATTTTCGTGTCCAAAGTATTTTAAAAGCCACCACAAACGCGCGGCATTCGCGCCGCCCGCATCGTCGTACGCGACAACCTGCGACGCATTGCTGATGCCCGCGCGCATCATTGTTTCGGCGAACGTTTCCGCGTCGGGCAGCGGATGGCGGCCCGTTTTCGCATCGGGCAGCGGCGGCGCAGCGAGATCACGATCCACGCTCAAATAAATCGCGTTTGGAATATGCGCGCGCCGATAATCATTTTCGCCTTTGTTCGGTTCCAACAAATACCAACGCGTATCCACGACGCGAACGTTTTCGTCGGCGAGATGCTCGGCGAGCCAAGCGGTGGTGATGAGAGGAGACATTGCAAGTAGCAAGTAGCAGGTAGCAGGTAGCAGAAAGTTATTCCTTACTACATGCTACCTGCTACGTGATTGTTCCGATAAAACTCGCGCATTGTCTCGACCACGCGTTCCATCTGCGCGTGCGTGAGTTCGGGATAAATCGGCAGCGAGAGAATTTCTTGCGCGGCTTGTTCGGTTGCGGGAAAGGCGCCCTGTTGATAACCGAGATTTTTATACACGGGCTGCAAATGCAACGGCACGGGATAATGAATGCCCGCTTCAATGTCGCGTTCTTTCAAGTATTGTAATAGTTCATCGCGCTGGCGCGTGCGAATGACGTACAAGTGATACACCGCCTTGACGTGCGCGGGTTCATACGGCGTCACAATCGAAGCATCCACGTTCGACAACAATTCGGTGTAATAGTCCGCGTGCGCGCGGCGCGCCGCGTTCCATTCGGGCAGATGTTTTAATTTCACGTCGAGGACCGCGCCTTGAATCCCGTCGAGGCGATAGCCGTAGCCAGAAATTTCGTGTTCGTATTTTGTCGTGCGCCCATGGTCGCGCAGCATCCGAATTTTGTCATTCAATTCGTCGTCATTTGTCACGAGCGCGCCCGCGTCGCCATACGCGCCGAGATTTTTGCCGGGATAAAAACTAAAGCAGGTCATCAAGCCCATCGTCCCCACATTGCGATTGTGATACGTTGCGCCGTGCGCTTGCGCCGCATCTTCGATAACAGGAATGTTATGTTTGCGCGCAATGTCCATGATTGCATCCATTTCGGCGGGCTGTCCGTACAGATGCACAGGAATAATTGCTTTGGTGCGCGGCGTAATCGCCGCTTCCAATTTCTGCGGGTCGAGATTGTACGTGCGCGGGTCAATGTCAACGAAAACGGGACGCGCGCCGAGCAGCGCAATCGGTTCGGACGTGGCAATAAAAGTATGCGCCGTCGTAATCACTTCATCGCCCGCGCCGATATTCAGCGCCATCATTGCCAGATGCAGCGCGGCGGTGCCCGAATCCAAACCAATCGCGTGTTTCACGCCAACAAATTGCGCGAAATTTTCTTCAAATTGTTTTGCTTCGGGTCCGAGAATGAACGCGGTTCGATCAATCGTGCGCTGAATCGCCGCATCAATTTCGGGTTTAATCGTTTCGTACTGGGCGTGCAAATCCACGAGTGGAATTTTTTGCATGGGAATCCTTTGAGAGAAATGTGGAATGTGAAATGTGAAATGTCAAACGCGTAGCAGGCGTTCTCTAACGCCGTGAAACGTGAAACGTCAAACGTTAATTCATGTTGTTTGTAGCTTGCGCCGCCGCGTAAGCATTACGAGCAGAATGACGAATACGGACATGCCGAGAATCATCAATACAAAGCACGCGAGCAAAATGAACGGCATCGCGTCTTGTTTTACGCGGCGAATCGTCACCTCGCGGAATTGCGTGTCTTGGGGCGCGAATGAAAATTTGAAATCATCATTCACCTGCGCGGGATCCACGGTGTCGGTAAATTTGGTCAGAAAAAATTTTCGCGTGACGAATGGCGCGAGCGCGGTGTTGGCAACGTTCGCAGGTTCAAGCCAATCGGCATACGAAACGCGCGATGCGCCGAACGCATTTTCTTTTTCGATGCGATGGTCGGCGAGAAGGTATAAAAAGAGTTGCTGTGAATTTTTCGCGTTGGCGGACGCGCGCATTGGATACACCAATTTATCGGAATCGAATGAAATCCACAACGGCTGCAATTCGCCGCCCAATTCTTGACCGGCGTTTTCGGGACGCAGACGGACGGCGACGAAGGTCCAATTTTCATCCACATACGGCTGCATCAAATCAATCACGCTCGCGTCGAATTGAAATTCATTTTCGTCCAACCAATTTTTCAGCGCGTCCTTGTCCGTCGTTGCAAGATTCGCTACATCAAAAGGTCCGACATTTTGCCGCGATAAAACATTCACACCGCGCGGCGCGCCGCCTGCGGCATCGGGCATTGCGCTCGCGCCCAAGCTCAAGCCGAGCGTCCATTCCACCTCGTCGCGCACAAGCGGTTTGGTCATTTCCGCGAGTTCGTCAAACAAATTCGACGGCGCGAGTTTCACTTGCGCGCGCGAAGGAATCGGCAGAATGATTGCGGCTTCGTGCGATTGTCCTAGAACGCCGAGCGACATGACAATATCTTGACGCGCGCCATCCCAACGCACGAGCGCGCGTTCTTGCGCCACCTGCGCGTCGCCCTCACGCGGGATGTAAATGCCGCAGCCGCACGCATACGCGGTGGATGTACTAAACGCGAGCAAAAACAGAAACGCGACGAGAAAGATTTTTGGCACAACACGCATGACAAAACCTCCGGCGAAACATTTGCATTGTAACATTGATGCGAAAGAGAAATAAAAAACCGCCGTTGATGAGACGACGGAGATGGTGCAATAGTTCGATAGTGCGATGGTGCAATAGTTCGATGGTGCGATGGTGCAATAGTTCGATGGTGCGATGGTGTGATAGTGCGAGGGTGCGAGAATGTGAGGGCAGTATCTGCTATCTGTTGTCTGTTATCTGTCGTCTGTTATCTGTCGTCTGCCCCTCACGGCGCAAGCCGTTCGATTTGCCACACATTGTTCACGCCGCGTGTGTAGCGCAAGCGGTCATGCAAACGGTTTTCGCGGCCCTGCCAAAATTCAAACACATCGGGGATCACGCGATAACCGCCCCACTGCGCGGGACGCAAAACGTGATTTGGATTTTTCGCGTCGAGTTCGGTCACACGCGTCTCCAAAAATTCGCGGTTCGGAATCACTTGGCTTTGCGGTGACGCCGCGGCGCTTAATTGCGAACCGCGCGGACGCGAATTGAAATACGCGTCCGATTCTGGCGCGCTCACGCGTTCGACGCGACCCTCGATGCGAATTTGGCGATGTAACGGCTGCCAAAAAAAGACGAGCGCGGCAAAGGGATTGTCTTTGAGTTCTTTGCCCTTGCGACTCGCGTAATTTGTAAAAAAGACAAAGCCGCGTTCGTCCACGCCGCGCAAAAGCAAAACGCGCGCGGAGGGTTTCGCGTCCAACGCGGCGGTGGCAACGAGCATCGCATTCGGTTCGGGCAAATTCTCGGTAATGGCGCGTTCAAGCCATTGCTGAAACATGACAAAGGGATTTGCGTCAGCGTCGTGTTCGTCAAGCGAACCACCGGTGTATTGGATGCGGAGTTCTGTGATTGACATTGTAAGCGGATTGAAAACGCGAATTTACGCGAATCGTTACGAATCTGCGCGAATACAAGAAAATATAAAGATTCGCCAAGATTCGTGTTTTTATTCGCGTAGATTCGCGTTTTACTGATATTCCTCAATCATATCCATTGTCTTGATCACACGCGCGGGATTGCCTGCCACCACCGCGCCATCGGGAACATCGCGCGTGACGACTGCGCCCGCGCCCACTAACGCGTTTTCGCCAATCACGACACCCGGCAACAAGGTCGCGTTCGCGCCGATTTTCGCGCCGCGTTTGATGTGCGCGCCGCGTAAATTTTCTTTTACGTTGCGCGATTGCGGATAGCGCGCGTTCGTGACGACGACGTTCGGACCGAGCCAACAATTTTCTTCGAGAATCGAGAATTCGGGAACAAAAACGTTCGAGTGCAAACGTGCGTTGTTTCCAATTTTCACATGATGTTCCACAATCGTATGCGAACCAATGCTCACGTTATTCCCAATTTCATTTTCTTCGCGCAGCAAAACCCCGTGCCCCGTTTGAAAATCATCGCCAATCACATTGCCCGCGTAAATGACGGTGTGCGAACGAATCACTGCGCGCGCGCCGATGCGCGTTGCGAGTTCGCCCGCAATTTTCCCGCGCGGCGGTTCGCCGATGATGACGAACGCGCCAAGGGTGGGCTCGTCAAAGAAAAAGACGTTGGGGTAAATATGAGAATCACTCATTTTTGCGGTCAACGGTCTCATCAATCCTATTGCGTATTTGACGTGTATTCCATTGATCTCCGACACGAAATCGCAATAACGGAATATGTGCTTGATCCAAAATTTGTTCTTTTAATTGATCTCGGCTCCGCGATATAGCTTGACGATGAGACGAGTCATCTAACTCGATTGCTAGTACCGTCCCCAAGTATTTTGGATGCACCAAGATAAAATCCACAACCCCATTTTCGAGCATTCCATAAATATCGCGAGGTAGGTGAGCATGTTGTGAAACCAATTGTTTTAATGGAACTTGGGCGAGAACTTGATAATCATTTGCAACAGCCGCTTTCAACATATGAAAAAACGCTTGCTCCGCAGGCGTGAGCGGGGAACGGGCTCTTATTCCTAACTTCGGTTTTGGAGATTCTGCAATGGCTATCTCTGTGGGCGGAACGGTTTTCTCTATCGCGTCCTTATCATCTTCAGTCTGCGGTTTAGCTACGCCTGGACTCGCAAGCGGTGTGATCACTGTTGGCGAGTTGAATGTCGGTCGGTTGGCGCTTTGCCGGAATCGTCGTCGGTTTTGTAGCCAAAGAATTCCCACGACAATGATTCCGAAAGTCCCACCAAAAATCGCGCACAAGGCAAAAAATAACAGAGGATGAATTGTGATTGTTGTTTGAGTAGGTGTAATAGGAATGTCCGTTGGAACAGCCGTTTTTGGCGCGAAATCAAACGCGCCTGGTCGGGAAAATGACCATTGCAGATAGAGAAAAATGCCTACAAAGAGCAACAAGCCAAATCCCAAACGAACGATTACTTCGCCCAAACTTTCTGGGTGAGCTTCACGATATCGTCTTCGACGCGACACGCTGAGTCCTCCTAAAGAAAAATAGTACTTCCTCCTTGCATCAACGATTGCTGCGCCGCTTCCAACACGCGCACCACGCGCAAACCATTTTCGCCGTCCGTGCGCGGTGTTTTGTTTTCGCGGATACATTCGAGGAAATGTACACATTCGTACTTTAATGGTTCGGTCAAATCAATTTTGGGAATATACAAATCGCCGCTGCGGACGCGCATTTGAAATTCGCCGAACGCGTCGCCGCGCTTGTACACGCCCTTGTCGTAAATTTTGATTTTCGCTTCGGGGTCCACGTCGTCGTACACAATCATTTTTTCCGAACCGACGAATGTCATCTGCCGCGTCTTGCTCGGGTCGAGCCATGACGCGTGAATGTGTCCGACGACGTTGTTTGGAAAATTCAATAACGTGAATACAACGTCCTCGATGCCTTGATGCAAATACGTCGCGCCGTGTGCGGCAACGGATTGCGGCATCGTTTTCAGCAGCGCGAGCAGAATCGAGACATCGTGCGGCGCGATACTCCACAACGCGTTAATGTCCGTTTGCACGCGTCCGAGATTCACGCGATTGGCATAAACGTAATAGAGCTCGCCCAACGCGCCCGCGTCCAACAATTCTTGAATTTTCCACACGGCGGGATTGTATTCAAACGTATGTCCCACCATCAAGACGCGATTATTTTTTCGCGCGAGGTCGGTTAACGCGCGCGCGTCGGCGCTGGTGAGCGCGAGCGGTTTTTCCACCAACACATGTTTCCCCGCGTTCAACGCTTGCGAGACGAGTTCAAAATGCGAACGCGCGGGCGTAGCAATCACCAGCGCGTCGAGAGTGGGATTGTCAAAGAGTTCGCGCGGGTCGGTGGCGGTTTGTTGCAAAGCATATAAACGCGCGGCTTCATTCAAACGCGCAGCGTCGGCGTCCGCGCACGCGACGAGCCACGCGTCGGGCAGTTGATGAAAATTGCGCGCGAGGTTCGGACCCCAATAGCCGTAACCGACAAGACCGAGACGAAGACGTTCCAAGTTAAAAGTTAAAAGTTAAAAGCTAAAAGTTTTGCCTTCGGGTTTCACTTTTAGCTTTTGACTTTGCGCTTTATACTTTTTCCAATATTGGAATCAATTCCATCTCTTCCAATTTTTTGAGGATTTTTTGCGCTGATTCCTGCACCGTTTCTCTGTCCGAATGATACGTTACTTCGGGATGAAGCGGCGGTTCGTAGGGGTCGCTGACGCCGGTGAAATTTTTGATTTCGCCCGCGAGGGCTTTTTTGTACAAACCTTTGACGTCGCGTTCTGCCAGAACAGGAATCGGACATTCCGCGTACACTTCGACAAAATTTTCAATCTTGCCGCGCAGTTCGTCACGAATTTCGCGGTAGGGCGAAATTGCCGCCGCAATTGCGACGACACCGTTGCGCGACAGCACCTCGCACACCCAACCAATGCGGCGAATGTTTGTGTCGCGGTCTTCTTTGGAAAAGCCCAAACCTTTTGAAAGATTTTCGCGAATGACATCGCCGTCGAGTATTTCAACTTTCATGCCGCGTTCGCGCAAATCGCTTTCAATCACGCGCGAAACCGTTGTCTTGCCTGCGCCGGAAAGTCCGGTGAACCAGAGAGTGAATCCTTGGTGTTCCATTGTTTTGAGGTAGCAGGTAGCAAGTAGCAAGTAGAATGTTCCCTCCTACCTGCTACCTCCTACCTGCTACCTGATTACTCCTCATGTTTAATTTTCTTGCCAATCATGTCTTGCGGAATCGGCAGCCCAAATTCATTCAACACCGTCGGCGCAATGTCAACGAGTTTTGAATTTTTCAATTCGCGTCCGCCGAGTTTGCGTTTCGGGTCGAAATAAATGTACATGCCTTGCTGCGCGTGATTCGCGTCGTCGGGACCGGTGTCATTTTCAAAGGTGTAAATTTCACCCGAACCGAGCGAACCGACGCCGCGCCAATACAAATCGCCCCAAATGACGATGAGGTCAGGCGCGACGCCATTCACTTTTTTATACACATCTTGCGGTTTGAACGCGTGCGTCTTCATCGGCTTGCCTTCGTGGTCGGGCAGCGCGTGGAATTTCGCAATCAATTCATCGCGCACTTTTTCGTATTGGTCGGGCGGAATGACGCCGTTCGGCTCGCGGCCCTGCACATTAAGGAAAACGCGCGAATAGTAACCGCCTTCGCCCCACACGCGCGTCTTGTCCCAATTGATTTTCGCTTTCGCTAACGGAATGACGCTTTCCGGTTTTTCGTCGAGGACGAGATAACCGTTTTGCACCAACCATTCGTTGATGCAAATGCCGCCGTCCATCCGTTTCGCGCCGTGGTCGCTCATCACAATCACGCTCGTTTCATCGTCAATCAATTCGAGCGTCTTGCCGATTTCCTTGTCGAGCCACACATAATAATCGTGAATGCACGTGAGCAGTGGATTATTCGGCTCGTGCTTGATATGTTTCGGGTCGTGATATTTCCAAAAGCCATGATGCAAACGGTCCACGCCGATTTCGACGGACATGAAATAATCCCAGTCGCGCGTTTTCATCAAATGCTGAATCACCTTGAAGCGCGCTTCGGTCATTTCATAAATTTTTTCGAGCAGCCACTGTTTGTTTTCGGTGCGAAAATTTTCCGCGTCCACCGCATAGTTTGGCGCGACGCGCAAAATTTCCTCGCGCAAAGTTTCGGGATACGTGAACTTGCTGTTGACGTTCGGCGAAAGAAAACAGCCCACCATTCCACCGTTGACTTGTTTTGGCGGATACGAAGGCGGCACGCCAATCAAGTACGATTGTTTGCCGACGCGGCCGAGATAATCCCACACCGTTGGCTCGACAATCGAACGCGAGTTGGCGATATTCATTTTTTCGTACGAATAATCGGCGCGATTGCGAAAACCGTAAATGCCGAGCGTGCCGGGGTCTTTTGAGGTTTGCGAACACATCCACGCGGGAACGGTGATGGGAGGCAAAACGGATTCGAGTTCGCCCCACACGCCGTTCGACATCAAGTAATTTAGATTCGGGAGTTCCGCGCGATATTGGTCGAACACGAGCGACGGTTCCGCGCAATCAAGACCGATGACGAGGACGCGTTTTTTC
>WBZO01003555.1_pt1 | contig 18009 bp, 16 predicted proteins | sample 5204261 | NCBI WGS metagenome assembly WBZO01 (sample SAMN12412400, study PRJNA552823) | activated sludge metagenome | isolation source: activated sludge from anammox sidestream of wastewater treatment plant... | place: USA: North Carolina | collected 2017-09
GTGGAGATCTGGCTCAACACGCCGTTCGAGGGCGGTCGCCACGCCCGCCGGGTCCAGAAAATTGCCGATTTGGAGCGGCGGCTCCACGGGAGTCGGCACGGGCCGGCAGGGCCCTGACGGGGCCGTTTTTGCCGACGAGGGGGGTTATTGCAGGCGACCCTCACGGTCGTAGCAGTCATCGCACCACGGGGGAGAAATCTTCTTGGCAGGGCGGGCCGGAACCCGCTTCACGCCGCGAGCCGGCGTTGGTACATTCAAGGTTTGGAGCCCGTATTCGGGGGCCGGCGGAGGCCCCGTGACCGCACGGCAAGGCGCTGGAAACGATGGTGGATCGGCAGCGTTCCCATCCGGACGACGTGGACGCGCTCCTGCGCAACGCGGAGCTGCGCGACGAGCTGGAGCCGTACTACGACGAGTCGATCGACCGGGTCAACGTCGAGCACCTGCCGTTGACGGTGGAGAACGAGTTCCTGGCCTCGATGCTGGCCTGGGAACAGGCCCCGGTGCTCCCCATCTACCGCTGGTTCGACCCGGAGCTCCGCCCACCCCGCCCCGGAGTGCTCGCCGACGACGACCTGCACGAGATCCTCGGCAACGTGATCGAGAGGCTCTTCGAGAAGCGGATCGTGCTGGACTTCACCGACCACCTTACCGACCGCCAGCTCTACACGCTGATCTACCGCGACATCCTTCCTTCGCGCGAGAAGAAGATCGACACGGGCACCAACTACCTGCACTGGGACTGCGCCGGCGCGGGCGGCGACCCCGAAATCTGGCTCCGCTACTACGCCAGCGACGAGGACCGTCAGGCCTGGGCAGAGACCTACCACCAGCCGCTGCCTCCCCGGGCCGTGCCCCCCTTTCCCAGGCAGTTGCCGCACGAGCCGGGCTAAGGGGTCTTGCTCGACCCGTAGGGTGGGCCAAGCGCAGCGCCGGCCCACCAACACGTCGTGCAATGCTTGAATGAGAATTGGTGGGCCAAGCGCAGCGCCGGCCCACCAACACGTCGTGCAATGCTTGAATGAGAATTGGTGGGCCGGCGCTGCGATTGGCCCACCCTACGGACAAAGGCTATCTCCGTCTGCGGCGAAACCAACGCAGGGCGGTGTAGCCGAGGCTGAGGGCGATCATCGTGGCCATCGGGGCGGCCACGGCCATCATCAGGAAGTAGTAGCCCGGCACGGCCACCTCGCCGAACCGCGCCCGCACCATTCCGCCCAGCGCCGCGGCCAGCACGCTCACCAAGGCCGTGACCAGGAACAGACTGGACAGGCTGAACTGGTATCGCCCTCGGGGCGGCCTGGGCTGGGGCGCCGGTGTCTGGGGATCGGCCATGAGGGGCCTTGCCTCGATCGTCTGCCGGAACAGGAGCTATTTCAGCCGCTCGATCCTCTTGGCCACCTCCTCGTGGGTCCATTCCGGCCCGGTCGGGAGGACCACGAAACACGACTTCTCGCCGCAGCAATCGAGGATGAGCTGCCGGCGGTTGGGCACGCTGAACCCTTCGGGGGCCGGCTCGTGGCCGTTGATGAGCACCGCGGCCGACATCATGGCCGCGAAGGCGTCGGCGTTCTCCTGCCGGTAGTCGCGGCCCCACACCAGCTCGAACACGCCCGACCGCTCCAGGTAGTCGGCCGGCTCCAGCGGCCGGCTGAAGATCGACCGGTCGAAGCGGTGCGTGTCGCAGTTTTCGGGCACGCTGTGGGTGACCAACACCCCGCCCGGCAAACGCACGCCCAGCGGACAACTGCGGATGAACGGGCAGAAGGCCTCGCGGACCTTGTCGGTCGCCGCACCGTACATCTGCTGCAATCCCATGCGGAACAGCAGGTTGAGCATCTGCTTGTTCTTCTGGATGGGATACTCGGTCATCTCGGCCAGCTCGTGGTTGCCGAGGATGAAATGCACCCGGTCCGGGAACTGGACCTTGAGCTTGGCCACGTCCTCCAGGACCGTGTGCGACATGCAGCCGCCGTTGGCCGGATAGGTCGGCCCGCCGTGGCAGACCTCCTGCACGATCAGGTGGCGGCGAGGGCGGGCGTCCAGGCCGGCCGCCTTCTTGATGAGGTTGAAGTTGCGCCGGTTGCCGTGCAGATCGCCGGTGACCATCACGTCGTCGGCCAATTCCGGCGTGAGCACCACCAGGTTCCCCTCCCGGCCCCGGGTGCGGAGATTGGCCTCGGCCGCCTGCCGGAAGGTGGCAATCGTCCTCTCAATGAACTCAATGGATGCGACCATAGCGTTCCCGTTCTTCCGCGAGCACTTTGCCCCATGATAAAGTGGATCGCCCTGGCCGTTGACCCATCTTTTGGGTGGGATCGACCTGTTCTCGGGGCTTGACGGACATTCCGCCGGTGTGGGCCGCGCCAGTTCTGCCGATTTTCTGGACTCTTCCAGCCGGCGGGGCCGATTGGAGTGGATGGAGGGTCTCGTCGAACTGCTCGACCCTGCGCCGCGCCGCAAGGACGATTGGCGGCCCGGTGTCCGGCGAGATGCCTGCCGCGGGGCCCGGCGACGTTTCGCGCCTCGCGGCGGCCCACCTCGACACCCGTGATAAGGACTTTGACCCATGAAACACGCGATCTACTCGCTCCTGGCGGCCGCGCTATTGATTGGCCTGGCAGGCTGCCAGAGCGGCCGGCTGGCCCTGCCGTTCGGGAGCTGCAAGGACTGCCCCACGACCTGCCAGCAGTGCGACAACGGCGATCCCGGCGCCCGCGGCTGCGGCCTTTGCGGCGGTCGCGACCCGAACTGCCCGAGGTGCGCGCACGCCAGGGCCTACGACCCCGTGCCGCCGACCGGCGTGGTGACCTATCCCTACTACACGACGCGCGGCCCGCGCGACTTCCTCGCTCGCAACCCGCGGAGCATTGGCCCCTGACCCGGGCCGCCGGGGAAGTCGGGCGGGGGAGTGCCCTGCGTCCGGCCGAACCTCACACGCTTTGGCCTGCCGACCGGAATCGCTAGGGAGGGTGATTCCGGCCGGCCTCGTTTCTTGACGGTTTGGCAGGAATGCTAGGCCGCCGCGCGTCCGTCGCGCGCGGCCTCCACAGGCCGGGCGGCCACCGCGGCCAAGAGGTCGCAGGTCCGTCGCGTGGCGCCCTGCTGACTGGTTGCCAGGGATTGCGCGCGGCGGCCCAGATCCCCGGCCCACGCCGGCTCTTCCAGGCACCGGCGCACGAAGACTGCCAGCTCGTCGGCGTCCTGGACCACGACGGCTGCTTGCCGGGCGAGCATCATCGCGACGATGTCGCGGAAGTTCCGCGTGTTGGGGCCGAAGGAGACAGCGGCCCCGTAGGCGGCCGGCTCGATCATGTTCTGGCCGCCTCGGCTACCCAGGCTCCCGCCCACAAAGGCGATTCGTGCCGTCCCCCACCAGGCCCCCAGCTCGCCCACGCAGTCGACCAGCAGCACGCGGGGTACCACGGGCTGCTTGTCAGCCTCTGTCTGGGGTACCACGGGCTCCTTGTCAGCCGCTGTCTCGGGTACCACGGGCTGCTTGTCAGCCCGTGTGTTTGGGGGCACTGGCTGGCAAGCAGCCAGTGGCACCCCGGGAGCAGCCAGTGGCACCCCAGGAGCAGCCAGTGGCACCCCGGGAGCAGCCAGTGGCCCCTCGGCGAGCTGGCTCCGCCGCTGCCATGCCAGGCCGCTCTGGTCCAAGAGCCGGGCGACCGCCTCGAACCGCTCCGGGTGGCGCGGCACGAGGACCAGGCGGAGTTTGGGCCACTGGCCAGCCAGGCGGCGGAACGATTCGATGGCCGCGGCCTCCTCCGGCTCTTGCGTGCTGCCGGCGAGGAAGACTACGTCGTCGTCCGCGAAGCCGGCCAGCCGGGCCAGCCGCTCGGTGTTCGGATTGTTGCGGTCGGTCTCGGCCCCGTCGAACTTCATCGACCCGGTGACGTGGACCGTCTCGGGCCGGGCGCCCAGGGCCAGGAACCGCTCGGCGTAGGTCGCGTCCTGCACGGCCACGAGGTCGATCTGCCGGAGCACTCGCGCGGCCAGCCACCGGATGCGGCGGTAACCGCGAAAGCTGTGCTCGCTCAAGCGCCCATTGACGACGGCCACGGCGGCCCCGTGCTCCCGCGCGGCGCGGACCAGGTTGGGCCATAGCTCCAGCTCGGCCAGAACCAGCACCCGCGGCTTCACCCGACGCATGGCCGCGCGCACGGCCCAAGAGAAGTCCAACGGGCAGTAGAAGACAGTGAGGTTTGGGTATTTCTTCCGGGCCAGGGCCATGCCGGTCACGGTGGTCGTGGAGACCACGCACTCCCAATCGGGCCGCTCGGCGGCGAGCATCTTGAGCAAGGGGGCCAGCAGGTTCACCTCGCCGACGCTGACGGCGTGCAGCCACAGGCAGGGCCTTTCATCTTCGTGCTCCTTGCCCGGGCGGCGCGGCGGGACGAGGCCCAGGAGCTTCTGCCCGTAGCCTTCGCGGTATCTGCCCGTGCCAATGGCCCGGTAGAGGAGCCACGGGGAGGCCACAGCGAGAAGAAGGATGTAGAAGAGATTCAGCAGATAAGGCACGGCGGGAGTCCTTTCCCCGATGATCGAAGCAACTCACTCCGAGGTCTTCGAGAATTCCGACGCGATGTCCTTTCTCAGTTGCTCGGCCGCAGAGCGCGCCCAAAGACAACGGTCTTTGTCGCACAGCCGGTATCACGATTGTCGCGGGCTAGTTGGTTTGTCGCTGCGGCGCCGAAGGCTTGGTTTCGGCGAGCCGGTCGGCATACTCCGTCTCTTGCAGCTTGATGTAGTACTGGACCAGCCGCGCGGAATCGTGGCCGCACTGCTCGGAAATCCGGTGGCGAATTGCGCGGATCTCGTCGATGATCGGGTCCGTTTCCATGTCTATGGCTCCACGCCCAAGAGTTCCAATGGAGTCACGAGTGCAGGGACGTACAATCCGAGCATCGTGTTGACTCGGCTGATGTGTCGGAACTTGTTCGCGTTTGCCAGGTGCTGGCAATTCCACGTCAGGAGGAACTCGCACTGATGGTAGGAAGCCAGGGCGAGGTGCATCGCGTCGCCGCGAGGATCGGTTGGCATGACGCGATGACGAACGTACGCCTCCACGATCTCCTCCACCGCCTCCTGGACCGCAACGAGCGGGATTCTCTCCATCAGAGCCAGGGCGTCCTCCCTTGCGGGGTGCGGCCGTTTCTTGAGTTCATCCAACACCGCGGCGCTGGTGACGACGTTGTACTCCTCTCGCCTGGTATCCCACCACTGCCTTGTCCAAGTTCTGCGTGAAACGGATTCGGCGTCGGAACGGGTGGCATGATAGAAGCTGGGAATCGTCGTCTCGATGTAGACCTTCGCCCGTTCCATCGCTGTGTCGTCCCCGGCCCCGCTCACACGATCCCCTTCTCCCCCTTGCGCATGCAGCACTGTTTGTACTTCTTGCCGCTGCCGCAGGGGCACGGGTCGTTGCGGCCCACCTGCGGCCCGCGGTTGCGGATGGGCTCGGGCTTGTGGTCGGCCTGGGTGCCGTCGATGGCCGCCTGTTGCTGCGCGGCGATGTCGTCGGCCTCGCGGTGGATGGCCTCGGTCTCGGTCCAGGTCGAGCCCACGAAGCCCTCGTCCAACTGCTCCATGCGGAACACCAGGTCGGTCACCCGCTCGCCGATCGAGTCCCACATCCGCTCGAACTGGCGCATCCCCTCGCGCTTGTACTCCACCTTGGGATCGACCTGGGCGTAGCCCCGCAGGCCGACGCTGGAGCGGAGGTGGTCCATGGCCAGGAGGTGGTCCTTCCAGGCCGTGTCCACCAGGTTCAGCACGAGGGCCCGCTCCATCTTCCGCATCTCGGGGCGGAACTTCTCGTCCACGACCCGGTCGAGCAGCCGCGCCATCCCCTCGCGGTCCAGGCCCGAGAGCTTCTCCGGCGGCAGGTCGGCGTGCAGCTCCTCGCGCAGCCAGTCGGAGAGCTTCCGCACCCAGCCGTTGCCCGAGTGCGGGGAGAGCGAGTCGGCCGAGGCGCCTTCGGCGAACGCCTCGTCGAGCTTCTGCTTGACGGCCGCCGCGGTCGAGCTGGCCGCTTGTCGCGCGCGGCGGCTCTGGTCGACCAACAGGGCGCGGACCTCGTCGCGCTGCTTGTTCTTGAGGTCCTCGACGCCCAGGTCCACGCCGAAGCGGTCGCGGGCCCAGGTGGCCAGTCCGTCGCGGTCGTAGCGCTTGTGGCCGCTGGGATCGCGCGTGGTGAAATGGTACAGCCCGGCCATCACCGGGTATTCGGTCTCCTTTTCCTCGTAAGCCTGGTAGGCCTTCTGGCGGATGGTCTCCTGGAGCGCGGCGACGTCGAGCTGGGCGACCTCGTCGAGGTCGAGGGCGAAGCCGAACTTGCGCTGGGCCCAGGCGCACACCGAGCGAAGCCCGAAATGCGGGTCGAGGAACTTCTCGCCCGCGCTGAGGTCGGTCTTGTGGACGGCCTGCCGGGCGTGCTCGAGGATCAGCTCGCCCACGCCTTCGCGGCCCACCTTCTTCAGGTCGCGGTCGCGGAAGTTGGTGTGCCAGCGGGTATTGGACCATTTGGCCAGGGCCTGCCAGTTCCAGTCGCGGGGATCGACCTCGTCGGGCAGGTTTTCCTCGATGGCGTCGAGCACCTGCCCCTCGACCATGCGCTCGGCCTCGTCCTTGGCGAAGCCCTCGGCCGCGCGGAAGTCCATGCCGCGGAAGTCGCGGGCGTCGAGCTCGACGGAAAGCTCCTTGCCGGCCCAGTCGGCGAAGGTCTCGGTGCCGTAGTCCTTGTCCATGAACTGGTTGACGTAACGGGCGACCTCCTTGTCGATCATGTCGAGGATCAGGCGCCGGCAGTTGGCGCCGTCGAGGATCGCCTGGCGGTAGCCGTAGACCCGCTTGCGCTGCTCGTCCATCACCTCGTCGTATTCGAGGAGGTTCTTGCGGATGTCGAAGTTGGTTTCCTCGCGCTTCTTCTGGGCCCCTTCGATGCGGCGGGAGACGAGCTTGGAGACGATGGCCTCGCCCTCCTGCATCCCCAGGCGGGTGAGGATGTTCTTGACCCATTCGCCGGCGAAGATCCGCATCAGGTCGTCTTCCAGCGACAGGAAGAAGCGGCTGGACCCGGGGTCCCCTTGGCGCCCGCAACGCCCGCGGAGCTGGAGGTCGATGCGCCGGGCCTCGTGCCGCTCGCTGCCGACGATGTGCAGGCCGCCCATCGAGGCCACCAGCCGGCCCTCGGGCTTGGTCTTTTCGCGCTCCTCGATCTCGTTCACCAGGGCGTCCCATTCCTCGCGGGGCACGTCGAGCCGCGTCGGGTACTTTTCCTGGAGCAAGGCCCAGGCCATCGACTCAGGGTTGCCGCCGAGGATGATGTCCGTACCGCGCCCGGCCATGTTCGTGGCGATGGTCACGGCCCCCTTGCGCCCGGCCTGGGCGATGATCTCGGCCTCGCGCTGGTGGTGCTTGGCGTTGAGGACCTGGTGCTTGACACCCCGTTTCTCGAGCATCGAGGAGATCAGCTCGCTCCGCTCGATGGAGATGGTGCCCACCAGGATCGGGCGGCCCGCCCGCTCGATCTCGCGGATGCCGGCCTTGGCGATCGTCTCCTTTTCCTTCTCGTCCCTGGCGCGGAATTCGATCTTCTCGTCGTCCTCGTGGAGGATCGTGCCCCAATACTCCTCCCCCTTGTTGTTGATGAGCACGTCCCACTTGTGCATCCGCTCGATTTCGTCGACGATGGCGTTGTACTTTTCGCGCTCGGTGCGGAAAACCACGTCAGGGTGGTTCACCCGGCGCAGGGGCTTGTTGGTGGGGATGGCCACCACGTCGAGCTTGTAGACCTTCCAGAACTCGTTGGCCTCGGTCATGGCCGTGCCGGTCATGCCGCAGATCTTGTCGTAGAGCTTGAAGAAGTTCTGCAGGGTGATGGTGGCCAGGGTCTGGTTCTCTTCCTTGATCTGGACCCCTTCCTTGGCCTCGACCGCCTGGTGCAGGCCGTCGCTCCAGTGGCGGCCGGGCATGGGGCGACCGGTGAACTCGTCGACGATGATCACCTCGCCCCCCTGCACCATGTAGTTCACGTCGCGCTTGTAGAGGTGATGGGCCTTCAGCGCGTTGTCGATCAGGTGAGGCCACTCCATGTTGCCGGCCGTGTAGAAGCTCTCCACGCCGGCCAACTGCTCGGCCACCCGGACTCCCTCGTCCGTCAGGTGGGCCGTGTGCTCCTTCTCCTTGACCTCGAAGTGCGTCTCCTTGCGCAACTGGCGGGCAATGCGGTCGGCCTTCACGTAGCGGGTCACGTCGTCGTGGGCCGGGCCGGAGATGATCAGCGGGGTACGCGCCTCGTCGATCAGGATGTTGTCCACCTCGTCGATGATGGCGTAGTGCAGCCGCCCTTGCGACTGCTGGCGGTCCTTGGGCCAGGCGTCGTCCCCTTTGGCCGCGGGCCGCATGTTGTCGCGGAGATAATCAAAGCCAAACTCGTTGTTCGTGCCGTAGGTGATGTCGCAGTCGTAGGCCTTCTGGCGGGGCAACGTCTCCATCTGGCTCTGGATCGCCCCCACCGTGAGCCCCAGCGCCATGTAGAGGGGGCCCATCCATTCCATGTCGCGCCGGGCCAGGTAGTCGTTGACCGTGACCACGTGGACGCCCTTCCCTTCCAGGGCGTTGAGGTACGCCGGGAGCGTGGCCACCAGGGTCTTCCCTTCGCCAGTGACCATTTCCGCAATCATCCCCTGGTGGAGCACGACCCCGCCCATGATCTGGACGTCGTAGTGTCTCATGCCCAGCACGCGCCGGCCGGCCTCGCGGCAGACGGCGAACGCTTCCACCATCAGATCGTCGAGCGTCTCGCCGGCGGCCAGCCGCTTGCGGAACCTGGCCGTCTGCTCCTTGAGTTCCGCGTCAGTCATCTGCTGGTACTTGGGCTCCAGGGCCGCGACCGCCGCCACCGTGGGCTGGAGCTTCTTGAGGAACCGCGCGTTCGACGACCCGAACATCGCCGTGATCGACCGCTCGATGCCGCGGGCCAACCCGGCGAAGGTGTCCGAAACGTAGTCCCAAGTCTGTTCCAGGAGTTCCATGACCGGTCCACACGCTGAGTAAGAGACTAGGATTGCGGGAGTCAACCGCCCTACGCCCGATGGGCCGCAGGGAGCCACTTCGGCGCAATCCGGTGTAGCAAAGCAATTTACAACGACTGAAAGGGATGGTCAAGAACGGTTGGACGCCCGTAGTCCCCACTGTTAGCGGGGTCAAACGGATCGACAATCGCCATGGCCAAGTTCAACTACCTCTGCCTTGGGGGGTGGGTGGAGCCGACGTGCGGCACTGGTTAAGGTCAGAGGTGGAAACGCTCTCTTGTATTGTACGCATACCCGCCGCTCAAAGCGCGGAGCCAACCTTGCCCATCGGACCCGTATCCCAGGATATTCGCGGCCAATTGGTCTTTCTCGGAACCGGCACGTCGCACGGCGTGCCCATGATCGGCTGCGCCTGCCCCACCTGCACGAGCCCCAACCCCAAGAACCACCGGACGCGGTGCAGCGTGGTCCTCGGCCTGCCCCACGGAAACCTGCTGATCGACACCACGCCCGAGTTGCGACTGCAACTCCTCCGCGAGGGGATTGGCTTGGTCCACGCCGTGGCCTACACGCACGGCCACGCGGACCACCTGTTTGGGCTGGACGACTTGCGCATTTTCCCGGAATACTTGGGGCACGATGTGCCCATTTACTGCCGCCAAGACGTGGAAGCGGTCATTCGCCGGGCGTTTCATTACGCCTTCGACCCGGAGCTGCGGGAGTATCCGGTCGGCGGCGTGCCCCGGCTCCAGTTTCGTCGCGTCGATGGCTCGCCGCTGGAGGTCCTTGGCGCGCGGGTTGTCCCCTTGCGTTTGGACCACGGGCGGCAGGGCACGCTCGGGTTCCGCGTGGGGCGCGTGGCCTACTGCACCGATACGAGCGGGGTGCCGCCCGAGACGTGGCCGCTCCTGGAAGGGCTCGACGTCCTGATCCTGGACTGTCTCCGCCGGGAGCCGCACCCGACCCACCTTTCGCTGGACCAGGCCGTGGATCTGGCCCGCCGCCTGGCCCCGCGGCGGACCCTGTTCACCCATTTATGCCACCGCCTGGAGCACGAGGCCGTCTCGGCGGAGCTGCCGCCCGGCGTCGAGCTGGCCTACGATGGATTGAGGATTCCGCTGGGGATCGACTACGACTCGCTTCTGCCATGAAAGACGAACTCCTTCGACTGCTCGCTCCTTTCGGACAGGAACACTTGCTGGCGTTTTGGGACCGGCTGAGCGATTCCGAGCGGGCCGCCCTGGCCGAGGAAATTCGCCGTATCGACTTTTCCCAGCTTGCGCGGCTGGTCCGCGGCGATGGCTGCGCAAGGGACGTCCGCCAACTGGCGGCCAAGGCGAAGTCGCCGCCGGGAATTCGGCTGGGCGCGGCAGCCAACCGCTTCGCGCCCGCCGAAGCGCGCCGCCGTGGGTTCGCTGCGCTCGCCGCCGGCGAGATTGGCGTGATGCTCGTGGCAGGCGGCCAAGGGACGCGACTGGGGTTCGATCACCCCAAGGGCATGTTCCCCATCGGGCCGGTCTCGGGCAAGTCGCTCTTCCAGGTCCACTTCGAGAAGGTGGTGGCTGCCGGGCGGCGCTGCGGGGTGCGGATTCCGCTGTACCTGATGACCAGCCCGGCCACCGACGCCGAGACCCGCGACTACTTGGCCGGCAAACATCGCTTCGGCCTGCCCGAGGAAGACCTGTGCATCTTCTGCCAGGGGACGATGCCGGCCGTGGACGCGGCGACGGGCAAGGTCCTTCTGGATCGGCCGGAGCACGTCGCGCTGGGTCCCGACGGCCACGGAGGGATGCTCGCGGCCTTTGCCCGCTCGGGCGGGCTGGACGACGCGCAGCGACGCGGCATTCGCCACCTCTTCTACTTCCAGGTCGACAACCCGCTGGTCGACATCTGCGCCCCCGAGTTCCTGGGCTATCACCTGCTGGCCGGGTCCGAGATGACCTCTCAGGTGGTAGCCAAGGGTGACCCGCTGGAACGGGTGGGAAACGTCGTCGAGGTGGACGGGCGCCTGCACATCATCGAGTACAGCGACTTGCCCGACGACGTGGCCCGCCGCACCAACGCCGACGGCTCGCTTGCCATCTGGGCCGGCAGCATCGCGGTCCACGCCATGGACGTGGAGTTCCTGCGGCGGATGGCCGGGCGGGCCGAGGGGCTCCCCTTCCACGTCGCACGCAAGAAGGTCGCTTGCCTCGATCCCTCGGGCCGCCGGATCGAGCCGGCCGAGCCGAACGCCGTCAAGTTCGAGCGATTCATTTTCGACCTCTTGCCGTGGGCTGAGAACGCCATCGTGGTGGAAGTTGACCCGCTTCGGGCGTTCGCGCCCTTGAAAAACGCCCCCGGGGCAAAGCAGGACACGCCGGAGTTCGTCAAGTCGCGACTATCGGCCCTGCACGCGGAGTGGCTCCGCAAGGCCGGGGCCGAGGTGGCCGAGGGCATCCCGGTGGAAATCAGCCCGCTCTTTGCCCTGGACGCGGAAGAGACGGCCGGCAAGATCCAGCCTGGCACGCGAGTGGAGAGACCGACTTACTACCATGATGAATGATGAGCGATGAATGGATTCGGGCGAGTCCCTCATTCATCATTCATCATTCCGCATGCATCATTCCTCGAACAACGACACTCCCATGCTCCACACCATCATCATGGCCGGCGGCGCCGGCACCCGCTTCTGGCCCGAGAGCCGAGCCGACCGTCCCAAGCAGCTCCTGGGCATGGTGGGCGACCGCACCATGATCCAGGCCACGGTCGAGCGCCTGGGAGGGCTAGTGCCGCCCGACCGCGTCTGGGTGGCCACCACCGAGCGGCTGGCCCCGCAGATCGCCGCACAGCTCCCCGAGCTGCGGCGGGACGCGATCATTGTCGAGCCCTGCAAGCGGGACACGGCCCCGTGCATCGGCCTGGCCGCGGTCCGCGTGCTCCTGGAGGACCCGGAGGCCACAATGGCCCTGATGCCTTCGGACCAGGTGATCGCGCCGGACGAGGCTTTCCAGGAGGCCGTCCGGCTGGCCGCCGATCTGGCGGAGGAGGGGCCGCGGCGCCTGGTCACCTTCGGCATCCGGCCCACGTATCCGGCCGAGAGTTTCGGCTACATCGAGCGCGGCGAGCCGCTGGCCACGGCCGCCGGCGAAGGCCGCGAGCACGCCCCGGCCGTGTTCCGGGTGCGCAAGTTTCACGAGAAGCCCAAGGCCGAGGCGGCGGCAGAATACCTCCGGTCGGGATCGTTCTACTGGAACAGCGGCATTTTCCTGTGGAAGGCCCGCACGATCCTCGACGAGCTCGCCCGGCGCCAACCGGAAATGCACCAGCGCCTCGTGCGGATCGGCGAGGCGGCCGGGCGGCCCGACTTCGGCGAGGTCCTCGCCGCCGAGTTCGCGGCCATCCGGCCGATCTCCATCGACTACGCGGTCATGGAGCATGCCGAGGAGGCCGTGGTCGTCGAGGCCACGTTCGACTGGGACGACGTGGGAAGCTGGCGGGCCCTGGAGCGACTCCACCGGGCCGACGCCCAAGGAAACGTGCTCGCCGCCCCGCGCCATCTGGGCATCGACACGGCCGGCACGATCGTCCGGTGCGAAGACCCCAGCCACGTCGTGGTCACCGTGGGCGTCGAGGACCTGATCGTCATCGTCACGCCCGACGCCACCTTGGTGGCCGACAAGCGCCGCGAGGAATCGCTCCGCCGGGTGACGAAGCTCCTGGAAGAGCGGGGGTGGAGCGAGCACCTGTAGCGATTGCGGCATTTCTGGCGGACGGGCCCGGTAATTGACAGCGCGCCTCCCGCGCCGCTACGCTCTGGGTGAATTTGCGCGATCGTGCGATTCATCCATACACGGGAGCCCTCTCATGCTGCACCTCAAGAGTTTCCTGGTCAAAGAGCGCGTGGCGATGATCAAGTTGACCGACACCTACGACATCTTCGACCCGGCCACGGGCCAGCAGGTCGGGACCGCCCAGGAGAACATCTCCGGCCTGACCAAGGCCCTGCGTCTGCTGATCGACAAGAAACTGCTCCCCACCCGGGTCGACGTCACCGAGTTCGGCACCAACCGCCTGGTCTTCAGCATCAAGCGGGGCGCGGCCTTCTTCCGGGCGAAGGTCAGCATCGTGGGGGCCTCGGGCGAGGAGATGGGCCACTTCAAGAGCAAGGTCTTCTCGCTGGGCGGCGGCTTTTGGGTCTACGACAACCACGGCCAGCAGGTGGCCGAGGTCAAAGGGGACTGGAAGGGCTGGAACTTCAAGTTCCTCGACGCCTCCGGCGGCGAGATCGGCGCCGTGACCAAGAAGTGGGCCGGCATTGGCAAGGAGCTGTTCACCTCGGCCGACAACTACATCATCTCCCTGAACGACCAGGCCGCGTCGCCGGCCACCTGTGTGCTGCTGTTGGCCGCCGGCCTGGCGATCGACATCGTGTTCAAGGAGAACCAGTAATCCCCGCACTCCGCGCGATGGATCATTGGCGGGGATTGCGCTCCGCATCGCCGCGGGTGGGCCCAGGCCGCGCCGGCGCGCAGCACAGAAAGCGTCACTCGGCGAGCGCCTGGCCGATCCGCCACGCGCCCGAGGCCCGTAGCCTCGTCTCCAGCTCGGTGGCGACGCGCTCATCGTCCCAGACCGCGCGGAAGAACGCCTCGCAGCCCCACTCGGCGTACCAGCCGGCCATGTGGGACCAGCCGTATTCCTTGGGCCCCGCAACGGGGGCATCTTGGGGACGGCCATCGAGCCACCGCTGCACGGCGGGGCCGCGGTCGGAGTAAGCCGCGACCACGGCCGCGCACACCAGCCGCTCCAGCGTCTGCTGCGCCGGAAGGCCCGCGGCGGGTTTGTCGGGCGTCTCCCAGCGGACCAGGGAGACCGCCGTAAGGCCGCCAAACACCATCACATCGCCGTCCGCCCCTTGGGCCGCCGCCGGATCGAAATGCCGCACCACGGCCATCAGGTCGCTCACGCGGAGCCCCGTCTTCGCTCCAGCGACGGCCGCGTCCGTGTCGGGGTCGATGGCGACCACCAGGCGCGCGAGCCTGACCTCGCTGCTCTTCTGTTCGACGTCGTCGCGCTGTTGGCGGAGCCGGTTGCGAGCCTCGGGCAGGACGTTTGTCCGTCCGTGACACGGCACGCCCCGAATGAAGCGGCCGGTCGCGGAATGAAAAGCGTATTGTCCGCCCACGACGGCTGCGCCCCACGGGTCGAGCACCTTCTTCCCGCTTGGAGGGGCCAGGTTCTGGCACCCGAGACGTTCGGGCCATCCGCTCCAGAACGCCCGGTCATGGTAGCCTTCGCACAGGACCACAGATTCGCTCATCGCAGGTCCTTCTCGACTTCGGTGCGTGAGAAGGCGACCTCTTTCCCTGGGATTCGATGCGAAATCAAGTTGCCGTCCTCCAGCCGCAGGCGATACATTGTCAGCGTTTCGATGTCCTTCCCAGTGGACTCGCTGAGCAGGAGGTCGATCAACTCCAAGCTATGGGTGGTGAGGACGACCTGGACGTTGCGGCGGACCGCGGCGAGGATCGCGCGGACGGTCTGCCTGATCGCCCCCGGGTGCTGGTGGAGCTCCGGCTCTTCGTACAGCACGAGCCCGTCCGAACAACTCACCATCTCAAGAAGGGCGCGAACCAGCGCGTGGTAGCCGTCGCCACCCAGCGCGACGGGGACGCTCCGGTCCGAATACTCGATGTGGACGATTGGCAATCCGTCGCCTTCTGTCAGTATCACAACATCCCGGATAGACGGCGCCAGCTCTCTCAGGTATCCTCCAACCTCCTGCTTCTTGCCCCTCTTGAAGCAGTCCGTCAGGAGTTTGTGCAAAGGAGTCGAAATCGCCTCTTCGGGAGACCCCAGAATATGGACAGCCTCGACCTCCGGTAGCGGCTGAGTATCACGATCCACTCTGTACTGCGCCTCTGTCGCAAACACGACTTCTGTAACGTCCGTAGACTTGTCTTGGGTTACGATGCCTTCATGCCTTATCACGGCGCACCGAACGCGATCTTGCTCAGGTACTTGAATGCGGCAGGCCCGATGGCCCGTGGGCGTCGCGACACTGATTTCCGTCTTGGCATGTGTGTCCGTCTTCCACAGTAACCACGGCGCTCCGATCTTGACGCCGCGATGCCTCAACACGGCCTGGGCAATGCCCTCGCCCACGCTGGGGCTGGCCCCGATGAGCAGGGCGTCAAGAACGGTGCTCTTCCCCGACGCGTTCGGCCCCACCAGGATCACCAGCGGCGTGAGGTCCTCGAGCTTCCCCTGGACGATCCCCCGGAACTTCTTCATCTCGATCGACGTAATCACGGCCGGCGACCCTTTCGACGGATGGCGGACGCGCTGCGAACCGGCGCGGGCCCTGGACTCCCGCCCCAAGCGCTTGGCAGCCCTCAACATACCACCTCCCTCCGAACCCGCCAAGCCGGCCTCGCCCTGGCTAGCGGCGGGCTACCGGCCGGCGCGTGCGGGCCGTACAATGACGGGCGTTTGCGACCGCGCGGCGGGCGAGCCCGCCGGCTAAATTGGACGTGCCGGACACTCCCAATTGGCGTACTCCCGCACACGCTCACCCCGAGCCGCCATGAAGACCTTGTCCCAGCCCGAGTGCGAATGCCGGGATGAGCTTGGCCAGGAGTCTTGCGCGTGAGCCTGCCCCGGCTGGTCCTGGTCACGCGGCGGTTCTGGCCCCTGGTGGGCGGGGCCGAGCGGGTCATGGCAGCCCTGGCCTCGGAGCTGGCCGCCCGGGGTTTTTCTGTCACCCTCTTGACCGCCCGCTGGCAGCGCGCCTGGCCGGCCGAGTTCACCTTCGGCAGCGTTCCCGTGGTTCGGCTCCCCAATCCGCCGGTCCGCTTCTGGGGCACGGTCCGCTACGTGCAAGCGCTGGCAAGGTGGCTCCGCCGCAACCGCCCGCGCTACGACCTGGTCTACGTCTCGATGCTCAAGCACGACGCCTATGCCGCCGTTACGGCCGTGGGCGACCGCGTGCCGGTGGTCCTGCGGGCCGAAGGGGCGGGCCGCTCGGGCGACTGCGTGTGGCAGCTCGACGCCGTCTGCGGCCGGCGGATCAAGCACCGCGCGATGAAGGCCGCGGCCTTCGTCGGCCCGAGCCGGGCCATCGAGCGCGAGCTCCAGGCGGCCGGCTATGCGCGGCCTCGGATCCACTATCTTCCCAACGGGGTGGCCATCCCGCCGCCGCGCGACCGGGGCGCGCGCCGCGACGCCCGCGCGGCCCTGGCGTCCGTCCATCCCATGCTCAACATCCCGGAGGCGGCGCCCCTGGCCGTGTACACCGGGCGGCTGCACCCGGCCAAGGGCCTGGGCGAGCTGGTGGAGGCGTGGGACGCGATCCGCGCCGACTGGCCCGCCGCCCGCTTGTGCCTGGCCGGCGAGGGGCCGCTCCGCGACACGCTCCAGGACCAGATCAACGCCCGGAACCTGGGCGGCCACATCCTGCTGGCCGGCACGTTCGACAGCGTGGACGAGCTGCTGGCGGCGGCCGATCTGTTCGTCCTGCCGTCGCACGAGGAGGGCATGTCGCTGGCCCTGCTGGAGGCCATGGCCGCGGGGCTGCCCATCGTGGCCACCGACATCCCGGGCAACCGTGAGCTGGCGTCCGCCGGGCAGCACGCGCTGCTGGTCCCGCCCGGCGACGCCGAGGCCCTCGCGGCGGCCATGGGCCGGCTACTGGCAGACGGGCCGCTCGCCGCGCAGCTCGCCACCGCGGCCCGGGGCCGGGCTGCGGAAGAATTCTCCCTTGGCACGTGCGTGGACCGCCATGTAGCTTTGTTCGAGGGTTTGCTGAACGCGGCGGGCAAGCCTGCCGGCTGAATTGTTCCGACCATGACCAAACGCATCCTCCAGATCATCCCCTCGCTCGACCGCTCCGGGGCGGAGAAGCAGATGTGCCTGCTGGCCCGAGGGCTTGCGCGCGACGAGTTCGAGGTCCACGTCTGCGCCCTGACCCGCGGCGGGCCGCTCCTCGAAGTGCTCCAGGAGGCCGAGATCCCCACCCGCGTCGTCGGCAAGCGGTGGCGGCTCGATCCGCAGGCCTATTGGCGACTGCGGCGGCACGTGGCACGGCTCCGGCCCGACCTGGTCCAGACGTGGCTCTTCGCCGCTAACGCCTACGGTCGCATGGCGGGCCGCGCGTGCGGCGTGCCGGTGCTGGTGGCCGGCGAGCGGTGCGTCGATCCGTGGAAAGGGTTCACCGAGTTGGCCATCGACCGCTATCTCGCCCGATTCTCAAAGCGGATCGTGGCCAACAGCCCCGGCGTGCGCGATTTCTACGTGGGCCACGGGCTGCCGGAGGAGAAGTTCGTGGTGATCCCCAACGGCGTGCCGCCCCTCGAGCCCAGCCCGGCGAGCCGCGACGAGATCCTCGCCGAGCTGGGCCTGCCGGAGAACTCGCTCCTCATCGGCCTCATCGGGCGGCTGTGGTTCCAGAAGCGGATCAAGGACGCCATCTGGGCGGCCGACCTCCTGAAGGTCATCCGCGATGACGTCCACCTCTTGATCGTGGGCGACGGGCCCGAGCGCGACCGGCTCCGCCGCTTCCGCGACCAGTGCCTGATCCGCGACAAGGTCCATTTCCTCGGCCACCGGGCCGACGTGCCGCGGCTGTTGCCGCACCTCAACGTCCTCTGGTCCACCAGCGCCTACGAAGGCCAGTCCAACGCGATCCTGGAGGCCATGGCCGCCGGAGTGCCGGTCGTGGCCACCGACATCCCCGGCACCCGCGACCTCGTGGTCCACGGCCAGACCGGCTATCTCGTGCCGCTGGGCGACCGGGCCGGCATCACGCGGCACACGAACAACCTGCTCAACGACGCCAACTTGGCCCGGCGCCTGGGCCAGGCGGGGCGCGCGCGGGCGGTGAGCGAGTTCTTCGTCGAGAAGATGGTCGCGCGGTACGCCGAGTTGTACCGCCAACTGCTGGCCTGACGTGGGGCCGGGGTTCCAACCTGCCAGAGTGCCGTGGGGC